>Ga0182744_1000230_pt1 | contig 59255 bp, 62 predicted proteins | sample eDN3rd30CKraftMG_FD_128525 | JGI IMG/M metagenome (GOLD analysis project Ga0182744, IMG submission 128525) | Enriched Miracle-Growth compost microbial communities from Emeryville, California, USA - eDNA 3rd pass 30_C Kraft MG (version 2) (version 2) ... | reverse complement strand
CGGCGCCGATGGCGAGCAGCAGCACCACGAAACCGAACCCGATACCCAGCATATGCGGTATCGTGCGCCTGAGCCCGAAGGTCACCCCGGAGGACAGCAGCATCAGATTGTTGGGCCCCGGCGTCACCGAAGACACGAAGGCGAACGCCAGAAGCGCAAGAAAGACGTCGAGGGACATGGCCCAACTCATTTATGTCAGTATAATTGACCTAGTATCGCCTCTCCGGGCCGCTGTCGAGATCGATTCATGCGCATGAGCATCGCCGCCATCGGCCGGATGAAATCCGGCCCCGAGCGTGAAATGGTTTCGCGCTATCTCGACCGCGCCCTTGGCGGCGGCAAGGGGCTCGGGCTCACCCATTTCGACGTCATCGAACTCACCGAATCGCGCGCTTCGTCGTCCGCCGCCCGCAAGAGCGAGGAAGCCAAGGCGCTGCGCGCCGCTTTGCCCCAGGGCATCATCGTCGCCCTCGACGAACGCGGCAAGACGCTGGGCTCGGAAGCTTTCGCCAAACTCGTCGAGCGCTGGCGCGACGATGGCCGGCCGGCGGTCAGCTTCGTCATCGGCAGCGCCGACGGGCTCGATCCGGCCTTCGTCGCCGAAGCCGACATGACCCTCTCCTTCTCGCCGCTGACCTGGCCGCACCAGCTCGTGCGCATCATGCTGGCCGAGCAGCTTTACCGCACGACGACCATTCTTTCCGGCCACCCCTATCACCGGGGTGATTGAGCCCGAAGATCACGCTATGGTTAAGCAACGTTAACCTGCGGTTTTCCCGCGCTTTGATATGGTGCCGGGATTGATTCGGCTGGTTGGAGCGATGATGGCGGTACGGTCCGTCCTGGTGGTGGGTGTGGTGTCGGCAAGCCTTGCGCTTGCCCTCATGGCAGCGCCCGCGCAGGAAGTGGACACAGCCACGCCTCCCGCTGCCGAAACGCCGGCCACGCAAGAAGCCGATGCACCACCGGCGGCCCCCACCGTGATCCCCCCCGCCGGGCCGACCGCGCCCGAAGACGGCACCGTCACCGCGCCGCTCGATCCGGCCACGGAAGCGGCGGCGACGCGGGCCGATCTCGAACAGATCGAAGCCTCGATCAGCCTCAGCCGCGAACGCAGCGAAGAGCTGAAGCGCGAAATCGCCGAGATGGAAGGCGACCGCACCAAGCAGAACGCTGCCCTGATCGCCGCCGCCCAGCGCGTCAAGCTCGCCGAAATCGAGATCGCCGATGTCGAGGATCGCTTATCGAACCTGATCGTCGAGGAACTGGAAGTGCGCGGCCGCCTCGACGGCGCCGATAGCGAAATCGCCAATGTGCTGGCCGCGCTCGAACGCATTTCGCTCAATCCGCCGCCCGTGCTCATCGTCGATCCCGACGATGCGCTGGGGTCGGCCCGCAGCGCCATCCTCATCGCCGCCATCCTGCCGCAGCTCCGCGCCAAGGCCGACGCCGTCACCGCCGATCTCAGGCGCCTGACCGAGATCAAGACCGCCGCGCAAGAGGAAGAGGCCACCCTCAAGGCCAATTATTCCGTGCTCGAGGAAGAGCAATTGCGGATCGCGACGCTGATTCTCGCGCGCAAGCAGGGCGTCGAGACCATGACGGCCGAACTCGAGGCCGAAGAACGCGAGGCCGTGGCGCTCGCCGCCCGCGCCACCTCGCTCAAGGAACTGATCGGAACCCTCTCGGACCGCGTCACCGCCGTTACCGAGACCGATGCAGGCGCCAGCGGGCCGGCGCTGACCAATGAGGAAATCCAGGTCGCCCTCGCCAACACGGCGCGGACCGAGCCGGCCTTCCCCTTCGGGCAGGCCCGTGGGCACCTCACCATGCCGGCCAATGGCGTCAATGTCGTCGATTTCGGCGCCGGCGACGGCTTTGGCGGCATTTCGCAGGGCATTTCCGTCGTCACCCGCGCCGAGGCGCAAGTGGTGGCGCCGGCCGATGGCTGGGTGCTTTATAAGGGCCCCTACCTCAATTACGGCCAAATCATCATTCTCAATACCGGCCAGAGCTATACTGCCTTGCTGGCCGGCCTTGAAACCGTCACCGTCGATATCGGCCAGTTCGTGCTCATGGGTGAACCCCTCGGCACGATGGGATCACGCACAATTGGACGGACGGTGACCACCAATGCTGGAAACGCCCAGCCGACGCTTTATATTGAGCTGAGAAGAAATAACGAACCCATCGATCCGACCGGTTGGTGGGCCCCCAATGCGACACTGAGTGGATAGAAACCTGATGCGCTTTACGACCATCCGCGCCGCCGCCATGACGTTGGCCTTGCTCATGCCGGCTCCTGCCGTGTTCGCGCAGGAAGCGCCCGCGCCGGCCCCGGCCGACGAAGCGCCCGCCGCACCCGCTCCCGATCAGGCGCCAGACCAGGCTCCCGACCAAGCTCCCGACCAGGCGCCGGAAACCCCGCCTGCCCCCGGCGGCGAGGAACCCGAGCCGACGGCCGAGGAAAAGGCGGCCCAGCCGCGTGATCCGCTCGAAATCTATGCCGATCTCAACCTGTTCGGCGAAATCTTCGACCGCATCCGCGCCGAATATGTCGATCCGCCCGATGAACAGGAGCTGATCCGCGCCGCCATCCAGGGCATGCTGACCTCGCTCGATCCGCATTCGGGCTATCTGCCCCCCGCCGATGCCGATGATTTCCGCCAGGATACGTCGGGCGAATTCGGTGGCCTCGGCATCGAGGTCACCCAGGAAGAGGGCGTCATCAAGGTCGTCTCCCCCATCGACGACACCCCTGCGGCCAAGGCCGGCATTCTCGCCAATGACCTCATCGTCGAAATCGACGGCGTTTCCGTTCAGGGCGTGTCGCTCGACGATGCCGTCGCCAAGATGAAGGGCGAGCCGGGCACCGATGTCAGCATCACCGTGGTGCGCGAAGGCGTCAGCGAGCCGCTGGAGTTCGACCTGACCCGCGCCATCGTCGCGGTGCGCGCCGTGCGCTGGTCGATGGAAGGCGATGTGGCGGTGCTGCGCCTGTCGCGCTTCTCGGAGCAGGCCTTTGTCGGCATCCAGAACGCCGTCAAGGCGATCTATGATGAACGCGACGGCAAGGCGCCCAAGGGCATCATCCTCGACCTCAGGAATAATCCCGGCGGGCTCGTCGACCAGTCCGTCTATGTCGCCGACGCCTTCCTGAAGCAGGGCGCCGTGGTGCTGACCCGTGGCCGCCTGCCCGAGGAAAGCGCCCGCTACGACGCCCAGCCCGACGCGCTCGATGCGCAGCTCGCCGATGTGCCGCTGGTGGTGCTGATCAATGGCGGCTCGGCTTCCGCTTCGGAAATCGTCGCCGGCGCGCTGCAGGACCACAAGCGCGCCACGCTTGTCGGCACTCGGTCCTTCGGCAAGGGCTCGGTGCAGTCGATCATCTCGCTTGGCCCCGATGGCGCCATGCGGCTGACCACGGCGCGCTATTACACGCCCAATAACCGCTCCATCCAGGCGCTCGGCATCACCCCCGATATCGAGATTCACCAGGTCGTGCCCGAGGAATTCCAGGGCCGCGACGAGATCATCGGCGAAGCCGGGCTTGCCGGGCACATCACCGTCGAAGGCCAGGAAGAAACCACGGTCGGCTCTTCGGTCTATGTGCCGGTCGACAAGGAAGAGGATACGCAGCTGCAATATGCGATCCGCCTGATCGACGGCGAGGAGACCGACGAGGCTTTCCCGCCGACAGCGGAATAGTAACCATCCCCATGCTATGACGGGTTGGGGCGAGGCAGCTGATTCGCTGCTTCGCCCCAATTGTTTAAATCTTTTCGAGACCCGTCGATGGCCAATGATCTGAGCACCCCGCTGACCGGCCGCAGGCGCAGGCGCGGCCCGGACGATCAGCCCGGCAGCCGTCGCAGCCTGCCCATCGCACGTATCCTTGCCGCCCTTATCCTGCTCATCGCCGCCGGTTTCGCGCTGCGGGTGACATTGGTGAACGACCCCGAAGGCGGGCGCCCGTCGCAGACCACATCCATCGCCAGCACCCGCAATGCCAACAGCATCGCCAACAGGGTGGCGACGGACCCGGTGACCATCACCGCCGATCCCGGACAGGTGCCGGCCGGCAGCTCGATCACCACGCTCGATGCCAAAGCCTCGACGCCGCCCGCCCTTCCCGACGGGTTCGGCGCCCTGCCCGAACTGACCGAGGACACCAGGGACGGGCCGATCCCCCGCGTCGCCGCCAATGGCGAAACGCCCTTTGCCGCCTATTCGCGCGCCGCAGCGAGTGCAGCCCCGGAAGGCGGACCCAGGATCGCCGTCATCGTCACCGGCCTCGGCATTAACGAGCAGGGCTCGCTCGACGCCATCGACCAGCTTCCCGAGAATTTCACCCTCGCCTTTGCGCCCTATGGCAAGACGCTGCCTTCGACCGTCGCCACCGCCCGGGCCGGCGGGCATGAAGTGCTGCTCGAAATTCCGCTCGAACCCTTCGACTATCCCGAGAACGACCCCGGCCCGCAGACGCTGCTGACCGGCGTCGAGCCGCGCGCCAATATCGAAAAACTGTTCTGGCTGATGTCGCGCTTCGGCGGCTATGCCGGCGTCATCAACAATATGGGTGCGCGCTTCACCGCATCGGAGACTGATTTCGGCCCGGTGATGGAAGAACTGGGCATGCGCGGCCTCGGCTATATCGACGACGGCACCTCCAACCGCTCGCTTGCCGCTGGGCTCGCCGAGACCAATGAGGTGCCGTTCAGCCGCGCCGACCTCGTCATCGACGCCAATCCGGCGCGTGAGCCGATCCTCAATGCCCTTCAAAACCTCGAAACGCGCGCCACCGAGACCGGCGCCGCGATCGGCTTGATCAGCGCCCTGCCCATCTCCATCTCAACTGTCGCCGAATGGTCGCAACATCTGGCCGACAAAGGCATTACCCTGGTTCCGGTCAGCGCGCTGATGCAATAGAGTATTCTTATGACCTCCCATCCCGACCGCCAATCCATGCCCTATCGCGATTGCGTCGGCATCGCCGTCTTCAACGCTGAAGGCGATGTCTTTATCGGCCGGCGCAAGCCCGAGGACGATCTCGAGGATTCCTCCGAAATGGGCGCCCCCTGGCAGATGCCGCAGGGCGGCATCGACAAGGGCGAGGACCCGCTGCGCGCCGCTCTGCGCGAGCTGCACGAAGAAACCAATATCACCAGCGTGAGCCTTTTGGCCGAAGCACCGGAGTGGATCTATTACGATCTGCCGGACGAAGCCCTTGGCGTCGCGCTCAAGGGCAAATATCGCGGCCAGCGCCAGCGCTGGTTCGCCTTCGCCTTTACCGGCGACGACAGCGAAATCGACGTCCACGCACCCGGCGGCGGCAAGCACAAGGCGGAGTTCGACGCCTGGCGCTGGGAACGCCTGACGCAGACGCCGGCGCTGATCGTGCCGTTCAAGAAGGATGCCTATGACAAGGTCGTGGCCGCCTTTGCCGATATTCCGCAGCGCTTTGCCAGGGGCTGAACCGTGAAGACCATCGGGCTCATCGGCGGCATGAGCTGGGAATCGACGGCGCATTATTACCGCGTGCTCAATATCGAGACAGCGGCGCGGCTCGGGGGCCTGCATTCGGCTCCGCTCCTCATCCATTCGGTCGATTTCGCGCCCATCGAGGCGCTGCAAGGCGCCGGAAACTGGGACGAGGCGGGACGGCAGCTCGCTGCCATAGCGCGTGGCCTTGCCGGCGCCGGGGCAGAGGTCATCGGCCTTGCCACCAACACCATGCATATCGTTGCCGACACCATCACCGATGGGCTCGGCGTGCCCTTCATCCACATCGCCGACCCGACCAGCGATGCGTTGAAGGCCGATGGCTTTCAGCGCGTCGGCCTGCTCGGCACCCGCTTCACCATGGAAATGGGCTTTTACCGCGAAAGGCTGGAACAGGCCGGGCTCGAAGTGCTGGTGCCCGATGTCGACCGCACCAATCTCAATGCCATCATCTATGAGGAGCTGTGCCGGGGGATCGTGCGCGAGCCATCACGGCAGACCTATATCGCCGCCATCGACCGCCTCAAGCAGCGCGGCGCCGAAGCGGTGATCCTCGGCTGCACGGAGATTGCGATGCTGGTGGACGATGCAACGAGCCCGCTGCCGGTTTACGATACGACGGAGCTGCATGCCAAGGCGCTGGTCGAGGCGGCGCTGGGGTAGCGCCCTGCCCTCGCGTGCAATTCGTCACCGGCCTTACCCGCTATTCGCCACCCCGCCCACCGCTCGTCACCCTCGGGCTTGACCCGAGGGTGTTTCACTTGCTGAGGCATCGTGAAGTGAAGAGCCCTCGGGTCAAGCCCGAGGGTGACGAGCGGGGAAGTATGGCGCGATGGGGTCACAAACAAAAACAGCGGCGCCGAGGGCGCCGCTGCTTAAAATTCCACTCGTCACCCGCGCCTAATGCACATGCGCGCCGTTGAGCTGGCCGGCCTCGATGGCAAGGTTCAGCAGGGCGCTGACCACGGACTGGGCGTAGGACTTGTCCTCGGGGGTCTGGGCCCGGACCAGTTCTTCTTCCGCGGCTTTGATCTGCGCCTGAAGCTCGGCATGGTCGAATTCGGAGAAGGGCTGCGCTTCTTCGGCGAGGATGGTCAGCCCGTCATTGCCGACATCGGCGAAACCGCCGCGCACGAAGAAGATTTCGTCGCGATTATTGCCGAAGCTGACGGTGATGAAGCCGGTCCGGAGCGTCGTCATGAACGGCGCATGGTCGTCCATCACGGTGAAATAGCCTTCGGTGCCCGGCACGGTGACCGCAGTGACGGTTTCCGACAGAACCAGCCGCTCGGGCGACACGATCTCTATTCTGAGGCCTTCAGCCATTCTCTTGGTCCTTTGGCAATGGAGCCCGGCCGGAACCGGACCCCAAAACGATCTGGATGGCTTAAGCCGCCTGGGCGGCCAGCTTCTGGGCCTTCTGGACGGCGTCTTCGATGGTGCCGACCATGTAGAAGGCGGCTTCCGGCAGGTGATCGTACTCGCCGTTCACCAGGCCCTTGAAGCCCTTGATGGTGTCTTCGAGCTGGACGAACACGCCGGGCGTGCCGGTGAACACTTCAGCCACGTCGAAGGGCTGGCTCATGAAGCGCTCGATCTTGCGGGCGCGCGCCACGGTCAGCTTGTCTTCCTCGGAGAGCTCGTCCATGCCGAGAATGGCGATGATATCCTGCAGCGCCTTGTATTTCTGCAGGATCGCCTGGACAGCGCGGGCGGTCTCGTAATGCTCTTCACCCACGACCTGCGGGTCGAGAATGCGCGAGTTCGAAGCCAGCGGGTCCACGGCCGGATAGATGCCCTTTTCCGAGATGGCGCGGTTGAGCGTCGTCGTCGCGTCGAGGTGGGCGAAGGTGGTGGCCGGGGCCGGGTCGGTCAGGTCGTCGGCCGGCACGTAAACGGCCTGCACCGAGGTGATCGAGCCCTTGGTGGTGGTGGTGATGCGTTCCTGCATCGCGCCCATATCGGTCGCAAGCGTCGGCTGATAGCCCACGGCGGACGGGATACGGCCGAGAAGAGCCGACATTTCGGCGCCGGCCTGGGTGAAGCGGAAGATGTTGTCCACGAAGAACAGCACGTCCTGGCCCTGATCGCGGAAATTCTCGGCGACGGTGAGGCCGGTCAGCGCGACGCGGGCGCGGGCGCCCGGCGGCTCGTTCATCTGGCCGAAGACGAGGGCACACTTGGAGCCGACAGCCGAGCCGCCATTCTCCTTGGGGTCCTTGTTCACGCCCGATTCGATCATTTCATGATAGAGATCGTTGCCTTCACGGGTGCGCTCGCCGACGCCGGCGAACACCGAGTAACCGCCATGGGCCTTGGCGACGTTGTTGATCAGCTCCTGGATCAGCACGGTCTTGCCGACGCCGGCGCCGCCGAAGAGGCCGATCTTGCCGCCGCGGGCATAGGGGGCGATCAGGTCGACGACCTTGATGCCGGTGACCAGCACTTCGCTTTCCGGGCTCTGCTCGACGAAATCGGGCGCTTCCTGGTGGATCGGACGGCGATCGGTTTCGCCGATCGGGCCGGCTTCATCGATCGGCTCGCCGATGACGTTCATGATGCGCCCGAGGGTGGCATCGCCCACCGGCACGGCGATGGCAGTGCCGGTATCGGTCACTTCGGCGCCGCGCACCAGGCCTTCAGTGGTGTCGAGCGCAATGGTGCGCACGGCGTTTTCACCGAGATGCTGGGCAACTTCCAGCACCAGACGCTGACCGTTATTGGTGGTTTCAAGTGCGTTCAGGATGGCGGGCAGGTGATCGTCGAACACCACGTCAACGACGGCGCCAATGACCTGCGATACGCGACCGGCCTTTTTCTCTGCCATTTGTTCGTCCTCGCTGATGGGTTAGAGCGCTTCCGCGCCCGAGATGATTTCGATGAGCTCTTTGGTGATCTGGGCCTGGCGCTGGCGGTTGTAGCTCAGCTGCAGCTTGTTGATCATTTCGCCGGCATTGCGGGTCGCATTGTCCATGGCGGACATCTGCGCGCCGTAGAACGAGGCGCCGTTTTCGAGCATCGCCCGGAAGATCTGCACGCTGATATTGCGCGGCAGCAGGTCTTCGACGATGGCCTCTTCGCTCGGCTCATATTCATAAACGACGGCGGAGGCGGCTTCGCCCTCGCCTTCGGCGCGCTCGATCTTGGCCGGGATGATCTGGGTCGCCTGCGGCACCTGGCTGATCACCGAATTGAACTTGGCGTAGAACAGCGTCGCAATGTCGAATTCACCGGCAGCGAACAGCGCCTGGACCTTCTGGCTGACCTCATTGGCCTGCGCGAAGCCGATATTCTTGACCTCGCGATAGCTGATGGTCTCGATGATCTTGTCGGCGAACTGGCGCTTGAGGATGTCATTGCCCTTGCGGCCGACCGTCAGGAACTTGACGGTCTTGCCTTCGGCGAGAAGCCTATTGGCATGGTCGCGGGCCAGGCGGGCGATCGACGAATTGAAGCCGCCGGCAAGGCCGCGCTCGCCGGTCGCCACGATCAGCAGATGCACCTGATCCTTGCCATTGCCGCCGAGCAGCACCGGCGCATCGGCCTGGCCGTCATAGACGGCGGCGAGGCTCGACAGCACCTTGCCCATGCGTTCGGCATAGGGACGGGCCGCCTCGGCCGCTTCCTGGGCGCGACGGAGCTTGGCCGCCGCGACCATCTGCATGGCCTTGGTGATCTTCTGCGTCGACTTGACCGAGTCGATCCGGTTCTTTAGGTCCTTTAGCGACGGCATTGCCTGTCGTCTCCTTCAGGGCTCAGGCCGCGTAGGTCTTCTTGATATCGTCGAGAGCCGATTTCAGCTTGGCGCGCGTATCGTCGCTGAGCTGCTTTTCGGTGGCGATGGTCTTCAAGAGTTCGGCATGCTTGGAGCGCAGGTTCGACAGAACATACTTCTCGAAGTCCTGAACCTTGTTGACCGGGACGCTATCGAGATAGCCCTGGCCGCCGGCAAAGATCACCGCGACCTGTTCTTCGGTCTTAAGCGGCGAGAATTGCGGCTGCTTCAGGAGCTCGGTAAGGCGGGCGCCACGGTTGAGAAGGCGCTGGGTGGCGGCGTCCAGGTCGGAACCGAACTGGGCGAAGGCGGCCATTTCGCGGTACTGCGACAGCTCACCCTTGAGGGAGCCCGCAACCTGCTTCATCGCCTTGATCTGGGCCGAACCGCCCACGCGGCTCACCGACAGGCCGACGTTCACGGCCGGGCGGATACCCTGGAAGAAGAGGTTGGTTTCGAGGAAGATCTGGCCGTCGGTGATCGAGATCACATTGGTCGGGATATAGGCCGACACGTCGTTCGCCTGGGTTTCGATGACCGGCAGGGCGGTCAGCGAGCCGAGGCCGTGATCCTCGTTCATCTTGGCGGCGCGTTCGAGCAGGCGGCTATGGAGATAGAACACGTCGCCCGGATAGGCTTCGCGGCCCGGCGGACGGCGCAGCAGCAGCGACATTTGGCGATAGGCGACGGCCTGCTTGGTCAGATCGTCATAGGCGATCACGGCATGTTTGCCATTGTCGCGGAACCACTCGCCGATGGCGCAGCCGGTGAAGGGCGCGATGTACTGGAGCGGCGCCGGATCGGACGCGGTCGCGGCGATGACGATCGAGTACTGCAGGGCACCCGATTCCTCGAGCTGGCGCACGAACTGGGCGACGGTCGAGCGCTTCTGGCCCACGGCGACGTAGATGCAGTAAAGCTTGTCGGTTTCCGAGGCGTTGGCGTCGTGGGCCGGCTTCTGGTTGAGGAAGGTATCGAGAATGATGGCGGTCTTGCCGGTCTGGCGGTCGCCGATCACCAATTCGCGCTGGCCGCGGCCGATCGGGATCAGCGCGTCGATAGCCTTGAGGCCGGTCGACATCGGCTCATGCACGGATTTGCGCGGCAGGATGCCGGGGGCCTTGACGTCGACGCGGCGGCGTTCGGTGTGCTCGATCGGGCCCTTGCCGTCGATCGGATTGCCGAGGCCGTCGACCACGCGGCCGAGCAGGCCCGGGCCGACCGGCGTGTCCACGATGGAGCCGGTGCGCTTGACGACATCGCCTTCCTTGATGGAGCGGTCATTGCCGAAGATCACGACGCCGACATTGTCGGTTTCGAGGTTGAGGGCCATGCCCTTGACGCCGCCCGGGAACTCGACGAGCTCACCGGCCTGCACCTTGTCGAGGCCATAGACGCGGGCGATACCGTCGCCGACGCTCAACACCTGGCCGACTTCGGAAACCTGGGCTTCCTGGCCGAAATTCTTGATCTGGTCCTTGAGGATCGCAGAGATTTCCGCGGCTTTGATGTCCATTTATCCGACCTCTTTCATGGCGATCTTCATCGCGGTCAATTTCGTCTTGAGAGAAGAATCGATCATCTGGCTGCCGACCTTCACCTGAAGGCCCCCGATCAGCGAGGGATCGACGAACTGGTTGAGCGTGACGGTCTTGCCGATCCTGGCCTTGAGCGTCTCGCTGAGCGCGGCCGCCTGTTCGCTCGTCAGGGGCGCCGCCGAGGTCACATCGGCCGACACTTCCCCGCGCGCCTCGGCGGCGAGCTGGCGGAACTGGGTGATGATCTGATCGAGCGCGAACAGCCGGCCGTTCCGGGCGACGAGGCGCAGGAAATTGGCGACCAGCGGGTTGGTCTCGGCCTTGGCCAGCAGCGCATCGAGCGCCTGCGCCTTGGTATCGCCGGTGATCACGGGCGATTTCAGGAAGCGCGAGAAATCCGCGCTTTCACCGATGAGCCTCGTAATATCGGAAAGGCCGGTTTCCACCGAAGCCATCTGGTTCTCGCTTTCGGCGAGATCGAACAGCGCCGACGCATATGGTCGCGCGATGTGGGTAAGCACTGAATTCTGCGCTGCCAATGCCGCATCACCCTCTTGGTTGCCTGCCCGCCGCCTCCCCGCCTGATATCGAAGATCCGGGCGGTTGCTGACGCTTGCTCTATCTGAAGAAAGGGGCCGTCCGGAGACCCCTTCAAAGTCGCGCTCGCTCTAGCACGAGCATCGGCGCGCTTGCAAGGCTTCGAAAAACGATTCCGTGACGGAGAAAGTGTCGCAGGTTTTGCTGTGGGAAAAGGCGGAAGCGAACCGCTGGGCGCAACACACACTCAGTGTCATCCCGGCGCAAGCCGGGAACCAGTTTTCGAGACAGCATTGCTAAAACTGGGCCCCGGCTTCCGCCGGGGTGACGGGCGGTGGGTGAACAGCGTCCATGCTGAACGCCCTATCGTCCCAAGCCTTTACCAAAATACCAAAATTTGGTATTTTTAGTCCATGGCAAAGAACACATCCGTTTCCCTCGGCGAACATTTCGCCGACTTCATCGATACCCAGGTCAGGACGGGCCGCTATGGTTCTGCCAGCGATGTGGTGCGCGCCGGTTTGCGCTTGCTGGAAGAACATGAAGCCAAGGTCCGGGCGCTGCAGGACGCTCTCACCGAAGGTGAGGAGTCCGGCGCGGCCACTCCCTTTGATGGTGACGCCTTTCTGGATGAACTCCACGCCAAATATCTGCGCTGATCATGCCTTCGGTCCGGCTGACGCCGCGAGCGCGAGCGGATCTGGAGAGCATCTGGCTCTACACGCGGCGGAAATGGTCCGAGGCACAAGCTGACGAATATTACTCTATTCTGGTCGATACATTCGCCACCCTCCTCCTGAATGATCAGAGCGGCATCCCGGTCGATGTCCGGCCGGGTTATCGAAAACTGCTCTCCGGTTCACATGTGGTTTATTTTCGGCGCATCACCGACGGCGTCGAAATCGTCCGCATATTGCATCAGGCCATGGACGTGCGCCGGCACCTCTGACAGCTACATGAAACTCATCGGGTCGATATCGACCTGGACGCGCAAATTTCCCGTCGCCTTTTCGGCGGAGCCCAGCCAGAAGCGGACATAGCCGGAAAGGTCGAAATCCTTGCCGCTCTGCGCAAGGAGCCGCACGCGATGGCGGCCGCGGATCATGGCGACGGGGGCATCGGCGGGGCCGAAGAGCTTGACGCCATCGGCCATGGGCGCAGCCGATAGCAGCTTTCTGGCATAGTCCATGGCGACATCGTGCTCATTGGCCGAAACGATCAGCGCCGCGAGCCGGCCGAAAGGCGGCAGTCCGCCGGCCTGCCGCGCCGCCAGCTCATGGTCGTAAAAAGCCTCGCGATCGCCGGTCACCATGGCCCGCATCACAGGATGATCGGGGTGATAGGTTTGAAGGAAGGCCTTGCCGGTGCGCGAGGCGCGCCCGGCCCGACCGGCCACCTGCGTCAGAATCTGGAAGGTCTTTTCCGCCGCGCGCGGATCGCCATGGGCGAGCCCGAGATCGGCATCGAGCACGCCGACCACCGAGAGCTTTTCGAAGTGATGGCCCTTGGAGACGAGCTGCGTGCCGATGATGAGGTCGTAGTCGCCACGCGCGATTTCGGCGAAGCGCTCGCGCAATTGGACATTGCTGCCCATATCGGACGACAGGATGACCCGTCGCGCATCGGGGAAGCGCTCGGCCGCTTCTTCGGCGACGCGCTCGATGCCGGGGCCGACGGCGACCAGCGAATCGGTGGCGCCGCAGGCGCCGCAATCCTTGGGGATGCGTTGCTCATGCCCGCAATGATGGCACATGAGGACGCCCCGGAAGCGGTGCTCGACCAGCCATGAGGAGCAATCCGGGCACTGATATTGATGCCCACAGGCGCGGCACAGCGTCAGCGGGGCATAGCCGCGCCGGTTGAGGAACAGCAAAGCCTGCTCGCCCCGATCGAGCGCCGCGAAGACTTCGCGCGCGACCACAGGGGCGATCCATTGACCCTTTTCCGGGCCATCGACGCGCATGTCGACCGCCGTGATGTCCGGCAGTCTGGCGGCGGCGAAGCGCGCGGTCAGCTTCACATGGCTGTAACGCTGGCTATTGGCATTGTTGCGCGTTTCGACCGAGGGCGTGGCCGAGGACAGGATGACGCGCGCGCCGCACAGATGCGCCCGCACCACCGCCATGTCGCGGGCATGGTAATTGACACCGTCGGACTGCTTGTAGGCGCCATCGTGCTCTTCATCGAGCACCAGCATGCCGAGTTCGCGAAAGGGCAGGAACAGGGCCGAACGGGCGCCGACCACGGCCCTGACCGTGCCATCCAGTACGCCGCGCCATACCCGCGCCCGCTGCACCGGCGTCATGTCCGAATGCCATTCGGCCGGGCGCGTGCCGAAGCGTTTGGTGAAGCGATCGAGGAAAGTATGGGTGAGCGCGATCTCGGGCAGGAGGATCAGCGCCTGCCGCCCGACCCTGAGCGTATCGGCGACGGCTTCAAAGAAGACTTCGGTCTTGCCGCCGCCGGTGACGCCATCGAGCAGGGCCACCCCGAACTGATGCGGATCGAGCGCGGTGATCTCTTCGAGCGCCGCCCGTTGCTCATCGTTGAGCGCGGCGATGGCGGCATCGGGGTCGGGCGGCAGCACTACCGGAGGCGGCGGCATTTCGAGCCGCTCGACGGCCCCTGCCCGCTCCAGCCCCTCGATCACCGATGGGGAAACGCCGGTCGCCCCGATCAGCGCCGATTTGACCCAGGCCATATCGTCCATCAGCGCATCGAGCACGCGCAGCCTTGCCGGCGTCAGCCGCTCCGGCTCATGCCCGGTGCGCCGATAGGCGACGACCGGGCGGGGCGGATCGAGCGCTTCGGTGGAGCGCAACACGCCGCGCAGCACCATGCCGGGCGCGGCGAGCGTATAGCGGGACACCCAATCGACCAACTTCAGCAATTCATCCGAAAGCGGCGGCACGTCATAGACATGGGCGATATCGCGCAACCTATTATGGGCGATCATGTCCCTTGGCGGCCCCCAGACGACGCCCAGCGTCAGCCGTGGCCCCAGCGGCACGGCGACGATGGAGCCGCGCTCGACATGCATGCCGGCGGGAACGCGGTAGGAATAGGGTCCTTCGACCGCCACCCCTACCATCACCGCTACGATGTCCAGCCGTTCGTCCATTGGTACCCGCTTTGTTCACTGTGCAAGATAGGCATCGCACGGTGATTCTGCGACCACCTGAAGCCTCACATCACGAGGATGGGCGAGCCGGTCGGCACGCGCTCGTAAAGATCGATCACGTCCTGGTTTAGCAGCCGTACGCAACCGCTCGACACCGCCATGCCGATACTGCGTTCATCGGGATTGCCGTGGAGACGATAGAGCGTGTCGCGATTGCCCTGATGGATATAGAGCGCCCGCGCGCCGAGCGGATTTTCGAGGCTCGGCGGCATGCCATGGCGATAGGGCTCGAGCTCGGGCTGGCGGTCGATCATTTCGGAGGGAGGCGTCCAGACCGGCCATTCGCGCTTATAGGCGATATGGGCGCGGCCCGACCAGGCGAAGCCGTCGCGGCCGATGCCGACGCCATAGCGCATCGCCATCCCGTCCTTTTCGACGAAATAGAGGAAGCGATTGGCGGTATCAACCACCACCGTGCCCGGCGCCTCGCCGGTCGGATTGGGGACGCTCTGGCGCCAATATTGCGGCGGCACGAGCTCGATGCGGGCCGCCGGAATCGGAAAGCGCTCGAAGGGACGTGCCGCATACATGGCGAGCACATCAGGCGGCACGGGCGGCGGCATATCGACCGCCGGGCGGGATGGCGGCGTGGTGGTGGCGCAGCCGGCGAGGGCAAGCGCCGAAAGGCTCGCGGCGCCTGCCAGGAACTGGCGGCGGCCTAGAAGGATGGAAGTCATGTCGAAAAACTTTCTATGCGGCAAAGCCGCGGGGATTTGCGATTGCGGTGACGGTGCGGGCGCCAACTCAGCGGGGCGGCGGCAGTTCCGCCTCGGGCAATCGCGCCGCCATGAACGAGGCGGTGGCAGCAATACGGTCGATGGGTGCCGGAGGAGTGGCTGGCATCGGCGCCACGGCCAGAACCCCGAGATCGGGATGACATGGCAGGGCCGGCGTGCCATCGCGGGTCTTGCAGTGGATATAGGCGGGCCTGAGGCTGCCATCCGCCTTCTGCAGCAGGATGGGGCGCACCGGCTGGCCCACGCCTTCGAGCCCGCGCGCAAGGCTCGGGCCGCTGAGCGCAATCACGGCGATAATCAGCACGAAAAGGGACAGGAGCCGCTGCATAGGCTAGGCCATAGCGCGTCTTTTCCGGCCCCGGAAGGCCGCTCACGCGGGCGTGTCCGCTCGGAGAGGCTATCCGGCGACCGGTGATGCAAAGCCGCAACGACTACGCTTTGCTAACCGCACCGGCCTAGAATTGGCGCCATGACCGATTCCGCCTTCGCCACCGACGACGCCCTGCGCGCCCAGATTACCAATTGGCAGCGCGAGCTTGGCGCCATCCGGCGGCTCGCTGACAATACGCTCGAAGCCTATGGGCGCGATCTCGATCAGTTCCTGATGTTTCTCGCCACCCATACCGGCGGGCCGGTGGGCATCGGCACCATAAGGGAACTGCGCGCCGCCGATATCCGCGCCTTCATGGCCGAGCGCCGCAATGAAAGCCTCGGCTCGCGTTCGCTGGCGCGGGTGCTTTCGGCGCTCAAATCCTTTTTCGGCTATCTCGAACGCGAGGGGATCGTTGCGACCGAAGCCCTCAACGTCATCCGCACGCCGAAACGCCCCAAAACCCTGCCCAAGGCGCTGACGGTGCTGGAGGCGCGCGGCACCATCGACAGGACCGGCGAAATGGAAGAACGCCCCTGGGTGGCGGCGCGCGACATGGCCGTGCTGGCGCTGTGCTATGGGGCGGGCCTGCGTATCGCCGAGGCGCTGGCGGTGACGGCGGGCGATCTCGAAAGCGCGTCACTGCGGGTCACCGGCAAGGGCGGCAAGGTGCGGCTGGTGGCGCTGATCGATACCGTGCGCCGGTCTATCGATCTTTATCGTGAGCTGTGCCCCTTCGTTTTGTCGAAGGACGAACCGCTGTTTCGCGGCGTCAAGGGCGGCGTGCTGTCGCCCCGTCTCATCCAGCTGCGCATGGCGCAATTGCGCGGCGCCCTCGGCCTGCCGCCTTCGGCGACGCCGCATGCGCTGCGCCATTCCTTCGCCACGCACCTGCTCGGACGCGGGGGAGATCTGCGCGCCATTCAGGAACTGCTGGGACACGCATCGCTTTCGACGACGCAGATCTATACCGCCGTCGATACCGACAGGCTCCTCGAAAGCTATCGCAAGGCGCATCCGCGCGGCTGAACCGGCTTTACGCCAGGGGCCGCGAGGTATAGGAAATCGTCATGCGCTCGCTTGGCCTTATGCTCATTGCGATTATTCGACTTTTCGGCTCCCCTCGGGTCCGGAACGAGCGCTGACGTCAGCTTTTTCGTTTTCACCGGCCCGCCTTCAGGCGCTCCGGTGAACTGATGGCGGGTCCAACAGGGACTGTTCCATGTCGTCCGCCGCCACAACCGCCGCTCCCGCCAATGACGTCCTCGGCTATGGTTTCGCCATCGCCGGCTCCGTGCTGTTCGCAACCAAAGGCATCTTCATCAAGCTCGCCTATGGCTATGGCGTCTCGACCGAGATCCTGCTCGCCCTGCGCATGCTGGTGGCCCTGCCGGTCTATCTCCTCATTCTGGTGACGCTGCTGCGGCGCAATCCGGAGCTGCGCGCGCGGCTGACGCTCTCCATCCTGCTGCCCTCGATGCTGGTCGGCATATTGGGCTATTATATTTCGAGCTATCTCGATTTTGCCGCGCTCAATTACATCACAGCCCAATATGGCCGGCTGGTGCTGTTCACCTATCCGTTCTTCGTGGTGCTGTTCGGCGCGCTGTTCTTCGGCCAGCGCTTCGACTGGCGCATGCTGCCCGGAATGTTCATCGCCTATTTGGGGCTAATGCTGATCTTCGGCTGGAGCCTTGCCGAAACGCCGGACGGGCTGATGCTAGGCACAGCGCTGGTGCTGACAGCCGCCGTCACCTTCGCCTTCTATCAATTGCTGGCCAAGCGCCAGATCGGGCGGCTGGGCTCGGGGTTTTTCACCTGTATCGCCATGTCGACGGCCGCGGTCTGCGCGCTGGCCCATGCCGGCCTCAGCGGCGGCGTCGCGGCATTCGAGGCGCTCGATCCCATGGTCTGGGTGCTGGGGCTCGGGCTCGGCATTTTCGCGACCGTCCTGCCCTCTTTCTTCATGAATGCGGCCATCGACCGGGTCGGCCCGCGCGCCAATTCCGCCACCGCCGCGCTCGGCCCGGTGGTGACGACGATCTTCGCCGCCCTGCTGCTGTCCGAGCCCTTCACCCTCTATCACGCGGCGGGAACGGCGCTCGTCATCCTGGGCTCGACCCTGTTCGGACGCGCCGAGCGCCAGGCAAGACACCGCAAGTCTTAAAACTTTTTACACTCCGCTAGGAGCTGTCGCATTGACGCTGTAATGTTCAGCCAAGGCTAGAACCATAGGCTCGGGGAGACATACCGATGATAAAGACGAAGACCATTTTACACGGTTCACTATTGGGGCTGGTTCTGGCCATGGGTCTGGCGGCGCCGGCTTTCGCGCAGAACGACCGCCCGGCGGCCGCCGCCGATATCGACTTCGGCGACGACAGCAGCGACTGGGCCAATGACGGCGAATGCGACGATCCCCGCTTCACCGGCGAAGGCGCCGCCGAAGAACTGATCGATGCCGACCGCATGCATGATGCCACCGATTGTCAGGCGGCGTTCGAAGCCGGCACCGTGACCCTGGCCGAAGAAGAAGCCGACACCGATGCGGATGCCAAGACCAATGCGGACACGGAGACGCCCGAAGTGGTCGCCGCTCCGCCCGCCACTGCTGATATCGACTTCGGCGACGACAGCAGCGACTGGGCCAATGATGGCGAATGCGACGATCCGCGCTTTACCGGTGAGGGCGCCGCTGAAGAGCTGGTCGATGCCGACCGCATGCATGACGCCACCGATTGTCAGGCCGCGTTCGAAGCCGGCACCGTGACCCTGGCCGAAGAAGAAGCCGGGACCGATGCGGACACGCCCGATGTCGTCACCGCCCCGCCGACTCCCGCCGCCGATATCGACTTCGGCGATGACACCAGCGATTGGGCCAATGACGGCGAATGCGACGATCCCCGCTTCACCGGCGAAGGCGCCGCCGAAGAACTGATCGATGCCGACCGCATGCATGACGCAACCGACTGTCAGGCCGCGTTCGAAGCCGGCACCGTGACCCTGGCCGAAGAAGAAGCCGAGACCGACGCGGACACGCCCGATGTCGTCACCGCGCCGCCGGCCGACACCGATATCGACTTCGGCGACGACAGCAGCGACTGGGCCAATGATGGCGAGTGCGACGATCCGCGCTTCGCCGGCGAAGGCGCCGCCGAGGAACTGCTAGACGAAGACCGCATGCATGACGCAACCGACTGTCAGGCCGCGTTCGAAGCCGGCACCGTCACCCTCAAATCCGACACCGCGAGCGATGCGTCTGCCATCGATTTCGGCAATGATTCGAGCGAATGGGCCAATGACGGCGAATGCGACGACCCGCGCTTCGAAGGCGACGGGGCCTGGAGCGATGCCAGCAATGCCGACATCCTCAAGGATGCCAGCGACTGCCGCGCCGCCTATGAGGCCGGCACCGTGACCCTCAAGGCCGATGCCGACGATCTGGTCGCCGCCGCCAACGAGTTCGATTTCGGCTCGGATTTCAGCCGCTGGGCCAATGACGGCGAATGCGACGATCCGCGCTTCGAAGGCAATGGCATGGCCAAGAAGCTCATGTCCGAGGACATGCTGGGCGATGCCACCGACTGCCGCGCCCTCGTCGATTCCGGCGACATTGCGGTGATCCCGGTGTTCGATCCTGCCTATGCCGCCGGCGCCCCCTATGACAGCGCGGGCATCGATTTCGGCGACAACACCTCGTCCTACGCCAATGACGACCAGTGCGACGACCCCCGCTTCCGCGGCCCGGGCGCCGCCGCCACCATGCTCGACAGCGACCTCAAGCACGACCGCGACGACTGCCGCGCGGCGTTCGAAGCCGGCACGGTGACGATGTTCTGAGGAACGGGGATTGAGGATGAAAGGCGGGGCTGCGGCTCCGCCTTTTTTGTTTTGGGAGGTGCCCCAAATTCTTATCACGATCCTTTCGACGTACTTATCCAGCTCGTGACAGAGTCGCTGTTCGTCCCCTACCTCCGATCGTCACCCTCGGGCTTGACCCGAGGGGGTTGCACTTACCGGCATCGCAAAGTGAAAAGCCCTCGGGTCAAGCCCGAGGGTGACGATCCGGGGCGGGGAGGTCCTGGACGATCAATCGGGGGTGATGGAGCCAAGAGGGGAGGGTGACCCGCGGATTAAGTCCGCGGGAGGCGATGGTGGTAGGCGGGCTAAGTTGCCAGATTCCGAGGACCAGGGCCGAAGCAAGTCGCCCGTTACCGCTGCGCTTCCGGTGCCCACAATTGTTCCCACACCCACCGCTCGTCACCCTCGGGCTTGACCCGAGGGTGTTGTCCTTACCGGCAGCGCAAAGTGAAGAGCCCTCGGGGCAAGCCCGAGGGTGACGATCCGGGGGAGTGAGGCAGTGGTGGGTGACCACGGGGATGGCGTGATGTGGAACCCCACTCGCCAAAAGCAAAAAGGCGGAGCCGCAGCCCCGCCTTCAATCCTCCCGCAACAACCCCTTACGCCGCCTTGCGGTCCACCATCATCTTCTTGATCTCGGCGATAGCCTTGGCGGGATTCAATCCCTTGGGGCAGACCTTGGCGCAGTTCATGATGGTGTGGCAGCGGTAGAGCTTGAAGGGGTCTTCGAGGTCTTCGAGGCGTTCAGCGGTGGTTTCGTCGCGGCTGTCGATCAGCCAGCGGTAGGCCTGGAGCAAAGCGGCGGGGCCCAGATATTTTTCACCGTTCCACCAATAGCTCGGGCATGAGGTCGAGCAGCAGGCGCACAGAATACACTCATAAAGCCCGTCGAGCTTGGCCCGCTCGGGCACCGATTGCAGCCATTCGGTCTTCGGCGTCTCGGAAGTGGTCTTGAGCCAGGGCTCGATGGCGCGATGCTGGGCGTAGAAGGTCGTGAGGTCCGGGACCAGATCCTTCACTACCGGCATATGCGGCAGAGGATAGATCTTGATGGGGCCGGTCGAGTCGTCCATGCCCTTGGTGCAGGCGAGCGTATTGAGCCCGTTGATGTTCATCGAGCAGGAGCCGCAAATGCCCTCGCGGCAGGAGCGGCGCAGGGTCAGCGTCGGGTCGACCTTGTTCTTGATCCACAACAGCCCGTCGAGGATCATCGGGCCGCAATCGTCGAGATCGACGAAATAGGTGTCGATGCGCGGATTGGCGTCGCTGTCCGGATCGTAGCGATAGACGTGATATTCGCGCAGGCGCGTGGCGCCTTGCGGCTTCGGCCAGGCCTTGCCCTTCTGGGGCTGCGACTTCTTGGGCAGTGTCAGCTGGACCATGTCCGGCATTCCTCTTTCGTCTGTCTTCGCCGGCGGGCATGGCCTCGCCGGTGATCCCTCGGCCTAATGGCTCGATGTGCAGATCCGGTTGCTCTCGTCGAGATAATGATCATAGGCGGCCTGATCCTGCGGGGATGGCGTGGACGTGCCGTTCATCGCCGCGATCAGCACGTTCATGCCGTGTTCGTCGAGCACATCCATGGCCACATCCGCCTCGCATCCGCATAACTCCGCATTGCCGATAGTACCGATGCAAACGGCGCGGAACGCGGCCTTTTGCCCATCGGTCGGCGCCGCCAGCGCCGGCGCAGACAGGACGGACAGGGCAAGACAGGCGAGAGCAATGGCTTTCATCTTTTCCTCCTGCCTCAATAGACGCGCGCCTTGGGGGCGATCTTCTTGAGATCGATCCCGCCTTCGCTTTCTGGCGTCAACGGATCGACATGCACCGGGCGATAGCCGAGCCGGACGGCGCCGGTGTCGGTGTCGATCCAGCTCAACGTGTGCTTGCGCCAATTGATGTCGTCGCGGCTCGGATAATCCTCGCGCGCATGGGCGCCGCGGCTTTCGTGGCGGGCTTCGGCCGAAACCACCGTAACCATGGCATTGGTCATGAGGTTTTCGAGCTCCAGCGTTTCCACCAGGTCCGAATTCCAGATCAGCGAACGGTCGGTAACCTTGACGTCGGCGAGGCGCGCATAGATGTCGCCCATCGCCTTGACGCCGTTCTGCAGCGATTCCTCGGTGCGGAACACGGCGGCATCGGCCTGCATGGTGCGCTGCATGGCATCGCGCAATGCGGCGGTGGGCTGGCTGCCATTGGCATTGCGCAAGCGGTCGAAGCGGGCGAGGATCTTGTCGTCCTGCGCCGTGTTGATGCCGGGCACCGGCGCCGCGCGATCCAGCACCTGACCGGCGCGGATGGCGGCGGCGCGGCCGAACACCACGAGATCGGTGAGCGAATTGGAGCCCAGCCGGTTGGCGCCATGGACCGAAGCACAGGCGGCTTCGCCCACGGCCATCAGGCCGGGCACGACGCGATCGGGATCGCTTTCGGTGGGGTTCAGCACTTCGCCGTGATAATTGGCGGGAATGCCGCCCATATTGTAATGCACCGTCGGCAGCACCGGGATCGGCTCGCGCGTCAGGTCGACGCCGGCGAAGATCTTGGCGCTTTCGGTGATGCCCGGCAGGCGCTCATGCAGCACTTTCGGGTCGAGATGATCGAGGTGGAGATAGATGTGGTCCTTCTTCGGACCCACGCCACGCCCCTCGCGGATTTCGAGCGTCATGCAGCGGCTGACGACGTCGCGCGAGGCCAGGTCCTTGGCATTGGGGGCATAGCGCTCCATGAAGCGCTCGCCTTCCGAATTGGTCAGATACCCGCCTTCGCCGCGCGCACCCTCGGTGATGAGCACGCCCGCGCCATAAATGCCGGTCGGATGGAACTGGACGAATTCCATGTCCTGCAGCGGCAGGCCGGCGCGCGCCACCATGCCATTGCCGTCGCCGGTGCAGGTATGGGCGGAAGTGGCCGAGAAATAGGAGCGGCCATAGCCGCCCGTCGCCAGCACCACGAGCTTGGCGCGGAAGCGGTGCAACGTGCCGTCGTCGAGCTTCCAGGCGATGACGCCCTGGCAGGCGCCGTCATCGCCCATGATCAGGTCGATGGCGAAATATTCGATGAAGAACTGGGCGTTGTTCTTGAGGCTCTGGCCATAGAGCGTGTGGAGGATCGCGTGGCCGGTGCGGTCGGCAGCGGCGCAGGTGCGCTGCACCGGCGGGCCATCGCCATATTCGGTCATGTGCCCGCCAAAGGGGCGCTGATAGATCTTGCCGGCCTCGGTGCGCGAGAACGGCACGCCGTAATGCTCGAGCTCATAAATGGCGGCCGGCGCCTCGCGCGCCAGATATTCCATGGCGTCGTTGTCGCCGAGCCAGTCCGATCCCTTGACGGTATCGTACATGTGCCACTGCCAGCTATCCGGTCCCATATTCTGGAGCGATGCGGCGATGCCGCCCTGTGCCGCGACGGTATGGCTGCGGGTGGGGAAGACCTTGGTGATGCAGGCGGTATTGAAGCCCTGTTCGGCCATGCCCAGCGTGGCTCTGAGGCCCGCGCCGCCGGCGCCGACCACGACCACATCGAATTCGTGGTCGATCAGTTCATATTGAGACGCCATGCGGCCTAACCCCAGAAGACGAGCTTGAGAATGGAAACGACGCCGACAAGCGCGATAGCGGCCGAGAACAGCGTGTTGAGCGCCATCGCCAGCCGATAGGTGCCGCCGGCGACATAATCCTCGAGCGTATCGCGCATGCCGTTGCGCATATGGATGGTGACGATGGCGAGCAGCACGGCGAAGGGAATGCCGATCCAGAAATTGCCGAGCGTCGCGACCATCTCCTCGCGGCCCCGTCCGGCAAGGCTCGCGACGATGAACACCAGAAAGAGGATGAAGAGGATATTGATCGCCCCGGTCACCCGCTGGGTAACGAAATGGCGGGTCGAGGCTTTGGCGTCGCCATATTTGGATTTGGGATCGGCGACGGTGGCGGTGGTAATGACCTGATCGTGCATCTCAACCCACCCAGACGAAAGCGGTCCAGACCAGAAGGGTCAGGACAACGGAGATCACGATGCTGGCCCAGGCGAGGCTTTCGCGCTGGCCGGGCTCCATCATCACCGCGAAATCCCACACGAAATGGCGCAGCCCCCCCATCATGTGGTGGAACAGCGCCCAGGTGTAGCCGAACAGCACGAGCTGGCCGAACCAGCTGCCATAGACGAGATTGACGAGATCGAGCGCATCCTGGCCGATGGCGGCGGCGCCGAGCCAGACGACCAGCAGGACCGTTCCGGCATAAAGCCCGAGGCCGGTCGCGCGATGCGCGATCGACATGGTCATGGTGATGGTCCACCGATAGATCTGCAAATGCGGGGATAGGGGACGGGAACGAACCGACATGAGGCCTCGCTGCCACGCGACATAGTGCCGCGCCAGTTTGGAAAAGTTCGAAACTTCTAGCCTCGCTCCGGCTCCGCGTCAAAGGACGAAATCACCCCCGGCTATAAACTTTCGGCGCAGTTTCCGGGTGGTTTTTTCCCTTCTGGGGCAATCCGGTCGCCTGGCGAACAGATGCGCATTTTTCGCACAGCGCTGGAGGGGCCGGAGGGCCGCCAAATGCTGCGATTCACCGCGCGATCACCACCATCTCGGCCATCAGGCGCACGATGTTCGGCCGTGATCGGTGCAGTAAAATTTTCCAGCTTGATCGCCTCCGCCGAGCCGCTAGACCTGCCGCGCAGAATGCGGAGACGGAAATGGACGAACGGATCAGGATGATCGGGGTGGAAACGCTGTCGCGCCACTGGGGCACGCTGACCCGCGCCAGCTTCGACTATCGCCGCCGGGACGGAAGCTGGCAGCGCCATGTGCGCGAATGCTACGACCACGGCAATGCCGCCGCGATCCTTCTGTTCAATCCCGCAACGCGCAAGGTGCTGCTCACCCGCCAGTTCCGCTATCCGGTGACCACCAATGGCGATCCCGGCTGGCTGATCGAATGTTGCGCGGGCCTGCTCGACGGCGACGAGCCGCTAACCGCCATCATGCGCGAGGCGCTGGAGGAAACCGGCTACCGCCCGCATGGGGTCGAGCATCTTTACGACGCCTATATGAGCCCCGGCTCGGTGACCGAGAAGATCGCGTTCTTCATCGGCCTTTACGACGACGCTTCGCGCCATGGCGATGGCGGCGGGCTCGAAGAGGAAGGCGAGGAGATCGAGGTGCTGGAGATGGAACTGGAAACGGCGCTCGCCATGATCCGCTCGGGCGAGATCATCGATGGCAAGACGATCATGCTGCTGCAATGGGCGGGGGCGAATTATCCGGGTTAGCTGCCCGTCTGGCGGGTAGATCGTCGGCCTTCACCGCCATCCCTCACCGTTCGACCCCGCCACTCGCAAACCCACCTGTCGTCACCCTCGGGCTTGACCCGAGGGTGTTTCACTTAACCGGGCATCCCCAAGGGAAGAGCCCTCGGGTCGAGCCCGAGGGTGACGATCGAAGCGGCGGGAAAATAACGCGCTACTCCGACCACGCCGATCAACCCTCAATAATCCACCAGCTTCTTTTCCGGATCGTAGGGCTGATCCTTCACCGTTTTCACCACCGCCTGGCCGCAGCGCATCTTCTTGGTGAAGCCGTCATAGGCATAGGTGGGCGAGCCGTGCAGCGCCCAGCCTTCGGACAGGGCCTTGGTGACCTTGTGGCAAAAAGCGGAGTCGTCCTCGCCGGTGAGGAAGCGGAAGATCTGCATAAAGGCCCCCAATAGGCTGGCGCTTGTATTGCGCCGGTGTTGATCTTGCCCGGTCTTAGCGCTAATCGAGAACCCATGCACCGGTTTCCTTCGCATCTTCTGAGCGGTCACGCCAATTTTATGGCCGGCCGTTACCAGCGTGAGCAGTCCCGCTACCAGACCCTGGCGCGCGAGGGACAGAACCCCACGACCATGATCATCGCCTGCTGCGACAGCCGCTCGGCGCCGGAGACGATCTTCGACGCCGGGCCGGGCGAGCTCTTCGTCTTGAGGAATATCGCCAATCTCGTGCCCCTTTATCAGCCGGACGCCGGCCAGCACGGCACCTCGGCCGCCATCGAATTTGCGGTCAAGGCGCTCGGCATTGCCGATATCGTGGTGATGGGGCATGGGCGCTGCGGCGGTATCCGCGCCGCGCTCGGCACCGATGCCGCGCCGCTCGATGCCGGCGATTTTATCGGCAAATGGCTCTCCCAGCTCGGCGACGTGCCGAGCCAGATCGCCCAGAACAGCCTGATGACCGCATCCGAGCGCCAAACGGCTCTCGAACGCATTTCCATCCGCAATTCTATCCGCAACCTGCGTAGCTTTCCTTATGTGCGGGAGCTGGAGGAAGTCGGCAAACTCGCCCTCCACGGCGCCTGGTTCGACATCTCGACCGCCGAGCTCTGGATCATGGATGAAGCCACCGGCGACTTCGCCCGGCCTGATCTACCGACCGATCCACTTGCCGCCGAAGCCTGATCCAAGTGTCCGGCGCCCTGCTTCACGGCCCCGTGAGGCAGTTCTTCTGCAACAGGCAAGCAATAGGTCGGAACCACTGGCCTGAACTTGTTGAGCAGGAAAATACAGAAGAATACTATATTCCGGACGTCAGGCAAATCCGTCATAATCAATAGCTGAAGTCTTACCCGGATAGACTGTAAGAACTTCGCCTGAAAATGGCCTGAATATTTCCCAATCCCGGTCCTTTTCCGGACCCTGACAGGTCACATTGGGCTTTCACTGTCCGGCCACGGATCGCAGCAGAGCGATTCGTCGGAGTCGGGGTGACCCGGCACCGTTGGAACTCTCCAACACGGAGCCGAACTGCATGAAAACCGTCGTTCTTTCCTCGCTTGTCGTCCTCGGTCTTTCGACCGCCGCCTTCGCCCAGGAGGCCGTGCCGACCGCGCCCGACTACACGGCCATCGATGCCGACGCCAGCGGTGGCGTGACCCTGGCCGAATTGCAGGTTGCCATGCCCGCCGTGACCGCCGAGCAGTTTGCCGCCGCCGATACCGATGGCAATGGCGAGCTTTCCGCCGATGAATTTGCCGTTGCAACGACTCCGGCCCCGGCACCTGCTCCCGCCGATCCTGCTGCCGTGCCGGCCGTCCCGGCCCCGTAAGCCGGAACCCATGCGGCGCGGGATCCGGCTTGCCGGCCCCGCCCGCCTCCTCTGCGCCGGCAGTTATTTATCGCGCAGCAGAAATTATTCCGGATCAGCGAAAATGTTCATGATCCAGAATTCCTAGTATTTCTAGGGTTTGCCGACCCAATCAAACTATCGACTTCAAAGAACTTCCGGAAACATGCCTTTCCGGAAGAAAAGTGGATTAAAATCCTATAATCTTCGCCTGAAAACGGCCTGAATATTTCCCCGACACCGTCCCTTTTCGGGCCCCGACAGGTCACATTGGGCTTCCACAGTCTCCCTCACGGACCACGGCAGAGTGGCTCGTCGGTTCCGGGTTGACCCGGCGCCGTTGCAAAATCTCCAACACGGAGCTGAACTGCAATGAAAACCATCATCGTTTCTTCGCTCGTCGTCCTCGGCCTTTCGACCGCCGCTTTCGCGCAGGACGCGGCCGCGCCAGCCGCCGCACCGGACTTCGCAACCATCGATGCCGATGCCAGTGGTGGCGCCACCCTCGCCGAAGTGCAGGCTGCCCAGCCTGAAGTCACGGCAGAGCAGTTTGCGACCGCCGATGCCGATGGCAATGGCGAGCTCTCCGCCGAAGAATTCGCCACGCTTGCAGCCCCGGCTCCGGCCCCGTAAGCCGGCATTAGCCTCGGGGCAGGGCGTCTTCGCGCCCTGCCCGCGTTTCATTTAATGACTTCTATGCGGCTCAGGCGGCCTTCTTGGCCAGAAGCCCGCGCTCGATCAGCGCTTCGGCGATCTGGATGGTGTTGAGCGCCGCGCCCTTGCGAAGATTGTCGGACACCACCCACATGGCGAGACCGTTCTCGACCGTGTTGTCCTCGCGGATGCGCGACACGAAGGTTTCGTATTCACCCACGGCCTCGACCGGCGTCGCATAGCCGCCGGCCTCCCGCTTGTCGATGACGCTGATGCCGGGGGCTTCGCGCAGCACTTCGCGCGCCTCGTCGGCGGTGATCGGGTTCTCGAATTCGATATTGACCGCTTCGGAATGGCCGACAAACACCGGCACGCGCACCGCCGTGCAGGTCACCTTGATCTTAGGATCGAGGATCTTCTTGGTTTCGGCCAGCACCTTCCACTCTTCCTTGGTGTAGCCGTCTTCCATGAACACATCGATATGCGGGATGACGTTGAAGGCGATCTGCTTGGGGAATTTCTGCGGCGCCGGGCTGTCATTGACGAAGATGCCCTTGGTCTGGCTCCACAATTCGTCGACGCCTTCCTTGCCGGCGCCGGAGACCGACTGATAGGTCGACACTACCACGCGCCTGATCTTGGCGGCGTCGTGCAGCGGCTTCAGCGCCACGACCAGCTGGGCGGTCGAGCAATTGGGATTGGCGATGATATTGCTGCGCCTGGGGTTCGCCATATAGGCGTCGAGCACATGCGCATTCACTTCCGGCACCACCAGCGGCACATCGGAATGATAGCGCCAATAGCTCGAATTATCGATGACGATGCAGCCGGTGGCGCCGATGCGCGGACCCCATTCCTTGGCGATGGTGGAGCCGGCCGACATGATGGCGAAATCGACGCCGGTGAAATCGAAATCCTCGAGATTCTTGGCCTTGATGATCTTGTCGCCATAGCTCAATTCCCGCCCGATGGAGCGGGAAGAGGCGAGCGCGATCACCTCGTCGGCGGGAAACTTGCGTTCCGCCAGGATATTGAGAACTTCACGGCCAACATTGCCCGTGGCGCCGACGACGGCTACGCGATAACCCATTTTTGGAACTCCAGTCCCTTACCGTTTCCGCCCCCGCACGACCCGAAGGGATCGCGGTCCATGGCTTTCAGCCTCTCCCCGGCGGGAGACGACCCGGGGAAAAGCGTCAGGCGGTGGTAGTTTTGGTAGTCGGCATGGCGCTGCCCCCGGCCATGGGCCCGGTGGTCGTCATCATGGCGATGTCGAACGCGATGCGCATCGATAGATCTGCTTCGTTGCAAGCGGCATGTCTCTTACGCGCAAATGGCAAAGAGTCAATGAATTTGCTTCGGCCCCGGCTCACGGGGCTGTCATCTTCTGGTCCGATTTCGCCCATTTCTTGCCGGGATGGCTGTGTTAATCTTTCATCCTGCCCGATCCGGGTCGAGGGGCCGCCATTCATGCAGCTGAAGAACAACGCCTATCGCCTCAACGAGACCGTCAGGGGCGTCGAGACGATGACCCGGTTCGCGCTGGCCGTTCTGGCCCTCGCCTCTGGGGTCTATACCTATCTCGGCGTGCGCGGCCTGCTCGATGGCAGCGCCAGCTTCGTCTTCTTCGCCGCCATCATCTATTCGGCCGCCGTCTCGGTCGCCATTTATGCCTTCTGGAGCTTCATGCTGCGCTTCGTGCCGCTGGTGACCAACGGGGTGCAGCGCATAGGGCTGTTCGTCACCATGGCGATCGGCTGCTGCATGATCATCGCCATGAGTTCCTGGCTCAATGCCGCCGCGCTCGCCGGCTCCGCCGCCACCGAACAGCATATGGCGGTGACGCTGCAAGGCTATGCCGAAGACCTCGACAAGGCCCATGCCAATGCGCTGGCCGCCCAGAGCCTTTTGCCGGACGTGCAGCGCGCCGCCGGTCGCTTTGCCGATCTCGCCGCCGATGAGCGCGAAAGCGGCGCTTTGACCGGCACCACCGGCTCGGGCAGCGTGGTGCAGCTTTTGACGCAGATGTCGGCGCAGATGAATGGGCTGGCCGACACGATCACCGGCTCGCGCGAGGAGGTGGCGGGGCTGTTCGAACAGGGCTCGGCGCGGCTCGCCACCATGCGCGAACTCGTCTCCACCCCCGGCGCGGTGGAGCCGCGTCTCGACCAGTTCCAGTCCGAATCGGTGCAGCTCAGCGCCGTCATCGCCGCCCTCGAACAGACCGGTGTCGCCCCCTCGGTCAAGCGCGCCGCCGCCGACCTGTCGGCCGGCTTCATCGCCCCCGTCGCCGATGGCGGCACCACCGATCTCGTCAATCGCCAGGGTCAGGTGATGGAAACGGTGCGCGCTTCCGTCGCCGCGCAATCGGCGGCGCTCAGCACTGCCGCCGATGAAATCCTCGCAACGCCAGCCGTCGAGCAGCGCCGTTTCGTGCCGCTCTCCAGCGCCGAGGCGGTGCTGCGCTATTGGCAGGATTTCGTTCCCTCCTGGGCCGGGGCCATTTCCATCGACCTGTTGCCCGTGGTGCTGGTGCTCGTCCTGATGATCGTCAACGACGCCATGCGGCGCGACGCCTCGACGCTGGAGGAAGCCGAAAACATCACTGCCGCCGAAATGCTGCGCGCCGTGGCGCTCTATCGGCGCATGGAGACGGCCGGATTCGCCGAAGCGCCACCGCCCGCCGAGCCGGACGAAAGCGATACGCCGCCCGCCGAAGCCCAGCCGGAGCCGCTGGTGGCATCGGCCTCTCCCGAGCCCGACGACACCGTGACGCCGATCGAGACGGCGCAGCGAAGGCGCGGCGACGGGCCGGTCCGGCCATGAAGAGCGCGGCCAATGCCCGCCCCGCCGGCGAGGACGGCCCTTTCCACCGCCTGGTCCGGTTCGCCGCCGGCATCGAGGATGGCGCCATCATCCGGATGGCCTTCTTCGCCCTGCTGTTCGGCGCCCTGACCATGCTCTTCGTCGATTATCGCATGATGAGCGACAACGAGATCGCGGCGGCGATCCCGACGCCGGCCCATCCCATCCTGCCGCCTTTCGACCCGGAAGGCCCCGTCCAGGGCCCGATGCCCGATATCACCACCAGCCCGGACCTGCTCGAAGCGCCGCTCGACATCGCCCTCGTTTCGGGCGGCACGCTCAGCCTCAGGGGCACCTTCGATCCGGGCTCCGCCAAGCGCTTTGCCGAGGAAATCGCCGCGCGCGGCGAATATGTCAGAACCATCGAACTCGATTCACCCGGCGGCTCGGTGCTGGATGCGCTCGATATCGGCGCCTTGATCCATGAAAAGGGCTATGCCACCGAAGTTGCCGCCGGCGCCCTTTGCGCCTCGTCCTGCCCCGTCGTCTTCGCCTCGGGCAAGGAGCGGATTGCGACGCCCCATTCGGCCATCGGCGTTCACCAGATCTACGCTTCGGTGCTGACCAACGATCCGGCCCGCGCCTCGCGCGTCGCCGGCACCGCCATGGCGGAGGCCCAGACTACCACGGCCAGGATCACCCGCCGCCTCGTCGAAGCCGGCGTCGACCCGGCCATGTGGCTGCATGCGCTCGAAACCCCACCCACGCAGCTCTATTATTTTTCTCCGGAGGAGATGACGACACTCAGGCTTGTCACAGACATGCGTCAAAATTGATCGGGCAGGAGGGAACCGGCAACCGTACGGACCATTCTGCCCTCAAGCGCCGGAATGCGAGCCGGCGCAAGGAGCCGCAAGTGCTCAATTGGCGGGGAGGCCAGACCAATGTCAGACGTGCATACCTTGACGCGCCATCGCGATATCCGGAACTGGGTCATCGACCATAAGGGCATGCCGGCCATTGCCCGGGTCCGCAACCACTTCGGCGAGCTGCAATCCCAGTTGCGCCTGCGCTTCGACCGGCCGGATCGCAACAAGCCCGATCTTGCGAGCCAGGACGATGGCATGAGCCCCTGTTCATGGACGGCATGGCTCGCCGAGCTCGACCGTCAGGGCCTCGCCCTCAAGGTCAGCAAGGCCGGCACGGATGTCCAGCTGGTCAAGCGCCGCCAGCCGCACTGATCGGCCCGTCCATATCGGTCTCGTCCGCCACGGCGAGGCGAATGCAGTCCCGCCCGGCCTTCTTGGCCTCGTAAAGCGCCGCATCGCTGCGCCGTAGCAGATCGGCGAGGCTGTCGTCGGGGCGCGAGGCGGCAATGCCGAAGCTCGCGCTGAGCTTTCGTTCCGGCGGCAGTTCCAGCAGCGCCAACCCGGCAAAGCCGTTGCGGACCTTTTCGGCGAAACGCCATGCTTCCATGGCTGAAGCCCCTGGCAGGAAAACCGCGAATTCCTCTCCGCCCAGCCGTCCGGCCGGTGCCTGAACAGGACCCGCACCGCGCAGCACTTCGGCGAAAGCCGCGATGACCCGGTCGCCGGCCTCATGCCCGAAACTGTCATTGATCTGCTTGAAATAATCGAGATCGGCCACCACCATGGCGCCGGCGGCAAGACCCAGCGCCCTGTCGGCCCGATCCTCGAAGCCGCGCCGGTTGAAGAGGCCCGACAGCGTATCGGTTTCCGAGCGCGCGGTGATTTCGGCCATCACGTCGCGCAGGATGATGAGCAGCGTCAGAATGCCATTGGCGACGAGGATGAAGGCGCCGCCTGTCTGAGAATAGGCGGCATAGGCGCTGCCGAGATAGCCCTGGGGACTGGCACCGGAACCGATCAGCGCCGCGAGGAAAGGCTTGCTCAGGAACTGCAGCGCCCCGAAGCCGTAAAGCACCATCAGCGCCGTATCGAGCGACCTTCGCTGCGGCAGGCGCGCGATCACCCATATGCCGGCGATGAGCGTTGCGACATAGGGCAGCTGATAGAGCATGGCGCGCAAGAAGCTCTCGCGCGGCAGGCCGATGATGAAGCTGCCGACAATGAGCGAGATCAGCGTAATCGCGCCGAGCACGCGCCGGGGCAGCGGCAGGCGATAATGCCGCGACAGTCCGATGACGCAGAAATTGAGCGCGAACAGGAAAGCGGCGAAGATGCCGAAGCCTACCGGGCGCGGATCGGCCTGATAGGGCAGTACGAATTCGAGCCCGGCATCGACCATGCCGATGCCGTAAGCGGCCGCGAACCAGCGCGCCGCCGCCGAACGCGCATAGGCGGCGGTGACCACGAATGCCGCCACGAACAGGCCGGCGACCGACAGATTGATAGCCAGCACGAAGGCTGCAGCGCTCATGGCTTTTTCCGGTTGGAAACTCCGGAACTTTACCGAGCGAGCCGAAATGACACGTTAATGCGAAGCGGTCTCGCGCGGGGTGAGCCCGAAGGCTTCGGCGATCAGCCGATAGGAGCGCCGGCGCAGCTCATAGCTGTGCATGGTGGTGGTGATCATCACCTCGTCGGCCCCGCTTTCCTCGACCTTCTGCATGATGGTATCGCGCACCTTTTCGGGGGAGCCCACGATCCACAGCGTCGATTGATGCTCGATCACCGATTGCTGCTGCGGCGTATAGACATGCGCCGCCGCTTCCTCGGGTGGAATGAGCTTGCGCAACTGGCCGCCGCCGCTGTGGAACAGCGCCCAGCTCAGCGCCTGCGAACCGGAGAGGAACTGCGCTTCCTCGTCGGTCGGCGCGCAGACCACCGAAACGCAGAGGATGGTGCGGGGCTTCGGGAACGCCGCCGTGGCGTTGAAGGCATATTTATAGGCTTCAAAGGCCGGTCCGGCCGGCGTATGGCTGAAATGGGCGGCAAAGGCATATCCGATGCCGAGCTGCCCCGCCGCCGTGGCGCTCGAGCCGGACGACCCCAATAGCCAGAGCGGCGGCAGGCTGATGCCGCCCGGCGCCACCGGCACGCGCGAATAGGGATGGTCCTCGGGGAACCCCGCATCCTCGAAGGCGAGGAGTTCGCTGAGATAAGCCGGAAACTCTTCCCCGCCCCCGGTTCGCAATGCCCGCATGGCATAGCCGTCACCGCCGGGGGCCCGGCCGAGCCCGAGATCGATCCGCCCCGGATGAAGCGCTTCGAGCGTGCGATAGGCTTCGACGATCCGCAAGGGCGCATGGTTGAGCAGCATGACGCCGCCGGAGCCGACCCGGATGGCTTCGGTATGGGCGGCGGCACTGCCGATGAGGATTTCCGGCACGGAGGAGGCGATGGACGGCATGCCGTGATGCTCGGCATACCAGAGCCGCGTATAGCCGAGTTCGTCCGCCAGTTGCGCCAGTTTGATGGTCTCGGCCATGGCCTCCGCCGTCGAGGTGCCTTCGGCGATCGGGGCGAGATCCTGCAGGGAAAGGGGAACGGGACTGGTCATCGGGCAACTCGGTGGGTCAAGACAATGTTCACATCTATATCGGCATTATACGATGAAGGCGAGCGTGTTCCCGCCGTCACAGCGCCGCGCTTTTGCGCGCCGCCAGATTGACTCCTCGCGTGAAATATCGGCTTTTGGGGCGAAACGAAGCGGACGTGGTCATGGTTCATCTGCGCGTATATGCACTGACGCTGGGCATGCTGCTCGGCCTCGCCGCTCCGGCAGCGGCTCAATATATTCCGGCCGAAGTTCCGCCTGCCGGCACGCTCGACATCGTCGACGAAATCCGTCTCGGCCTCAATTTCCACGATGTCTATTACACCATGATCCCGCAGAATTTCGGCGATTGGGATTACGACCGACTGGAAGACTTGAGCTTCGACGTGCTGTTCACCTCCCCCGATCTCGACGTCTTCCGCTGGATCGGCTCGCCCCGCCCGGAAGTCGGCACCACGCTGAACCTCTCGGGCGGAGACAGCCTCTTTCATGCCGGCCTCACCTGGACCGTGCCGCTGTTCGAAACCCCGCTCTATCTCGAAGGCACGTTCGGCGCCGCCGCCACCACCGGCTATCTGACCGCCGCTCCCGATGGCCGCAACAATTTCGGCTGCCGCGTCAATTTCTACGAACGCTTCGGCGTCGGTACCCATATCGGCGAGAACGTCACCGCCACCCTCACCTATGAGCACTCGTCCAATAATGACTGGTGCGAGGCCAATGAGGGCATCTCCAATTTCGGCCTCCGCATGGGCTGGAAGTTCTGAGCATGGCCTTCGCCGTCACCCGCATGATGCCGGTCCTGCGCAGCTTCGATGAAATGAAGGCCAAGGCCTTCTACTGCGATTTCCTCGGCTTCTCCGTCGATTTCGAGCACCGCTTCGAGCCAGGCATGCCGCTCTTCATGCAGTTGAGCCTCGAAGGCGCGACCGTGCAGCTCAGCGAGCATCACGGCGATGCGACGCCCGGCAGCACGGTGCGCTTCATCGTCACCGGCCTTGCCGATTACCACCGCGCCATCACCGCCAAGGGCTATCCCAACGCCCGCCCCGGCATCGAACAAGCCGAGTGGGGCGCCGACGAAATGACGGTGCTGGACCCCTTCGGCAACAGGCTGATCTTCACGCAGTATCGGCCGGATTGAAGCGAACGCCCTCCGACAGACGCTATGTCGTCCCCGGCTTGAGTCGAACTCGTCACGATAACGCCTTGCGCCTCCTCCCCCTTGAGGGGAAGTGTTCACGTTGGACTGTTGAGTCTGTTTGCGTCAGTCACCCACCGCATGTCATCCCGGCGAAAGCCGGGAACCAGTTTCAATGACGCCACCGAGGAAACTGGACCTCGGCTTTCGCCGGGGTGACATCGAGTGGTTGATGCGCTCGGTGTTCTACCAACACAACCGCTTCCCCGGGGCATACTCGGGCCTGACCTGAGGCCGCGGGCCACTCTCCCATCGCGTTATCATGCTCCCCGCAGTCCAATGGGAACACTCCCCTTGAGGGGGAGGGATCGAGGGTGGGGATTCTGTCGTCTCCACAAGCTCAGTCTGCGTTAAAGCACATGCCCCCGGCCTTCCCCTCGGGGAGGGGGGGCGAAAGAGCCGACATTTCGGCTAAGCCACCTGCCCGGCCGCCCAGCCGGATGCCCAGGCCCATTGGAAATTATAGCCGCCAAGCCAGCCGGTGACGTCGACGACCTCGCCGATGAAATACAAGCCCGGCACATCCCGCGCTTCCATGGTCCTCGCATCGAGCCCGCGCGTATCGACGCCGCCGAGCGTCACTTCCGCCGTGCGATAGCCCTCCGAGCCCACCGGCTTCATTGTCCAGCCCTTGAGCAGCGCTTCGACCATTGCGAGCTTCTTGTCGGAAAAATCCCCGATCATGCCCGGCATGTTCAACTCTTCTCCCAGCAATTGCGCCAGCTTCTTCGGCAGCACCGAACCGATGACGGTCTGGATTTGCAGCTTCGGCGTATCTCTACGCGCCTCGCGCAGCCATGCGCCGGCATCGCGATGCGGCATCAAGTCGATGCCGATGGCGTCGCCCTCGCGCCAATAGGACGAGATCTGGAGGATCGCCGGCCCCGAAAGCCCGCGATGGGTGAAGAGCAGGGCTTCCTCAAACCGCGTCTTGCCATGGGCAACGACCGCATCGGTGGCGATCCCCGATAGCGGCTTCAGCCTTTCGAGCGCCCCGGTCTCGAAGGTCAGCGGCACCAGCGCCGGCCGGGTTTCCGTCACCTTGAGCCCGAACTGGCCGGCAAGCTGATAGCCGAAACCGGTCGCGCCCATTTTCGGAATCGACTTGCCGCCGGTCGCCACCACGAGGCTGTCGCAGGTCACATGCGCCGAAGAAAGCCGGAGCGCAAAGCCGTTTTCGAGCCTGGTGACATCCTCGACGGTCGTAGAGAGCGCCAGCACCACACCCGCCTTGCGCATCTCGTCGAGCAGCATGGAGGTGATCTGCGTCGCCGGCCCGTCGCAAAACAGCTGGCCAAGCGTCTTTTCGTGAAAGGCGATGCCATAGCGCCGGACCAGCGCGATGAACTGTTCGGGCGTATAGCGCGACAGCGTCGACAGCGCGAAGCGCGGATTGGACGACAGGAACCGGTCGCGCCCGGCCTCGACCGTGGCGTTGACATTGGTGAAATTGCAGCGCCCACCGCCCGAAATGCGGATCTTCTCGCCGGCATATTTGGCGTGGTCGACCAGCAGCACGCGCCGGCCGCGCTTGCCCGCCTCGATGGCTGCCATCATGCCAGCGGCGCCGGCGCCGAGAACGATCACGTCGTAATGGGTCAAGATCTTTGCCTTTCGGGGGTTGGCGCGCACTTACCCGCACAAACCGGCAAAGGGCAAGCCTCAGCCGTTGAGCTTGTCCATCAGCTTTTCGAGCCGTTCGCGCTTGCCGCGCTGACCCAATTGCCCGACGCGATCCTTGAGCATGGCAAGAAATCCCGGCTTTTCCGCCGGCGGCAGCACGCTCGCCGCCTGTTCGGCATAATGCGGCAATTGCGCGGGCGCTGCCTTCTTCACCTGCTCGATCAGCGCCGGCATAGCGCGATCCGCATAGCCTGCCCTCGCGAGCTTGACGAGGATCGAGGTGCAGCGATCCTTGGCGGTCACCGATCCCTTGTCGGCCGCCTCGATGATACGCGGCAATTCGGCCGCGATTTCATTGGCACGCTGGCTGGCGATGCTGTCGAGCGCCTCCATGGCGCCGCCAACCTGCCGGTCGTTGCTGCTCGCCAGAGCTTCGAGGAACAATCCGCAATGGGGGATGACGAGATTGGGCCGCCGCGCGCCGATCTCATAGAGCACCTTCATCGCATCATTGCGCTGGCGCGGCGTGCCGGAGCGCACCGCCTCGGCCAATTCCACGATGGCGTCCTTGTCGCCGCTCGCGGCCAATTGTTCGGCCAAGGCCACATTCGGTCCTTCGTCCCGCCGTCCGAGCGCTCCCGCGAGCTGATCGAGCACGCCCATCGTCTAAGCCTCGATCGCGACGTCCAGCGCCAGCGTCACCATGTCCCTCAGCGAGGTCTGGCGCTGCTCGGCGTCGATCTCCTGCTTGGTGATGAGGCAGTCCGTCATGGTGCAGATGGTCAGGGCCCGAACGCCGAAACGCGCCGCCAGCGTATAAAGCGCTGCCGCCTCCATTTCGACGCCGATGACGCCATGTTCCGGCAGTTTGTCATAACCGGCCATGCCGTCGGCATGGTAGAAAATATCCGAGCTCAGCATATTGCCGGCATGAAAGCGCATGCCCTTTTCCTCGGCCTTGTCCGCCGCCATGCGCAACAGCCCGAAATCGGCGATGGGGGCGAAATTATAAGGCCCGAACCGGCCCTTCACGATGGCGCTGTCGGTCGTGGCCGCCTGCGCCAGGATCAGGTCGCGCACCTTCACCCTGGCATTGAGCCCGCCACAGGTGCCGACGCGGATCAGGGTCTTGAGCCCATAGACATTGATGAGTTCATGCACATAGATCGACAGCGATGGCTGGCCCATGCCCGTCGCCTGCACCGAGACGCGCTTGCCCTTCCAGCGGCCGGTATAGCCGAGGCAATTGCGCACCGAATTGACGAGCTTTGCCTCTTCGAGAAAGGTTTCGGCGATCCATTTGGCCCTGAGCGGATCGCCCGGCAGCAGCACCGCTTCGGCATAGTCGCCCGGCTTGGCGTGATTATGGGGGGTCATGAGGTCGTCCCTTGATTTTTTCCGGCTTTCCAAAGCAATGCCACCCCCGGACCGGCGCGGCAAGCCGGCCGCGCGGAACGCTCACCCGTGCCATGCATTGACACGACTTGACCCTGTCATCGGCGAGGTCCATTTAACCGCCTGAAGGACGGAGAATACCGAACATGGTCGCGAGGATTTTCATCGACGGGGAAGCCGGCACCACGGGGCTGCAGATTCGCGAGCGCCTGGCCGGTCGCCGCGACATCGACGTGCTCTCCATTCCGCCCGAGCGCCGCAAGGATCTCGAAGCGCGCGCCGAACTGCTCAACACCGCCGATATCGCCATTCTGTGCCTGCCCGACGATGCGGCGCGGGAAAGCGTATCGCTGATCGCCAACGACACCACTCGCGTCATCGATGCCTCGACCGCCTATCGCACCGATCCCGACTGGGTCTATGGCTTTGCCGAAATGGACAAGGGCCAGGCCGAGGCCATCGCCACTGCCCGCTTCGTCGCCAATCCCGGCTGCTGGCCGCAAGGCCTCATCGCCAATCTGCGACCGCTGATCGCAGCCGGCCTCATCCCGGCAGACACCCGCGTCAGCTATAACGGCATTTCCGGCTATACCGGCGGCGGCAAGTCGATGATCGCCGAATATGAGGCGGCCGGCCCCTCGGCCAGCCAGTTCCTCGCCTATGGCCTCACCTTCGAGCACAAGCACGTGCCCGAAATGACCGCCTATACGAAGCTCGCCAATGCGCCGCTCTTCGTGCCCTCGGTCGGCAATTTCGCCCAAGGCATGGCAACCTTCGTGCCGCTGCAATTGGGCAGCCTCGACACCGTGCCGACCGGCAAGCAGCTCCACGCCGCCATCGCCGACCATTTCGCCGCCATCAAGGACGGCTTCGTCGAAGTCGCGCCCTATGTCGAGGCCGTCCGCATTCCGGAACTCGACCCCGAGACCTATAACGACACCAACCGCATGCGTCTTCACGTCTTCGCCAATGACGCGCGGGCCCAGGCCGTGCTGGTCGCGGTCTATGACAATCTCGGCAAGGGCGCCTCTGGCGCGGCGGTGCAGAACCTGAATCTGATGCTCGGGGTGGATGCCAGGGAAAGCCTCGCCGCCTGATGCCACGCCCTCGTGGTTCGAGGCTCGCGAAGGGCTCGCACCTCACCATGAGGGCTACTTTAAAATCACGGGCGTTCCAGTAGCCCTCATGGTGAGGCGCGCCTTTGGCGCCTCGAACCACGAGGGCGTGGCACATGTGAAGGCCCACCGAACGCATTCGCCCAAAGCCGACTTGCCGAAAGCCCCGGATTGCGCCATTAAGCGGCCAACCAAGGAAGTTTGCTCATGGACAAGTTCACCACTTTGACCGGGGTCGCGGCGCCGCTGCCGATCATCAATATCGACACCGACATGATCATCCCCAAGCAGTACCTCAAGACCATCAAGCGCACCGGGCTCGGCACCGCCCTGTTTTCGGAAATGCGCTACAACGAGGACGGCAGCGAGAACGCGGATTTCGTGCTCAACAAACCCGCTTATCGCGATGCCAAGATCATCGTCGCCGGCGACAATTTCGGCTGCGGCTCGAGCCGCGAGCATGCCCCCTGGGCGCTGCTCGATTTCGGCATTCGCTGCGTCATCTCGACGAGCTTCGCCGACATCTTCTACAATAACTGCTTCAAGAACGGCATCCTGCCGATCAAGGTCACCCCGGAACAGTTGAAGCTCCTCCTCGACGATGCCGAGCGCGGCTCCAACGCCACGCTCACCGTCGATCTCGAAGCCCAGACCATAAGGGGCCCCGATGGCGGCGAAATCCATTTCGATATCGACCCCGCGCGCAAGCAGATCCTGCTCGAGGGCCTTGACGACATCGCCGGCACGCTGAAATCCGACCCGTCGATCACCACCTTCGAATCCAAGATGGCGTCCGAACGCCCCTGGCTCTAACAGAAAGCCCGAGACAAAAAATGGTCCAGCGCGTTTCCACCGGCTCGCCCTTCGAGGCGACCTTCGGCTATTCCCGTGCCGTGCGGCACGAGGATACCGTCTATGTCTCCGGCACCACCGGCTATGATTATGCCGCCATGGTCATGCCGGAGAGCATCGGCGAGCAGGTCAAAAACGCACTAGGGACCATCGACAAGGCGCTGAGGGAAGCCGGCTCCTCCCTCGCCGATACGGTGCGCGTCGTCTATTATCTCGGCGACCGCGCCTATGTGGACGACCTCGTCGCCGCCGTCGGCCCGGTCTTCAAGGATATCCGCCCCGCCGCCTCCATCCTCATCGTCTCGATGATCGAGGAAGGCATGAAGGTCGAGATCGAAGTCACCGCCCGCATCGGCGCAGCGACCAGCGCATAAGCCGGCCCGAACATCCTCGGAACCCATTAAAGGGAGGCGTTTGCCTCCCTTTTGTTTTATCGTATGCGATATTTCTTGCCATAATGCGATAATTATGCGATATTGCCATGAAGACGATCATCTATACCGTCGCGGCCGCGAGGGATCTCGAAGCGCTTGAGCGCAATGCGCGCCGACAGGTCGAAACCGGACTTGAGCATTACGCGATGACCGGACAGGGCGATGTGAAGGCGCTTGTCGGCCAGCCCGGCTATCGCCTGCGCATCGGACGCTATCGGGTCATCTTCGATGAGGATCGAACCACTATCCTGGCGATCTATATCGGCAAGCGCGAAACCACGACTTATCGGCGTCACTAGCGCCAGAACGGATCCATCATGCCGGAACTCCATCGCTTCAAAACCCCGAGCGGCGACGAACTGGTGATCCTCACCCGCGCCGAATATGACGCCTTGGTCGAGGCGGCCGAGTCGGCCGCAGAAGATGCTGCCGATGCAAGAATCTATGCCGAACGCAAGGCCGCGCTGGCCGCGGGCGCGGACAGCATATTGCCGCCCGAAGTCAGCGCCGCGATCCAGCGGGGCGACAGCCGCATAAAAGCCATTCGCAAATGGCGCGGTGTCGGGCAGGTCGAGCTGGCCGCTGCCGTGGGCATCGTGCAGGGGCATCTCTCCGATGTCGAAAACGGCCGTCGCTCCATGACGGGGGAGCTGGCGAAGCGTCTTTCGGCGCAATTGGACGTCCCGGAAAGCTGGCTCGCGCCCTGAGGGCGTGAGGTTGCGACCCTTTCCGCGCCGGACCGAACGATTCCGGCCATAGCTGTCCTTGCCACTATGGGCAAAATCCCGCTATGTGCGTGCCCAAGGTGTACCCAGCAGTACGGCGAGGAGTTTTCCCAATATGGCCACCCATTCCCTTTTTCTTCTGCCCGGCGACGGCATCGGCACCGAGATCATGGTCGAGGTGGAAAAGCTGATCGCCTGGACCAATAGCGAGCAGCTCACGGATTTCTCGACCGATAGCGGCCTTGCCGGCGGCGCTGCCTATGACCAGCATCAGGTGGCCATTACCGATGAGGATACCGCCAAGGCGCTCGCCGCCGATGCGGTGATCTTCGGCGCCGTGGGCGGACCCAAATGGGACAACGTGCCCTATGAGCATCGCCCGGAAGCCGCCTTGCTGCGCCTCCGCAAAGAACTTGCGGTCTTCGCGAACCTCCGCCCCGCCATCTGCTATCCGGCGCTGGCCGATGCGTCTTCGCTGAAGCGCGAACTGGTCGAAGGCCTCGATATCCTCATCGTGCGCGAATTGACCGGCGGCGTCTATTTCGGCGAGCCCAAGACCATTACCGATCTCGGCGACGGCCAGAAGCGCGGCATCGATACCCAGGTCTATGAGACCTATGAAATCGACCGCATCGCCCGCGTCGCCTTCGATCTTGCCCGCACCCGCAACAACAAGGTGCATTCGGCCGACAAGAAGAACGTCATGAAGACCGGTGTCCTCTGGGACGAAGTGGTCAAGGGCGTGGCTCAGGACTACGCGGATGTCGAGCTTCACCACATCCTCGCCGACAATGCCGCCATGCAGCTGGTGCGCAACCCGAAGCAATTCGACGTCATGGTCACCGATAATCTGTTCGGCGACATCCTCTCCGACGTCGCCGCCATGCTGACCGGCTCGCTCGGCATGCTGCCCTCGGCCTCGCTCGGCGCGCCCGATCCCGTCACCGGCAAGCGCAAGGCCTTCTATGAGCCAGTCCACGGCTCGGCCCCCGACATTGCCGGCAAGGGCATCGCCAACCCCATCGCCATGATCGCGAGCTTCGCCATGGCGCTGCGCTATTCGTTCAACATGATCGAACTTGCCAACAAGGTGGAAGGCGCCATCGCCGCCGTCCTCGACGATGGCCTCAGGACCGGCGACATCGCCCAGGACAACCGCAAGACCGTCGGCACCGAGGAAATGGGCGCCGCCATTCTCGCCCGGCTCAAGGCCTAAGCGAACGAACCATGGGGATGGGCGAAGTTTCGCCCCTCCCTTCGGCTCCACGGGACGACTCCTGTTCGTGCACGGAACCGACTATGCTGCTGCTTGATTGTCCCACACGACAATTGCAGGAGCTTACGCCATGCCGAGAAATCTCACCGACCACGAAGACATTCGCGAGTGGGTCACCGCTCGCGGCGGCTTTCCCATGATGATGGACGTGCCGGATGGAACCGGCATGCGCACCATACTGCAATTGACCTTCGGCCAGCACGCTCTCAACGCCGATAACAATGAAGGGCCGGACCGCCTTGGCGGCTTTCAACTGGTGAGCTGGGAAGAATGGTTCGCCGCACTCGAAACCGGCAATCTCGCCCTCCGGGTCTCCGACGATCCTTCGGGCGGCAATGAGGCTGAGTTCGAATTCATCTCGCGCGACGAGGACGCCGAAACCACGGAAGCCGCGCAGAAGCCGGCGGCGATTTCGGTGGACCGGCCGGGGGAGTAAATCAAACGATAATGACAGCGTGTGGGGCAGAGAGCATACCCCGCCGACCCACCGCTCGTCACCCTCGGGCTTGACCCGAGGGTTCTCCCCCGGCATCGCAAAGAACCCTCGGGTCGAGCCCGAGGGTGACGATCGGAGGATGGTGATGATCGAGGGGCACAACTATTCCGCCTCGGCCGCCGCCTCTATGGCTTCCATATCGTCGTCCGAGAACCCGAAATGGTGCCCGATCTCGTGCACCAGCACATGGGTGACGATCTCGCCCAGCGTGTTGTCGTCATTCTCGGCCCAATAATCGAGAATGGCGCGGCGATAGAGGAAGACCGTATTGGGCATCTGCCCGGTCTGCGGCACGGCGCCGTCCTCGGTCATGCCGATGCCCTGGAACAGACCCATCAGCTCGAACGGGCTTTCCATGCCGAAGCCGTCGAGCACGTCGTCCTCGGCGAATTCCGCCACCTGGCAGGTCACGTCCCCCGCCAGCGACCGGAAGGGCTCGGGCAGGTTTTCAAGCGCTTCGCGCGCCAATTGCTCGAAATCGTCGAGGGAGGGCGCATAGCGCTCTCCCCACGGATTTTTGCCGCTTACTGCCACTCGCGGATATCGACGAAATGGCCGGCAATGGCGGCGGCGGCGGCCATGGCCGGGGACACCAGATGCGTGCGGCCCTTGAAGCCCTGACGACCCTCGAAATTGCGGTTCGAGGTCGAGGCGCAGCGCTCCTGCGGCTTGAGCTTGTCGGGGTTCATGGCAAGGCACATGGAGCAGCCCGGCTCGCGCCATTCGAAGCCCGCATCCTTGAAGATCACGTCGAGCCCTTCGGCTTCCGCCTGTTCCTTGACGAGGCCCGAGCCGGGCACGACCATGGCGTTGACGCTGGAGGCCACCTTCCGGCCCTCAACCACGGCGGCGGCAGCGCGCAGATCCTCGATGCGGCCATTGGTGCATGAACCGATAAAGACACGATCGACCGCGATATCGGTGATCGGCGTACCGGGCTTCAGCCCCATATAATCGAGCGCCCGCCACTTCGAGGCACGCTTGTTCTCGTCGGCGATATCGTCCGGGTTCGGCACCGTGCCCTGCACCGAGATCACGTCCTCGGGCGAGGAGCCCCAGGACACGATCGGCGGCAGATTGGCGGCATCGAGCACCACGACCTTGTCGTAGACCGCGCCCTCGTCGGTATAGAGCGTCTTCCAATAGTCGAGCGCCATGTCCCAGGCCTGGCCCTTGGGCGCACGCTCGCGGCCCTTGACGTAGTCGAAGGTCTTCTCGTCCGGCGCGATGAGGCCCGCGCGGGCGCCGCCTTCGATGGTCATGTTGCAGACCGTCATGCGGCCTTCCATGGAGAGCGAGCGGATGGCTTCGCCGGCGAATTCGATCACATGGCCGGTGCCGCCGGCGGTGCCGATCTCGCCGATAATGGCGAGGATGATGTCCTTGGCGGTGACATGGGGCGGCAGCTGGCCGTCGACGCGCACCAGCATGTTCTTGGCCTTCTGCTGGATCAGCGTCTGCGTCGCCAGCACATGCTCGACCTCGGACGTGCCGATACCATGCGCCAAGGCGCCGAAGGCACCATGGGTCGAGGTATGGGAGTCGCCGCACACAATGGTCATGCCCGGCAGGGTAAAGCCCTGTTCCGGCCCGACGATATGGACGATCCCCTGCCGCCTGTCGAAGGGGTCGTAATATTCGATGCCGAAATCGCGCGTGTTCTCGGCCAGGGTCTCGATCTGGACGGCGCTGTCCGGATCGGGATTGGGCAGGCTGCGGTCGGTGGTCGGCACATTGTGGTCGACCACGGCGAGGGTCCGTTCGGGATGGCGGACCTTGCGGCCATTCATCCTGAGGCCCTCGAAAGCCTGCGGGCTCGTCACTTCATGCACGAGATGCCGGTCGATATAGATGAGCGAGGTGCCATCCTCGTTGTTCTGCACCAGATGGTCGTCCCAGATCTTGTCGTAAAGCGTACGGGCCTTGGTCATATGCGTGGGTTCCGGAAAGGCAGGAATTGCGGACTTTGGAGCCGTTCTAAGCCGCGCCAAATCCGGGGTCAAGGCAAAACCGTACTCTCGGGTACGGTTGCCGCTTCAACGCCCCAGTATGCGCCGGCCGATACGCAGCGCCATCAATGGCATTTCGACGAGGCCCGGCAGTGGATCGGCGAGGGAAAAGCTCGAAAATGTGCGCGTCCGAGTGACCGAGGCGAGATAGGCGCCGAAATCGAGCCGGCCCTTCATGGCGAGCTGCGCCGCAACCACCACATCGCGGAGACCGAACATCCAGCCGATGCCCGGCCGGGCGGCCATTGGGGACACTTGCCGGCCCTCATTGAGCGCCACCATGGCAGCGCCGAAATCCACTCCGGCGGCATCGGCGAGCCCGAACCACGACCAGGGCCGCGGATTGACGTCGAGCAGCTTCAACGCGCCGGTTCTGGGATCGCGCTTGAACTCGATCTCGCAAAGCCCGTGATGGCCGATCGAGCGCAGGAACGCTTCGCCCGCCGCCATCACCTTTTCGTCCTCGACCGTCTCGACAAAGGTCGAGGTATAGCTGAATTCGATCGGATATTGCCGCAGGCGCCGCGCCGTGAAGCTGACGACGGGCTCACCATGCCACCAGAGGCCGGCATAGGAGAACTGGTTCTCGCCGCCGCCGGGAATATAGTCCTGAACGACGATGTTCCCGGCCCCCACCAGATCCGCCGCTTCCCCGAACAGGGCCATAAACTGCTCGGCAGTATCGGCGCGCCATGCCTTGGCGCGGGTGAAGGGGTTGAGCGCGATGCGCATTGTGGGCTTCAGCACCACCGGAAACAGCATTTCCCCCGTTGCCGCCTGCGGATCGGCGCCGACCGCATAGACGCGCGGAATATCGATGCCGAGCGCGGTTGCGCGCTCATAGGAAAGCGCCTTGTCGCCCGCCCATTGGAGCGCCTCCCAATCGGGCAGCATGACGGTGAGCAGGGCCGACAGCGCCGTCCGGTTCTGGGCGGCGAATTTCACATCGGCATCGGCCGCCGGCACCAGCAGATAGCCTTGCAGCCCTTCCCTGCGCACCAGCCCGGTCAGCGCCGCCAGGGCGCCCTCATCCTCGGCGCCGGGCCAGTTGGCCGAGTGTTTGACGGCATTGGAGAAGCGCGGCAGCGGCGTGAAATTGGTGACGAACCACACATCGAACCCCTGCCGCGCCAATACCCGCGCCAGCGCGATGGCGCCATGCGAGCCGGCGAGGATGATGGCGCCGCGCACCTTGCCGCCGGCAATCGCGCTTCCGGCGTGGACAGTCTCGGTCATGCTGGCGCTCATCTGGCGGTTCCGTCCTGTCATGCGGTGCGGTTCAACCGCAATATGCCGAAAATGGTCGGATCGAGCCCGACCCGCCTGATGCAGAGAAAACTCATCAACCCATAGGCGACAAGCCGGGCCGTGGAATTGACCACCGCCACCCCCATCAGCCCATAGGCGGGCAACACGGCGATCTGCACGACGATGGCGATGAGAATGGTGGCGGTGAACAGCAGCGCATAGCCGCGCTCATGCCCGGTCATCATCAGCACCGTGCGCGAGGGGCCTGTCGCCGCATCGGCGAGAAAGCCGAGGCCGAGCACGATCAGAAGCGGCGTCGCACCGGCATAATCCTCGCCGAACAACCCCATGATCGCATCGCCGAAAAACACGAAGCCGATGAAGCAGGCGAGCGAAAAGGCAAAGCCCGCCCATGAGCCCATGGCCAGCACGGCCTGCGCCTTGCGGTATTCGCGGGCATGGAAATACTGCGCGATCATCGGGGCGATCACGAGGGCAATGGCAAAAGCGAAGAGCGTCATCAGCCCGGCGGTGCGGAAGGCATTGAAATAGGCGCCGGCGCTTTCGGCATCGATGAAGGCGCCGACGATGATGGTATCGACATTGAGCGCCAGCGCATTGATGAAGCCGCCGAAGAGGAACCACAGCCCCGTATTGCCGCGCGCGCGCCAATAGGCGGCAATGCCGCCGAAACCCGGCCATAGCCGATAGCCCCGCCCGGCCGCCATGCCATATTGCAGCACCAGCGCCGCATAGAGCAGCCCCGCCGAGAGCAGGATCGCGCCCCAGCCGGCCATGCCGAGCCCGAACGCCGCCATCAGCAATGCGGCGCCCGGCAGCGCGATGCGCCAGAAAATGTCGCGCGGAGCGAGCGCCGTCCAGATCGAGCCCTGCGCCCGCAACGCCGAGGAATTATATTCGGCCAGCGCCATGGGCAGCACCAGAATGGCGGTGGCATAATAATGCCAGACGGGCTCGCCGGTCGGCGTCACCGCCGCCAGCGCCAGCGCAAAGCCGGCAAGGCCGAGCCCGATCACGACACCGGCGAGAATGGTGATGCCGCCGCCCGCTTCGAGCGCCAATTGCGCCTCTTCCGGCCGTCCTTTGGCCTTGCCTTCGGACCAGAAGCGCATGATGGCGGTTGCCTGCCCCATGCCGGCCCCGATGGCGAGAATGGTCGCGAGCGCCAGCCCGAAGGCGAAATAGCCATATTCGGCCACACCCATCATGCGGGCGAGAATGACATAGGCGATATAGGTGAGCCCCGCCGTCGCGACCTTGATGACAAGCGACGACAGCGAGCGCGACAATCCGATCCGCAGCAGCGATCTCAGATCGCCGGACAATTGCAGCATGAAACCCCCGGCCGCAACGCGGCGCATGGGATGACTATGCCATGGCGGAGTCAAAAAGCTCTTACCGCAATCGGCACAGTTTTTGAGAAGGCAAAGGCCTTGCGGCTGTTCCTACTCCTATGCCTATGCCTACCCCTGCGCACATGCCTACCCGCTTACGCCCCCTCACCCACCGCTCGTCACCCTCGGGCTTGACCCGAGGGGGTTTCAAAATCGGCAAAGTGAAGAACCCTCGGGGCAAGCCCGAGGGTGACGATGGGGGATTAGGGGAGCCTTCAGCCCAGCCTAATGCCGGAAATGCCGCATCCCGGTCATGACCATGGCGATGCCTGCCGCATCGGCGGCGGCGATGACCTTGTCGTCATTGACCGAGCCGCCCGGCTGGATCACCGCCGTGGCGCCGGCCTCGACCAGCGCCTCGAGCCCGTCCGGAAACGGGAAGAAGGCATCCGAAGCCACCACGGAACCCTTGGTCAGCGCCCCTCCGACCCCGGCGGCCTCTGCCGCATCGATCGACTTGCGGTGCGCGACGCGTGCCGAATCCACGCGGCTCATCTGCCCGGCGCCGATGCCGACCGTCGCGCCATCCTTCACATAGATAATGGCGTTGGACTTGACGTGCTTGGCCACCTTGGCGGCAAGCTTCATGTCGCGAAGTTCCGCCTCGGTGGGCTGGCGCTTGGTCACCACCTTGAGCTCGTTATCGTCGGCATTGCGGTTGTCGCGCGTCTGGACAAGAAGGCCCCCCGCAACCGAACGCACGGTCAACCCATCCGCCTTGGGATCAGCGATGCCGCCGGTCAGCAGCAGGCGCAGATTCTTCTTCGCGGCAATGATGGCTTCCGCTTCGGGGGTCGCCGACGGCGCCACGATCACCTCGGTGAACACCTTGACGATCTCTTCCGCCGTCGCCGCATCGATTTCGCGATTCGTGGCGACGATGCCGCCAAAGGCGCTGACCGGATCGGTGCGCAGCGCCTGTTTATAGGCGGTGACGAGATCGCCGGCGACGGCGACACCGCAGGGATTGGCGTGCTTGATGATGGCGACGGCCGCGACTTCCGCCGGGTCGAATTCGCTCACCAGCTCGAACGCCGCATCGGTATCGTTGATATTGTTGTAGCTGAGCGTCTTGCCCTGCACCTGGGTGGCGGTGGCGACGCCCGGCCGCTGGTCGCCATTGGCATAGAAGGCCGCCCATTGATGCGGATTCTCGCCATAGCGCATCACCTCGCGCAGCGAGCCGGCAAAGCTGCGCCAGGGCATATCGGGATAATCGAGCGTCCCGGCGAACCAGTTGGAAATGGCGCTGTCATAGGCGGCGGTGCGGGCATAGGCCTTGGCCGCCAGCTTCTGGCGCATCTCATAGGGCACGCCGCCCTCGCTGCGGATGGCTTCGAGAATGGCGGGATAATCGGCCGGATCGACCACCACCGTCACATAGGCATGGTTCTTGGCCGCCGAACGCACCATGGCCGGCCCGCCAATATCGATATTCTCGATCACCTCGTCATAGGAGGCGCCCGAGGCAACGGTCTTTTCGAAGGGGTAGAGATTGACCGCGACGAGATCGATGGCGCCGATCCCGTGTTCGTCCATCGAAGCCGCATGCCCCGGATTGTCGCGCACCGACAACAGCCCGCCATGTACCTTGGGATGCAGCGTCTTGACGCGGCCATCCATCATTTCAGGAAAGCCGGTCAGGTCGGAAATCTCGCGCACCTTGAGGCCGGCCTCGGCAATCAGCTTGTGGGTGCCGCCGGTCGAGACCAGCTCGACGCCCGCCTCCGACAATCCCCTGGCGAATTCGGCCATGCCGGATTTGTCGAATACCGAAAGCAGCGCCCGCCCGACCTTGACTGTCTTGCCCATGATCCCTTGATCCCGTGATGAAGTTTTGCGGCTGGGCTAGCATGAAGCGGATGGGATGGGAACTGCGCATTGCGTATGGGGGAGAACCACGATGCCGCGACCATCACGCCCACCGCGCGTCACCCTCGGGCTTGACCCGAGGGCGTTACCCTTCTGAGGCATCGTCAAGTGAAGAGCCCTCGGGTCAAGCCCGAGGGTGACGATTTGTGCGTGAGACGGGAACGAGAACGGAACGGGAGCGATGAGATAACTCACCCCTGCTCCCGCGTAAACACCCAGGAAATCTCCGCCCCCGGCCGCACCGGCGTTTCCAGCACCAGCTGCCGCGTCTTGTGGAAGCCGATATGGGGCGATTGGCGCACGCTTTCCTCGTCGTGGAAATCGGCCCCTTCCCACAGGAACGTCCACAAGCCGCCCTTGGGCAGCGCCAGCCTGACGACGCTGTCGCCGCGATTGCGCTCGACCAGCACGCCGGGGGCGAGATGGAACCGCACCGACAGCACGCCCTCGCCGGTTTCCGTGCCATTGGCGACCATGCGGTCCTGCCCGACGAGGGTGGTGCCGTCCGGCAGCAGCGTCATGCGCCGTTCGATATCGACGCCGAAGCGGTCGGCATAGCCGGCGGTCGCCAAAGTCAGCACGTTTTCGGCGGTATCGAGTTCGAGATGCGGCGGCGGCCCGACTTCGATCAGCCGGCCGGCAAAGGCGCCGCGCACGGGCACCGGCTCGGCATCCTCGGCATCGATGGTCGGGGCGGAATGCGCCACGCCCTGACGGAACAGCGCCTTGGCATCGGGCAGGCTGGCCGGCGCCGGCCCGCAGCTGCCGACGATCAGTTCGGTGCCATGGCTGAATTCGAAGGCCAGCGCACTCGAATGGGCTTCCCCGGCGAAATCCACTGGCGGCACGAGGCCGCTATCGGCCACCACTACCGCCGCGCCCTCGCGCAGCGTGCCATAGCCGCCGAGCAGCTGGCTTTTCGGCTTGCGCCCGGTGCCATCCGCCTGAACGGCGATCAGCACGTCGTGCGGCAGCTGCCCGCATCCGTTGAAATAGGCCGGCTCGCCGCTGCCCAGCGTCAGCGCATCAAGGCTTTCATGCATGCGCGCGACCTGCGCGGCCAGCTCCGAAGACGCTTCGGTCTTGAGCCCGCTGACGGCGCGGCGAATGCTTGCGAGGTCCACCAGCAATTGCAGCTGCAATTTCGGATTGCGCGAGACATGCAGGCCCTCGCGGTCGATCTGTTCGGCCAAAAGCGTATTGAGCCGAACGAGACGGCGATCGATATCGGTCCTGTCGTCCTGATCGCACAGCTCCCCGCCGACCAGCGCCATGGCGGCGAACAGCCGATCCACCGGATCGCGCGCCAGCCTTTCGCGCACCCTGAGGCTCTGGATCTGCATGCCGAGCGAACGCTGGATGGTGCGCGACTGTTCCTGCGTCGCCCCATCGAGCAGCAGCGGCAGATGCCTGAGCCAGTTGAGGACGCGCTGCGCACACAGGATCAGGGTCCAGCTCTCATGTTCGAACCGGCCTTCATGCCCGATCCAGTCGAGCACCAGCATGCGCGCGAATTGCCGTTCGCCCGGATCGCGCAGCTCGCGAAAATGCCTCAGCCACGAAAAGCCATGCAGGTTCTGGAACCATTCGGCATGGTCGACCTCGACATCGAAAGGCGAGGCCCCGCCGGTTTCGACCAGCTTCGAGGCCAGAAGATAGCGCCCCACCATCATGTCGCGCACGACTTCGCGGTCGCTGGGGCGCAATTCCGGCAATTCGCCGGCAAAGGCGGCATCGGCAAGACCCGTCCAGGTCCAGCGCAGAAGCGGCATGGTGACGATGGAATCGGCGGCGCCCAGGAAGAAGCGCCGCGCCGAAAAGCGTGCTCCCTCAAGCATTATGTCGGTCCCGTCCCCATATCCGGGCAGACCGGACCGCTTATCCCTTGTCTTGTCAACGACCCGTACTCACTCACATTTTGTCCCAAGCTATCATCAGCACGACGAGGTGTCGCACTTGTGATGAGCCCTTGGCGATTAAGCGGTGGATTTCAGCGGCGGCGGAAGCGCGCCACGAAAAAGCCGTCCATGCCGCCTTCGACCCCGCCCGGCCGCATGCCGGGATGCGTGCGCACGAGGCCATTTGGCGTCACCGCCGCTTCGAGCCCCACAAGTTCCGTGGGTAGAACCGGCACCAGATCGAGTCCCGGCAGATTATCGAGCGCCCATTCGACCTGCGATTCGCCCTCGGCGGGCTCGAGCGAGCATACGCAATAGACGAGGACACCGCCCGGCGCCATGCTCCGAAAGGCGTTGGTCAGAAGCGCCCTTTGCAGCCTGACGCGGCCGGCCACATCGCTGGCCGAGCGGTGCCAGATCACTTCGGGATGGCGGCGGAACGTGCCGGTCGCCGAACAGGGCGCATCGAGCAGCACGCCGTCGAAAGGCTGGGCCGGTGCAAACGTGCCGGCATCGCCCACCACGATTTCGGCCTTATAGCCGAGCCGATCGAGATTGGCCTTGAGCCGCTCCATCCGCTTCGCGTCATTGTCGAGCGCCGTCACCCTGTAGCCGGCCTTGACGAGCTGCGCCGTCTTGCCGCCGGGCGCGGCGCAGAGATCGAGCACGCGGGCGCCTGCGGACAAACCCAGAAGCCGCGCCGGAATGGCCGAGGCCGCATCCTGCACCCACCAGCGGCCTTCCTGATAAAAAGGCAGGTCCTCCACAGATCGGTCGCGCCGTTCGATCCGGACCGTATCGGCCATGAGCTTTTCGGCGCCAAGCGCCTCGATCAAGTCCGCATCGTCGTCCTTGAGGGTGATATCGAGCGGCGCGCCAACAAGCAGCGCCTCGGCGAAATCGTCGACCGCATCGCCATAGGCCTGCCGCCAGGTTTCGGCGAAATCGTCCGGGATCAGGAGATCATCCCCCAGCGTGCCGTAACGGGCCGAATTGGCCTGGGCGCTGCGCAGCACCGCATTCATCAGCCCGCTCAGATGCCGTACCTTGGGATCGCGCTTCACCGCCTCGACGGCCAGGAACAGCGCGCTATGCGCCCCGAGATCGGGCAGGAAGACCAATTGGGCAAGGCTCAGTCGCAGCACCGCTTCGAAGGTGCCGGATTTGGCCGGCAGCCCCTTCTCCATCAGCGCCTTGATGATGAAATCGATCTGTCCGTGCCGACGCAGCGCCGTGGTGATGAGGCGATTGGCGAGCGCGCGGTCGCGCCCATCGGCCAGATCCTCCGGCCCCAATGGCGAAAAATTTTCGCCGCCCAAGACGCTGCGCAAGCGTTGGGCGGCGGCAAGGCGGAGCGCGAGCCCCGCCGGTTCAGTCTTGCCAGGCACTATTCATTCATCCCCATGGGCCTTTTTGCCCGCCATCCTCGCGGAAACCGCCGCTGGATGGCACGCGCCAGCCATTGCCACCGCTCGGCGCCGCATTGCGCGGGGCGGGACGGGGGCTGCGCATGGCGCCCTTATCGTCCAGGCGCATCTCCGCTGCAAGCTTGTGCAGCGCGGCAATGCGGTTGCCGGTATCGGGATGGGTGGAAAAGAGATTATCCATCCGCGCCCCCGAGAGCGGGTTGATGATATACATATGCGCCATGGCCGGATTGCGTTCGGCGGCGATATTGACCTCGCGGTCGGCCGCCCTCGCGATCTTTTCGAGCGCGGCGGCCAGCGCCAGCGGATCGTTGGAAATCTCGGCGCCGTCGCGGTCGGCCTCATATTCGCGCGTGCGGCTGATGGCCATCTGCACCAAGGCGGCGGCCATGGGCGCGAGAAACACCATCAAAAGCGTGCCGATGCCCCCCATGGGATTGTCGCGGTTGTTATTGCCGCCCCCGAAGAACAGGCCGAATTGCGCCAGCATGGAGATGGCGCCGGCAAAGGTCGCGGTAATGGTCATGGTCAGCGTATCGCGGCTGCGGATATGGGCCAGCTCATGCGCCACCACGCCCGCCACTTCGCGCGTATCGAGAGAGCGCAGCAGGCCGGTCGAAACCGCCACGGCGGCATGATCGGGGTCGCGCCCGGTCGCGAAGGCATTGGGCTGATCGGAATGGATGACATAGACCGTGGGCGTCGGTATCCCGGCCCGCTGCGACAACACATCGACCATCTCATAGAGTTCGGGCACCTGGCTGCGTTCGACCGGCACGGCGTTCTGCATGCGCAGCACCATCTGGTCCGAATTCCAATAGGCGAAGAGATTGGTCCCGAGGGCCACGACGAATGCGATCATCATGCCGCTGGTGCCGCCGATGAAATAGCCGACAGCCATGAACAGCGCGGTGAGCGCGGCCAGAAGGACACCAGTGCGGAGCGCGTTGAACATGAAAGCCTCGACAAACAGCGTTATCGCGCAAATATGTCGTGCATATGCCGGCCCTGTGCAAGACCGGCGCCCGAAAGGATCAGCAATGGCTGACGACACCCCGCCCGAAACGCCCCGCCCGCCCCTGCCCCCGGCCGCTCAGCGCGCCCTTGCCGAAGCGGAAGCCCGCCGCCGCGAGATCGATGCGGCCGCTGCCAAGGCCCCACCGGAAAAAGGCGGCCGCGGCGGCCTCGAACCCGGCCGCTATGGCGACTGGGAAATCAAGGGGCTGACGAGCGATTTCTAGCTGTCGAGCTATCCCCGCGCCGCCGAGATCGCCGGCAGTAGTTCGCTGTCCACTGTCTCCGGCGTTAGCGGTCCCACATGCTTGAAGGTGATGACGCCCTCGGCATTGACGACGAACGTCTCCGGCACGCCATAGACGCCCCAGTCGATCGAGACGCGCCGGTCGCGGTCGGTGCCGACCGCGTCATAGGGATTGCCGAGTTCGTCGAGGAAGGATTTGGCGTTTTCCGGCGCATCGGCCTGGTTGATGCCGAAAAGGCGCACCTTGGTGACGTCCTTGAGCGCGACGAGCAGCGGATGCTCGGCTCGGCAGGGAATGCACCAGCTGGCAAAGACATTGACCACGGTGACATCGCCCTTGAGCGTTTCGGTGCTGAAGCCGGGCACCCCGATATCGGGCACCGCCGCCATGTCGAATTGCGGGGCCGGCTTGTCGATCAGCACCGAGCGGATCAGGTCGGGATCGCGGTCGATGGAAAAGGCGAACACCGCCACCAGCGCCACGAGGGCGATCAACGGCACGGCGAACAGCACATAGCGCATCAGCCGGCTTGCCTTTGCGAGCGGCGGCGAATGCCGCGGGCTTCCAGCGCCTCGAGCTTGCGGGCGGTGCGGCGCGCATCGATCAGCGTATAGGCGACGAGCGCGGCGACGGCCAGGGCCACGCCGACATAGGACCAGACAATGAAGACGGCATGGGGTCCGAGATCGATCATGCCGAAGCTCCCGCCTGGGCCGCCTGGCGCTCCAGCGCCATGACGCGGCGGCGCTTCACCTCGGTGTGCATGGCCTTGAGATGCAGGGTCAGGAACAGGAAGGTGAAGGCGAAGAACATGATGAAGAGCGGCGTCAGGATGGAGCCGGGCATGCGCGGGCCATCGGGACGGAACACGCTGGCCGGCTGGTGCAGCGTACTCCACCAATCGACCGAGAACTTGATGATCGGAATATTGATCGCCCCGACCAGCGTAAAGACGGCGATCACCCGCGCCGCGCGCAACTGGTCGTCGAAGGCGCGCCACAGCGCCACGATGCCGAGATAGATGAACAGCAGCACGAGCGTCGAGGTCATACGCCCGTCCCATTCCCAGAACGTGCCCCAGGTCGGCCGGCCCCAGAGCGAGCCGGTGAACAGCGCCAGCGCCGTGAAGGTCGCCCCGAGCGGCGCCGCCGATTTCATCGACACATCGGCCATGGGATGGCGCCAGACGAGCGAGCCCAGCGCCGAGACCGTCATGATGGCATAGACGAACTGGCTGAGCCATGCGGTCGGCACGTGGATATACATGATCCGCACCGTATCGCCCATCTGGTAGTCCTCGGGCGAATTGAAGAAGGCGAACCACAGGCCGAACAGGAACAGCACCGCGGTCAGGATCGTCAGCGGCCACAGCAGCGGCCGGCTCCAGGCGACGAACTGACTCGGATGCGCGATCCGGTTCCACCAGCTTTGTTTGGGAGCGGTTTCGATGGTCATGGCAAAAGCTCTAGTCCTCACCCGAACTAATCGCAAGCGCGGCCATGAACGGACAAAGCGCCGCAGCCATGAGACTGATTGCCGCAAGAAACAATAGAGCGGCCCCCGATTGATCGGGGCCGGTCCCGGTCGAGATCGCCCCGACGCCGAAAATCAGCACCGGCACGGCGAGCGGCGCGATCAGCACCGGCGCGATCAGCCCGCCCCGCCGGATCGATACGGTAACCGCCGCGCCCACGGCCCCGAAGGCCGCGAGAGCCGGCGTGCCGACGGCGAGCGACAGCACCGTCTTCCAGAAGCCGCCCATATCCATCGCCAGAAGGACCGCGAGGATGGGACTGGCGACGATCAGGGGCACCGCCGCCACCAGCCAATGGGCGATCACTTTTGCGGCAACGACCGCCGAAAACGGCAGGTCGGCGCCTCTCAGCAGGATCAGCGTGCCGTCTTCATGGTCGGCGCGGAACAATCGGTCGAGCCCCAGCAGCATGGAGAGGAACGCCGCGATCCACACGATCCCGGGCGCCAGAAGCGCCAGCAGGTCCTTGTCCGGTCCCACCGCGAAAGGCACCACCGCCCCGACGATGACGAAGAACAGCAAAAGCGTCAGCACGTCGCCGCCATTGCGTACCGCCATCCGCAATTCGCGCCCGATCAGCGCCGAAAAAGCCGTCATGACGCCCTGCCGATGGCGAGAATTTCGACGCGGGTGGGATCGTTGAGCGTAATCGGATCATGGGTTGCCGCAACCACCAGCCCGCCCTGATCGAGATGGTCGTCGATCAGCGTTTCGACGAGCTTGTGGCCCTCGATGTCGAGCGCCGCCGTCGGCTCGTCGAGCAGCCAGAGCGGCCTTTGCGTCACCAATAGCCGCGCCAGCGCCAGCCGTCGCCCCTGCCCCGCCGACAGATAGCCGGCATCGAGCCCGGCAATCGCCCCGAGCCCGACCCGGTCGAGCGCTTCCATGGGCGAAAGCCCGGTCGGTCCGTTGACCGAGGCCCAGAACTCGAGGTTTTCGAGCACGCTCAGCCGCGCCTTGATGGCGTTGCGATGCCCGCAATAATGCAGCTGCGGCCCATCCTCCTCGTCGACACCTTCCAGTGCGATGCGCCCTTCCATAGGCGTCACGATGCCGGCAAGCGTCAGGATGAGCGTGGTCTTGCCCGCCCCATTGGGTCCGCGCAGCAACAGGCAGCGGCCCGCTTCAAGCCTGAAATCGAGCCCTTCGGACAGCATGATGCCGCCGCGCCCGCAGGAGAGCCCTTGCGCGCCGAGAACCAGGGGAGAAAAGACTTGCCGATCCGTCATGGGCCCTTCTCGTATTGAACCCATACCGGCACTGGCAAGGGCAATCTTCTTTGTCTATAAGCCGTCACAGATTGGAGTCATTCCAGTAAAGGCGACGCTGCAAGCGGTCCTTCGGGCGTTCGTCCCCCGCCGGTCGTTGCCACCACGCTAACGACGGGACGGAGCAATTGGCCTCTTTAGACAGCTTCAAGTCAAAATCGACCCTGACGGTCGGCGGCAAGACCTATACCTATTATTCCATTGCCGAGGCTGAAAAGAATGGTCTCGCCGGCGTTTCGGCGCTGCCGCATTCCATGAAGGTCGTGCTCGAGAACCTGCTGCGCTTCGAAGACGGGCGCACGGTCACCAAGGCCGATATCCTGGCGGTTGCCGAATGGCTGAAGACCCGCACCTCCGAGCACGAAATCTCCTACCGCCCGGCGCGCGTCCTGATGCAGGATTTCACCGGCGTGCCGGCCGTGGTCGATCTCGCCGCCATGCGCGATGCGACCCGCAAGCTCGGCGCCGATCCGCAGAAGATCAACCCGCTGGTGCCGGTCGATCTCGTCATCGACCACTCCGTCATGGTCGACAGCTTCGGCACCCCCTCCGCCTTCCAGAGCAATGTCGAACTCGAATATCAGCGCAATGGCGAACGCTATGAATTCCTGCGCTGGGGCCAGTCGGCCTTCGACAATTTCCGCGTCGTGCCTCCCGGCACCGGCATCTGCCACCAGGTCAATCTCGAATATCTGGCCCAGACCGTGTGGACGCGTGACGAGAACGGCGAAACCGTCGCCTATCCCGATACGCTGGTGGGCACCGACAGCCACACCACCATGGTCAACGGCCTCGCCGTACTCGGTTGGGGCGTCGGCGGCATCGAGGCCGAGGCGGCCATGCTCGGCCAGCCCATCACCATGCTGATCCCCGAAGTCGTCGGCTTCAAGCTGACCGGCAAGATCAATGAAGGCATCACCGCCACCGACCTGGTGCTGACCGTCACCGAAATGCTGCGCAAGAAGGGCGTGGTCGGCAAGTTCGTCGAATTCTACGGCCCCGGCCTCGACTACCTGTCGCTCGAAGACCAGGCGACCATCGCCAATATGGCGCCCGAATATGGCGCCACCTGCGGCTATTTCCCGGTCGATGCCGATACGCTCAAATATCTGACCACCTCCGGCCGCGCCGCCGACCGCGTCGCCCTTGTCGAGGCCTATTCGAGGGCCCAGGGCATGTTCCGCGAAACCGCCTCGCCCGACCCGGTCTTCACCTCGACGCTGGAACTCGACCTGTCGACCGTGGTGCCCTCAATGTCCGGCCCCAAGCGCCCGCAGGATCGCGTCGCCCTCAAGGATGCGGCCACGGCTTTCGCCAAAGCCCTGCCGGAACTGACCGGCGGCCGCGCCGAACGCACCCGCCTGCCCGCCGACAGGGGCGAATCCCGCTATGTCGATGAAGGCGCTACCGGCGTCGACGACATTCCCGAGGAAGCCGCTTTCCCGGTCAAGGGAGAGAGCTTCGGGCTCGAGGACGGGCATGTGGTGATCGCCGCCATCACCTCCTGCACCAATACCTCCAATCCCTCCGTGCTGGTCGCCGCCGGCCTCGTCGCCCGCAAGGCGCGCGAACTCGGCCTCAACCGCAAGCCCTGGGTCAAGACCTCGCTGGCCCCCGGCTCGCAGGTGGTCACCGATTATCTGACGGCAGCGGGCCTGCAGGAAGACCTCGATGCCATCGGCTTCAATCTCGTCGGCTATGGCTGCACCACCTGCATCGGCAATTCCGGCCCCCTGCCGCAGGCCATTTCCGACTGCATCAACGAGAACAAGCTCGTGGCCTGCTCGGTGCTCTCCGGCAACCGCAATTTCGAGGGCCGCGTGAACCCGGATGTGCGCGCCAACTATCTGGCCTCGCCGCCGCTCGTCGTCGCCTATGCGCTGGCCGGATCGCTCAATATCGATATCACCACCGAGCCGCTCGGCACCGGCAAGGACGGCCAGCCCGTCTATCTCAAGGATATCTGGCCCACCAATCACGAGATCGCCGAGATCGTGCGCCAGCACGTCACCGCCGACATGTTCCGTTCGCGCTATTCCGACGTCTTCAAGGGCGACGCCAACTGGCAGAACATCGCCGTCGAGGGCGGGGAAACCTATGGCTGGAACAGCACCTCGACCTATGTGCAGAACCCGCCCTATTTCGCCGATATGTCGATGGAGCCGAAGCCGGTGACCGATATCGAGAATGCGCGCGTCCTCGCGCTCTTCCTCGATTCGATCACCACCGACCACATTTCCCCGGCCGGTTCCTTCAAGGCCTCCACCCCGGCCGGCAAATATCTCGAAGAGCGCCAGGTCGCCCCGCGCGATTTCAATTCCTATGGCGCCCGCCGCGGCAATCACGAAGTGATGATGCGCGGCACCTTCGCCAATATCCGCATCAAGAACCAGATGCTGCCCGGCGTCGAAGGCGGCTACACCAAGGGTCCCGATGGCTCGCAGATGGCCATCTACGATGCCGCCATGGCCTATCAGGCCAAGGGCACGCCGCTGGTGGTCTTTGCCGGCAAGGAATATGGCACCGGCTCCTCGCGCGACTGGGCGGCCAAGGGCACCAACCTGCTCGGCGTTCGCGCCGTCATCGCCCAGAGCTTCGAGCGCATCCACCGCTCCAACCTCGTCGGCATGGGCGTGCTGCCGCTGCAGTTCG
>Ga0182744_1000218_pt1 | contig 62028 bp, 46 predicted proteins | sample eDN3rd30CKraftMG_FD_128525 | JGI IMG/M metagenome (GOLD analysis project Ga0182744, IMG submission 128525) | Enriched Miracle-Growth compost microbial communities from Emeryville, California, USA - eDNA 3rd pass 30_C Kraft MG (version 2) (version 2) ... | reverse complement strand
TACTGGCAGGCGTTCTGCGGCTTCACCACGATGCAGCACGAGTCCCCCATTCATCCGACATCGCTGGTGAAGTGGCGTCATCGGGCGGGAGCCGAGCGACTGGCTGAACTCATCAACGAAACCGTCGCGTTGGCCTTGCGGGAAGGAGAAGTGACGCCTCGGGAACTGCAACAGGTGAACGTTGACACCACGGTGCAGGAGAAGAACATCACGCATCCCACCGATTCCAAGCTGCTCCACAAAGCAATCGAGAAAGTGGTCGCTGCTGCGAAGAAACGGGGCGTTGTGTTGCGTCAGTCGTACAAGAGGAAAGCGAAGGCTGCGTCAGTGATGGCTGGACGTTACGCACACGCCAGACAGTTCAAACGGATGCGGCGGGAACTTCGCAAGCTGAAGACCTGGCTGGGACGAGTCCTGCGGGATGTCGGCCGCAAGGCACCGTCTCCGGATGAATCGTTTCAGAATCTGCTGGCGTTGTGCCAACGCCTGCACGCTCAACAACCGACCGACAAGGGTAAACTCTACAGCCTGCATGAACCAGAGGTGGTCTGCATCAGCAAGGGGAAAGCCCACAAGCGTTACGAATTTGGTCAGAAGGTGGCACTGGCCACGAGCAATCGTGAGAACTGGGTTGTGGCTGCCCAGGTGTGTGAAGGTTCCCCCTACGATGGCCACACACTGGCTTCAACCTTGAACAAAGTGGAAGCGACAACCGGCCTGCCAGTGAAGGCTGCGTTTGTCGACAAGGGGTATCGCGGTCACGACTACGAAGGCCCCGCGACGATTCACGTTTCGGGCAGTTCGAGCCGCCAGTTGAGCCGCACCGTGAAGAAGTGCCGCAGGCGCCGCAGTGCGATCGAGCCCAAGATCGGCCATTTGAAGCAGGACCACCGGATGGGGCGCTGCTTCTTGAGAGGACTTCAAGGGGACGCGATCAATGCCGTGCTGGCGGCAGCCGGGAGCAACCTCCGCAAACTGCTCAGGCGGCTGTTTTTTGCGTCGATTTTGTGGCTGTGGTCCGTGCTCAGCAGCCGAATAGCCGCTCCGACGCCGCTTAAACCTGGCATCGCTGCCACCTGAATCCCCGGTTCAACCGTCTCTGGGCTCCAGTTAATCAGCCGGAGACTTATTCAAGGACGACCATCGAGAGATCGTTGGTCTTTCGGTTCTTGCGGCGAAAAGTGAAATACAGCGTCGATTGTTCGGCGATCTCCTTCAAAATGTGATCGCTCCCTCCCATCACCACGACACCTGCTCTGGAGAACTGCATCTCGCCGAATACCAGGCCGGACCACAGGTGCTGGAGAATTCCGATGGGCTCGTCGTCCTCCTGAGATTGATGAACCTGCACGATCTCATGATGAAAGGGGGAAAACGCCTTGTGGATGTCTCAATCGTAAACCCCAGGTGCGAAAAGAAGTCTTCATACTCGTTCAGAGAGAGGAATGGGAAGCTGTTGTTCTCCCGGTTGTCTTGAATAGACATGAGCAGCAGATCATTCACACGGCCCAGAGCATACAGATTCCATATTGCGTCCAGGGCAGCTTCATCGTTGCGGTCCAAGGGCCGATTGGATTTGAACCGCCCCATGTCAACCATCGCTGCCTGAGCCTTTTCGATCCAGGGGCCGAGTACGTGCTCGTAGAGCGACAACCCCTCGTACTCAAGGATTTCTTCGTAGAGGTCTCGAAACCATGGAATTGCGGGAGTGGCCATAGAGGGTATTTTCATGCCGACATACCTCATCTGGCAAGTTCGCAGCATTTTTATCGAAGATGCCAGATCAACGAGCCGGTTTCTTATGGAGACAGCAGAGTGGAGTTCTTACCGCCGTTTGCTGCACTGGGATGAGAGGCGGTATAAAGGGGCTTCCGAAACAATCGTTCCCAGATTCCGAGTGTGCTCCTCATGAAATACCTTCTCGTTGCCATCTCGATTTTGACCTGTTGCTCTTTGCTGATGGCAGAAGAACCAATCCGAGAACGAATTGAGTGGATCGACATCTGGGTGACGGATGCGGACAAGGAGGAACTCCCACGAGTCCTGTTTGTGGGGGATTCGATCACCAGAGGCTATTTCGGAGCGGTCGAAAAGCAGCTTGCTGAGAAAGCATCCTGTGCCCGGCTGACCACTTCGAAATGTGTATCCGATCCGACCTTCGATGATGATCTTCTGCTCCTGCTCAAGCAGTACAAGTTCACTATCATCCATTTCAACAATGGGCTTCACGGCTGGGGATACACCGAGGAACAATATCGGGATGGCCTTCTCAAAACGGTCGCTGTCCTGAAGGAAAACTCAAACGGTGCCAAACTCATTTGGACCACGACCACGCCCGTACGTGAAAAAACTGACTTAAACACGTTCTCGAAGCAGACGGATCGGGTGATCGAGCGGAATCAGATGGCTGCCGAGATCGTGAAGGAGCAGGGAATCGCTACGGACGACCTGTTCGAACTGGTCAAAGGCCATCCGGAATGGCAATCGAATGACGGAGTGCACTTCAACGGCAGCGGAAATGAAGCCATGGCCAAACAGGTGGCGGAAAGCGTGCTGAAAGTGCTGCCGTAAGGAGTCGACAAGCGGTTGAATCGACTGAGTTTGAGAAGAGTAAAGCAAAGGATGTGGTGTGAAAGGTCGACAGAGCGGAATGCCTGATGAGGAATACTGGAGTTCTTTTTTTACTCCTCGCTGTATCCTTTCCAAACTTGGCTGTGATGAACGCTTTGGGGATGTGGTCGAGTTCGGTTGTGGTTACGGTCTGTTTACGGAAGAGGCAGCAAAAATCGTTTCTGGATCGGTCTATGCTCTTGATATTGAACAGGAGATGATTGAAGCCACGAGTGAAAAAATCAGACTGGCAGGATTCACTAATGTCGTCACAGAGCGGCGAGATTTCGTGGCAGAAGGTTGTGGTCTGCCTGATGGGAGTGCAGGGTATGCCATGCTCTTCAATATTCTGCACATCGAAGAGCCGGTGAGATTGCTCCGAGAAGCGAAACGGGTGCTCAAACCAGGCGGCAAAGTGGGAATTATCCACTGGAATTATGATTCCAGCACGCCTCGTGGCCCCTCCATGGAGATTCGTCCCCGACCGGAACAAGTGCGAGAATGGCTGGACGAAGCGGGCTTTCAAAACATCCGATATGATCCGTTGGACTGTTGTCCGTATCACTATGGATTCGTGGCGACGAAAGAGAGCCGGTAGAGAGGTTCCTCCTTAAAGGCTGGCAATCAGGGTTTTGACTTTCTCTTCGATCAGGTTGCGAACACCTCGAAATTCGTCCGGTGTCATGTCCCTGGGGTCTGGAATCTGCCAGTCCACCCGGCTTTTGGCATGAACTAGTGGGCATTCATCTCCACATCCCATCGTGACGGCAACGTCCACTTCAGTCCCGTTGAACTCTTGCAAGCCCTTCGACACATGTGTGGTCAGGTCGTACCCGATCTCCTGCATGGCTGCGATGGCCTTGAGGTTGACCCGCCCCGATGGTCGAGAACCGGAACTGTGGGCTTCCAAAAGACCGGCTCCATGGATGTGAGCGAAGGCTTCCGCCATCTGGCTGCGATTCGAGTTTTCGATGCAGACAAACAGAATTCGTTTCATGGTGATGATCCTCTGGTTGGTGCGAAGTGAATCCTGGATTAACAACAACCGGGAGCACAGCAGGACGAGGTTGGATTCTGTTCCATGGCCGTCAGATCAATGCCACAGCGGTCCGGTGCGAGGCAAGCGGTATGCTTTTTTCCCAGTCGTAAAACAATGCCAGATGGCTGGACCTCGACATCCTGCACCGGATATTGCGAGATCACACCGTTGTCATATTCCACTTCCAACGGAATGGCTGTTGTCTCGAACAAATCCAATCCCTTGTGAATGATTCTGGCCAGCTTGGTGGCCTCCAGGCGGTGTTCGATGTCATGGGCGACCCAGACTTGCAGAACACAGCTTTCGGACCTGCGAGTCGCTCCACCACAGTCGATAAAATCCTTTTGCACCCGTCCCACTTCGGTGACATGGAAATGGGCAGGAACCGCTGTGCGATCTGGCAGCAGAAACTGAAGATTCGCACCGGGATTTGCGGACAAGAGGGGAAGAAACTCTCCAAGAGTCATCATTTTGCTTTCTCTGCTGGACTTCGTTCTGTGAAGGGCAGTGCCCTATCTCTGTTTCCGATCCGTGACCTCTTCCATGAGGCATAGTGCCTGATCGAGCAGGGAGCGAACACACAGGTCCACGACTCGATAGAGAATGTTGTTGCCCTCTCGCCGTGAGGCCAGAATCCCCAGGTCGGAGAGTCGCTGAAGCTGATTCGACACTCCCTGAGGCTTCATTCCGATGGAGGCGGCCAGGTCTGTGACGCAGAGTTCATCCGCCCGGACCAGGGCGTGCAGGAGCCGTAAACGGGTATCATTCGCCAGCACTTTGAAGACCGCCGCCAGACCGCCTGCTTCGATTGGGGAAAGCAGAGGACGGTCTTTCAAAGACGGTTTACCGCAACAACCGGCCATGTTCTCAGGACGTTTCTTTTTCACACCTGCTCCTTGAATGACACGAATACACTACTACGTGTAATAGTGGCGGTCAAGGTCAGGAAAAGTGTGATGCTTCGAGTGAAATCAATGACGGAGGTCTGCCCAAAGGAATTCTCAGACAGCTTTCATAGATCGCTGTCGTTTCGTGATGTCACGTCGGATTGACGTCACCTGTAACCGAAGCCTGCCGTATAAGAGCTATTGGTATCTACACATTTTCCGTCGTCTGTCAGAGAGGTCCCCGCCAAATCATTTGCCCAAGCGATTTTGACGTGAGCCCAGAAGCTCCACGGAATCGAAGGCGGAGCCGGGCTGGTGTGATCGAAATCATTTGTCGCGGCTTGATGACATTCGGTCCCTTTTGTCATGATGGCGGCCCATTTTCATTTCAACGGATCATTGTTCCTGGTGATTCTGCGACCTGTTGCGATTGAATTTCCATGCCCAAACACTCCATCGTCCTGCGTCCTCCAGCAGAGTTGCGATATGCGGATGAACTCAAGGCCTTGTCGCGGAGCGACAAGTACCCGCGTCCTCCTGGCTGGAAACTGTCCCCTCGCGCCGTTCGTTCTTTTATCTGCGGCAGCAAAAGCCCGAAAGTCGAACGGAAATTTTTCGGGGATGATATTCTCGTCGAACGGGCGATCATCGGCCTGGCCGGAAACCGGGGATTGCTCCTCGTGGGAGAGCCGGGGACAGCGAAGTCGATGCTGTCGGAATTGCTGGCGGCAGGCATCTCCGGCTGTTCGACGAATACTATTCAGGGAAGCTCCGGCACGACTGAAGACCAGATCAAGTATTCCTGGAACTATGCTCTCCTCCTGGCGGAAGGTCCATCCCATCGGGCTCTTGTTCCCGGACCGCTGCATGTCGGAATGAGTCAAGGGCTGATTGTCCGGTTCGAGGAGATCACCCGCTGTCCGCCTGAAATCCAGGATGTGCTGATCGGCATTCTTTCGGAAAAACTGATGATGGTGCCGGAACTCTCCGGCGAAGAGCGGGTCCTGTTGGGACAACCGGGTTTCAATATCATTGCGACAGCCAATCTGCGCGACCGGGGCGTGCATGAAATGTCCAGCGCACTCAAGCGACGATTCAATTTCGAAACGGTCCATCCGATCAGCGATCTGGAACAAGAAATCACCCTGGTGCTGGAACAGTGTGAAAGCCTCCTTCAGGATGCTGCTGCTAAAATCCGGTTAGATCAGTCGGTCATTGAGGTTCTCGTGACCGCCTTTCACGATTTGCGGGAAGGAGTCACTGCGGATGGAGTGCAGGTTGAAAAGCCGACGACGGTGATGTCCACCGCCGAAGCGGTCTCCGTGGCGCTGCAGGCGTCGCTGGATGCGTTTTATTATGGGGAAGGGGCGCTGTCTTCGGAGCACATCGGTCGCCATCTGGTCGGAGCGGTCATCAAGGACAATCCGGAGGATCTCAAGAAGCTGAAACATTATTTTGATGTCGTCGTCAGGCAACGGGGAAAGGAAGACGGTGGACCATGGGCGGAACTGGGGAAAGCCCGAAAGTGGCTGCGCTGATGGCATCCGTCGACCTGTCGGCGCGGGTCATCTACTTTCCGGTACGGCATCACAGTCCTGGTTGTGCCTGGCACGTCGGCCGTTTAATTCGTGAATTGACGCCGGACGCGGTGTTGATCGAAGGCCCCCGCGATGCCACGCCGCTGATTCCGCTGCTGATTCATCCGAACACCCGGATGCCGGTGGCGATCTATACGACATATGTCCGCCGGCATGACAATCAGCTTCCGGAACGTCATGCCGGCTATTATCCGCTGTGCGACTTTTCCCCGGAACTGGAGGCGATTCGAGCAGGGTTGGACATTGGGGCGAATGTCCGTTTCATCGATCTCTCCTTTCCGGAAACAATCGAGTCACAAGATGGCCCGTCCCTTGGCGAAATGGGAAAAAAGCGGAAGCGATCAGCGAGCCTCCAGGATGAAACGCTGCTCACGCACAGCCGTCTTCTTCAGGCAGCCTGCGCCCGAACGGGTTCCCGCGATCCTGATGATCTCTGGGATCATCTGTACGAAGGGAACTATGAATCTCTTTCCACAGCGGAATTCATGCAGGGAGTCTTAACTTATTGTATGCTGGCCCGTCGCGGTTACAGTGAAGAAGCTCTCGCTGCGGAGGGCTGCCTGTCGCGGGAACAGGCGATGGCCGCTGCCGTGGCGGAGGAAACGGGGCGCGTGATTGTCGTAACCGGCGGTTTTCATACCGTCGCACTGCCAACAACGCTGCCCGCACTTCCTCCCTCGCGAAGTATCCCGGTGGAGGATCGGCATCTTGTCCTGATGCGATACAATTTTGAGCAACTGGATCGCCTCAATGGTTATGCCAGCGGCATGCCCAGTCCAGAGTTCTATCAGCGTCAATGGGACGGACAGAGTGCTCACGAAATTCTAGTGGCAATTGCCCGTATTTGCCGGGAACGACATCTGGGTATCTCGACAGCGGATGCGATCGCGGCTTCCGCACATGCACGCGCATTGGCCAGTTTGCGGGGACATGCCCGATGGTCCCGGGAAGATCTGTTGGACGCGGTCCGCAGCGTGTTCATCAAGGGTGCGGATGATGCGGAAGGAGTGCCGGTCCTGGCGATTGCCCGCCAGTTTTTGACCGGAAATCGCGTGGGAGAAGTTCCTGAGGAAGCCGGACTTCCTCCCATTGTGCATGACTTCCGTTTCATGGCGCATCGTCTGAAGCTCAAACTGGAAAAGCCCGACAAAACCGAAACGGCGCTCGATCTGTATCGAAAAAAGAATCATCGGGAGATCAGCCGTCTGTTTCACCGGCTCACGCTATTGAAGATTCCGTTTGCCACGTTCCTCCGCGGGCCTGATTTTGTGGCGGGAATGAACCTGGAACGGATTCAGGAAATCTGGAGTTATCGCTGGGGACCGCAAACAGAATCCGCGCTGATCGAAAACGCTCTTTATGGAGCAACGGTGGAAGAGGCCGCAATCAATGTCCTGCTGGAGCGGTTTCAGGAAGCGGAACAAACGGGAGCGGAACGAAGTGCCGCCGTCGCGACGCAGCTCATTCTTCATGCCTGCCGGATGGGATTACATGCGCAAACGCCCGACCTGCTCAGCCGGGTTGCCCGCCTGCTGGCGGAAGATGCTGGGTTTGTTTCGGTCGTGACGGCGATGGAACATCTGCTGGTTCTGGAAGTGTCACGAGAACCGCTGGAAGCCCATCACCTGACCGGCCTGCGTGAACTCGCGGTCGCAGCGTATCATCGCGCCTGCTTTTTAATCTCCACATTGGCGAATACTTCGGAACCAGAAGAAGCCCTGGTTCTCAATAGCCTGAATTCGCTGGTGCAATCGGCTCGAACATTGGGGGACAATCCGGAATTTCGTGATTTGAGATTCTCCGCATTGCGGGAACTGGTTGAGACCACGGAAGGGAGCGCGGTCCTTCGAGGCGGGGCTGCCGGAATGCTATATGGAGATGGGCAATGGGGCATCGAAGAACTGGTCCGGTCTTTGAAAGGCCATCTGCTCAGTTCCCGCGACGATGGAGCGGACGGGCCAAATTTTCTCCGGGGCCTTCTCAAAACAGCTCGGAGCGTCTTCTGGCAGGCGGATGAAATTTTGCAGGCCGTCAACGATGTCCTTCGCAACTGGGACGAATCCCGGTTCATCAAACTGCTCCCGTTACTTCGTCTGGCCTTGTCCGACCTGACTCCGCGAGAGACCGATCGTGTTGGCCGCCGGATCGCGGCACTGTACGGCACGGAAAGTCTGCAACTGGACTCGATCCCCGACATGGGAAGTGCGGAGATGTTGCGGGCGGTCGAGATCAATCGTCATGTCCGCGAATTGATGCAGGCGGATGGATTGGAAGCGTGGTATGCAGCCCCCTGAACATTTCTCCTCTGATCATGATGAAGAATCTCTGCAGCGCTGGCGACTTGTGCTGGGCCGTTTTGCGGAACCGTGTCTAGGGAGCTGCGGCGGCCCAGGGACGAGTATGTCCCGCATGGATCGTGTACTCGACTATCTCTACGGACGCGAATATCACGGGCGGGGAGTTCGAAAGCAATCGCCTGAAGAAGGCAATGACCGGTACGGAGGCGATGAATCCAGCATCCTGACGATACCGGACTGGATTCAGCAGGTCCGGGAACTCTTCCCCAACGACACCGCAGAGATCATTCAGAAACACGCGCTTGACCGCTATGGAATGACGGAACTGGTCACCGATCCCGAAGTGCTCCGGAAACTGGAACCGAGTTATGAATTGCTCAAAGCAGTTCTCACCTTCAAGGGCCTGATGCAGGGAGAGGTCCTGGAAACTGCCCGGCGGATTGTCCGGCAAGTGGTGGAAGACTTGCGGCGAAAGCTGATGAAAGATGTCCGGCGGGCGTTATGGGGAAAACTCAACAAGCAGCGTCGCAGCCGGATGAAGGTTCTTCGAAACCTCGACTGGCGCCGCACAATCTCCGCCAATCTGAAAAACTGGGACAAAGAACGCCGGCAGGTCGTGCTGGGATCGTTGCACTTCTTTTCCAGGGTCGAGCATCATCTTCCCTGGCATGTCATCATGGCGGTCGATTGCAGCGGGTCCATGATGGATTCCGTCATTCACAGCGCCGTAATGGCGGGAATTTTCAAGTCCCTGCCCGCATTACGAGTCAGCCTGGCTGCGTTCGATACGGCGGTTGTCGATCTTTCGGATGCGGTGGACGACCCCACGGAACTCCTGATGTCCGTCCAATTGGGAGGAGGAACAAACATCAACGGCGCGCTGCAATACTGCGAATCGCTGGTGCGGTCGCCGACACGAACAATTCTGGTTTTGGTCACCGACTTCTTTGAAGGCGGAAACCCCCACGACATGGTCTTGACGATCAAACGCCTGTGCGAATCGGGAGTGAAAGTCATCGGTCTGGCGGCGCTCGATGCCGTGGCACAACCTGTTTATGATCACGAGATCGCCGAGCGGTGCGTGACCGCTGGGGCGGATGTGGCAGCTCTTACCCCTCACAGGCTGGCCGAATGGATGGGACGCATCCTTTCCTGATAAAATTACAGGCAATCTTAGCGGCCCTGGACGACGATGCTTTGGCAGCTCTTGCCAACAGGGGACTGCTGCGACGCGCCCGGAAAGATCTGGAATCGAATCCGCCGACGATCCTGAAGGTGGAAGAAAACTCCATTTCTCTTCAAGTCAGCGATGCGGTTGTCACCGTTCCAGAATTGCCCTCGCACAGTCATTGCAGTTGCCCGGCAGCGGGAATCTGCCGCCATATCCTGGCAGCCCTGGTCTATGTGCGCGAGGCCTCTTCGCTGGCCATTTCCCCATCAGCACAACAATCTCCATGTCACGTTAAGGCTCTTCCTGCCATCGAACAACCGTCGAACAGGACTCCTGAGGACGTTCTGGGGGCCGCGACCGAAGAGGAAATTCAGTCCTGGGCTGGAAAAGCTGTGTGGAAAAAAGCGCTCACGAGACTGGCGAGTGGTCCGCGTGTCGAGATTGAAGCAACATCCACCTTGGTTGTCCGTTTCCCCTCCCTGAACTTGACCTGTCGATGGATTCCCGGCGGTGGGCTGGACGGGATGTACTGTTCCTGCCAGTCCGGCTCAGTCTGCGTTCATATTGTGATGGCGGTGGTGGCCTATCGGGCATCGCTCGGCAAACAGGAAATCCAACTCGAACAACGCCTGCTTGAAGAATCTTCGGGAGCCCCCCGTTCACGTGCGGAAGTACTTCACGCGGTAGGATCGATTATTCAGGAGATGATCTCGACCGGATTGACCCGCCTCTCCTCCGCCACTACCGAACGGTTAACGACATTAGCTGTTTCCGCGCATGGAGTCGATCTTCCTCGCCTGGAACGAACCTGTAAAACCCTTGCCAACGAAATCCAGCGTTCGCTCCAGCGGGATGCACAAGCCAGCTCCGTACGTCTCTTGAGCCCGGCGGCACGACTGGAGGCTTTGCGGGCCGCTCTCGAACGGAATGCCCGACCGGAATTCATTGGGCAGCATCGTTCCACCTATGATGACATTGGCCAGCTCTACCTGATCGGTCTGGGAGCCCGATACTGGATTTCAAAAGGAGGATACCATGGGCTGACTGTCTATTTCTGGGAGGAATCCTCTCGTACCTGGGCGACCTGGAGCGATCTTCGCCCGGTCCAGCAGGCCGGCTTCGATCCAATCTCTCGTTTTGGGGCCGACGGCCCCTGGCCTGGTTGCGATTCTCCCCACAAAGCCGGCACACATCGGTTGCGTCTCAGCAATGCCGGGAGAAATCCGCAAGGAAGACTCTCCGGACGGGCGACAACCCGCGCCCTGATTCTCAGTCCCACGCATCTGGAAGACGTTCCGGATCGAATCACGGAATGGTCGGAACTCGCCCAGCGAGCCCGCCGTTTCTTCAGCGGCGGATTGATCGATCAAACCCAAAATCAGGCTTTCGTTCTCCTGGTTCCCAGCGAATGGATGCCGGCGACATACGATCCCGTTCGACAGGAACTCTCCTGCCCTCTTCTGGATGAACATGGGCGAATGATTCCACTCTGGCTTCCCTTCTCCGCGGAGACGGAAATTGCCATCGAATGCCTGGAAAAATTGACTCCCCAAAAAGGAGATGGCGTGCTGGGAGAACTGCGGTTGGTCGCGGGGCAACTGCGCGTGCAGCCGATCTCCCTGATCACAGGCAGCGGCGTGATCTCATTGAACCTGCCGGACGCAAAACGGCCCTCCACAAAACAGCGGCAGCAGAAACAGAACGAAGAAAATTCCAGCGTGAAAGAAGAGTCCCTTGATGAAGACGATCCGGCAATTGTCGATCTCTCCGGGGCAGCCACTCCATTAGGCCGATTATTGATCGCGGCACAGGCGGAACTGGAAGCCATTGCGGAGGGGGGAATTGCCATTCAGCGTGATTTTCACGTGCTGGAGACCGCCGCCCGGAGGTTCGAGACATTGGGACTGAGCACCTGTGCTTATCCGTTGCAACGTCTGGCGAATGCCTTGCAAAGTTCTTCCAGACTGGCGGACCAGCACCACCGCCAACAGACAGCCGGGGACCTGTTACATGCCTATTATCTTCTGCGAATGGCATCCGACCAGGAAACCCTGGCGCTGGCCTGCTCCGGGCTGGGCTGAACAAAAGAAACGGTTGCCGTCTTCCCCGTTCCTGGCAAGCCAGAGAGCATCCAAGAAGATTTCCAAAGGCTTTTGGGAAACGGTCACAGCCCGCGTGCCATCGCGGCAACCGGCTCCGGATTTCATTCCGACTGGCAACAGCAGGTCCGCGGAACGTCGCCATCTTCCGTCCGTTATGCTTCCGCCTGTTTCTGTCCGGAGATTTTGACAAGATCGCCCATTGTTTCCGAAAAAACAATGGGCGGCACTTCACCGAAAGGAATCAATCGTTCATCCTGGTCATTTTGTGGCTCATCATATTGATAGCTTCCAAACGCCACGCTGCCGGTTTTAATGAAGTAAAACCGGCCCAGCCTGATGCTTTCATCCATGCCCATGCCGATATACATATTTTCGAGCTCGAGGACGACATCGGCTCCGGCCCCGGGATAGCACTTGCGATACGAACTGATTCCACCGGCATCGACGACCGATCCCCGTTGCCATCCGAGCCGTTCCGAACGATTCTTGAAGGTCATTCCATTGAGTTCCGTTATGGAATACCTGGAGGAGATCCGCTGATTCTTTTCATCCTCCCCCACGGTAATGACCGGACGTTCCAATTGCGAGATCGGCGGTTCGATACTGTAGTCCGCCAGATGGGTGACCCAGGCTTGCCGCAACTCCCCCGTTAATTCCAGGGGATGCAACAAGCCAACGAAGCCACTTTCGCTCAATGTGACCGGTTCGTCCTGTTCGTTGGTGAGGGTTCGGTCCTCCAATGCCCGAAAAGTCTTTTGCAGCTTCCCATGGGCGTCATAAAACCCCCAGATCAGGCGGCACGCGAACGGCAACAGTAGGGGATGAACGAGGTAAAGTTCCTGCCATCGTTCCACCGGCCAGCGGAACTGCCGAACCATCAAATTTTCCAGGCGGGCCAGTTGTCCCTTGACGACTTCCCGTAACGTCGCTGCCAAATCCTTGAATTCCACCTTGATCTCCGCCGGCAGACTGCCGGGCAAAGAAGCGACTTTCTTTCCTTTGACGAGATCGCGAAATTCCAGTTTGAAGTCGAGACCGATACGGGCCTCGATCTTCTTGTCACCCTGTTCGATGAGGCGTGGTTCTCCTTCTTCGAACCCCAGCCAGGGAACAACCCGGTCTCCCAGTTCATCAACCGTGATTCCCAGGCGTTCCGCAGCTTCGGAAAAAGCCTGCCCCGCTGCCTGGCCAATGTTCTTCTGCTTGCTGCGATAGCGGATCGACAAAGCATCCACGGCACACAACGCCGTGTCGGTGCCGAGCAGGGCCAGCGCCTGTGCGGCATATTCCGCCATCTTTCCACGACTTGTCTCGACCCATTTGCGGATCTGCTGCATCAACGACGGGACCAGGCGGTCATCTCCCAGCAGAGCGGCCAAGGTGAGTGCCCAGCGGTCATCCGCAGCCATGGGGCTGGCAAAAAACATCTTCAGGAAGGCGATCGCGAAATCTCCGCTGGTCGTTCGATCAATGAGGGCATACAGGGGACCAGCTTCCACATCCGGACGGATCTGTTTCGCCCGGGACTGACGGTAAAGAAGATAACGCACCATTTCCGTGGAGAGCGCTTCCTTTTTCTTTCCGCTGAACAACAGCGGCGGAAGTCTCTTTTCGTCGATCCAATCCGCTGGAGGAGCCGTCAGCTTCCCAGCCATTCGTTCTTTCCGTTGATTGATGTCCGCCCGGGTGATTTTCTTTCCCTGCGATTTCCAGACCTGGTCCAGCACCATGAGGATCTGGTCCCGAATCTCTTCATCGGTTTCCTCATCCACCCGCCGTTCCAGTGCAGCGATTGCCGGCGGAGTCGGGAGTTGTGCCAGAAGAGTGACCGCGGCAGCACGAACGGCCGGTTTTTTCGCTGCCAGCAGTTCGATTCCCTTCCCGGCAATGCGATCTCCAGCACGGGCCAGCGAACGGGCTGCCGCCTGTCGAACGGGCTTCGATTTATGCTCGAACAACTTCCAGAGAGCATCTTCCAACTGATCGGGCTTCCAGCGTCCCGCCAATCCAACATAACGCACGATGACTCCCGAATCTCCCTCCGAAATCCCTCTTTCGATGGTGGATTGAATCAGGGCGTTGTCCTCCGGATGATCCCATGCCATGAGAATCCCGAGTGCGTCCAGACGGACCAGATGAGAGAAATGTCCCGCGGCAGCCCGCACTCCAGGACGCGAGGCGGGCCCCAGAAGTTCCACCAGTGTCCGTAGATTTTCCTGCAGCCCATGATCCCAATGGTAAGCCTCCAGGTGAGGCAGAAGCAGATCAAGAATCTTTTCCTGATATGTCTCCACAAGCCAATGAAAAGCATCGGTCAAATCATGGAAACTGATATCCTCCCGCGCATCCGGTCTCAACAATCTTAAACTGAGCTCGCGGGCTTTCTGTTCATATTTTGAAGGGAAATGCGCAGCAAGAATTCTGATGACCTGGATCTGGGAACGAAGACTGGATTCCTGCTTCAATGCATTAACGACGACCGACTCATACTGGGCGGAATTCAACTCGAGAAGTATCTTGCAACACCGGGGAGAGAGATGCCGGAACCGCTGGTCTCCTTCATAAAGGAACTGCCGGGCGAACGACTCGACACGTTGGGGGACATGCCGGCAGAGAAATTTGAATGTGTCAAAGGTCGATTCCGCTTTTTCCGCGGCATTCGCCAGATCCTGATCCGACTGCGCGAGAAGGAATTCCCCCACCGGTCCGGGTTGACCGGATTCCTGTTCCATCAATTTCCCCAGGAAACTGATGCTCGCCACCAGCACCTGCTGACGGGCGGATTTTGTTGGTCCAAAGGCATTCAGAAAAGCCTGAAACGCGGCTTTCTGTTCGGGGTACGGCTCATGCTGCGTGGATCGTACCCAGAATAGGATTGTATAGGCGGCTCCCAACTCCACTGCCCCCTGCATCGCCCGTTGCTCTTCGACAGTCCGTTCTTCCCGCAAAGAAAGCTGCGGCCAGATATTCGTCAAACCATCGAGAACCCAGGGAGTGCTGCGAATATTCTTTTTCGCGGTCACTAAATGTGTTTCGTCTCCGTGAAGAACGTATTGCAGATAGGGAGCCAGAACGTTCGCATTGTGAACATTCCGGCAGTATTTCGTGAATTTCTCCAGAAAGACAGACATGGTTGTCGCTCTCCTCCCTTGCAATCGATCCCGCGTGTCGAGGAGTTTTCTATAGCGTCTTATGAGATGAAAATCCATGCCGGTCAGAGCGCTTAAACGCCCCTGGCATATGCGAATTGAACTGTCTGGCGTACGATGTCTTCCGTCTCCATGCCGTATTTTGCCAATTATTCGAGTTGTATGAAATCGTTGAGGAAAGAACATGATCGAGCGCAATGACTGGAACGAATACTACCGGGAAGGGAATCTCCCCTGGGACACCGGACGGCCTTCTTCCGAGTTGCAGAATGTTTTGATGGGACACGTGATTCCGCCGTGTCGCATCCTCGAAATTGGTTGTGGAACGGGGACCAATGGAGTCTGGTTGGCGCAGCATGGTTTTGACGTCACTGGTGTCGATCTGGCTTCGCTGGCCGTGGAACGAGCGAAACAGAAGGCTCATGCGGCCGGGGTCAAAGCACGGTTCCTGGTCGCCGATGTGCTCCAGTTACCTGATCTGGGGGAACCATTCGATTTCTTTTTTGATCGGGGGTGTTATCACGCGGTCCGCAGCAGCACACCGGAACAATATGCCCCCGCTGTGGCCCAGTTGCTGACGCCGGACGGTCGTGGTCTCATCCTGGCCGGCAACGCGCGCGAACCACATGAACCAGGGCCACCGGTTGTGACGGAAGAACAGATTCGTGACGAACTCGGCCTGGCGTTTCAAATCCTGGATTTGCACGAATTCCGATTCGATGAAGCGCCCGGTGTTCCCACACAATTTCTGGGCTGGTCTTGCCTGGTCGAGAAACTCTAGACCAGTTTGGGCATTGTTCGATCACGCTTGGCCTTGAATTCCCTGTATTTCATCAGGATCGACGTGAGACATCATTTGCAAGTCCGCTCTAAACCCTTCGGGATGCGGGACTCATCTCCCAGAAACTGGAATGACAGTATTTTGAAGGGGACGAAGCAGCCCGCCAGGAATGGCTGCGAACAGAAGTTCCCGGAATTCGTAAAGCCGCGAACCTGATTGCATTGTCGATACTGAGTAACGGACGTACTGGCGCACATTCTCACCGGGCGCTTTCCGTTTCACGACTCCGGCGAAATGCGGATGCTCCGTGGATTCCGAGGTGATCACTTCACGAGTGGTCATGCACGGCCATACCATGGCATACATTTCTCACGCTCGGACTGAAAATCGCGATCCGTCTATGGAATCGAAGGATGGGCGGCAGGACCGTTACAACCCTTATTGCTTGCCCCGCAGGTGCTTGTTCCCAGATCCGTCCGCGCGTACCTATTCGTGATGGGAACAAAAAAAATCGGTCCGATTCGGAACGCTTCTTCCAGCACCGTTATTTTTCAGTGCTAGAGTTGCAACGAATGAGTTCACCGCACATTAATTGAAATGGCTTCTCCATCGCCTTCATGCCACGAGTTGCCAGATATCGGAGCCGCCCATGGGCAATCTGAAAGGTCACAGTCGAAACACATTTCGAGATGGTGTCGCCACCAAGGGCTCCAGCAGTTTCGTCGGGCTGTCGGATTCGCAGCTGGAAGAACATCTGAACGTGGCCCGTTACGGAAGTTTCATGCTGACGGACGCCGTCCGTCCGGCGTTCGATCTGGCGGTTGTTCCGAGTGCCGGATGGCGTCGTGATACATATCGCGACAAGGAAACCGGCATCGATGTTCCCGTCATCATGGCTGCACAAACCAAAACGAAGCTGTTCGATCTGTTCATTGAATTGCTCGATCCCCTGGGGGACGAAGTTGACGTTGTTCTGGAAACGAGTCACAACACCGGGCACGAAGGCCATCAGGATCTTTACCGGGAACAGATCGACCTGCCCATCCTCAAGAGTCTGTTGTACGACTTTGAAGATTCAATTTTAAACGACGGGTGCATCGGCATTGCGGTTCTGAATCCGCGAATTCCCATGGAGGTCCAGTTCGACGAACACAAGCTGCTGATCATGTATGGGCACGACCTGGAACCGTTTGTTGACGTTCTGAACCAGAACAGGCTGTTCCAGAGCGACACGCTGAAATTCATCACGGAAGCGGAACATATCCATTCCTCCACGGATGAAATGGCGGAAAGTTTCGAAGAACTCCGGTTTCGGCTGGGAGTTGAAGGAGACATGGCCTGAGATGAGGATATTGCGGAACAACAATTCTTCCCCGGTGGGAACGACCGGCTTCTGGATGGCCTTTTTCGGCAGCCTGATACTGTGGACCGGCGTCGTCACGGCCCAGTCCGGCTCTCCCTGGTTGAGTACCGCGAAGAGTTCCGGGCAACATCCGATTGAAGTGGCCCGCTTCGGAAAAGGTTCGAAGAATGTCTTGATTGTTGGCTCGCTGGCAGGCAACGAGCCGGAAAGCCTGACGTTGATTGATGCCGCCTGCGCCCTTTCCAGCCAGTATTCCCCTCCCGAAGGCATCACATTGCTGTTTGTGCGTACGCTCAATCCCGACGGCATGGTCGATCACGTTCATACAAACTCGCGGGGAGTTGATCTGAACCGCAATTTTCCATCGCGGTATTTCACATCCATTCCGGACCGGTTGACTGGCCCAGCCCCAGCCAGCGAGGTCGAAACCCAGTACATGGTCCGTATTCTGCAAGAGTACCAGCCGGTCCGCGTGGTTCATCTCCGCAGCGGCATGGGCGAACACCCCTTGATTCTTGTCACGGAAGGATGGACCCCCGCAGGAAAACCTGCCGTTGTTCCCGAGCGAGTTTCGGTGGGACTCTTCGATCGGTCCTTCAAAGCGGGATCGCTGGAAGAATATGCCGCACGGGGAATGAATGCCGCCACAGCGACGATTTACCTGTCTGCTCCGGATCAACCGCAGATAACGGCAGCAGAACTGTTACGCTTCGTGACCGGAAATCTGAATCCTCAATCCGGAATGCCCCCCGCTTCACTGGCGGAGAAAGCGTCGCGTTCGGAGTCCAAACCAACCACTCCCAGCCCTGGAATTCCGGAAGGAAACTCCGTGACCACATCCGGGATCTCCCCGCAGACCCGCCCCGCGGAGGAAGTCGAATTCCTGCCGACTCCGCCGGAATTTCTCACGACCGGAAAAACGGACGCGAAGAGCGAACCCTCCCGCTATTTCGAACTTCCTCCTCCGCCGCATCACTGACCGCCTTGGAAGAACGGATTCATCACTCTCCCGGAGTTTGCGCCTTTTATAAACGGGCTGATCATTCCGGATGGCCGAAGTGAGGGCTTTATCCCGGTCCTTCGCCAAAGAGATCCTTGATCAGCACATGAGCGGACTGATTCACGTGATACGCCATGGCATCAACGGCCCCCTGCACATCGTGCTGAGCGATTTTTCGCACGATTTCCAGATGTTCGCTGTTCTCTTCCATGTGTGAGAAATTGGCCTGGGCCTTCCGTTTTGCGTGTCGGGCATCACGGAGAGAACTGAACAGAATGGCGTAACGCTGAATTTCATGGGCCAGACGATGGCTGCCGGAGCGGGTCGCAATCATATAATGCAGGCGGGAATCAAGCCGCCGGGAGGCTTCGGACCATTCTTCATTTCTCTCTGCGGCAATCAGCCGTTCGAGTTCCTGCTCAAATTCCGCCAGTTCATAAGGAGCGAACCGTTCACAGGCACCGCGGACAGCTTCGCATTCCAGAATCCGCCGTACCTGGACCAGTTCGTGGATTTCCGGAGGACCAAACGATTTCAGGACCGCGCCCCGATTGGGATGCAGACTCAGAATGCCGATTCCCGCCAGTTCCACCAGTGCTTCCCGAACCGGTGTCGCGCTGACTTCAAACTGTTCCGCCAGCGATTCGACGCGCATACGCTGGCCGGCTTCGAAATGGCCTGTAAAGATACGGGCCAGGATTTCCCGGACAACCCGTTCACGGCGAGAGCCATGATCGAAAAACTGCGGATGACTGTCTTCGCTGTCGGTCATTTGATCGTATTCGTAACCTCCGGGTCGGCCGGGTTCGTTCTTCAAGATGCTCTGGTGGGACATTCTCTCTGGCGACGCAGAGAGGCGCCCCAGACTGGATATCTTCCCGCTTCGACAAAGACTTCTCAATGGTGTGATGGCTAATCCTCGTCGATTTTATTTTCCCCGGAACAGAATTTCCCGGAAGATTTCTTTGTTCCCGCATCCCGGAAAATAACAAAGCCATTATGGTTTTATTTGTTCCACTTTAAATGTTTTTGCAGAAACGCATACGCTTCCACGCCATGAATCGAATGGGGACCGTCGAAAATGGCGATCGAAATCTGATCGGCGATTCCGAGTTTCAGATAAGGGCGACGAGCCCGGGCATATTCCGCTTCCACCCAGTCATCGGGACCGACTCCATCGTCCAGGCCCCGCTCCACCATGAACGGGCGGGGAATCATCAGCCAGGTTAATTCCGCGTAATTGGCGACATGCGCCATGTTCCATTCATAGATTTCGTATTCTCCGGTAAACACATAGGAATAGGGCTGGTCGCTCGAAGCATTTTTTCGAATCCATTCATTGAAATCCGCCGAACAGATTGATAGGCAATAGCCGGCATGGCCGGTCTCCTTCACCAGCAGGGGAGGAACACGAACCGCTGTTTTGCCTCCATAAGAGATTCCATAAAACGCGATTCGATCCGGATCCACACAGGACAGACTGGCCAGCCAGTCCAGCGTGACCCGATGCTGCTCGATGATATAGCTGAAGAGCGAGCGGCCAATGGGATTGCTCTTCCGCTGAATGACGCGAAATTCGTCATGTCCGCGATAAGGATTCTGTGGGGCATAAACGACAAAACCCCGCCGCGCCAACTCCGCGCTGGCGGATGCGTAGACCTTCGATGCCCGAAGATTCGGATCGCTGGTGATCGTATCCATGGGGGTCCCTTCCAACCCATGCTGAAAGACGACCACCGGCCGTTTTTCGCCCGGTTTCAGGTCTTTGGGCAACAGCAAAATCCCCCCCGCCACCACGCCGGGATCGTCCGCGATTGTCTGGGCGCCCGAAGCCGGTTGAGCGCCCGGATGGACGTCCAGAACGACTTCGAAGCCGGAAAACTCCGGAGCGTCCAGGACTTTTCGACTCCGGGGTCGGGGAGGAAGCGACGCCGCCGGAAGACGACCGATGAACGACTCATGCACCAGTTCTCGAAATGGTTTTGCTCGTTCGACCGTCTGTTCCACGGTTTTGGCTGGAATCTCTTTCCATAAGATTTTGCGAAGGGCCTGGCTGCTGTTCATCGCCCGCTGGGAATACCAGACCAGTTCTTCCACGTCGGTTTTCATTCGGGATTTCAGAAATTCCGGTGTGGCGGAGATCTCCTGAACGGAAGTGTTTGTCGCGGGGAACAGTTGCCATTGTGTTTCGGGACAGATTCGGGTGATGAAATCTTGAAACGTGCTGAGCTTCACCACACGATGTCCACCGATTTCAGCAACGGGGACTTGGTGCAGGGCATTCTCCGCTCCGGCCTTCCGGGCATAAGCAGCCGCCCGTTCATATTCCCGGTTCATGCTTTCAAGGCTGGGAGTCTCGATTTTTCCCGGGGCAGCCACATTGGAGCGGTCAGCCAATTGTTCCGGACCAGCCACCGGTTGGACATTGCAGGGATCGATCAATAGTTCACGAGGAAAGATCAGGCTGGTCAGTTCCGCATCCCCAAATTCCTTGAGTTGGCCGAACAGGTTGCGGTAGATCGGTTCCTCAAAAATGCGTTCCCGCTCTTGAAAATATCCCCGGACAACCGCCCCCGCGATGTCCGGTTCCAGTGCAGTGGCCATCAGGGTCAGCAATCCCCCTTCTCCGGTCCCGATCAGGATCGGTTTGAAGGACTGACCGGGAAACTCTCTACGGACGGCCTGGATTCCCATAAGAATCTTGGCGACTTCATAGCCGACCGGGTGCAGGCCCATTTCAAAGGAAGTGCGATAAATGAATTCGCGATGCGGCACGTTCGTCCAGCGAACACGAGGATGTCCCGAGTTCGTATAATCACGATCAATAATGGACGGGGAGAGAACAACACAGCCCCGTTCCGCCAGGTCCCGGGCCAGCGAAAACGAAGTGGGGTGTTGTTCATCCAGTCCAAACCACGATTCCGGAGTCTCCACCGCATCCGGAATGACCACCACCAGCGGAATCGGAACCTGTGATTGGGGGAGTTCATGGGGAACGGCCAGCAGTCCCCGTCCGGTCACTCCTTCGAAAGCGTTCCACTGGCAGGTGGAAATTGTCGTCCTTGCCAGGCAGGCGCCTGGGACGGCATCAGGCAAAGGGCGGGAATGGATTTCCGACCGCGACAGCCGGCTGATTTCATCCAGCGGCGGTTGGCCGATGAGGCTTCGCAGTCTCTCTCTGGCTGCCTGCCGGTCTGCCTGTCCCTGTTTTGAATCGGCGGGATGGGCCAGCCAGGGAGCGGTCCGCTTGCTCGCGGCCTGTTGCAGTTCCCGTTCCGCGTAACGGTTGATCCCCCGCACCATCACCACGTCCAACGGTTCTTCGAGCGAAAGTTTCTCCGTTCCCGGCAAGATTTGAGCCTCTGGACCGGGAAGATCGTCCGCTGGAAGAACAGTCCCCATCACGAGCAGATGTATCAGACAGATCCATCGCAACATATGCCTCATGATCTGAGATCCTTTTCTGAAACCGTTTGTGGCGGGCCAGGGATTTTGTGGCGAACTCCCATGAAATGGTTGCTCTGATGCGTCCTTCAACGTCATTCCGTGGAGGAAGAGACTGCTCCCGGCCAGCCGCAGAAATACAGAGCCCGGGGGACGCTGGCTTCAAGCAGCCGGGATAAGGGATCCGGTACCTGGAGTTTCGAAGAAGCGCCCAGCAAGGCTTCGGAGAGACTCTTGGAATAAGCGAACTCCGTCACGCGAACCTCTTTCAATCCCAACTTGGTCTTCAATGCCTCGAGCACTTCCTCTTCATACCCGATCTTGTCAATCAGGCCGTTCGCCAGGGCCTGGTCAGCGGTGTAGACCTGCCCAGTGGCGAGGGCGCGGACCTGTTCCAGCGTCAGATTGGTCCGACTTTCATCAATGACCTGCAAAAATCGCTGGAAGGAATCATCCAGAATGACATCCCAGACCTTTTTCTCTTCCGGCGTCATGGGTTTGAGAGGATTCAGGGTCTCTTTCAAAGGGCCGGTGACGAGCGAATCAGGCTCGACGCCGATTTTCTTCGCCAGTTCGCTGGCATTATATCGAGGCATGATCACACCGATGGAACCCGTCCAGGTAGTTGGCTGGGCATAGACCGGAGCGTCGGGACCGGCTCCCATGGCGATGTAATATCCGCCCGAAGCGGCAATCCCTTTCATGGAGACAAACACAGGCTTCTTTTTGGCGAGTTTTCTCAACTCGTGATAAATCTCATGGCTGTCGGAAACCAGTCCTCCGGGGCTGTCAATGACCAGCAGCGCCCCTTTGAAATTGTCCTGCTTGGCCACGTGTCTGATCGTCTTCAGCAACCGACCGGTATGTGGCGGCATGATTGTGAAGTCGGTCACAATCCGAGCAATCTGGGCCGTGGCCAGCTTGTCACCGGAGTGGAATTTCTCGATCGGCTGATCGTCATCCGTCATGAACGTGGCACAGACTGCGCTGAGCATGAGATTGAGAAAAATCGAGCCTCCCAGCAGCAGAAGCACAATCCACAAAAGCCAGCGGCCGCGCGGTCGCTGCACAACAACGACAGGGCCGGTCGGGGCATGTTCAGAATCATTCATGGTAGTTCAGGCAGTTTGGAAAAGGTTTTCGGAAGTTTTCGCCTGTGCGGCATTCTACTGATCTTCGGAGTGAATCAGTTAGGAACAGCCCAAGCCCGGTCACGACATCTTAATGGACCGGACGATATTTCCAAAGCAGCCAGTTGTAACGGCTGTAATGCTCGAACCGGTCTCACCGGTTCAGGCGAAGAATCTGACTGAGCGGGAAAAGAGAGGCCACAAAAAGAGACTTCAGTCTTGTGGCGTCAGGTCCTGGTCAGGGGGCAGCAATCTGCGAACGAATTGCAGGACATCGCTCGCAGCAATCGACGATTGACGTCGTCGATTGCATTTCACATGCAGACGGTTGGATGACCGTCCGCGCCAGGCATCAATTGGAATTGCTGGAGACGTTCTGTTCCAGCACTGAACCGATGCGGCAGCAGGATTATTCCTGATCAGGGCCAGGCCGGCACGCTCGCGTTTCCATTGGAATCCGCAAAAGCAGGCTGGCAGCGGTTCAGGCCGCGAACCGACAGTCTCGTTGTTCATTTCCGGGAGTAACCAGAAGATGACTCTCTCTAAAAATTTTTATCAACGTACCCGGTCCTGCATGTATGCCACCGCGGCAGGGGCGGTCCTGTGTTCCTTGTCTGCCCCAGCCAATGCGCAACAGACTTACGGTACTCCGGTTTATCCGCATCCGCGTGCCTTGCAGCACGTTGAACCCCAACGGCTTCCCCAGTCTCAGTCTCCAGTGAAGCCGGTCACGGAATACGGGCAGCAACTGCAATTAACAGCGGGAGAATCCGGACCGCTCAACTATGCCTCGCAACAGGTGATTCAGACGGTTCCCGCCAATCCGCCGGAACAGCAATCGCTGAGTTTCGGGGAACGCATTGGCCGCATCTTCCGCAAGGCCCCCACAACGCCCCCCACCGATCCGGGAATGCACTATCCGAAGGGGCAGAATATGGCGGCATCCGCCCCTCCCCGGGCTCCGGGAGCTTCTGGCGCCGTCATTCCCAGTATTCCCCCCACCTATGGAACTCCGCCGCAACAACCGGCCCTGTTCGAACCGGGAAGTTCCATCAATGCCATTGGAACAAGCGCTATTCCGCCTTCACCGGCAGGACTCGCCGCGCTGCCGCAACCCCAAACACCGGTTGTTCCCACGACCGGTCCGAACAGCCCTCCGTTACAGAACATTCCCGAATTGAAAAAGCTGATGGTGGAAGAGACCCCCACGCCTCCACCCACTCCGGCCATGGCGGAGATTCCCTCTAACCCAGCGGCATTAAGCTCCAATGCCCCATTGCCGAGCATCACACCACAGATTGCTCCTGGAGAGCCCTCGGAACCCGCTGCCCCCACGGCAATGACCGCACAGACAACGCCTGCGCAAGTCGCGCCCGAAAAAGGGACCTCGGCGGAAAAAGATCCGTTTGCGGATCTCTTCCCAGGAGATCAACAACAACCACAACAGACCGTCCAGGTGGAAGCCGAACAGAAACCGATCCAGACTGCCCAGGCAGCTCCTGCCGAAAAAGTGGATTCCGCAACGCCGACTACGCCCTCTGCAATGGATTCTGCCGCACCGGCAACATCCGCGGAAGAAAGCCCGTATACCGGACGTTCGCTGGACACGAAAGAGGTGGCGGCTGCTCCGGATGTTCTCCCACCCCCACCGATGGAAGAACTGCCGAAAATGGCTGCACAACCGACGTCTGACGATTCGGTGCGTCAATTGAAACCGGCCCGCCTGCCGAAACTTGGTCCGCCTCCGGCACCTGGAGTTCCTGAACACGAACTCGCAATTCCCAAGGAACCCGCCCAACTCGCCAGCAACAGCAACACGCCCCAGTTGGAGATCAAACCGGAGACACCTCCTCCAACTCAAGATTCCGCTCAAAATGACCAGCGGTCGAAGATGGACAAGATTGCCGCCCGTAAAGATCGCAAGGGGCTCAAAGGATTCTGTCCCGTGGTCCTCCGCGACAAACGCGATCTGGTGGATGCTTCTCCGGAGTTCTCCGTCACCTTCAACGGGCATGAGTATTTTGTCTCGTCCGCGGAAGCTCGAAACCAATTCCTGTCCGATCCGGGCAAATACGCTCCGGCAGCCGGGGGATGTGACGTGATTCATCTCGCTTTGACGGGAGAAAAGCTCGAAGGATCGCTGGACCATGCTGTCTGGTATAAAGGCCGCCTGTATCTCTTCGCCGGAGTGGAAACCATGGAGACGTTCGTGGCCGCTCCCAGCAGCCATGCCACGGATGATTGACGATCTTTTCATTAACGGTCACTGAACCAACGGACTGATTCAATGCAGCGAGGTCTCCCGCCGGAAGGTGGGAGACCTCGCTGTTTTTTTGATCAGGCGTTTCTTCACATCTGTCTGACGCAAAGGGCAAGAGAAGTCCGATTACGGAGCGTACAGTGCCTGCTGAACGGAAGAGGACAGGTTGGCTCCGGGCTGCGCAGGGATATACATCATTTCCGCGGATGTCTGCATGGCAGGCGATGGAATCTGAGTTTGAACAGAATATTGGGCCGGGTATTGGATTTGACTCATTTGTCCTTGAAGGGGAACCCCTTGCTGCGGGACGTAAGAATAGGACTGGGCTGGCGGCGCATTGAATGGTTGAATGGGTGCCGGGCGATTTTGCGACTGACCATAAGTCTGGCGATACGTTTGCCGGTTGGCCTCCAGGGCGGCCGCTGTGTGATTGAATACCGGGGACATTCCAGTCGGATAAAACTGTGACGTGGAATTGGGGGCTGCTGTCGGTCCCGGAACACTTCCAGGAACCGGGGTTGGGGCAGGCGTTCCCATTGGCGCGGGAGTTGGAGAGCTCATCGGATGCGGCTGGACTTCCATGCCGGAAGGAGCCCCCATCGATGGGGAACCGTAAATCGCCCCCTCCATCGGCTGGCTGAACGTTCCATTCATCGGCACATTCTGCTGGCAAGTGGGACAAGTCCCCCCTCCCTGCATTGCATAATTGCTCATGCCGTCATATGCGGCAAAACCGCTGTCGAACCCTCCGCCGCAAGCGGGACACTGATTCATTCCAAAGGAATTTCGCAATGCTCGCCGCATTTCCCGGCGTTCGGCATGTAATGTCCGGGGACCTCCAAACGGGCCGGAATCGACACAACCACAATAAGCCCCCTCCCAGGGCATGATTGGCTGACAGCAGGTCATGCAACCGGAACTGGGCAGAACAAACAGTCCCAGCAGGCAGGCGGTCAGAGTGGTTCGACGCATCGTTCTACTTTCGGTCCATGGGTTCCCGGCGCGGCCGGTTCGTTCCAGCCGCAAGCCAAAGCCGCTGACGCTGCACAAAATCTTCGCGAGCGGAAAGATTTTGGAACGCTTGTCGTACAGAGGCATCTCCCGCGCAGATCTCCAGAACGATTATCGTCTGGTAAAAGAGGGGGACTTTACCGATTTTTTCGATTGAAACGATTTTTTCGACAAGGCCTATTTCAAGCCAATCAGCACCCCAGATGGACGCATCTTCGCACCAGCCAATTCATTCCATCCTTTTCCCAGGAATTTCACCACGCCGCACAATCTGCCAAAACTGCCAGTTGCATGTGGTTCGGGACGCCATAAAATAAAGGGAATGCAATTTTAGGCCTTGATGCCCGGGGCAGCCGGTTTGTTCCGGACATCGCACTAATGATCTTTCCCCGGAACATAAAATTCATGTTCGCGGGTCAAAATTTGACCGTGTTCCAGAACTGGAAAAGAGATTTCCAGCGAAGACCAGTTCATTTTTCAATGCCAATCCATTTTTGTCTCAACTCAATTTTGTCCCAACTATTGATGACAATTCGACAAAAGGCACATATTCCGACTTTCTTGACATTTTCTGGTTGAAACGGCGGCAGACCGTCGATGGACACTGAACAAGCTGTCTCGTGACGGAGCAATTCCACCATCCGGGCGACGGAGATTCATCAGAAGCGGCAGGGGGAAGTTTCCTGTTCGCGGATTCTTCGCCAACGGAAGGCGAAATCACGAAACAATGTCTTGGACATGGAACGTCAGGAAACCGGATCATCGGGAAGCCGGCGGAGGAGTTTCTCTTTTCGGCGTGAGCAGATGGTGAGAATTCGCAGGAGTCTCCGACAGAGACAGAAGGAGTGTCGGATCAGGCTTTTTGAAAATGAATTCAACTTCGCTCTGCAAATGAACAATCATATTCCAATCCAAGGCTGCGAGGGGAATCGGGCGTCATGTCTAAAAAATATCTAAGTCTGGATGAAGCGGCCCGGATGCTCTCTCTGGCTCCGGAGGAACTGGTCCGCTTGCGGGAACGGGGAGAAGTCCGCGGCTTCGCCGATCGCGGGACCTGGAAATTCAAACACGAAGACGTGGAGACGCTGCTCCGCCGCCGCCAGGCCGATTCCAGTCCGGAGCTTCCACTGGCGGCGCCGGAACTTCCGCTTTCCGGCGGAAAGAAAGCGGACATGGGCGAACAACCTACGGTCATTCGCCGGGAACGTGCCGCCGACCATGACCATTTGCTCTCGGAACCGGAATCGGAACCGGTCCATGTTGACAGCGACAGCGATGTCCGATTGACCGGCAGCCCGGACATGGATCTCGATTTCAATTTCGATATCGAGGGGGACAGCGATGTCAAACTGACCGGGTTGAAAAACACAAATCAGAATAATATCGGGACCGATCCCGAAATCGTCATTAATCAGCCGGGCAGCGACAGCGACGTTCGGCTGGTGCGTCCGGACAGCGACAGCGATGTCAAATTGACCGCGGACAGCAACAGCGACGTCAAGCTCGTGGGCGATGCCACCGAGATGGAAGTCTCCCTGAAGCCCATCGACAATGAAGGTGGAACCGATCATGACGTCACTCATAAGAAACAGGGGCAAAAAGAGAACAGCGACAGCGACGTCAAACTGGTTTCCAGCGATTCCGCCATTGTCGGCGACGTCTCCCTGATGGATGACGACGATGATGCCATTGCCATTGATTTCAATCCGGACGCCAACCGGCAGGCATCCGTTCTCGATGAAGAATCGGGAGTCACGCTGGGGCAGGACAGTTCCCTGCTTCTGGGAGAAAGCGGAATCTCCCTGGCTGGCCCCAGCGACAGCGGGATCAATCTGGAACTTAACGACGATGCCGGGCTGACCCTGGCCATCGACGATGAAAGTGGAATCTCGCTCGATGCGGGTGAGAGTGGAATTTCCCTGGAATCCGTCGACAGTGGCATCTCCCTGGAATCGGCCGAAAGCGGAATCTCCCTGGAAGGGGACACCCGGGGCGGCACCGTCCCGATGATCGATATTTTCGATGATGATGACGGCGGCGAAACTCATTTCGAAATGGACCCGCTGGAAGATGATGACAGCGGACACATGCTCGGCGCGACCGGGGAAATGGATGTTGTTGACGAAGCTGCCAGCGATGCGATTTTCGATCTCGATGAAGACGCGGAAGAGGAAGAAGATACCGGCGCTCACAACTTCGACGATGAAGACATGGACCTGGAGGCAGATTCCTTCGAAGAAGAAGGCGATCTGGATGTCTTTGATGCCGACGAAGGGGCTTTCGAAGAAACGGGAACGGAAGGCTTCACCGGCGCTCCTGTCGGACGGATGCGAGCGGCCGAAACGGAATGGAGCACCGCAACCTTCGTGGGGCTCACGATTGGCAGCCTGCTCCTGCTGGTGTGTGGCGTGGTGATGATCGATCTCGTCAAAAACACCGCGACAGCCGCGACGCCCAATCCCGTTGCCGGCAAGGTCCTGGAAATTCTGGGCGGACTCTACAAGTAAACCGTCTCATCAGCGTTCTCAATCCTCCCCCGACGGAAGCTTTGCACAAACAGCGACGGGTCCGCACAGCGGATCCGTCTTCATGGACCTGTCCCGACTTTTTATGCAAAGTTCCGCAGGACAGAATTGGCGTGGAAGACCATTATCGCTGGCGAATCCCCCCAAATGCCGCGAAAGTGGCATTGGCATGGAGCAGTTCGACGGTGTCAAAGCCGGATGCGGAAAGCAGGTTCAGCTGATAGGGAACGGATCGGGGAGAGTCCTCATGCGTGGCATAAGCGAAGACCTTGTCCCGGTAGATGGTCCCGTTGAGTTCGGTCAGATAATCGCCATAGCGCTGCCACATCAATTCCTGAATCGCCGGGTGACCATGCGTCACCAGGTCAAAAATCCAGCATGAACCGCCCGGAGCGGTGGCCCGGGCCAGCCGGGAAAATGTTTCGGTCCAGTCTGCGTCGGTCCGCAGATGATGCAGGACGGCCCCCGCCAGAATGACATCGTGTTCCTGTTTCTCGAAGGGGACTGTTCGCAGGTCTCCCTGAAGAACGTGGACTCGAACCTCGCGCTCCTGCTGAATTCGTTCCACCGCCCGCTCCAGCATGGGAAGACTCAAGTCAACCAGAAGGACTTCTTCAATCTCCGGGCAGGCGTTCAGTAGTCGTAACGTAAAATTTCCCGCCCCGCAGCCCAGATCCAGAATCCGCCGCGGATGTGGATTGATGGCCAGTGCGGTTTGCGTGACCAGATCCAATGCCAACGGTGCATCCATGGCGGCGGATTGCCCGGTCTCCAGATTGGAAAACCGTTCCACATCCTGATCGAAACGTTCGCGAATTTCTTCCGAAGTCGAAAGTCCTTTGAAAAGCTCCATGATTCTCCTTGTAAAAGGCTGATTTCCGCGAGCGGAACGTGGCGATTGCGATCGTGATGTGCCCTACGCGAGCAGTTTTTCGACAACGCGGGCGGGTTCGACCCCAGTGAGTTTCATGTCGAGTCCCTGAAATTTGAACGTCAGGCGTTCGTGATCCAGTCCCAGCAAATGCAGGATGGTTGCATGCAGATCGCGGACATGGACACGATCTTCCACCGCATTGAATCCCAGCGGATCGGTCGCGCCGAGAGTGAGGCCCGGCTTCATTCCTCCACCGGCAAACCACATGGTAAATGCATTCGGGTGATGGTCCCGCCCGTCGTTCCCACCCTGGACCATGGGAGTTCGGCCGAATTCTCCTCCCCAGATCACGAGTGTTTCTTCGAGCAGTCCCCGCTGCTTCAGATCCGTGACCAGTGCCGCAGCCGCCCGGTCGGTATTTTCACAGTTCTTTTCGAGCCCTTTCGTCAGGTTGCCATGCTGATCCCAGGACTCGTGGAACAGTTCGACAAAACGGACTCCACGTTCGACCAGACGTCTGGCCAGCAGGCAGTTATTGGCGAATGAGGACTTTCCTGGTTCGGCGCCATACATCTTGAGCGTCTCCGGAGTCTCCTGGGAAATGTCCATGAGATCAGGGGCACTGGCCTGCATTCGAAATGCGGTTTCAAACGCCCGGGTGCGCGTGGCGATTTCGGGATCGCCCACTTCTGACAGATGTTGGCGGTTGAGGGCAGCGATCGTTTCGATCGAATCCCGTTGCAGCGGACGGTCGATCCCCCGGGGGTTATCGAGAAACAGGACCGGTTCCTGGCCTCCACGAAACTGGATTCCCTGGTACATCGTGGGCAGAAAGCCGCTTCCCCAGTTGCTGTTTCCGCCGCTGGGACCTTTCTGTCCGCTGCTGAAGACGACAAATGCCGGTAGATTCTGAGATTCGCTGCCGAGTCCGTAAACAGTCCAGGCTCCCAGGCTGGGACGTCCGAAGAGTTGATTCCCCGTGCTCATCAGCAACTGGCCGGGAGCGTGATTGAAGGCGTCCGTCACAACGGATCGCAGAATCGTAATGTCGTCGGCAATGCTCGCCAGATGCGGCAGAATCTCCGAGATTTCCGCTCCGGATTTCCCATGACGGGCAAACCGGAACTTGGGGCCGAGCAGAGTCGAGTTCGGATCGATGAAAGCCGCCCGATACCCTTTCAACAATTCCGCAGGGGGAAGAGTCCCGCTGAATTTTGCCAGTTCGGGCTTGTTGTCGAACAGTTCTAACTGGCTGGGGCCTCCCCCCATAAATAGAAAAATGACACTTTTGGCTTTTCCAGCAAAGTGTCCCGGACGCGACGCAAACGGATCGACCGGAGAGGCTCCCACGGATGGATTGCCCAATAGCTGGGACAGCGCCATGCTGCCCAGGCCGATGCCGCATTGCTGCAGAAACCAGCGCCGGGAGACATCCATTGGATCGTGATTCATTTCGTCTCGCTCCTTGTTGAGTGACGCTGCCGGGATCGCACAGACAGAACTGTTTGTCTCCCTGGATGTTCCTGATTCCCTGGGAAAATTGGTCCGGACATTCCTGTCTGGCCGAGCCCCGGTTGTTTTCGCGATGACCTTATGGGCGGGTAATTGTTTCATCGAGGTTCAGCAGGACCCGGCATAACAACGTCCAGGCGGCCCGTTCCTGCAGCGCGGACTGATCTGCTGCCTGGTCTTTGCCGGCCTGGGAAGCCTGTTCTTCTCCCAGGGCAAGGACGATGGCTTTCAGTTCTCCTTTGTGAAGGCGTTCCCGTTGCCGGTTCAAATAGGCGGTCAGCGTGACCAGTTCGGAATCCAAGGGGAACCGGGAGACGCAACGCCGGAATGTCTGTTTCAACCGGTCTTTTTCCGCGACTCCAGGGGTCTGGAGAGAAATCAATGCCAGGTGTCGCGCGCACTCCAGAAAGAGCGGCTCGTTCAACGTCGCCAGAGCCTGGAGCGGTGTGTTCGATTTCGTGCGGCGAACGCAAGAGACTTCCCCGACGGGAGCATCAAAAATCTGCAATACCGGATACGGCACGGAACGAAACCGGAATGTATACAACGCCCGGCGATAACGATCCACTCCCGTGGCCAGCGGCCAGTTTTTCGGGCCGTAACTGGCGGGAGGCTGAAAGAGGAACTCCGGGCAGGGGGGATAGACCGGAGGGCCGCCAACATCCAGATTAATCAGTCCGCTGACCGCCAGGGAGAGATCCCGAACCCCTTCCGCTTCCATGCGAAACCGGGCTCCCCGGGCCAGCAACCGGTTGTCCGGATCACGGGCAAGCAGTTCTGGAGTCACCTGGGAGGACTGGCGATAGGTGGCGGAATTCAGAATCTGACGGTGCAGTCGTTTCAGGCTCCAACCCTGTTCCATGAAGTCGACTGCCAGCCAGTCGAGCAGTTCCGGATGGGACGGAAATTCCCCTTGCAGTCCGAAGTCCTCGCTGGTAGAGACCAGCCCGATTCCAAAATACGTCTGCCAGACCCGGTTCACAATCGAACGGGCCGCTGTCGGGGACTGGGGATCGACAAACCATTTCGCCAAATCCAGACGAGTGGGCGATTCCACATCCAGCGGGTGAAGGATTGCCGGGACTCCCGGGGTGACGGGGGTCGTTGGCTGAAGAAAGCTCCCCTTCGCCAGAACAAATGAAGAACGCGACTCGTTCCGGCGGGACAGGCTGGGTTGCGTGATCGGCTCTGGGAACTGACCCCGCAGTTTCTCAATCTGTTGATTGGTCTCTTTGAATTCGGAAACGGTCGTCCGCCAGTAGGAAAACAATTGTCTCCCCTGAACAGGTGTTCGTGATTCATCCGGAATCGAGAGAAGAGAACGAACCGGGACCGGAACAGCATCGAGCGTTGCCTGTTCGTCCTGTGTGACGCTGAAACGGAAGCAACCGAGATTGTTCGTCTGGTTGTCGTCCGAGTTCCATCCGCCATGTTCCTGCACGAGACGGAACCGGAGTTTTGTTCCTCCCGGAAAAGTTTTGGGGTCTTTCAGCAGGAAGAGTGCTGTGCGCGGAACGTTACTGCGCTCCGGACCGACATCGATGCCCCAGGCGGTTTCCTTCTTCCCGTCAATGGCGAATCCAATGGGACCGGTCACGCGATGCCGCTTGGAACGGTCGTCAAACTGCGGACTCAATGGTGTCTCCGGCGGATTCACGTCCGCCAGTGCGGAATGAATTGCGATTTTCTGAAATCCGGATGAACCGTCAGTGGGGGCGATTTCGATTTCCATCTCGGTCAAGGCACAGGTGCCATCCACCGCCCGGCCCGGCCCCGACAACGGGAGATCGGGATGATTCAACAACTCCAGCTGAACCCCCCGCACCAATTCCACAGGCGTGGAGACTTCGAATGTTGTCGTCGATTTCGTCGGGGCGTATCCCTGGGCTAGAATTGAACCGTCTTTCAAGACGTAATGCTTCTGCCCGCCGCTGACCTCCTGCTGTGGAGCCACCCTGGTCCATGTGGTCTGTGCAACCGGCAGTGTCCGTTCCCAGTCCGCCATTCGTTGCGGCCAGTCCGGAAAGCGGTGTTGAAGCTCATTCTCAAGAGTTCGAATTTCAGAAGACAGTTCTGCCCGCGTCATCTGTTGTTCCGGAGTATAGGCCGGAATGCTGGCATCGTGCGTATTATTAAAAAACGCGAATAACCGGTAATAGTCCTTCTGGGAGATCGGATCGTATTTATGGTCATGGCACTGCGCGCATTGCAGCGTCAGTCCCAGAATACTTTTGCCGATGGCGTCCATCCGGTCGAACATGGCTTCCATGCGGAATTGTTCCGGATCGACACCACCTTCTTCGTTCAGCATGGAATTGCGAAGAAATCCGGTGGCGACCAGTTGATCCTGCGTCGGATTCGGCAGGAGATCTCCCGCGAGTTGCTCAATGACAAACTGATTATAAGGCAGGTCGCGGTTGAAGGCTTGAACGACCCAGTCCCGGTATGCCCAGACAAACCGCGGCTTGTCTTTTTCATAACCATCGGAATCGGCATAGCGGGCTCCATCGAGCCAGAACCGTCCCCAGCGTTCTCCGTAATGGGAGGAGTTCAGCAGGCGGTCAATCACCTGTTGTTCCGCCAGGGAACCGTGATCGGCCAGAAACGAATCGAGTTCTTCCAGCGTGGGGGGGAGTCCCGTTAAATCGAGTGTCACTCGACGAAGCCAGGTTTCCCGGTCGACCTGTTGCGCAGGCTTCAAACCCGCTTGTTCCAATCGGGCCAGGACAAACCGGTCGATATCATTTCTCGGCCAGTTTTTTTGTTTGATCGCGGGAACAGGGGGACGGACGGGCGTTTGAAAAGCCCAGTGCTTCTGATACTCCCCCCCTTCCGCAATCCATTGCCGCAGCAATGCTTTTTCTTCCGGAGTCAGATTCTTTTTCGATTCCGGAGGGGGCATCCGTTCCGATTCGTCGACTGATTCGATCCGGCGGACCAGTTCGCTTCGCTCGGGATGCCCGGGAGCGATTGCGGAATCTCCGCTGTCGCCTCCCCGATAGGCACTCTCATGCTGGTCGAGCCGTAATCCCCCTTCGCGATGAGTGGCATCACTCCCATGGCAGGCCAGACATTTGTCCGCCAGAATCGGTCGGATCTGGCGAGAAAAATCGATGCGGCGAGTCGATTCCGCCTGCAAGAATCCTCGTTCTCCAACGAGAAGAAAGAGACATCCGCTAAGCAATATGAAACGTAATATCACCATCTGTTTCCTGAACTTCTCGTGCAGAGGTGAGAAAAAATCAATCAGGCTCCCCGCCAACGAATGGTTTTGTGCAAAGCTCTCCCATGGGGATCCTCAGCCGTTTTTCAAACCAGCCGATCTTCCAGCTTAATCGCGAGGCAGCTTGCAGAGGAAGCGATTTCAAGAAAAATATCGAGAGTTGCCACGCTGGAAAATCTGTGAGACATTCACTTCAGATGCCACACCCATCCAGTCCGGGCAGAAGAAACCCCGGGCAGCAACGAGCATCCTTCCGGGATTAGGAGCCAGCATGGCCTTCCGGAAGTGATTCATCGAAAGTGGCGGGCGAACGAAAGAGTTATCGAGAATGGGCCGTGGACAGGACACGCCCGGCATGAGAGGTTCCAGCCACTTGCTCCTCCGCAGGGAGGGTCGAACGGATTTGTTTCACCAGATCACGGGCAGCGGTCATCTGAGTGGGAGAGAAGTAATGGTCTCCGGGAACGCGCACCGGACCATGCCCTTTTTCCGCCAGTTGCCGCCAGGTGAGACCATTCGCAATATGCCAGACGGCCGCCTGCATTGTCTTCTGACTCTGTTTTCCCGATGCGACCTGTTGAATCAGTTCCTGTAACACGGGATCAGACGTGTATTCGTCCACGGGAACCAGTTTGACCGTGGAACGGGCCGTCGGTTCTTTCAGACCATGATTGAGACAGACCGACGTATACGGAAGACGCAACGTCTTCCCTGCGGGTATGGAAAAAAATCCATTTGTATTGCCGAACATGGAATTCAATCCCGAAGAGGAATTCCCGGAATTTGTTCCGCTCATCTGGGAGGACGTTCCCCCTCCAAATGCCTGCGTTCCATTCGCGGAAGCCATTCCGCTCGTCGCCCCGTTGTTCAGTCCCTGGTTTCCAAATGTGGTTCCCGTCTGGCTTCCCTGCCCGAATGGCCCCAACGGGCCGAATTGCGGAAGCACGGGGACACCGACAAATCCCGCCGGCATCTTGACCGTCACGGGGGCATCGGAATGATTGGTCAAAAACAGGCTCCCTCCTTCTGCTCCGCGGGGAGTGAGCTGCGCGGACAAGGTTCCTTCAGTCAGAGCACTGAATAATTCCACTTTTTTCGCAGCGGGATCATAAGGGCTTTGAACGAGAGGACGCTCTTTTTCCGCCCGAGCAGTCTGATCGAAAAAACCGGGAGTGCTTCCGAGAAGAGCTAGAATGAGAAGAGGTCGCACGCATCTCATGATGAGCCCTCGCTACAACGGTCAATGAATTGTCTTCGGGCACAACCCTATCCATTCCGACAGGAATGAAGACAGAGACAGGCTGCTGGAGGCGAGACCAGTTTGGTCTTTGTTCGATCACGCTCGGCCTTGAATCCCCTGTATTTCATCAGGATCGACGTGAGACACCATTTGCAACTCCGCTCTAAACGTAAGCTGCCCGAGAGATTTCAACTTGGAAAACGCCCGCCAAAGAAAAAATTTCGGAAAAATCTTTCTCTCGAAAACGTTCAGGCAGGAAGCTCTCTGGAGCCCGCTGTGCACAAAACCCGGGTGGATCAGACATCGTCTGAATGGAATTGACGCAATGAATGCTTCTGTACGTCATGTTCCTGCGTGGCTTTTCGATGAAATCACACACCGCTGGTGAGAAACATCAGCCCAGCCGCTGCCATCGGTTTCCGTGAGACGGCCCCTCATGGGCCCGGTCCTGGTAAAAACAATCCGACGAATCGGGACTGGCGGCATCACAAAAGATTTCCGCCAGGATTTTTGCGGAATCGACCAGTCGCGGACCAGGGCGATTGAAATACTGGTTGCCGTCCGTCATATAAACGCGTCCCGTCCGCACGGCCCTCAGGTTGTTCCATCGGGATTGCGACTTGAGCAACGGGAACTCAGAAATGGTCCGGGAAAGGTCGAATCCACAGGGCATCGTGACAATCAGGTCCGGGTCCGCCCGTTCCAGATCGTCCCAGATGAAATAGGGAGAATGTTCCCCGGCACGTGACAGCAAAGGGATCCCGCCCGCCATTTCCACCAGTTCCGGAACCCAGTTCCCCGCGGACATCATCGGGTCCAGCCATTCCAGGCAGAGCACGCGGGGAGGATCGTTGAAACGTGAACGTTGTTGCAGCAACATCAATTCCTGCTGGAGATCATCGATCAGTTTTCGGCCACGTGCGGGAACATCCAAAGCATCGGCAATCTCCCGAATATCGTTCCAGAGACCGGTCAATTTCAGCGGCTGACAGGAGAGAATCTCCGGTTGTGAGCCAATCAGATGGCAGACCGCCTGCTGAACATCTTTCAGACTCACCGCGCACACTTCGCACTGGGACTGGGTGAGAATATGTGTCGGCTGGAGCCGGTCCAGTTCTTCCGTGAAGACTCTGTAGATGGAAAGAGCTTCCTTGAGAGACTGTTTGACCTGCTGATCGATGGTCCGGCTGTCAGCATGAACATCGATTCGCGGTTCCGAACAGACCGGCAGATGGCGAATTCCTGGCGGATAATCACATTCATGAGAGATCCCCACGAGTTGATCTTCCAGCCCCAAGGCACACACAATTTCTGTTGCACTGGCAATCAGCGACACGATTCGGCAGGGGGGAGACATCACCATCCTTGCGGAATTTTCGAGAAGATGTTTGAGGCCCGTTCCGGGCGGCTCACGTTTCTTCTTCTTTGTTTTCTTTCTGGTTGTCTGCTTTGCATTCTTCTGGATTTTCGACTTCAGGGAGCGGGGGAAGGAGATAGATTTCGGAGAAGTCTTCCGCCTGTTCGCAACGAAAATCATGATGCCGGATCAGTTCCAGCACCGCGAGGAACATTCCAATAATTTTGCTGCGAATCGCCTGATCGTCAAACAGCGATGTGAAGAGTACCCGGCCTGTCTGGCGAATGTGTCCGCCGATCTGCTCCACATAAGCCTGAATGGGAGTTTCGTCGTAGCGGATTGTGGTATTGGAATCGACTTCGTTCCGCTTGAGTATCCGGCCCAGCGCGCTCACCAGATCCCAGAGTTCGACTTCCTTGATCCGGTCGGCCGCCGGATTCTTTCCGGTTGAAGGACGTTCGTCCGAGAGGCGGGGATAACGTTCCTGCCATTGCAGGGCCTGTTCTTCCAGCGCGGAAGCCACTTCCTTGAACTGTTTGTATTCCAGCAACTGCCGGATCAGATCGGACCGGGGGTCCCCATTCGCCCCAGGCAACAGCGGTTCTTCCTGTTCTTCATTCTGAGTGGGAAGAACGTTGCGGCTTTTGATTTCCACCAGCGTACTCGCCATGACCACGAAATCGCCGACAAGATCCAGATCCAGTTGCTGCAACACGTCCAGGAATTCGTGAAACTGCTGCGTGATCCGGGCAATCGGTAAATCAATAATATCGACTTCATCGCGGCGAACCAGATACAACAGCAGGTCCAGTGGACCGGTAAACAGATCCAGCTCAACACGGTAAACGGGCTGATTCATAGGGCAGTGTGGATGTCACGGAAAGAAAAGTGAGTTCCACAAAATACGCGAGTTGGGCGGCAGCGTCCATCAGAATTCACTGGAAAGCCAAAATCTGTCAATCTGAGTCAGCGAGCCTCGTCATTTGTCGGACGAAGAGATCTCGTGACCGTGCCGGTTTCAATGCGTCTGCGGAATGGCGGCCAGATTGGAAGGCCGGGAAGACGATTGGTCGTGAGCCCGCTTCAGCAGTTTGAGACGCCCGATCACCGGCTCCGCTGTCGATTGTCCCGGAGCAGGAGGCAGGATCTCCGTGAGACGAATCCGTTCCGGACTCATGATCTGGACATTGAACCGCAACTGAATCCGGTTTTGCTTCCGGATCAAGTCCAGCACCAGATTGGGAGTGTGATCCTGAGTGCTGGCAGAACGAACGGTTTCATCGAAGTGGAACCGTCCCACTCCCAGACCAGCCGGAGAATTGAAATAGACCGATCCATCTTCCCGAAACCGGATAGAAACGTCCGAACTGTACCAGCGTCCAATCAGTTTCTGCCGGGGCTCCCAGTTGCAGGAAGTCATGGAAAGCAGCAGCAACGTGGCGACAACGGCCTGAAACGGAAAGCGGATTGTGTGGGTCAATGTTTTCATAGAGACACTCAGGGAAGATAGGGCACAATCCGGGGCTGAGACTGGGTACTGTCATACCACGCGACCGCTCCCGACGTGATCTGGTAGGGGCCGACAGGAATTCCGATCAGGTTGGACCAGATGCTGTAAATTGTCACGGTCTTATTGGTCCGGACGGCAAATTGATTATTAGCCGTCGGCGCGGAACTGGCGTTAAATGTGAATGTGCTTCCCGAGGAGATAATCTGACCGAGAACAAGTTCCCCCGTGGGGGATGTGTTATCGTTTGGTCCCGATCCCGAAGTTTCGTTCCTGTCCAGCGAAACAACCACCGCGGCTTGGGGGCTGCCGGAGTTTTGACCGATCACTGTATTCGCACTGGCCGTGGTCTGTGCATGAGTGCGGGCAGATTGACGCTGAGCGGACGTATTTCCCCCCGTTCCAGCTTCTCCCCATGTTTTCACACCTGAAAGGGCAGCGGCTTCGAGCGCGTTCGTCAATTCAATTCGCGCCAGCCAGACCCGGGAAATGTCGACAATGGCCCCCAGCAGAAACAACAGTGCGGGGGCGATGATGATGACCCAGAAGATGACAATCCCCGAACGTGACCGCACAGCGGAACGCTGGGAAAGATCAACTTGTCGGAGCCGTTTCTGCATGAGATCAGGTTCTCTGCGAAGAATTTTTGAGTGCCGTTGCGCCAGGTTGGTGATCAGGGATTCGTATCATATGTTTGAAGTTGGACATGCGTCGTGCAGGATCCGGTATGGCCGCAGCTGTCGGTAACAATCAGCGTAATGTTATAGCTGGCGGTGTTCACCCCTTGATTCCCCATTCCTGTGTCCGGATCGGGGGGAAACTGCAATTGAGGTGAAAATGTGGCTGCGGAGCCGTTGCCGGGAGTTGCGGAAGCTCCGGTGCCGGAGGAAGTGATGTTCCATTGATAATGCAATCCGGAAGCCTGCTCCAGATCCGAAGAACCCCCACCATTAAAATTGATCTGGATTTCATTCAGCGATCGGGGAGTTCCCGAATTATTGTGGATGGTCATGTTCTCTCCACAATTGAGCGGAAAGCCTCCGCCAGAGATGCTGTAATTTCCAGGAAGTCCTCCCCCCTGCAATGTGCCGCTCACAACGGGGGAAGGAGGCGTATTGTTCGTTTCCACCCGCATGGTCGTCGTCTGTACCACCGTTCGACTGCCGAGAGGAAAACCAAAGCTGCTGAGCAGATCGGGAACATTTCCTTGCAGCTTCAATGCCACGGTCACTTGCACATAGGCGATGTCCGGAGGGGGAGATGACGCGCTGGCGGGGATTCCTGGCGGAGTTGGAGGCGTCCCGCAATTGCAACTGGTGGTGATCGTTCCGGGATTCTCCTGATCCGTATTGGGAACGCTGCATGCATTGTGTTTCAAAATCACGGAACAGGCAGAGCCAGCGGGAGGAGGAGCCGGCAGATGGGTCGCCAGATACCGATCGATCCGATTCTTGAGAGACTGACCCGATGGAGCACTTCCCGTATTGAAATTCCCCAGGTTCGGGTTCTGGGCATAGGCCCGAGTCACTTCCGCAGCGAGTTTCGCTCCGAACTTGCTGGCATAGGCCACCTGCTGATTGACCTGGTAGATCATCGAAAATTCGATCACCGCGAGTAGCAGAATGATCAGCAGCGGAAGCATCAGGATGAATTCCAGAATCACAATTCCGGACCGGCCCGATGAGTTTTGCCGAGCGCGCAGCAACGATTCGGACCGGGGGCGTCCGCTCTGGTGGCTGCGAATCCGCATGAAAAAGATCCTTCGCTGGTGATGATGCCTCTCAGGAAGACTCACTGAAACCGAGACGATCACTCTTGAACTTGCCCGGAGCAAAGCACGATCCATGCCGGAATTCTCCCGGAATCACTCCAGAACCGTTGACGCATCGGCAAACCATCTGATTCGAACGCTGCAAAACGTTTTGAAACCTGTGAAGCAGCGACTGTCCTGACGGTTCCCCGAGCGAGATCAAACGAGATGGTCCCGCCCGGCTGCTCCCAATGGAAAAGTGGGCTTCCACTGTCCGTTTCCCGGAAACTCAGCTCCCGGCAATGAATTGATTTTGGAATTCTGGAAGGAGCTTTATGAAGGGAAAGGGACGTGTGTTGCCAATTGTTTGCATTCGTCTCCCCGGTTAGCGCTTTCCGATTTCGATTCGGGAGTCTCCTGCAACGTCTTTTTCCGAAAGAGATTGCCTTTTATGGGTTTCGTGACAGGCTCCGCGTGTCTGGCTTCGCAATGACCAAACTCGACATTTTGCCGCTGAGTTATGGCGGAACTGTGAATTCACCAAGCGATGAGATCGCTGAACGGAATGGTTCGGTTTCCCTGACGGCACGTGAATTGCTGAATTATCCCCGATCGTGAAGGGTCTGGGGAAGGGATCCGCAACGTCAAATCATCCGATGTCAAAAGTGACTTTACTGATTCAAGCGAGGACGGACCGTGTTGCAGAAGCATCAGAAGCCGGGCCAGGTTGTGAACGATTCCCGCCGTTTCCTGGCGAAACGCCGAAAAGGATCGATTTTTGTCGAGTACCTGCTGTTGCTGACAATTGTCGGGCTCGGAGGGCTGGTGGGAATCGCTGAAGTGCGGGCCGCCCTGCATAATGAGCTGATTCAACTGGCAGCGGCGATCAACGCCATTACTCCGGGACCCTGATGGCCTCTTCCTGCTCTCTCCGACGGAATTTCTGATCGCGCTATGATTTGTCACCGGCAAATTCGACGCCTCCATCCGCAGCAGCTTGCTGCGGGTTCTCGGGGAGGGCGTGCCGGAGCGATTTATCTTGAATTCCTCCTGGTCTTCCCGATTGTCTTCGTGGCCACGATGGCGATCTTTCAATTTGGCTTGTTGTCGCTGGCGATTCAGGATGCCACCAATGCCGTGATTGAAGGGGGGCGTACCGCTGCTGCGGCATATCCTTCAGGAGCTTCCAATGATGATATTGCCGATGCGGTTATGGCTGTCATGAACAAGCATCTGGCGGTGCAAGGCTTGAAAATTGGCGGTGGTGGCACCGCCCAGATCATTGTGGAACGGGGGACTGGCTCCTCGGAAACCCGCGGGACCCTGCCCGGCTCATTTATGACTGTTCCCTCGGGTCCCGCTCTCGATTCGACCGAAGCCCGGGTAACATTGGCGTTTCCACTTGTCAGCCCCACGGATACGGACAATTACGGCAAACCCGTTCCGGACTGGCTTGGCTGGATCGGGTTCTCTCTCTCCAATTACAAGTTCCAGCTCAGTTCGCGGGCCACGCTCGAATAGCTGTCATCGCCCCTGAAGCGATTCATTGACAGGCCAGCGCCAAAAAGAGCGCAGATGCCCCCCCCTTGGACACATTCCGCCCCGGCACGGCCGGCCTGTTCCGACTGTGACAAATGGACGATGCTGGAAAACTTCATTTCATCGATGGGACATCGATATTCAGGATTTTACTTTCGGCGGGCATCTCAAATTCCATCTGAAATGGTTTGAAAAGGGGCGTCGGAACCTCTTCGTTGGGGCGTGGTGCTTCGAATCCATCCACGACAATGATCAGGTTTCCCGCAATCGTCGGCTTGCTGAATTCGGAGCGGGTGTCATATTTCCCATCGACAATTTTAGCCTGTGCCGTCGGGCCGGAAGTTCCTTTTTCGGTGTTGGGATAGAACGTCACCGTTCCTGTAGGGACGGGTTTTCCCTGATAGGTCACGTTGCCGGAAACATCGAACTTGGCTGGTCCTTCGGGGGCACCACACCCCAGAAGCATTGTCAGAAGGAGAACCCCCAACGAACAGGTACCGGGCAGCAGGCTGAGTTTGTGAGCAATAGAATGGTTCATTGTTGGAAATCGGAGCTGTTGAATTGCTGAGTCAAGCACGCCATGGCGGTCCGTGATCACATCACACGGGGAACCATGGAAACGGGAGGGGTTATTAAAATTCGCCCACCGGCAGGCCGTCATCACGTCCCCCCAGCCTTTGATAAGTGCCGCTTATGCCGATGGAAGAACTGATGTTTTCACTAATAAACCGCACGGAGCCATCGGCCAGTAGAAACTGGGCTCCGCCGACATGGAAGCTGCCAAACCCATCCTGTGAATTATTGCCAACGCCGCTGGACTTATTAAATCCGCATGTCGCTTGCGTGCTGCGCGTGACCATGTCGGCCTGTTTGTTTTGCCAGAGACCGACCCAGCTTCCTGCCCCATCCGGACGACCGATGATTCCGAATTGCAATGAGCTGACTTCGCCGACCAACAACGTGTTTGAAGTTCCGTCGGTGATGTCCCGGACCCCCACTTTGCTATTTAAGTAAAATATCCCCGGGCCAGCGGGCGCCTTCTCCAGTGTCTGTGGTGACGTAAAAGTATAGCCATAATTCCCCGCATAGTTCGAAATTCCCCAGCCAAGGCTGTAGAAACTTGTTGTGCTCATTGTCTTCGGGCCAACATCCGATGGGCAACGATAAGCGGCCAACGGGGTGTTCAGCTTGTTTGTTGCATTTCCCACGGGAAGTTTAATGGATGAAAAATTCTGCAAATTATAGATATTCGCCTGGTCGAGTTGCGGCAAAATGAAAATCGACCATCCAAAACGCCCGTCATTCCCGGACGGGTCGAACCGGCTGGCATTATAGTTTGCGGGATCGGGAATGGAGGACACCCATCCCGGCGGAAACGTGCTATATAAGTCATGATAGTTATGCAGTGCCAATCCAAGTTGTTTGAGGTTGTTCTTACACTGGCTGCGGCGGGCTGCTTCGCGAGCCTGCTGGACGGCCGGAAGAAGCAGCGCGATCAATACCGCAATGATGGCGATCACCACTAACAGCTCAATCAGCGTAAACCCGGTTCTTCGAACGTTGATGTCCTGTTGCATGAGAAAGTCTTTCATAATAGATAAAACGAAATCAACGATTGAAGGGTCATGGAACCGGCGCCGCTTTAATCGCTGGAGGAACAAGAACCAGAATTCGCATCTGGTCCAGGTACGTGGGAGATTCCATCCCGAAGAAAAGCGAAACGGTTTCTTTATCGTCCGAAAGCCTGATTTCGTCAGCGTTCAGTTCCAGTCCGCGGAAGTCGTGCTTTTCATAAACGATTCCGGGCAATCCGAAGAGGGCGTCCGTGGCTGTTAATGTTTTTCCATCCACGAGAACTGCCGAGATTTTCCCAAAAAATGTAATCGCCCCGCGTGGAGCATACCGCGCCAGGCTGGTCGGGTCGTAATGCACCAGATAACTGCTGACAGTGGAACCAGCGGGCAGGACCATCGGGCCCGTCAGCGTGTCCATTTTCAGGTTTTCGCTGAGGATGACGTTTTGCCGTTCCGGAATCACCAGCATGAAATTGGGTGTCGTCGTCACTTCACTGACCAGCGACGCGGGAGGTTCGCCGATGGTTCTCAGATGGCCACTGATCGAACGAATTGTTCCCCGGGCACGATCGATTCGCTCAAAAGGTTCCGGCTCAAAAGGCGACTCCGCCAACGTGGCCTGGAAAGCGTCAAGATGAACGGCCCGGGTGGCGGTCAGCTCGAGCATTTTGGTGGGCTGCCCGGCCCTGTCCAGCAGACTGGCCTTCGCGCGACCGCGGCGAACGGAGACATCCGTTCCGGTTGTTGCGTGATACCGTACGAGGAATTCCGTCCCCAGGTCGACCACCTCCGCGTCCGGAGTGCGCACGGTGAAACCTTCGCCTCCCGGACGAGCCCGGGCGGTCAATGTTCCCCGCAACAATTGAACCTGCTTGATGTCGTCCAGTTTCAACTCCGCGGGGCCCTGCAGGTCGACGATCACGTTCCCCAACTCAATGCTCAGGACACCCTGAGCCACGGAAACCGTCGCTCCCTGGCGAAGCAACTGACCGAGTTCCGCCTGGCCGGAGTCAAGATTCACATTGTTTGTCAGATGGGTAATATTTCCCAGCGGAGCGGGCCTGAACGCTTCCCCCAGGAACAGCCATCCACAAAACCCACAGGCCACCAGTACCGAGGCTGCCATGATCATGATCTCTCGCCGCCGGTTACGTATTTCACGGCGTTCGCAGGCATCCGAAAATTCCTGCAGGACCGTCATGACTGTCTGCTCGTCTGTCTGGTGATCCGCCTGTCGGATCAATGCTCCATGCAGGTTGACTACTTCCAGATATGCCTGTAGGCAGGCGGGGTTGTTGACGATCAGACCTTCGAGTCGCTGTAGCTGGCTGGCATTGATCTGCCCGTCGAACATGGCATCAGTCAGGAAACGAATTTCGTCGAGAGGGCCGGACATGGAGGACATTAAGGATTGGAGCCGAGAGGAGCGGGGACCGCGGGGCCGTTTTCTGTTCTTTCAATTTGCAAATGGATCACAACTTCTGAGTAGTCTTCATTCTTCTTTGCCCAGCGTGCGGTTGATGCATTCCATCAACTGTTTCCGCAACCGCCGGAGCCGTGTATAAACAGTGGTGATCGGCATTCCCGTGGTGCGGGCATATTCCACCAGGGAAGACTTGCTGCTATAGCAGGTCATGAGAAACCGGCTATCCTTGCCGCGGAGTTTGGCCATGCACTCCTGGAGCACTTCGCGTCGTAATTCAAACAACTCGCTGCCCGTTGTTTGCAGGCGCGAAATGTTCACCAGGGCCTGATCACTCAAGCCGAGTCCCCCCCGACGGCGGCGTTTGCGCACGAACGCCTTGGCAACGTTAAAGGCGAAGGCACAGGCCCATTTTCGAAAATTCGTGCCGGCTTCGAATTCATCAAATTTTTGCCACAGAATAACGCACACTTCCTGGATCACGTCATCCGCATCGACCCGATTACAAACAATCGCCAGCACCGAAATGTAAATATCATCGTAAGCACCCGCCAATCCGCGCAGGAATTCCGATTCCCGCGAAGAATCATTTTCGCGTTCGCGTAAGTCCTGAATGTCAAATTGGATGTGCATTTCCTGACTGTCTGTGTGGACGGGCAGGAAACAGCCTGCCGTTCTATAATGTCCGAGCGATCAGAATCTGAGACAAATACTTTTCGATTTTTTGAGAAGGATTTGCATTGCGCCGCTGCTGCAAACGCTCAGAATTCTTTGACCGTGCGAGGATTTCGGCCTCTCGGTGGCATTTGGGTTTGATCGTCCCGATTTCTCCCCATTCTCTGTTTTCTCAAATTTTGTTTTTCTAAAATGATCCCTGCAATCCGAAGAATTCCTTCGAAAGTCGTCACTCATCCATTGAGAAAATCAGGCGTGCAGTTGTATGGGGTGAATCATTTTTATCAACGGGCGAAGAAGAATTGTTGCACGTCTATGCCATCCGGCATATCGGCCTACTTGCCGCTCGCCACTTTGCAAACGATGTTGCATCTCCGATAATTGAGGGAGGATTGATCTGTTTTGAAGATCGGCCTCGGAGCAGTTCAAACCAAGCGGGGGCCGTTCGTTTCGGCTGGAATCAAGTCATTCACACTGCACAAAAATTTCACAGGCTGCGAAACATCAGAATGTTTGCGGCATGGAGACGGAGGTCAGACAAAACTGTTGGATTTTCCTGGAGGGAATCCTCCTGGAGGAAATGGCAGCAGACGGGAGATTTTGTCGGTCGAATGCAACACTCTTGGAACTTCAAACCTGATCTGGCAGAGAAGACATTTTTCGTGAATACGGCCGGTGGGCCGGTGGGCCATGTTCGAATGGGCCATGCCCGAACGAACAGCGTCCGAATCTGTCAGAACAGGGTGGTGAGATTATTATGAACACCCCCTCCCTTGAATCGATCTCGGAGCGCGTTATTTCCCACCCACCTGCAACATCCACGCCTCCCCGCACTCCCCTCCCTGCTGTGCCTGCTCCTCCTCCGGCGCCACGCCGATCCTGGCTGGGGACGGTCATTCGCTGGGTGTTTTTTCTGATTCTGGCGGGAGCAGCCTGGTATTATTCCCCCCAATGGTTGCCATGGGTGAAGGCCCGGCTGGAGCATTCTACGGGACGGCCCGGCAAACCTCCCGCGCGGCCGATTCCCGTATTGACAGCTCCGGTCATTCAAAAAGACTTCAACGTTTATCTGAACGGACTGGGAACCGTGACGGCATTTAATACTGTCGTCGTGAAAAGCCGCGTGGACGGGGAACTGATCAATGTGGCTTTCACCGAAGGGGAAATGGTCAAGCAGGGGGATCTTCTTGCCGAAATTGATCCCCGTTCGTTCGAAACTCAGCGAGACCAGGCCCAGGGGAAACTGATTCAGGACGAAGCAGCGCTTAAGCTGGCCCAGGTCACGCTGGACCGGCAAGTGGAACTGATGAAACAGAATGCAACCACGCCGCAACTTGTCGATCAGCAGGAAGCGATGGTCAATCAGGCCCGCGCCCTGATGCAGATCGACAAGGCGATCTATGAAAATTCATTATTACAGCTGGACTACTGCCGCATCACTGCTCCCATCAGTGGGCGAATTGGCCTTCGTCTCGTGGATCGCGGCAATATTGTCCGGGCAAACGATCCAAACGGATTGATGATCATCACCCAGCTGGAACCCATTGCCCTTGTGTTCACGATTCCGCAAGATGAAATTCCCCGCGTGCAGCAGAGCATTCGCGAACAAGGAACGCTGAGCGTGGAAGCGTATGACCGGGATTTTCAAACGAAACTGGCGGTTGGCAAACTTGCTGCTATCGATAATCAGGTCGATGCCACTACGGGAACGTTGCGGCTTAAGGCCATGTTCGATAACAAGGATCATCTGCTGTTCCCGAATCAGTTTGTCAATGCCCGCCTGCTGGTAAATACGTTGAAAAATACGCTGGTCATCCCCACCGCAGCGATCCAGCGGGGCGTGGACCAGATGTATGTCTATGTCGTCGATCCTCAAACCCAGGTGGTGGAACTGCGTCCCGTTACATTGGGGCCGGCGGAGAATAATCAGACCTGTATCATGTCCGGACTCAAGTTGGGAGAAGTTGTCGTCACGGATGGACTCGACAAATTGCAACCGGGGGCGAAAGTCAGTCTGCGTGAGAAAGAGGGGGACGAAGCGAAAAAATCACCTGCGGGATCAAAAGATTCCGCTTCACCCCAAACTCCTCCCGCCACTCCCCGGAAAACTTCCGCAGAACCGGTGAAGAAATCGGCATGAATCCGTCCCGGCATTTTATTCTTCGACCGGTCGCAACCGTGCTGCTGATGGTGGCCATTCTTCTTTCAGGGATGGTGGCTTATCGGGAACTGCCGGTCTCCGCGCTGCCCCAGGTCGACTATCCGACGATCCAGGTGCTGACGTTCTATCCCGGTGCGGGACCGGACGTGATGACTTCGTCCGTGACGGCGCCGTTGGAACGGCAGTTTGGCCAGATTCCCGGCCTATCCCAGATGACATCCATCAGTTCATCCGGTTGCTCGGTCATCACGCTGCGGTTTGTCCTCACACTGGACATTGATATTGCCGCGCAGCAGGTCCAGGCGGCAATCAATGTCGCAAATAACTTTTTACCGCGTGATCTTCCCAATCCTCCGATCTACACAAAAACAAATCCGGCCGACCAGCCGATTCTGACGCTGGCGCTTTCCTCCGAGACGCTTCCCCTGTCTGAAGTGGAAGATCTGGCGGATACCCGGTTGGCGCAGAAAATCTCCCAGTTGGCAGGCGTGGGGATGGTCAGTATCAGCGGAGGGCAGAAGCCGGCCATTCGCGTTCAAGCCAATCCCACAGCCCTGTCCGCGCTGGGCATGAGCATGGAAGATGTCCGCACCGCCTTGGCACAGGCCAATGTCAATCAGGCGAAAGGGAGCTTCGACGGGGTTCGGCAAGCGGTGACGATTGGCGCCAATGACCAGCTTTTCACCAAGGAACAATATCAGGACCTGATCGTTGCTTATCGGAACGGGGCTCCCGTCAAACTGTCCGAGGTGGCCCTCGTCAGCGACGACATCGAAAACTCCCGGCAGGCCGCCTGGATGAATACGAGCCCGGCCGTTGTGGTGAATATCCAGCGGCAACCCGGAGCGAACATTATTAACGTGGTGGACAGCATCAAGGAACTGCTGCCGCAACTTGAACAATCGCTGCCAGCCTCGGTGAAAGTTGAAATTCTCACGGACCGGACAGTGACCATTCGCGCTTCCGTGGAAGACGTTCAGTTCGAACTGCTCCTCACGATCGCCTTGGTGGTGATGGTCATTTTCCTGTTTCTGCGGAACTTCCGCGCGACCATTATCCCCAGCGTGGCGGTCCCGTTATCACTGGTGGGAACGTTTGGAGTGATGTATCTGCTCGGATACAGCCTCAACAATCTCACGCTGATGGCCTTGACCATTTCCACCGGGTTTGTTGTGGATGATGCCATCGTGATGATTGAAAACATCATGCGGCATATTGAAAACGGGATGAAACCGATGCCCGCCGCCCTGAAGGGGGCCGAGGAAATCGGATTCACGATTGTTTCGCTGAGCGTCTCGTTGATCGCCGTGCTGATCCCCTTGCTGTTCATGGGAGATATTGTCGGACGGCTGTTCCGCGAATTCGCGGTGACGCTCAGCGTGACAATCGTCGTCTCCGCCATCGTCTCGCTGACATTAACCCCAATGATGTGCGCCCGGTTCCTGAAGCATGAGCATCTGGAAAATCAGGGGCTTTTTTACCGTGTCACTGAATGGTGTTTTGAATCGGTGATCTGGTTATATGCCCGAACGCTGGATGTTGTTCTGCGGCACCAGGTGACCACCATGATCGTGGCCGTGGGAACGCTGGCAGCCACGGTAATTTTATACATGATGATCCCCAAGGGATTCTTTCCGGTGCAGGACACCGGGGTCATTCTGGGGATCTCGGAAGCCAGTCAGGACTCTTCCTTCAAGTTGATGGCCGATCGCCAGCTGAAGCTGAACCGGATCATTCTGACCGACCCCGCGGTGGAAAGTCTGTCCAGCTTCATCGGGATCGATGGAACGAATACCACGCTCAACAGCGGACGAATTCTCATCAACCTGAAACCGCTGGAAGATCGCAAGATCAGCGCCATGGACGTGATCCGGCGGATTCAACCCAAGCTTGCTGAAGTTTCGGGGATCACGCTCTTCATGCAGCCGGTTCAGGATCTGACCGTGGAGACCCGCGTCAGCCGGACGCAATACCAGTTCAGCCTGGAAGATCCTGATCCCAGGGAATTGCAGGAATGGGCTCCGAAATTCGTCGAAAAATTGCAGTCCCTTCCCCAGTTGCGAGACGTGGCCAGCGACATGCAGACATCGGGGCTGGAAGCGCATGTCCAGATTGACCGGGACACCGCCGCGCGTCTGGGAATCACTCCGCAAATGGTGGATGATGCCCTGTATGACGCCTTCGGCCAGCGGCAGGTTTCGATCATGTTCACACAGCTGAACCAGTATCGCGTGGTTCTGGAAGTGAAGCCGGAATTCCGACGGTCTCCCCGGGATCTTTCCCAAATTTATGTCAAATCAAAAGACGGCGGCGCGACTCCGCTGAGTTCCTTTACGCGCGTGGTGGAGCGGACCGTTCCATTGTCGGTGAATCATCAGGGACAGTTTCCGGTAGCCACAATTTCCTTCAATCTGGCTCCCGGAGTGGCCCTGGGACAAGCGGTGAATGCCATTAAAACGGCCCGCGAAGAATTGCAGATGCCCCGCAGCATCGTGACCGAGTTTCAGGGAACCGCCGCCGCCTTCCAGGCCTCGTTATCCAATACGCCCCTGCTGATTCTGGCCGCGCTGGTGACCGTCTATATCGTGCTGGGGGTCCTGTACGAAAGCTATGTGCATCCGGTGACGATTCTTTCCACGCTTCCTTCTGCCGGGGTGGGGGCGATTCTGGCATTGCTGATCTGTAAAGAAGATTTAAGCGTCATTGGCATTATCGGCATTATTCTGCTGATTGGCATTGTGAAGAAGAATGCCATCATGATGATTGACTTCGCCCTGGATGCCCAGCGGACCGAAGGAAAGACTCCCTACGAAGCCATCTACGAAGCGTGTCTGCTGCGGTTTCGTCCCATTATGATGACCACCATGGCCGCGCTGCTGGGAGGGGTTCCGCTGGCCATGGGAGGAGGCGTGGGGTCCGAACTGCGGCGCCCGCTGGGAATCACCATTATCGGCGGATTAATTTTCAGCCAGATGCTGACACTTTATACCACTCCCGTGATCTATTTGTGGTTTGACTGGATCGCGCGAAAACTGGGATTCACTCCCGATTCGATCGGACTGGTCGAGGAAGAATACGAAGCGGAGCCGGATGCTGAACATCTCCTGATACAGGAGGTTCGATGAATCTTTCCGAGCCCTTCATTCGGCGTCCCGTGGCGACCACGCTTTTGACGTTCGCCATTACATTGGCAGGCGCGCTCTGTTACCGCCTGCTGCCGGTCTCTTCCCTGCCGGATATCGACTTTCCAACGATTTCCGTAGGAGCGTTTCTTCCCGGAGCCAGCCCGGAAACAATGGCTTCGTCGGTGGCCACTCCGCTGGAACGCCAGTTTGGGCGAATTGCCGGCATCTCCGAAATGACCTCGTCCAGCGGACTCGGGACGACCTCGGTCACCATGCAGTTTGAGCTGGACCGCGACGTGGACGCCGCGGCCCGCGATGTTCTTTCCGCAATCAATGCCGCCCGGGGACAGTTGCCTGCCAACCTGCCCAACAATCCATCCTATCGGAAGATCAATCCGGCCGATTCGCCGATCATGATTATGACTTTGACTTCGGACTGGATGCCGAAGTCAAAAATGTACGACGCCGCCAGTACGATCTTGATGCAGAAACTCTCGCAGGTTCCCGGAGTGGGACAGGTTTATGTCGGCGGCAGTTCCAAGCCCAGTGTTCGCGTCAAGCTGAATCCGACGATCCTGAACCATCTTGGTGTCAGCCTGGAAGATGTCCGGACGGTGATCAACAACGCCAATGCCAACCGCCCCAAAGGCCAGGTCGAAAATGAGGAACAGATCTGGTCCATCAGTTCTTCCGATCAACTGTTCACTCCGGAAGAATATCAAAATCTGATTGTGGCTTATCGGAACGGCGCCGCCATTCGTTTACGGGACGTGGCCACCGTGGAAGAGTCGGTGGAAGACATTCGAACCTATGGAGCCTGTGACGGGCAGCCATCGGTCTCGCTGGTAATTTTTCGCCAGCCGGGAGCCAATATCATTGCGACGGTCGACCGGATTTTTGCGCTGATGCCGCAACTGCAATCCCAGATCCCCGCCAGTATCGTTCTACGGGTCCCGATGGATCGGACCGCTCCCATCCGGGCCTCGCTGCATGAAGTTCAGATCACGTTATGCCTTTCCGTCGTCCTGGTGATTCTCGTCGTTTTTCTTTTCCTGCGGGATTTGCGAACCACGTTCATCCCCAGCGTGGCGGTGCCGGTTTCGCTGGTGGCGACATTCGGGGTGATGTATCTGTGCGGCTACAGCCTGGATAACCTGTCGTTGATGGCGCTCACCATCGCCACTGGTTTTGTCGTGGATGATGCGATTGTCGTGATCGAAAATATCAGCCGGCATCTGGAAGAAGGAGTGCCGCCATTGCGGGCGGCCCTGCTGGGAGCGCGTGAAATCGGTTTTACGGTGCTGTCCATCAGTATTTCCCTGGTAGCGGTGTTCATTCCCATTCTTTTGATGGGAGGAATTATCGGCCGGCTGTTTCGCGAATTTGCCGTGACGCTTTCGGTGGCCATTGGAATTTCGCTTGTGGTCTCCCTGACCACCACTCCCATGTTATGCGCGGTGATGTTGAAGTCCCGGGATGAAACCCGCCACGGCTGGTTTTACCGGATCAGCGAAAGCGTGTTTGACGCAATTCTGAAATGGTACGAATGGTCCCTCTCCATCGTGCTGCGCCACCAGTGGATCACGTTGCTCATTACGCTGGGAACAATTGCCTTCACCGCGTATCTGTATGTGATTATTCCCAAGGGATTTTTTCCACAGCAGGATACCGGACGGATTTCCGCAAACCTGATCGCCGATCAGGACACATCGTTTCAGACGATGGAGCAGTTGATTCTGAAATTTTCCGCCATCGTGATGGACGATCCAGCGGTGTTAAGCGTGAACACCTATGCCGGCGGCGGCGGCGGGGCGGGAGGGGCGACAAATTCTGCCCGGATGTACATTGCGCTCAAGCCGCTTCACGAACGAAAAATCAAGGCCGATGCCATTATCGCCCGGATCCGGGGCAAAGCCTCGCAAATCCCCGGAGCCAGCCTGTATCTCCAGGCCATCCAGGATCTGCGCATCGGCGGTCGGGCCAGCAGTTCACAGTTCCAGTATACCCTGAAAGGGAACAGCCTCACGGAACTGGGAGAATGGACACCAAAATTGCTTAAGGAAATGCGACAGATTCCCGGGGTGGTTGACGTCAATACCGACCAGCAGAATCGCGGCTTACAGACCCAGCTCGAAATCGATCGGGCCACCGCCGCCCGGATGGGAATCTCCTTTCTCACCATCGATAATACGCTTTACGACGCTTTCGGCCAGCGGCAAGTCTCCACCATGTACAAGGCTCTTGATCAGTATCATGTCGTGATGGAACTGGACACGCCATTTTCCGGAGGGCCGGAAAGTCTTCGTCACCTTTATGTGCGGACGCCTCAGCAGACCCAGGTCCCGCTCAGCGACCTGTTTAAAATGAAGACACACAATACCGCTCTGTCCGTCGCGCATTCCGGACAGTTTCCTTCCTCGACCATTTCCTTCAATCTCCTTCCTGGAACGTCGCTGGGAGACATCGTTCCGAAAGTGGAAGAGATTGTCCGGAAAATTGGTCTTCCCAAGAGCATTCAAGGGCAGTTCCAGGGAACGGCCCAGGCCTTTCAGGATTCACTCGGCAACCAGTTGTACCTGGTTCTGGCGGCGATTGTCGCGGTCTATATCGTGCTGGGAATGCTGTATGAAAGCTACATTCATCCCTTGACGATTCTCTCCACGCTTCCTTCTGCCGGGGTGGGGGCGCTGCTGGCATTAATGCTGTGCAATGTGGAATTGAACGTCATGGCAATGATCGGCATTCTGCTCCTGATTGGAATCGTCAAAAAGAATGCCATCATGATGATCGACTTCGCCCTGGAAGCGGAACGGACTCAAAATCTCAGTTCCCGCGATGCCATTTATCGCGCCTGCCTGCTGCGGTTCCGCCCCATCACCATGACCACCCTGGCAGCGCTCCTTGGAGGCTTGCCGTTGGCGCTGGGGACAGGAAGCGGTTCGGAACTGCGGCGACCGCTTGGCATTGCCATTGTGGGAGGGTTGATTTTCAGCCAGATGCTGACGCTGTACACCACACCCGTCGTTTATCTCTATCTCGACCGGTTCTCGTTATGGTGGGCGCGTCTGCGCCGCCGGCAGGAACATCAGGAAATCAATCCTTATGCCCCGGACCTGGTTCATCACGGAAATGGACTTCCCTCGCTGGGAACGCTGTCGACTTCCCTGACAAAGCACTGATTCCCAGGGACTCCAGTCCGGGAGCTGCCAGCGGAGGAGCTTCATCGGCATAAATTCTTGCCCAGCACTCCAGGCACAACAAAGCCCAGAGCCGGTAGGCATGGTCCCATTGCCGAGTCACATGTTCATGAATCAGCCGTTCAATCGCTTCGCGGCGAAAGAAGCCTCGATCCAGACACCGCTCGGACAATAGCACTTGCCGGAGCAGCCCCGTCAATTCATTGCGAAACCAGTGATCGAGCGGAACTCCAAACCCCATCTTGGGACGTTTCCGAATCTCCGCCGGAAGCAAATCCGCAAAGGTTTCGACAAGGATCTTCTTCCCCATCCCGGGAGCAAATTTCAGTTCAATCGGCATTCTGGCCGCCAGTTCCACAACGTGATGGTCCAGGAACGGGCTGCGGGCTTCCAGTCCATAGGCCATTGTCGCCATATCGACCTTTGTCAGGATGTCGCACGGCAGATAGGTCAAGACGTCCACGCAACTGGTCCGGGTGACGAAGTCCCGGTCTGGACATTCCTGATAAGCGCTGACCAGGAAATCACTGCTGTCAAAATCGTGAAGCGCATTCCGAAATTTTTCGGGATAAAGTTGTCTCCGGGCCTGCTTGTCGAAAATGCCGATCCAGCGGAGATATCGCCGTTCCGGCGGCTGATTGATTGCTTCCAGAAAACGCTTGACCCGCCGACCGAACGAACGTTGCCGGGTGCCAGTCGGAATGTGCTGCCAGATGTTCCCTCCCAGGATGGATTTGACGATGCCGGGAAGCTGGTCGGATCGGCCGGCCAGGGCCACAGCCTGGTAGCGCATGTATCCGGCAAACAGCTCATCCCCGCCATCTCCCGAAAGAGACACTTTCACAAATTGCCGGGTTGCTTCGGAGAGTGACAGCATCGGAATGGCGGAACTGTCGCTGAACGGTTCATCGTAATGCCAGATCAACCGGGGCAGGCCCTCCAGGGCCGTCGGTTCCACAAGAAATTCATGGTGATCCGTATGGAGGTGTTTCGCGGCCAGTTGTGCGTATTTCCGTTCATCATATTCCGGCTGGGGAAACCCCATGGAAAATGTGTGGATCGGATGGGGTGATAACGACTGCATCAATCCGGCAATGATGGTGGAGTCCACTCCGCCGGACAGGAACGCGCCCACGGGAACATCCGACCGCATCCGCAAGCGGACTGCTTCCGTCAACCGATCCCGCAAGGCAGTCCGCCATTCATCGGCACTGGAGAAGGGCTCAGGAATTTTCGTATCAGAAAGTTGATAGCCCGGTTCCCAATATCGCGTGATCCGCAATCGGTCTTCTTGCAGGAGTGCCGTATGAGCGGGAGGGAGCTTGTGAATCTTTTTGAAAATGGAATACGGATGGGGAACGTACTGGTAGGTCAGAAACAGGTCGACCGCAGCGGGATCGATCTCCCGGCCCACTCCCGGAACCTGCAAAATGGCTTTGAGTTCGCTGGCAAACAGCAGTTGACCGTCCACAAACCGATAATACAGCGGCTTTTGTCCTAATCGGTCCCGGGCCAGTAACAGGGACTGCCGGGGCTGGTCCCAGACAGCAAAGGCGAACATTCCCCGCATCTGTTCCACGCAGGCGGGGCCGTATTCTTCGTACAGATGCACAATGACTTCGGTATCGGTCGATGTCTGAAACTGGTGCCCGCGGGAAATCAGTTCTTCCCGCAGTTCGCGATAGTTATAAATCTCGCCGTTGAAGACCGTCCAGATCGTGCCGTCTTCGTTGGAGAGAGGTTGATGCCCCCCTTCTAGATCAATGATCGACAATCTCCGGTGCCCGAGCGCACATTGCACTTCCGAGGAATTCCCGGGCAATTCTTCGGAAAAAAGCATTCCGAAATCATCCGGGCCGCGATGTTCGAGGGCCGTGATCATGCGCGACAGGACGGGCCGGGTGACCGCACCCGTTGTCCGATTCCAGACTCCCCCCGCAATTCCACACATTCGCGCAGCTCATCTTCTTCGGAAAATCTTGTGAAACATCTTCACGGAATTCATGCCGCTGTCATGGTGCCGATCTCCATCCTCATGATCGGAAGAGAGACTGCTTATGAGCTCGTCCCGGAATTCGCATATTCTTTGAGAATCGGAATCACTTCCTGCTGGATCAATCCGCCGGTGACATGCACCTGCCGGTCCGCGGTAATAAAGACGTCCACTTCGCTGCGAATTCCGAATTCCGGAAGATAGATTCCGGGTTCGATGGAAAAGCAGGTCCGAGGGATCAGCGTCCGATCATCCCGGGTTTCCAGATTGTCAATATGGGCTCCGTTGCCATGCAGATCCTGGCCAATACTATGGCCGGTCCGATGCGTGAAGTCATCCCCGTACCCCTGGGACGCAATGACACTACGGACAATGTCGTCCACTTCCGCTCCGCGAATGGGGCGGCCAGCCTGAAATGCCTCGCGAATGGCCGCGATTCCCGCATCGCGGGCAGCCGCCACGATTCGGAAAATTTTGTTGTATCTTTCCGGGACTTCGGTCCCCACATACCCCACTCGCGTCAGATCGCTGAAAATGCTGCGGGGTTGGTCGAGCTTTGCCCACAGGTCAATCAAAACGAAATCATTCTCCCGGATCAGAGTCTCTTGTCCGGTCCCGGTTTCATAATGCGGCAGCCCGCTGTGTGACTGCCGGGCCACGATTGGCGGATGCGATGTCACACACCCGTGATCACGAAAATGTGACTCAATCGCCTGAGCGACGGCCGCTTCTTCGATACCGATTCCTTGACGGGCCGCGTCCGCAATCTTTTTCCAGGCGACATCATATGCGGCATTCGTCACCAGCGAAGCCCGTTGATGAGACTCCCACTGATCGTCATCACAGGTCGCTTCGAACAGTTGCACCAGATCACCGGAAGAGACCACTTCCACTCCCAGGGATCGGACGAGTTCCACGGTTCCCGCATCGACGCGGGAGACATAGGGATTCCCTGCCAGCGGGGCATATTCCATGGCGATCCGCTGCTTGCCCCGGCAGAACTGCTGTAAGGCGGATTCAAATTCTCTCCAATGCAGATAGACGCTCCGCGTTCCCGGCAGATGATCGAGCGCATTTTCTTCAATGCGATGCACAATTTTTTCCGGGGTTCCGGAGACGGAGATCCCATAGGCACATCGGCGCGATCCGAGTGTTCCTTCCGGAAACTGCAACAACCGCCGGGCCAACGGATTGTTGCCGCGAAAATCATAAAGCAGCCAGCCGTCCAGTTGCTGCTCGCGCAGGGCGTCCCGAATCGGTTTCAATTCAAAGCTCACACTGCCTCCGTTGAGGTGAAAGTCAGGGAAACGACAAACATGAAAAACCATTGTCGCTGGGGGAATGTTCCGATTGTGTTCAAAACATTCCCGCCTGCTCATTTTCGGCCCTGCGGGTCTCCTTAGCAACTCATGCCGTTTCTTCGGCCGAAACGTTCACTTTTTCATGAAATCGGCATGGTCTGCTTGACGGAACCGGGCTCGCTCGTGATCCTGCAGGCTCACAACAATTTATCAGGAGAAGTGTCCCGTTTTGTGGACAGCCCCACTTCAGATTCAGCAACGAAAATCGGACACGGAAATGTCGCAGCCGGAGCCAAAACGATCCTTTGCAGTCCAAAAGTTCAGGAATGAACCGCTCACGGATTTCAGCCGCCAGGAAAATCGGGCTGCCATGGAGCAGGCCCTTGCCGACGTGGAAGCACAGTTCGGAACCGATTATGCAGCGGTCATCAACGGCAAAGCGATGACGACCCGTGCCAATCTGGTCTCCCGCAATCCTTCCTTGAAGAGCCAGACGCTGGGCACCGTCAATGCCGCAACGACCGATCTGGCGCAGCAGGCTGTTGAATCCGCGCGTTCAGCCGGGCTCCGCTGGCAGAAAGTGCCGGTGGCGCATCGGGCGGAATACCTGGATCTGATGGCTGCCGAAATGCGGAATCGCCGTTTTGAACTGGCCGCCTGGATGGTCTACGAATGCGGAAAGCCCTGGAAAGAAGCGGACGGAGACGTCTCGGAAGCCATCGATTTCTGCCGCTATTATTCCCTGGCCATGCAGGATCTGACGACGGCCCTCGCCTGCCATTACCCCGGAGAAGAAAATCTCTACGAATACCGGGCTCGCGGGGTCACGGTCGTCATTGCTCCCTGGAATTTCCCATTGGCGATTCTGACCGGAATGGTCGCGGCCGCCCTTGTCACGGGAAACGCCGTGGTGATGAAACCCGCCGAACAATCATCCATTATCGCGGCAAAACTGATGCAGATTGCCAAGGATGCCGGGCTCCCCACCGGAGTTCTCAATTTTCTTCCGGGCATCGGTGAAGAAATCGGTCCTACGCTTGTCCAGCATCCCGATGTGGATGTGGTTGCGTTCACCGGGTCCCGGGACGTCGGGCTGGAAATCAACCGCCTGGCTGCTGAACCTGTTCCCGATCAGCACAGCGTCAAAAAAGTCATTGCTGAAATGGGGGGCAAAAACGCCATTATCATCGACAACGATGCCGATCTGGACGACGCCGTTGTGGGAGTGTTGCGAAGCGCCTTCGACTATGCGGGACAGAAATGCTCTGCCTGCTCCCGGGTCATCGTGCTGAACGATGTTTACGATGCGTTCGTGGAACGTCTGAAGGCCGCCACGGAAAGCCTGGTCGTCGGTCCGGCAAAAAATCCGGGTATCGACCTGGGGCCGGTCATCGATGAGGATGCTTTCACCCGAATTCAGGATTATATCGCCATCGGAAAGGAAGAATGCGAAACCCTCGTCGCGGTTGATGTGGGAAAACTCGCCCGGGAAGGATATTTCATCGGGCCGCATATTTTTACAAATGTCGATCCTGAGTCGCGGCTGGCGCAGGCCGAAATTTTCGGACCGGTCCTTTCGGTAATTCGTGCGAAAAACCTCGACCAGGCAATCCAGATTGCCAACAGTACCCGCTTTGCATTGACCGGCGGAATTTATAGCCGCAGTCCGCAAAATCTCCAGCGCGCCCGCGAAGAATTTCTTGTCGGAAATCTTTATCTGAACCGCACCATTACCGGTGCGATTGTACAACGTCATCCGTTTGGCGGATTCCGGATGTCCGGGATTGGCACGAAAGCCGGTGGTCCGGATTATCTGCTCCAGTTCTTATTGCCGGTTACGATCTGCGAAAACACGGTGCGCCGTGGATTTGCCCCGAAACCGGATGATTCCGCTGATGCCTGAGAGAGACTCAGGCCTTCTCGATTTGATCCGTTCGAAGCACCGGAAGAGATGGAATGGGAAGCATTTCACTTCCAACACTCATCCTCTTTTCACGTCGAGGCATCTGTGCCGTGGTTCGTTTCTTTTCTGTCAGTTCCGGTTTGAAATTGTCCCTCGGAACAGGGTGAAGATTTCCGGGTGATAACAGATCAACCATCCGCGACTTCTCAATTCGTAAAAACTCTTGAGAAAAGCCTCTTTTCTCCCCCAGCGAATTTCGTCCGGCGACGATAACCCGGGAGTGCCGCCCCCAAATTGCGAGCAAGGTCTGCCGGATGGATCGCAACGTGAACGTAATAGCCCTGGTCAAAGATGGAGAGCGTTACGTTTTCCTGTACGACGACCAGAGTGTGGCCCAGTTGCTCCAGACGCTGGGACGGTATGCCGCCGATCCGGAATTGAATTTCACCTGGTATGATGCTGCTGTTTTGAGCCAGAAAGTCCGGCGCTTGCAGACCGAATCACAAATGCCATCGGCCAAACCGTTTCGTCGCTCGGCGTAATGTTTTCGTCCTTCTGCGATGGAGTTGACGATGAAAACGGCGGTGATGCAATTCCTGCGGCATCTGAAGCTGGAACGCAATGCCTCGGAATTGACGATCAAATCCTATCAGGAAGATTTTGCCAGCTTTGGGGATTATCTGGAAGATCGGATCGGCGGAATCGGCGACCCGCAACAAATCACGATTCCAATTCTGCGCGGATATATTTCTTATCTTCACGAGTGCCAGTACGCCCGGACCACCATTGCCCGCCGACTGGCCTCTTTGCGCAGTTTTTTCCGGTATGCCACTCGCGAAGGAATCACCACATCCAATCCGGCACAGGCCCTTCGAACTCCACGCGTGGGCCGGAAACTGCCCCATTTTCTGACGACCGAACAGGTTGCCCTGCTGCTGGAAGCCCCTCCCGCGAATGAACCGATGGGACTGCGGGATCGGGCGATTCTGGAAACGCTCTATTCTGCCGGTCTCCGTGTCGCGGAACTGGTGGGACTGGATATCAGCGACTGGGACCGGGGAGCCAACATTCTGCGAGTGTTTGGAAAAGGAAAAAAGGAGCGAATCGCCCCGATTGGATCCTATGCCGCCCGCGCGCTTGACCGCTGGCTCGACGTCCGCTCTGTTGATCTCAATGCCCCCGCGGACGAACACGATGCCATTTTTCTGAATCGGTTTGGTCGCCGGATCACCACGCGCAGCATTGGGCGAATGCTCGAAAAACATCTCGCCGATACAGGACTCGATTCCATCACTTCCCCTCATACCTTGCGGCACAGTTTCGCCACACATCTGCTGGACGGAGGGGCCGATCTTCGCAGCGTCCAGGAATTACTCGGCCATAAAAGTCTGACAACAACCCAGATCTATACACACGTCAGCACCCGCCGGATGCGGGAAACCTATGAACATGCACATCCCCACGCCCAGCGGCAACTGGAAGAATGATCATACAAGCAACCTTCAGCTTCGTATGGAATATCCATAAAGCAGTCCCTGGCGGGCATCATCGGATCCGTTCGTAAATAAATGATCAGAGCGATTGCGCGGTGCTCGATCGGCTGGCGGGAATCGTTCCTTCATCTGGCCAACCTTGTCGAACCATAGATCTCCGATGGGGAATAACCTCTGACGCTCATGGTATTCAGCAGAAATTCGGCTGGGTCAAAGACTGATTCGGAGTGTCCTGGCAGCTCAACTTGCGCTGAGGGAATCAGGCAAGATGCAACGGCCAAAAGACGCTTGTGAAAACAGCGAAGGTGAACGAGCCATCGGAAATCAACACGATCAATCAGGGGATTCTGGTGGCTTTCTGTTTGATCCCCGACTGAAACAAGACCAGCGAGTTGCACGCACCTTTCTCATCCAGTTCGAAGGTGAGCGTCGCCTTGACGACTTTGTAATACCATTCGGTTTCAGATCGCGCAAAGACCTGGAACGTCGGCTGGCCGGTGAGCCCCACCATCAGCTTCCCGTCGTCGACAGAGACGGTGAACACGGCGCCCGGAGCGAGCTCGTACTTGCCGACGTACTTCTGCAGGACGTCCGGAGAAACAGTGATTGATTTCTCGAAGACCCGGGGTTCGACTTTTGTCCCCGCGAGCATCCGGATGATGTCCTCACCGAGCCGGTCGACTTCTCCCGTGGCTGTGTTCGTCAGGATGACGACTGCCGCTGGAATCTCGCGATTGACGTACAGAATCGAGTGGTAGCCTCCAGTCTGTCCGTTATGCCAGCGTGTTTTGCCATCACGGGCGACCATCCATCCCAGTCCCATTGCGAAGTCTCCCTTGTTCACCGGTTCTTGATGGATGGACCAGGCCATTTCCAAAGCCTGGCCAAGTTGGCCCGGTGGAAGAGTCAGATTCGCGGCGGCAAAACGGAGGATGTCATTCGCAGAACTGCGGATAGCCCCCGCACCTGCCAGGGTCGGAATGTCCCAATTCTGGGTGGGCTGGCCATCCGCCAGATGCGGGGGAGCCAGAAGCGATTGTTGCCTGGAATTGAGCGTGATGGTCGTGCTGGACATCTTCAGGGGCGTGGCAATTCGTTCCCGGAGCAGTTGCTCATACGGGGAATGGGCCTGCAAGGCCAGCAGTTGCCCCAGCAAACCGACGGCAAGGTTGGAGTATTCACTCTTTTCTCCGGGGGCTCGCGCCAGCTGGTGGTTCTTCAAAAAGGTGTTGAATTCCTGGGTTGTATAGTCCGCATAGGGATTTTGGGGATTCTTGAATTTCATGTTGTCGGGAAGTCGGGGGAGGCCCGAAACGTGAGTCGACAAATCCTGCAGCGTAATAGCCCGCGCCCCTCGGGTCGGCATCTTTACACCCGGCGGAAGCAGTTCGCCCGCGGGCTGATCCAGCCTGACTTGTCCTCGCACCACGGCGTCGGCCAGCAGCACACCGGTAAAGACCTTCGACATCGACCCGATTTCATAGATGGTCTCGCCGTCCGGTACCGGGGCTTCCTTCGTTCCCGTGCGACCATATCCAATCGTTTCGGTCCGCCCCTTGTGCAGCACGCCAATGGTCATTCCCACAACGGTCTCACTGTCGAGATAAGGCTGCGCCAGCTGGTCGATCCGCTTGCGCCAGGACGGTTCCTCTGCACGAAGCACAGGGCAACTCCAGAACGCCAAGCCTACAATAGTCGAGCCTGAAAAAGTCCTTCAGGACGGTGGTTGAAATTTTCGGTTCCGGTGGGTCGAGTTTCACGCCGGTGCCAGGCTGGCCGCGAGGCGCTTCTGGTTGCCAAGACGTCTGGTGATC
>Ga0182744_1000215_pt1 | contig 63206 bp, 58 predicted proteins | sample eDN3rd30CKraftMG_FD_128525 | JGI IMG/M metagenome (GOLD analysis project Ga0182744, IMG submission 128525) | Enriched Miracle-Growth compost microbial communities from Emeryville, California, USA - eDNA 3rd pass 30_C Kraft MG (version 2) (version 2) ... | reverse complement strand
CCTCGGGTATCATGGCGGCCTTCGCCAAGGGTGCCCGGTGCGGCCGATCTCCAATGCCATGACCGGCGCCGACGACATCTTCTGGTATGTGCCGGCGAATTCGCCGATCAAGAACCTCAAGGACGCGGCCGGCAAGACCATGGCCTATTCGTCCAACGGCTCGTCGTCGAACCTCGGCGCGCTGGCGTTGATCCGCCAGTCGGGCGTCGACATCAAGGCGATCGCGGCGGGCACGGCGCCGGCCACCTATACGCAGGTCATGTCCGGCCAACTCGACATCGGCTGGTCAGCGCCGCCTTATGTGGTCGATGACGTCAAGAGCGGCAAGGTGCGCATGATCGCCAGAGAGAGCGACCTCGAAGCCTTCCGTAACCAGACCGTGCGCATGAACTTCGCCAATCTCAACACGCTGACCAAGCGCGGCGACGTGGTGAAGCGCTTCCTCACCGCCTATGACGAAACCATCGACTGGATGTATTCGAGCCCCGACGCGCTGAAAACCTATGCGGACTTCGCGCAGATCAGCGAAGCGCAGGCGAAGATCATCCGCGACGAATATTTCCCCAAGAACAACCTGACGTCGAAGCGCCTCTCCGGCCTCGACAACGCCATGGCCGACGCCGTGGCGCTGAAGTTCATCCCCGCGCCTTTCAACAAGGAACAGATGGACGAGTTCCTGAAGTATTATAACAAGTAGCGCTTTTTATTGCTGCCTATCGCCCTCGTCCTTCGAGACGCCTGCTACGCAGGCTCCTCGGGATGAGGGCTTCCGGTACAATCGAAGGGCTCACCTGAAATATTCGTTGTAAACATCCGTCCAGTGCGGCAACTGCTTGTCGAGCTCCTCCGGCGACAGGAAGGTCGCCTTGAAGTTCACGCCATCGGGCCGCAAAGTCGGGTCCTTCGGCGGCACGTCGGGATGCACCGGCAGTTCACCCGCATCGGCAAACACCTTCTGGCCTTCCAGCGAGACGATATAGTCGATCAGCAGCTTGCCCGCGTTCGGGCTCGGCGCATCCTTCAACACCGACATGGCGGAATAGACCAGCAACGCCGGCTCCATCTTGATCCAGCTCACCGGCGCGCCGAGGCGTGCGCTGGTCACGGCATGGTTGTTGAATATCTCGAGCGCCAGCGGATATTCGCCGGCGATCACCAGATCGAGCACCTGCCGTCCCGACACGCTGAGGCCGGTGATGTTCTGCTTCGCCAGTTGCGCCAGATAGGGCCGCGCCTTGTCCTCACCCATGGCGTGAATGACCGCGCCGACAAAGCCCTGCCCCGCAGAGCTGGACGGCGTAGTGTTCCACGCCATCTTGCCCTTCCATTTCGGATCGAGCAGATCCTGGAAGGTCTTCGGCTCGGTGCCCTTGGGCACGAGGTTGGTGTTGAAGCCAGGTGTCAGCACATAAAGATTGTTCGCCACCCAATAGCCTTCGGGGTCGAACAGCGCTTTCGGCAGGTCCACGTCCGGCACCCATTTCATCGCCAGGCCGGACTTCTTCAGGATCACCGACGTCTGCGTGCCGTCGACGATGCTCGCCATGACCTTGCCCGCCTTCGCCTCATTGGTGACGCGCAGCGCGATCTCCGTCGCATTGGCGCGCACATAGGTGACGCGGATGCCGTATTTCTTCTCGAAGAGTTCGGCGATCGGCCGCACGATCTGCGGAATGATCTGCGCCGTATACCAGGTAACCTGACCTTCCTTCTTGGCGGCGTCGATCAAGGCCTGGTCGGCGGCGTGGGCGGATGGCGCCATCAACCCCAACCCGACAAAAAACGCCAAAGCCCCGCCGCGTATCAAACCGGTCATTCTGTCCTCCCTTCAGCGCATCTTTCGCGCGCCGTTCCAGGCTGACAGGTTCCGCGCTCTTGGCCCTCGCGTCAAGACACGACCGGCCTGTTGACAAAGGGACGCCTCAAATCGCTTGTCTAATGCCCACACACGAGGATCAGGCATGAGCGAGAGCACAGCAGCACCGCACCGTCATCGCGTCGTCATCGTCGGCGGCGGTTTCGGCGGGCTTGAGACAGCCAAGGCGCTGAAGGGCGCCAATGTCGATATCTGCCTGATCGACCAGCGCAACCATCACATCTTCCAGCCCCTGCTCTATCAGGTGGCGACGGCATCGCTGGCCACCTCCGAGATCGCCTGGCCCATCCGCTCCATCTTCCGCGACCGCCGCGACATCACGACGATCCTCGGCCGCGTCGTCGGCGTGAGCGTCCAGGGCAAGAGCGTGTTTCTCGACGACGGCAGCGCCGTCCCCTATGACACGCTGGTGCTCGCCACCGGCGCCCGCCATGCCTATTTCGGTCATGACGAGTGGGAACCGTTCGCGCCGGGCCTGAAGACGATCGAGGACGCGACCCTGATCCGCCGACGCATCCTGCTGGCCTTCGAGCGCGCCGAGCGTGAGCAGGATCCGGCAAAGCGCGCGGCGCTGCTCACCTTCGTTGTCGTCGGCGGCGGCCCAACCGGCGTGGAGCTGGCGGGCACCATCGCCGAACTGGCGCGCACCACTTTGCCGAAAGAGTTCCGCAACATCGACACCACCACGTCGCGCACGGTGCTGATCGAAGCAGGGCCACGCATTCTGGCGAGCTATCCCGACGACCTCTCCGACTATGCGCAAAAGTCTCTGCAGAACCTCGGCGTCGAAGTCGAACTCGGCCGTGCCGTGAAGGACTGTACGGCTGACGGTGTTGTCTACGGCGACCGCACGCTGCCAGCGGCGACCATCATCTGGGCCGCCGGCGTGCGCGCGTCACCGGCTGCGGAATGGCTGGGCGCCGCGGCCGATCGCGCCGGCAGGCTGCAGGTGCTGCCAAACCTCACCGTGCCTGATCATCCCGAAATCTTCGCCATCGGCGACACGATCACCATCGCCGGGCCTGACGGCAAGCCCATTCCCGGCATCGCGCCCGCCGCCAAACAGGCTGGCACCTATGTCGGCCGCGCCATCAAGGCCCGGCTCGAGGGCAAGGCGCTTCCGGCTTTCGTCTACAAGCATCAGGGCAGCCTGGCGCAGATCGGCAGGAGCCGGGCCGTCATCGATTTCGGCTGGATCAAGCTGCGGGGCTGGATCGCCTGGTGGATATGGGGTATCGCCCACATCTACTTTCTGATCGGCCTGCGGACGCGCCTGTCCGTCGCCATCAGCTGGCTGTGGATCCACACCTTTAACCAGCGCAGCGCCCGCCTGATCACCCAGCGTGACGAACTCGGGGCAGGCAAGGAGCTGAAATAAGCGTCGGAATGTATTATACTGCATAAATCTATGCTGTTTCCTGCCGTTGCTGTTGCACCGCGCATGTATTATTTTTCCGGCAATGCAGCGAGACAGCTAGAGGATAGCCATTGGTAACCCCCCATTCCGATATCCGGCCGGCGGCCGCCTCCGATTCTTCCGAACGTCCGGCCAACGATCAGCCGGATGCTGCCTACCTCTACGATCTTGGGCAAAGGGTGAGGCGCATTCGCGCGATCAGGGGTATGTCGCGCAAGGTTCTTGCCCAGGTCTCGGGGATTTCCGAACGCTATATCGCCCAGTTGGAAGGCGGCATGGGCAATGTCTCCATCGTTCTGCTGCGCCGCATCGCAGCCGCCGTGAGCATGCCGGTCGAAGACCTCGTCATGGATGCCTCCGATGATTGGGCCGCCATCCGCCGCATGTTGCGCTCGGCAGCGCCCGAACGCATCGCGCGGGCGCGGCAGATTCTCGCCGGCCAGGGCCTGCCGCTCGATTCCCATCCGCAGCCCATTCCGCCCGGCCGCGTCGCGCTTGTCGGCCTGCGCGGCGCCGGCAAGAGCACCCTGGGCGAAATCGTCGCCGGACGCCTCGGCTGGAAGTTCGTCGAGCTGAACCGCGAGATCGAACGTTCGCTCGGCCTTTCCGTCACCGAAATCTACAAGCTCTACGGACAGGACGGCTATCGCCGGCTGGAACTCGCCGCCCTGCGCGAGATCGTCGCCGGCACGAGCGGCCCGTTGCTGCTTGCCACCGGCGGCGGCATCGTCGCCGAACCGTTGTCCTACGAACTGCTGCTGTCCTCGTTCCACACCATCTGGCTCAAGACCTCGCCGGATGAACACATGAACCGCGTGCGCGAACAGGGTGATCTGCGCCCCATGGCCAATGACTCGACCGCCATGCAGGAGCTGGTGACCATTCTCACCAATCGCGAACCGCTCTATGCGCGCGCCGAAGCTGTCGTCGACACCGCAGGCCGCACCATCGAACAAAGCGCCAGCGACCTTGCCATGGCCATCGCCACGCTCAAAAAATAACGCAACCATACACAGTGGAGCGAGCATGAACGCCGATGCCCCGGTCGTGCGCAGCGAGATGCGCGGCGCGATTGCGCTCGTCACCATCGACAACCCGCCGGTCAACGCCGCCTCGCTGGCCGTGCGCACGGAGTTGAAGGCCGCGATCGAAGAACTCGGCAGCAGGCCGGACGTCGGCGCCATCGTCATCGCCTGCGCAGGACGCACATTCACCGCCGGCGCCGACATTCGCGAATTCGGCAAGCCGCTCGTGCCGCCGATCCTGTTCCAGACCTGTGCCGCCATCGAAGCGTGCCCGAAGCCCATCGTCGCCGCTTTGCACGGCACAGCCCTCGGCGGCGGTTTCGAAATCGCCCTCGCCTCGCACGCAAGAGTGATGCAGCGCGACGCCAGGCTCGGCCTGCCGGAGGTGAAGATCGGCCAGGCGCCGGGCGCCGGCGGCACGCAGCGCCTGCCGCGCATCATCGGCCTTGCGAAGACCATCGACATTGTCACCACCGGCCGCATGATCGGCGCGGATGAAGCGCTGGCGCTCGGCATCGTCGATCAGGTGGTCGACAGCGATGTGGTGGATGCCGCCATCGCCCATGCGAAAACCCTGGTCGGCACGCAGCCCACCCGCACCTGCGACAGAGCCGTGCCGGCTTTCGACCAGGGCGAAATCGACCAGATCATCAATGATGTCGACAAGCGCGCCCGCGGGCAGCAATCGCCTGGCGAGGTCGCGCGCCTCGTGCTTGCCGCGGCCAGAATGCCGGTGCCCGAAGGCGTCGCCCTGGAACGTGAAGTGTTCGCAAGGCTCGTCGTCTCGGAACAAGGCCAGGCGCTCAGACACATCTTCTTTGCCGAACGCGCCGCCGCCAAGGTGGATGGGCTTGAGAATGCAAAAGCCATCGACATCCGCCATGTCGGTGTTGCCGGCGCCGGCACCATGGGCGCAGGCATTGCCGTGGCGCTGGCGGACGCCGGCTACAAGGTCACCGTGGTCGAGCGCGATGAAGCAGCGGTGACGGCAGGCCGTGCGCGTATCGAAGGCCTTTACGCCCGCCTACAGAAATCCGGCCGCCTCGACGAGGCAGGCATGCGCGAGCGACTGTCGCGCATCGATCTTGCCGGCTCCCTGCAGGCCTTCGCGCCCTGCGATCTCGTCATCGAAGCCGTGTTCGACGACCTTGAGGTGAAGCGCACCCTGTTCGGCGCACTGTCGAAGATCGTCCGTTCCGACGCCATTCTGGCGACCAACACGAGCTATCTCAATCCCGATCTCATCGCTGAAGCCGCCACCCATCCGCAGCGCATCGTCGGCATGCATTTCTTCGCACCGGCCAATGTGATGCGGCTGCTCGAAGTCGTGCGCATGGCGCAGACATCACCGGATGTGCTGGCGACAGCGCTCGCCGTTGCGCGCAAGCTTCGCAAACTGGCCATCGTGTCGGGCGTTTGCCCTGGCTTCATCGGTAACCGCATCTACGCGATGTATCGCCGCCAGTGCGAATACATGCTGGAAGAAGGCGCGGTGCCGCGCAATATCGACAACGCCATGGAGTCCTTCGGCCTGCCGATGGGGCCGTTCCGCGTCTTCGACATGTCCGGCCTCGAAATCGCCTGGGCGCAGCGCAAGCGCCTGGCGCCGAGCCGCGACCGCAGAGAGCGCTACGTCGACATCGCCGATCAGCTCTGCGAACAGGGCCACTTCGGCCAGAAGACCGGCGCCGGCTGGTATCGCTACGACAACGGCGCACGCAGCGATCATCCGCTCGTGCGCGAACTCATCGACAGAGCCGTGACTCTCCGCGGCGGCGAGCGCAAGACGTTTACGTCGGAGGCGATCCGCACCCGCCTCATCGCCGCCATGGCCTGCGAAGGCGCGAAGATCCTGCGCGAAGGCATCGCCGCGCGCGCGTCCGACATCGACCTCGTCTTCGTCAACGGCTACGGCTGGCCCTCATGGCTCGGCGGTCCGATGTTTCAGGCCGACCGGATCGGCGCCAAGCGCATTCTCGCCGAGATCGAACAGATGCAGACGCGCGACGGCCCCGGCTGGGAAGCCGATGCAGTGATCGTCAACGCGGCAAAATCCGGCGAGCAGATGTTTGCCTAGCGAAATCCTTCTCCCGTTTACGGGAGAAGGTGGCCCTTGCGCAGCAAGGGTCGGATGAGGGAAAACCAGCTTCCACTTTGCGATACGATGCCTTAGCATCCACCGCACACCGACGCGCAACACAAGATTGCCGCGACCAGCACTGAAGGGAAACGACCAATGGACAAGAAGCCGCGCGCGAAGCGCTGGGCGTATGCAATCGCGTGTTCCACCGCCACACTGCATCTCTTTGCAGGCATCACCGCTGCGCAAGAGGTCTTTCCCTCACGCATTGTCAAGATCATCCTGCCTTTCCCTGCAGGCTCCACGCTCGACAGCCTGACCCGCGTCGTCGGCGAAGGCCTCAGCCAGAAGTGGGACAAGGGCGTCGTCATCGAAAACATGTCTGGCGGCGGCGGCAACACCGGCGCAGACCGTTTCTCGCGCGCCGATCCGGATGGCTATACCCTGCTCGCCACGCCACCCGGCCCGATCACCATCAACAAGCTGCTCTACCGGGACGTCAACTATGACGCGTCGAAATTCGTGCCGATTTCGCTGATGGCGAAAGTGCCCAACGTGCTGGTCGTGCGCAACGGACTTGAAGCCAAGACGCTGCAGGACTTCATCGCGCTCGCCAAGCGCATGCCGGGCAAGCTGAACTACGCCTCCCAGGGTGCAGGCTCTACCGGCTATCTGACAGCCCGCCTGCTGGAAGCAAAGGCCGGCATCGACACCGTCCACGTGCCCTATCGCGGCGCAGCGCCAATCCTCACCGACATCGCCGCCGGCCATGTCGATTTCTTCTTCGACACGATCGTCACCTCCCTGCCGCTGCACCAGGCCGGCACGGCGCGCATTCTGGCCGTCGCTGACACCGAGCGCTCCAGCGCCCTGCCCGACGTGCCCTCCGTGTCGGAAGTCCTGCCCGGCTTCCGCTCGATCTCCTGGTTCGGCCTCCTCGCGCCGCAGGGCACGTCGGCGCCGCTAGCCGCAAAGATCAGCAAGGACGTCGCCGACGTCATCAAATCGCCGGCGATCAACAAACGTCTGCTCGAAATGATGCTGGTCCCCGTCGGCAGCACACCGCAGGAGGCCGCCAGCTTCTTCGCCGAAGAAACCGTGATGTGGAGCAAACTCATCAAGGATCTGGCGATACAACCCATGTAGCTTGCGCGGCGAATCCTTCTCCCGTTTACGGGAGAAGGTGGCCCTTGCGCAGCAAGGGTCGGATGAGGGTGCCCCGCCTATCAGCCCCTGTACTTCGCCGCCAGCGCGGTGGTGCCGTGCGCCAGCACGGTCACATCCGATCCAACCGCCAGGAACAACGTCCCCAGCTCCAGGCACCTGCGCGCAAATGGCTCATCGACCATCAGGATGCCAGGCGCCTTATCAGCCTTGGCGATGCGCCTGATGCAATCCTCGATCACCTTCACCACATCGGGGTGCATCGGATCTCCAAGATGGCCCAAGGCCGCCGACAGATCGGACGGCCCAATGAAAACGCCATCGACACCTTCCACCGCAGCGATGGCATCGAGATTGTCGAGGCCCTTCTGGGTCTCGACCTGCACCAGCAGGCAGACCTCGTCATTGGCGCGCTTCAGATAATTCGGCACGCGGCCGAACTGCGCTGCCCGCGTCAGGGTGGCGACGCCGCGCACGCCCTGCGGCGGATAGCGCACGGCGCGCACGAGCTGTTCGGTCTGCTCCACCGTCTCGACGATCGGCACGAGGATCGTCTGCGCGCCGATGTCGAGCAATTGTTTGATGAGATGCGTCTCGCCGATCGGCGGCCGCACGATCGCATGCGCCGGACTACCTTTGATCGCCTGCAGTTGCGACCCGATGATGGGAATGTCGTTGGGCGCATGCTCGCCATCGACAACCAGAAAATCGAAGCCCGCGCCGGCGCAAAGCTCCGCCGAAGTCGGATTGGCAAGCGCCTGCCACAGGCCGATCTGCGCCTTCTTGGCCTTCATCGCTGCCTTGAACGGATTATGTATCTCGAACATGTCGACCTCAAGCAAAATGGCAGCTTACGGTGCCCCAGGGCCCGTAATCCGCGTGGAATGTATCGCCCTTGCGTGCCTCGATCGGGCGGATGAAAGAACCGGCAAGCACGGTCTGGCCTGCTTCCAGAGCGCCGCCATGCTCGGCCAGACGATTGGCAAGCCAGGCAATGCCCATGGCCGGATGATTGAGAACGCCGGCCGCAAGCCCTGTTTCCTCGACCTGCGCATTTTTGAACACAATGGCGCCAACCCAGCGCATGTCCGCATCCATCGGCCGGAACGGGCGGCCACCGAGGACGATGCCCGCATTGGCCGCATTGTCGGCGATCGTATCGAATACCGTGCGCGTGGCTTTCGTCTGCGGATCGACGCGTAGAATGCGCGTGTCGAGAATCTCCAGCGCCGGCGTCACATAGTCAGTGGCGTTGATGACATCGAACAAGGTGCAGTCCGGCCCGGCAAGCCGCGATTTCAGCACGAAGGCCAGTTCTGCCTCGATGCGGGTGGCAATGAAACGACCGGTCGGAATATCGCCAGCATCCTGAAAGAACATATCGTCGAGCAGCACGCCGGAATCCGGCATGTCGATGTTGAGCGCCGACTGCATCGCCTTCGACGTCAGGCCGATCTTGTGGCCCTTGATCTTGCGCCCCTGCGCCAGCTTGAGATCCATCCACGCCTTCTGGATGGCATAGGCGCCCGCCATGTCGAGGCCCGGATGCTCGAGGCTCAGCATGCGGATCTGCGTGCGCGTGCGCTCGGCCTCTTCCAGCCGCTGCGCTGCCCCGACGATGTCCTCTGGCGTCAGCGCGCTCATGACTTTTCGTCCTCGACGCCGTTGCGTAATACGCCGATGCCCTCCGCCTCGACCTCGACCACATCGCCCGGCTTCAGCCAGATCGGCGGCGAGAAGCGTGCGCCGGCGCCCGTCGGCGTGCCGGTGACGATGAGATCGCCGGGCAGCAAGGTGGCGAATGTCGAGACATAGGAAATCAGATAGCGGAAATCATAGATCATCCGCGAGGTGCGATCGTCCTGCCGGAGATCGCCGTTGACCTTCGTCGTCAACCTGATGTCGGCGATCTGGCTCTCGTCACGGAAAGGAACGATCCACGGACCGATGCTGCCGCTGCGATCGAAATTCTTGCCCTGGGTGACGTTGAAGCGGGAATGGCGCAGCCAGTCGCGGATCGTGCCTTCGTTGCACAGGGTCACAGCGGCCACATGATCGAGCGCCTGCGCCTGCGCGATGCGACGGCCGGGCTTGCCGATGACCAAGGTCACCTCGCCTTCGTAATCGAACTGCTCCGACTCCGGCGGCCGGACGAGATTCTCGCCGTGACCGACAAAGGATGTGGGAAAGCGCAAGAAGATGCTCGGATAGGCGGCAGCGGACTGGCCGTCCTTATATTCCTCGTTGCGGTCGGGATAATTGACGCCGATGCAGATGATCTTCTGCGCATTGCCGAGCGGTGGCAGATAGGTCAGCGCCGACAGCGGCTGATCGGCGGGCGTCGCTGCGTTCGCTTCCACCATCGTCTGCAGGGCGCCCGCCTCGACAACATGTTTCAAGGTCGGAAACCTGGTGGCATGGCGAGCGCCCAGATCGACGAACCCGTCGTCGCGCACCAGTCCCCAGGTCGGCGGCGTGGCAAGCGTGCGCGTCGGAAGGCGCATGCCTGCAAGTCTAACTGCCGCCAGCCGGCCCGCCTGCTGTGTCATTCCCTGCCCCAAACTCTGTCTGGAACAGGCTTAGCAAGTCAGTGCCCGACTTCCAAGCCCGTCGGCACGGGAACATTCTCGCTCTCAAGCCCGATGCCGGAGGCGCGCGCCTGCGTCTCCAGCAGGGCGGCAAAATCCAAGTCGAGATAGGCTTTCGGGTCCGGTTTCAGGGAGGCCGCGCCGAAATGCGCCTGGATCGCCTCCCGCGCGGCGACGGTCACCGGCATCGGCACATCATGCTTGCGCCCGGCCGTCAGGCCGAGGTCCATGTCCTTGCGCAAGAGCTCCGGCGTAAACGTCGTCGTCCAGTCGAGATTGACGAGCGCATTGCTCTTGTAGCGCATGAAGGTCGAGCCCATGACGCTGTTGTTCATGAATTCGAGGAAGGCATGGCGGGGCACGCCGTGCTTCTGCGCCAGGATGGTGATCTCGGCAAGATTCTGGATCACCACGCCGAGCATGACGTTGTGGGCGATCTTGCAGATGCGCGCCAGCTCACCCTCGCCCACATAGGACGTGCCGGCCAGCGCAAACGTGTCGATATAGGGTTTTGCAATCTCGAACGCCTCGCGCGGCCCCGACGCCACCGCCGACAATTTCTTCGCCTTCACGCATTTGCCGTTACCCGATACGGGAACAGCCAGGAACTGTGCGCCAGCCTCGCCCAGGCGCGCCGCGATTTTGGCGGAGTCTTCCACGCCGATCGACGAGCAATCGACGAAGATCTTCGGCACCTTTCCCTTGCCGCCGGCGGCGACACCATTCGCACCGAAATAGATGTGCTCCAGATCCTTGCCCGTCGACACCATGGTGAAGAGAATGTCCACGTCGGCAAGATCGGACGGTGCATCGACGAGCTTGGCACCTTTGGCAGCCAGCGGTTCGGCCTTGGCCTTCGTGCGGTTCCACAACTGCACCTCATTTCCGGCTTTCAACAGCAATTCCGCCATGGGCGTACCCATGCGGCCCATGCCGATCCATCCGAGGCGATGCTTGTTCTCTCGCATTGGGTTCCCTCCAATAACTAGAAGTCCACCGTCCAGTCACGCGTTTCGATAATGCTCTTCACGCATGCCAGAAACGACGCCGAATAGGCACCATCGAACGCCCGGTGATCGAAGCTCTGCGCGACAATGCCGACAGGCCGCGCCACAATCGCCTCGCCCTGCGCCGTCTCGATGACGACGGCGCGTTTGACGATCGCATCGGTGGACAAGATGGCTGCCTGCGGCGCGTCGATCAGCGGCGCAGTGAACAGCGTGCCGAAACTGCCGTTGTTGGAAATCGTATAGGTGGCGCCTTCCAGATCATCCGGGGTCAGCTTGCCGGCGCGCGCCTTTTCCGAAAGCGTCTGGATGGCTCGCGCCAGGCCCGAGACATTCATGCCGTCGGCGGCCTTGATCACCGGCACCACGAGCCCTTCATGAGCGAGGTCCACGGCAATGCCCAGATTGATCTCGCTGGCGACAAGCAGGGTATCGCCCTCGATGGAGGAGTTCACCCGCGGCCACTGGCGGATGCCAAGACAGACGGCGCGCGCGATGAACGGCAGGTAGCTCAGGCTCGCGCCATGCTGCGCGCGCCACGCCTCCTTGCGTTCCCCGCGCAATTTAGCCACGGCGCTGAAATCGATCTCGATGGTTTGCAGAACATGCGGGATGCTTTGCCAGGCCCGCGTCAAGTGCCGAGCCGTCTGCTGGCGGATGCGATTGAGCGGCTGCCGTTCGCGCGGTCCCATGATCGGCAAGGTCGGCGCGGCGGCAGATTGACCGGCAATCGCCGCCTGCACATCAGCGGCCGCGATCCGCGCCCTGCCCTGCGCGCGCATCTGCGCGACAAGACGATGCGCATCGACGCCATGCTGCGCGATTAGGCGGCGCGCCAGCGGCGTTGTGCGGATGCCCTGAGCGACCTCCGCGCGGCCGAAATTGCGCGTCGGCGTGAACACTTCGTTGAAAGGAGCAAAGCCCCTCTCGGCGAGGCTCCCCTGCATTTTTACGACGGGCGCAACCGCAACGGGTTCCGCTGAAACGACGGAAGACTTGGGTACCGGCTCCGCGCGTTTTGCCCGCGGGCTACCCTCGCCGATCACCGCGATGACGGCGCCGACAGGCGCCGTCTCGCCGGCCGCATAGACGATCTGCGACACCACGCCGGATTCGATCGCCTGCACCTCCATCGAAACCTTGTCGGTCTCGACTTCGAACAGGTTCTCGCCGGCCTCGATCCGGTCTCCCGCCTTCTTGAACCAGGTCGAGATCGTGCCCTCCGTCACGGTCTCTCCCAGTTGCGGCATCAACACATCCATCGCAGACAGCCCCGCTCAGCCTTACCAGGCGACCGATATGTATTGGGTTTCGAGAAATTCCAGCAGGCCGACATGTGCACCCTCGCGGCCGATGCCGGATTGCTTCATGCCGCCGAAAGGCGCGGCCGGATCGGACACCAATCCACGATTGAGCCCAACCATGCCGTATTCCAACCGCTCGCTCAGCGCCAGGCCGCGCTTCAGATCCTTCGTGAACAGATAGGCGACAAGGCCATATTCTGTGTCATTGGCGCGACGGATCATCTCGTCCTCGGAGCGAAAGCTCTGCAACACCGCGACCGGCCCGAAGATTTCATCGCGCAGACACTCGGCCGTGTCTGGCACATTGATGAGAACGGTGGGCTCATAGAAATAGCCTTTGCCGGGAACCGCCTCGCCACCGGTGAGTATTTCCGCGCCCTTCGCCACCGCATCGGCGACAAAATGCTGCACCTTGTCGCGGGTCTCGGCATTGACCAGCGCGCCGACCTCGACACCCTCCTCAAGCCCGTTGCCGATCTTCATGCGGCGCATTTTCTCCGCCAGTTTGGCGGCAAAAATATCATGCACCTCCTCATGCACGTAGAAACGGTTGGCCGCCGTGCAGGCCTCACCTATATTACGCATCTTGGCGATCAAAGCGCCTTCGACTGCTGCGTCTATATCGGCGTCTGCACAGACGATGAACGGTGCATTGCCGCCAAGCTCCATGCCGGTATTCACCACATTGTCGGCTGCGCCATGCAACAGCTTGCGCCCCACGGCCGTCGAACCGGTGAACGAGATCATCCGCACGCGCGGATCATGCAAAAGCTTGTCGACCAAAGCGCCGGAGCTGCGCGACGGCAGGATGTTGACGACACCCGGCGGCACACCCGCCTTCTCCAAAATCGGCATCAGCGCCAGCATGGTCAGCGGCGTCTCCGATGCCGGCTTGACGATGACCGGGCACCCGGCCGCCAGCGCCGGACCGATTTTGCGCGTCGCCATCGCGGCGGGAAAATTCCACGGCGTTACCAGCACGGCAATGCCGATCGGCTTGTGCTGCACCAGAATACGTGCGCCGCTCGAGGGCGCCCGCATGACGTCGCCAAGATCGCGCACCGCTTCTTCTGCATACCAGCGGAAGAATTCCGCCGCATAGGCGACCTCGCTGCGCGAATCCGACAGCGCCTTGCCGTTCTCAAGCGTAATGATCCGCGCCAGCCGCTCCTGGTCGGCGATCATCAATTCGAACGCCTTGCGCAGAACCTCGGCGCGGGCGCGCGGCGTGCGGCCGGCCCAATCGGCGAAAGCCGCCTCCGCAGCATCGAGCGCTTTCATGCCGTCATCGACCGTGGCGCTGGCAACCGAAGTGAGAACCTGCTCCATCGCCGGGTTCATCACGTCGAAGCGCTTGCCATCCGACGCATCGACAAACTTACCGCCGATATAAAGCCCGGTCGGAATATCCATGATCGGTTTCGCATCCATAGCAAATTCTCCTTCGTGGCGATCAGTTCATCGATCTTATGATCTTCTCCACGATACGTTTCGGGGTTGGCAAAACCATGTCTTCCAGATTGTCGGCCGCCGGCAGCGGAATATGCGGCGTGGTGATGCGCACGATCGGCCCGTCGAGATCATAGAACGCTTCATCCGCCGCAATGGAGGCGATCTCCGCGCCCCAGCCAAGCAGGCGCGGATTCTCCTCGACAGTAAAAAGCCGGCCGGTTTTGGCGACAGACTCCAGAATGGTCTGCGTATCGAGCGGCACCAGCGAGCGCACGTCGATCACCTCGCAATCGATGCCATGGTCACGCGCCAGAACCTCCGCCGCCTCGAGCGCGCGCGGCACCATCAGCGCCAGCGCCAAAATCGTGGCGTGGCGGCCCGGCCGCAGGATTTTCGCCGTACCCAATGTGTCGAAAATCTCGCCGTCCGGCACTTCGCCCTTCACCGCATAGAGCGATTTGTGTTCGTAGAAGATCACCGGATTCTGGTCGCGCACCGATGCCGCGAGAAGACCAACCACATCGACCGGGCTCGACGGCGCGACGACCTTCAGCCCCGGGATCATCATCGACCAGTTCTCGACCGACTGCGAGTGCTGCGCGCCGAAACGCGAGCCTGCGCCATTGCCGGTGCGCACCACCAGCGGACATCCAAGCTGGCCGTTGGTCATGTAGCGGACTTTGGGAAATTCATTGGCGATGAAATCGAAACAGACCGCCAGAAAATCCGAGAACATGATTTCCGCGATCGGCCGCAGCCCGGTCATCGCCGCGCCCATGGCCGCGCCCAGAATGGCCTGCTCGGAAATCGGCGTATCGCGCACGCGCTTCGGCCCGAACCTGTCATAGAGACCGACCGTGGCCTTGAACACGCCTCCCGGCTTGCCGACATCTTCGCCCAAAAACACGACTCTTTCGTCGCGCTCCATCTCCTGGGCGATGCCGCGCGCCACCGCGTCGCGATAACTCAGTTCCGCCATGCCCAGCCTCCATCGGCATAGACGTCCGTACATAGAATATCTTCAGGCGGTGGCAGCGAGGCCTTGCAGGCCTCCGTCGCTTCATTCACCTGCGCTTCCACCCGCTGCTCGATCGTGGCGATCTCCGCTTCGGCAATACCGAAATCCGCGAGCCGTTGGCGATAGAGCTTGATTGGATCATGCTTCAGCCATTCCTCCAGCTCGCCCTTGGGACGATAGGCGCCGGGATCGGCGCGCGAATGTCCGGAATGACGATAGGTCTTGCATTCGATCAACGACGGCCCGCCACCGGCGCGCGCCTTGGCGAAGGCCGCCTGCGCCGTGCGAAACACCGCGTCGGCATCATTGCCATCGACGATGATACTTTCCAGCCCATAGGCCGAGGCGCGATCGGCCGCCGGGTGCCTCACGGCCGTCACTTCGCCGATCGGCGTATATTCCATATAGAGGTTGTTTTCGCAGACGAAGACGATCGGCAGCATCCAGACCTTGGCGAAATTCAGCGCCTCGTGGAAGGTGCCGATGTTCGTCGTGCCGTCGCCGAAGAAGCAGGTGGTGACGTCATCCTGTCCGAGATATTGCGCCCGCCAGGCCGAGCCGCAGGCAATCGGCAGATGCGCGCCGATAATCGCGTAGGAGCCCATGACGCCATGTTCGGCCGAGGTCAGATGCATCGAGCCGCCCTTGCCGCGCATCAAGCCGTTGTCGCGCTGCATCAGTTCGCCCAGCACCTTCTCCATCGACGTGCCGCGCGCCAGGGTATGGGCGTGGCCGCGATAGGTGCAGAAGGAAAGATCGCCCTTCTGCATCGCGCCGGCAAAGCCTGCCGCGATCGCCTCCTGGCCGAGTGAGAGATGGCTGGTGCCCTTCACCAGATTCTGCAGGAAGAGATCATAGGCGCGCTTCTCGAACAGCCTGATCTCGACCTGCAGGCGAAAGAGTTCGCGGCGCTTGTCGGCGCCGATGTCGTCGTTGGCGATGGCATCTATGCTCGACGTGTTCATATCCTAGCACCCTCATCCGACCCTTGCTGCGCAAGGGCCACCTTCTCCCGCAGGGCGGGAGAAGGAAGAGCATCCCCTCAGTATCTATTGGCGATCGGCAGCTCTTCCGCCGGAAACAGGCTGATGACCTGGCAGCCCTTGTCGGTCACCACGACTTCTTCCTCGATACGCGCCGCCGAATAACCGTCCGACGCCGGACAATAGGTTTCGAGCGCGAAGACCATGCCGGTCTTGATCTCCATCGGATTGTCGAGCGAGACGAGCCGCGAGATGATCGGCCGCTCATGCAGGGCCAGCCCAAGCCCGTGACCGAACTGCAGGCCGAACGCCGCCAGCTCGCTGGGAAAGCCGAACTCCTCTGCCTTCGGCCAGACCTTAGCTACCGTATCGGTGGAAACGCCGGGCCTGATCAGCGCAATTGCATTATCGAGCCATTCGCGGCAGGTCTTGTAGGCGTCGCGCTGCGCATCGGTGGCGCGCCCAACATTGAAGGTGCGGTAGTAGCAGGTGCGATAGCCCTGATAGGATTGCAAAATATCGAAGAACGCCTGATCGCCCGGCCGGATGATGCGGTCGGTGAAATTATGGGGATGCGGATTGCAGCGCTCGCCCGAGATGGCGTTGATCGCCTCCACATCGTCGGAACCCATTTCGTAGAGCATCTTGTTGGCCAGCGCGACGATATCGTTCTCGCGGATGCCTGGCTTCAGCTCTTCCGAAATCATGTGATAGACACCGTCGACCATGGCGGCAGCTTGGTTGAGCAGCACGATCTCGTCGATATTCTTGATCTCGCGCGCATCGAGCATGATCTGCTGGCCGTCGACGACCTTCATGCCGGCCTTCTGCAACTCGAAGAACATCGCCGTCTCGGCCAGATCGACGCCGACCGCCATGTCCGCCACGCCCGCCTGGCGCAACAGGTCCATGATCTCTTCCGCGTGGAATTTCATCAGACCAACGGACGGCGGCACCGTGCCGCGCATGCCAACCATGCCGGCCCGCCAGTTATCGGCCGGAAACCAGTCGCAGTAGACCTTGTGGTGAACCGCGGCGGAGCCGAAATCCCAGACGATGGGGTCGCTGTCGCCGGCCAGCAGCGCGAAGCGGCAGAGCTTGTCGCGTTCCCATTCGCCGATCTTGGTGCCGCTGACATAGCGGATGTTGTTGACGTCAAACAACAGCAGCGCGCCGCATTGGGAATTCTTCAGCGCCTGCCGCGCCCGCGCCAGCCGGTATTTGCGCAACCGGTCGTGATCGACCCGGCGCTCGAAATCGACCGACGTGTGCCCGAAAGCCGGGATCGCCCGCTCCCAGCGCCAGTTCGGCGCAAGGTCTTTCAGGGTTTCTTCCGGCTTGAGGATATTGGGTCGCAACGCATTCGCCATGGCCGTTCCATCCCCTGCGCTTGTCATTCGCACATGCGTTGATATGCAAACGATTGCAGAGTATCCAGCTCTGTGCTTAGTTGTCAACGCTCCAGCATGGTCTTGCGCGGGATGTGCGCCGAGAAAACGATTGCAGAGCAGCCTCGTTCAGGCTTAACCAACAGGCGAACGGCGGAGAATCATGAGGAAGCGGCGGGCAACCCTGAAGGATGTGGCCGAGGCTGTGGGCGTTCACGTCTCCACGGTGTCTCGCGCGCTCAACCCCGAAACGCGCCATCTGATCACAGCCGGTATCGCTCAAAAAATCGCCGCAGCCAGCCGCGCGCTGGACTATCGCCCCAACAGCGCCGCCTACAGCCTGCGGACGAACCGCACGAAGATCATCGGCGTTGTCGTGCCCGACATCACCAATTCGATTTTCCCGCCGATCATCCGCGGCGTCGAGGATGCGCTGGCCGAACATGGCTATGCAACCTTGGTCATCAACACGGACGGCCGCATCGAGCGCGAGGCCACCGTCATCGAGGCGCTGGCCTCTCGTGGCGTTGACGGTCTCGTCGTCGCCAGCGTCGAGCGTGACGACCAGACGGTACGCCAGCTCGCCGCCTTCGGCACCCCCATCGTCACCGTCAATCGCCGCATCGACGATCTCTCGATTTCCTCCGTCACCAATGATGAAGAAGACGGCGTGCGGATGATGCTGACGCATCTCGCCTCGCTCGGCCACAAGAACATCGTAAGCCTCGCCGGAAGCCAGAATTTCTCCACCGGCCAGCGCCGGCAGACGGCCTTCCTCGATCACGCGGGCAAAGTCGGCATCAGCACCGATCCCTCGCTCACCGTCTTCTCGAACGGCTTCAACGAAAACGCCGGCGAGCGCTGCATGGAAGAGGTTCTGGCGCGGCGCACGGATTTCACGGCCGTCCTCTGCGCCAACGACAGGCTCGCCATCGGCGCTATCGCCGCCCTGCGCCGGCGCGGCCTCTCCTGTCCCGCCGGCATCTCCGTCACCGGCTTCAACGATATGGCGATGGTCGATCGCATCGATCCGCCGCTGACGACGATCCGTATCCAGCAGCATCGCGTCGGCTATGCGGCCGCCGAACTTCTGTATGAACAGATGAAGGACCGGACACGCACCCATGCGCCGCAGCATGTGATCATGCCGGTCGAACTCGTCGTGCGCGGTTCGACAGCGCCGCCCCCGCGCACCAGCGCCGCAGCCGCCGGTCCCCGCGCGCGCGTCCGCGCCTGAGAAGAATTGCGCAAACGCATCGAGCGGCTAAAGTGTCCGATGAGGGATCCGAGCCGAAAGAGAACAGCCCATGCGTGTTGCGCTTCCCGAACGGCTGCGGCAGTTGCTGGCCCAGGAATATCCCCACGTTTCCGACGCCGAGATGACGCGCCGCCGTGGCCTGATGCAAAAGCTGATGGAAGACAATCAGGTCGATCACCTGGTCTTCTATGGCGCCAATCGCACCGGCTCCGCCGTGCAATGGCTGACCCACTGGCCGGTGACGACCGAGGCAGCCTGCGTCTACTCGCCAGGCAAACGCGATGCGCTCTATATCCATTATTACAATCATCTGGCTTTGGCGCGGCGCCACGCGCGACCGGGTCGGCGTGATCGGCCCGCTCGGCTTCGAAGCCCATGCCACGATTGCGGCGCGATTCGGCAAGATCGTCAATCTCGGGCGGGGGTACGTCGGGCTGCGGCGCGTCAAGTCGAGCGAAGAACTCGACTGGTTTGAACTCGGCGCCTGGCTGTCGGACCTCGGCATGGCCGCTTTGCGCGATCATGCACGCCCCGGCGTCAATGAGCGTGAGCTGGCCAATCACGTCGAGCGCGCTTATGTCGGCGAAGGCGGCACCACTGTCATCCATTTCATCGGCGCAACGCCCATGAGCAACCCCTCCGTACCGGCACCGGCGCAATTCTGCTCGGCACGGAAACTCGAAAAGGGAGACATCGTCTTCTCCGAGATCAGCGCCTCGTTCTGGGACCATTCCGGCCAGGTGCTGCGTTCCTTCGCCGTCGCGGAAAAGCCCAATCAGCTTTTCGCCGATCTGCATGCGGTCGCCGATGCGGCTTTCGACGCCATGGCAGCGGTGTTGCGCCCAGGCGCCAGGCCAGCAGACGTCGTCGCCGCATCCAATCTCATCGAAGACGCCGGCTTCACCACCATCGACGACATTCTCCATGGCTATGGCGGCGGCTATTTTCCGCCCGTCCTCGGCTCACAATCGCGTTCCAACGGCAAGCTGCCGGAAGAGCCCTTCGTCGCCGGCCAACTGGTCGTCATTCAGCCGAATGTGGTGACGCACGACGGCAAGGCTGGCGTGCAGACCGGCGCAATGGTGCTTATCACCGAGAACGGCGTCAAACGCATGCATAGCCTGCCGCGAGGCTTCCAGACGGTCTGAGGAGCCAGACGGTACGGCTTGCGGGCAGGCTTGCATAAGCCTGCCGTCTCTGAAAAGTTACCCCGAGGATTTGCGGACCTTTGAACCAGCGCGAAGAGACGCTGGAGGCAAAGCCGCTCAGGGGGAGGAAACACCGACATGCGCCTGCACGCCATTATTGCCGCCGCCGCAATCGTTCTGTCAGGCACGGCATTTGCACAGACCAAAGTAACCATCGGCGGCACCGGATCGGCCACCGATGTCGGCCTCTGGGTTGCCGACAAGAAGGGCTATTTCCGCGACGAGAACATCCAGGTCGAATTCATCACCTTCGACTCGGCCGTGCGCATGGTGACGTCACTGGCCGCAAACAGTCTGGATGTCGGCGCCGGCGGTCACTCCGCCGGTCTCTTCAACGCCATCGGCCGCGGCCTCAAGATCCGCATCGTCTCCGACAAGAGCCAGAACGTCACCGGCCGCGGCAGCCAGAAACTGATCGTCCGCAAGGATCTGGTCGACTCCGGCCGCTACAAGTCCCTGGCCGATCTGAAAGGCATGAAGATCGCGGTCTCCGCGCCTGGCGGATCCGCCGCAACAGTCATCCTCAAATTCCTGGAAAAGGGCGGGTTGAAACCCGACGATGTCGAGCAGGTCTCGCTGAGCTTCCCGCAGATGTCGGTTGCCCTGCAGAACAAGGCCGTCGATGCGGCGCTGCCGGCCGAGCCTTCGGTGACGCAGGCGCTGCGCACCGGTTCCGCGGTCGCTGTTGCCAATGACTATGACGTCTACCCGATCCACCAGATTTCAGAGATCCTGTATTCCGACAAGTTCGCGACCGCGAACCCTGACGTGGCGCGCCGCTTCATGCGCGCCTTCCTGCGTGGCGTGCGCTATCATAACGACTCCCTGAATGCCAAAGGCGAGTTCACCGGAGCACGCGGCGACGAGATCGTCTCCATCCTCACCGAATACGGCCCCTACAAGGATGCTGCAATCTGGCGCTCGTTCATTTTCGCCTATTGCAACCCCGACGGCGCGTTGCACATTCCCAGCCTCAAGGAAGACCTCGCCATTTTCAAACAGCAGGGCCTGATCGAATCACCGAAGGTCGAGATCGACCAGATGGTGGATACGTCCTTCGTCGATTGGGCCGTGAAGGAGCTCGGGCCTTATAAAAAGGCGCAATAACCCGCTATTCGTCGGAGCCGCCGGCAGGCGGCACATAGAATTGCCACATACGCCACCGCATGATGCACACGATTTCGCGATTTTTCTTTGCGCTTTCGGGATGCATCATGCGTCTGCCTTTCTCGTCTTTGGCCTTTTTGGCTGCCGGTTTCACTGCCCTACTTGCAACCACTCCCTCCAAGGCCGACGCCAAATTGGCGCGATGTTTTACGACGGACGACGGCTATTACGACTGTGACATCAAGACGACCGACAAGGACGGCAGTTTCGAGTTCAGCGCGCCGAAAAAACCGCGCTACTCGATGACCATGGAAGAGCCCGGCCTGGCTTCTGTGTCGGTCACGCGCGCCGGTCGCAAAACGGCCCTGCCTGGCAAGTTCAAGCGCAACAAGCAGGACTTTGCCTGCTGGTATAACGCCGAGACCCGCGTGCGCATCTGCGTCTGGTAGAGATGCTTGGCGCATTTTCGAGCGAAGTGGACGCCGGTTCGCGTGAAGAAAATGCGCTATTTTAAAAACGAGGCGCGTTTTCCGATTCCAAGGAATCGGAAAACGCTATGGCTATCCCAGCCCCAGCACCCGCCGCGCCATCAACAGCCGCTGCACCTCGACGGTGCCGCCATAAATGGTAACGCGCCGGTTCTGCAGATAGGTCAGGCCGGGGAAAGTTTGGCCCCCCTCTCCGTCCGCCACCGCAAGCGCCGCCTCGCTGCCATAGGCCTCGGCGAGCAGTTCGCACAGCTCCTGCTGCAATTCCGCCGACACCAGTTTGGCGAAGGCGAAATCGGCATTGGCCTTGGTGCGGCTTTCGGTGAACGAGACGATCTGCGAGAACACGGCGCAGAGCGCCACATAATCGATCTCGGCCCTGGCCAGGCGATCGCGAAAACTGTCGTCGGCCATAACGCCCGTCGCACGCGCGGCCCGCTTCACCTTACCAAGCAGTTGCGCGCATTTCTGCGGATTGGCGCCGTTGAGCCGCTCCTTCTCAAGCAGCGCCGTCGCAACCCGCCAGCCATCGTCGATCGCGCCGACGACATTGGATACCGGCACGCGCACTTCATCGAAGAATACTTCCGCGAATTCCTCGTCGCCGGCGATGGTACGGATCGGCACAGGCTTGATGCCCGGCGTCTTCATGTCGATCAGTATGAAGGTGATGCCGGCCTGCTTTTTCACATCAGGATTGGTGCGCACCAGCGCGAACATCCAGTCGGCATGATGCGCCCAGGTGGTCCAAATCTTCTGTCCGTTGATGACGAAATCATCGCCGTCCCGCACGGCGCGCGTGCGCAGGCTGGCAAGGTCGGAGCCTGAGCTCGGCTCCGAATAACCCTGACACCAGATCGTATCGCCAGACAGCATGCCCGGCAGATGCCGCGCCTTCTGCTCGGGCGTGCCAAACACCTGCAGAATGGGCCCCAGATGATAGATCGCCTGGCCCGAGATTTCCGGCGCGCCGGCCTTGCCGGCCTCATCGTAGAGCACGATCTGCTCGCCGACCGTGGCGCCCATGCCGCCATACTCCTTCGGCCAGTTGGGCGCGACCCAGCCGCGCGCGGCGAGCTTTTTGTGCCATCCGCAGGCCTCCTCGAAACTCGGCCGGCTCGGCAAATGCCGCAAATGATCGGGGAGATTGGCCTCGAACCAGTCGTGAACCTCCTTGCGGAACGCCGCCTCATGGACGCTGTCTTCGCGGAATTTCACCTGCGCTTCTTCGCCCGCCCCGAACATACGCGCGGCGACGGTCTTGCGATGCTCGCCGGCCGTGCCATAGGCGGCGGCCAGCGTCATGGCGCGCTTCAGATGCAGCCCGATGTCGTGCTCGTCGGTGAAGCCGATCGCGCCATGCAACTGGACCATGGCGCGCGTCACCGAGATCGCCGCCGCACTCGCCTTCGCCTTGGCGCCCGATGTCATCAGCACGGAGGCGGCGCCACCGCCAAGCGCAAGACGCGCGGCTTCATTCACCAGCGAGCGCGTCAGCGAGATCTGCACATGGGCATCCACGGCGCGGAACTGCAACGCCTGGAAAGCCCCAAGTGGTTTGCCGAACTGCTCACGGGTCTTGAGATGATTGAGCGTGATCTGCAGCGCCGCGTCACTCAGGCCGACGAGTTCCGCAGCAACCGTCAGCCCCAGGAAGACGCGAAGCTCCGCGGCCAGCGCCGCTCCGGAAGGGAGAACGTTCGCGACAGCAACCGCGCAATTCTCGAAGGTCAACGTGCCCGTGCTCATGCCGTCGACAGTCCGGCTTGAGGACACTTTCAGCCCGGCGGCATCGGCGCGCACGAAGGCCAAGCCTTCGACACCATTCAGATCGTAGTCGACAATGAATCCATCCGCAGCGGCAGCGGCAAAAACGCCGCCCCGCACGCCGTTCAACACGATACCGGATGCATCGCCGACGGCGGCCTTGATACCGCTGCCGGCGGCGCTCCCGATCGCCGGCACGAACAGCCTGCGGCCCTCCATCGCCTCCGCCAGATCGTCGGCGGCAGCCGGAAAGAACGCTGCCCCTTTCAAACCGGCAATCAGCGAAACGTAGGGAATGGCCGCGAGATGACGGCCGAATTCCTCCGCAATGACGCAGGCTTCCACAAGGCCGAGCCCGCCACCGCCCTTGTCTTCGGGCACGAGAATCGACAGCCAGCCGTCGGCCCCCGCGCGCGCCAATGCTTCATCATCACGCCCCGTGGCACGCTCACGCAGCTTGCGCAATCGTGCTGCGCCGAACACCTGAGATGCAAACCGCGCCGCCCCTTCGCGGATGGCCTTGATATCGTCTTCGCTCGTTCCGGACATTTCTTCCCTGTCGATTAATCCATTCCAGCGGCCTGATAGCACAGGACGTCGCGCGCCGCGATGGCAGTATCTGTATCGCATTGCGGCGCGGCTGGACCAGATCGCGGCCACGGGTCATAATCGCGCCACGGGCCGCAATGTACGAAATTATGGCCATGAAGGAAGTCGACCAGCGGAGTGAAACGCGTGAAGAAAATCGCCCTCGAAGAACATTGCATGACGCCGGGTCTCGCCAGTTACTGGGAACCGACGATGGCGGACGTGCCGAAGGAAATATACGAACGGATTCGCACGCGGTTGCACGACTATGCGGACATGCGCCTGAAAGAAATGGACGAAGCCGGCATCGAGAAAGCCATTCTTTCGGCCGCCGGCCCGGGCGTACAGGTCGAGCCCGACACGCGCACCGCCCTGAAGATCGCCGCCGAAGCCAACGACTATCTTGCAGGCCAGATCGCGCCCAACAGCAAACGGCTTTACGGCTTCGCCCATATCGCCCTGCAGGACCCCGCCGAAGCGGCCAAGGAACTCGAGCGCTGCGTCAAGCAGCTCGGCTTCAAGGGTGCGATGATCAACGGTCACAGCAACGGTCATTACCTCGACGAGCGCCAGTTCGATTCCTTCTGGGCGAAGGCTGAGGAATTGCAGGTGCCGATCTATCTGCACCCCGCCGACCCGCCGGTTCAGTACAATTCGTTCGGAGATTACGATTCGCTGCGACGCGCCACCTGGGGCTGGACGGTTGAAACCGGCACCCATGTCTTGCGCATGGTGTTCGGCGGCGTCTTTGATCGCTTCCCGAAGGCGACATTGGCAGTGGGTCACCTTGGCGAGACCCTGCCGTTCCTGCTCTGGCGGCTCGACAGCCGCGCCAAGCTCTATGGCGTGAAGCTCAAGCGCGAACCCTCCGACTACATCCGCGAGAATATCGTGGTGACGATCTCGGGCATGTATTCAGCCGAGCCGTTCAACTGCGCCATTGCGGCACTCGGCCAGGACCGCGTGATGTTCTCGGCCGATTACCCGTTCGAGCCGTGGGTGGTCGCCGGCAATTTCATGGACGACGTGAAAGTCGACGAGAAGATCCGCGCCGACGTGGCGTGGAACAATGCGGCAAAACTGTTCAACGTCGGTTGAAAGCAAAAAGCCTTCTCCCGCTTAGCGGGAGAAGGTGGCCCTTGCGCAGCAAGGGTCGGATGAGGCCGCAATCAAATCCTGAAGAACGCCCTGGCGTTGTCTTCAAAGATCATCTTCTTGTCGCCGTCGCTGAGCCATTCAAAGCTCTTGATGATCGGCACGATGTCGTCGAACGTCTTGCCGGTCTTCGGGTTCAGCGACGAACCGACACCGGGGCATTCCGCGCCATACATGCAGCGGTCCGCACCCACAGTCTCGATCAGCAGCCGCAGGCCGGCTTCCGAATAGAGCACCGTGTCGTAATAGAGATTGCGCATCGCCTCGAGAAAATCGACCCCGCGTCGCGAAGCGCCCGATTGGAAGCGCCCGATCTGATAGGGAATGGCGCCGCCGCCGTGCGAGCAGACAATCTTCAGCTTCGGGAAATCCTTGAACACATTTGAATTGGCGAGGCCGAAGACAGCGATCGACTCCTCGTTGATGAAGTGCAGCGTATAGGGCGTGCGCTCCGACTTCGATCCGGTCGCATGGATATGCGCCGCGACATCGAGCTGGCACAGCTTTTCATACAGCGGATACCAGTAGCGGTCGCCGAGCGGCGGCGCTTCCTCGCCGCCGTTCTCGTAAGGATCGGGATTGAGCAGGCAGCCCTTGAACCCGAGCTTGGTGACGCAGCGCTCCAGCTCCGGCAACGCCGCCGTGATCGGCTCACCCGCAGCCTGCGGCAAGCCGCACATGCCGAAGAACTTGTCGGGAAAGAGCTGCACCGAGCGCGCGATGATATTGTTGGTTTCCTCGGTGAACCAGTGCACGAGCCGCGACGGCTTCACGCTGTGCATCATCTGGAACGGACGCGGCGAGATCAGCTGCCGGTCGATGCCAAGCCGGTCCATCATCGGAATATGGGCAACCGGACCCATTTCCTTGCGAAAGTAGGATTCCTTGATCTCCTCATCGCTGACCTCGGGCATTTTGCGCCCATGTTCGCCGCGGTGCGACATGATCGAGGCCTTGTAGACCCACAGCGCGGCCGGCGCGCTGACATGGGCGTGACAGTCGATAATCATCCCTCGTTCCTCCCCTATTCTCAGGTCGGAATATGGCATTGCTGAAAAGAAAATAGCAAATGATTTGCTTTTCAGGATCGGCCGGCGAGACGGTTCCGCATATCCGAACGCTTGTCTGCCACCGCCGCCTGTTGGCTCAGGGGCGCACGCCCGGCGCTTCCATCGGCATGCCCCGCGCCCGCCACATCAGATAAAGCTCCAGATTGACGAGTTCCTGGTCGCCGTAGGCATAGGGCTCGGCACGCACGCCGATCATGCAATTGCGCAGCCGTCGCTGCAGCGAGCCCACCGTCTGCCATTCCAGCCGGTAGAGCGGATAGGCCGTGGGATGGGCCTGCGGCAGCAGCGAGCCGCCGAGTTTTTGCCCCCAATTGTCGGTGTGGCATTGGGCGCAGGACAGATTGAGCTGGCCGAGCCGCTCGCTGTAGAGCTTCTCGCCCTCCGCGCGAAACGGCTTGATGCGGCTGTCGTCTTTCGCTTCGATGGGCATGCCCTTCGACTGCCGCGCCAGATAGGCAGTCAGCGCCAAAAGATCGCGGCTCTCATAAGCCAGGGGCGACGCCTTCTGCCGGTCCGTGCGGCATAGATTGATGCGCTGCTCCAGATTGACGACCTTGGACGATTTTTCATCGAAGGCCGGATAGCGCGCCGCGACGCCCCTCATGGTCGTTGCGGCATCCTGGTGACACGACGAACAGGCCTTGTTGTCGGCGCCGGTGGGCTTGTTCCACAAAGCCTCGCCGTCGAGCACCCAGAGCATGGCCGGGTTCGACGTGTCGTCGTTCTCGATGTCCTGGGTCTGCCGGCTCATGAATTGCGAACCGGATTTGCGATCTGCCAGAGGAATTTCATCCCCCGCGGCAAACGGCGCTGACGAAAGAAAGGACGCGCAGACCAAGGCAAACGAGACACGAAGCCGGCTGAGCCGCATCATTCGACGGTGATCTGCTTGGTCTCGACCGCCTCGAAGCCATTGTCGCCTCGCCAGGTGAGAACGATCTCGCCGCTGTCCGTCGCCCGTGTCGAGAAGGAGATGAACGGATTGGCGGCGATTGCCGGCGAATACCTGGCCTTGAAGACCTCTTCGCCATTGTAGGTACAGGTGAACGTCTGCACGATGTCGCGCTGAATGATCTTGCCATTCGTACCAACGCGAAATCCGGATTCCATCGGATGCGAGATCAACGCCTTGATCTCGATAATCTCGCCGCGCTTTGCCTTGGCGGGAACGTTGACGAGCGCGCGCGCCATCACAGAATATCCTCAAGGCAGGCAGCCAAAGTCACGATGACATCCGCATTGTCGAACCAGAACGAGCCGTCGCTCATCTCGGCAATCGCCGTGATCTTCTGGCTGTCGGCGAGCTTGATCCGTGTGGCAAAGCTCGCACGTCCGCAACGTGGACCCATGGTGCAGGTAATCACATCCGGCTGCGGGTTCTTCTCGTTCACCACATGAATCACCTTGACGTAATTGTCATCGGTCATCGGGCTGTCGACGGAAACGGTCATCGGCACCGTATTGCCGTTGTCGACCAGCGGCGGCAGGTCGAGCGTAACCCTCCCCTTGGTCATGGGCTTGCCGCCGGTGATCTCATCGACAAGCTGCTTCATCATATCGGGCGTCGCCCATGCGCTCTGCGGGCCGGCTGCGCCAAGCGCCAGGCCGAGGCTCAACTGCCCCGTCCGCAAAATGAAGATCCGCCGTGTCGGTCCGCTCATCGTTCTAGTTCCGCCAACCTGTTTCATCACTGACGCAATGTCATCAGAAAGGCGACGACATCCTCGATCTGCTCGGCATTCAGGATCGGCTTGCCGGCAAAGCCCGGAGCCACGCGCGTCAGGCCGTCGATACGATAATAGGATGGCATGATCGTGTCGGGATTCAAGCGCCGTCCATCGGCAATGCGCAGCCGCAACTGGCTTTCATTGAGCCGCGTCGCGGCGCCGGCCAGGCTCGGCGCCAACGTGCCTTGAAATCTCTCCTCGGGAAACGGACCCGAATGGCAAAGCAGGCATAGGCCGGTCTGGCGGTTGACGACGATAGCGCGGCCTTGCGCCGGATCACCGCGCGATCCGCTCAAGGGCTCCGTGATACCATCGTTCTCGACCACGAAGTCCCCCGGCATCTGTTGCGCCATCGCCGCTGGCACGCTGGCCGCGAGCAAGAAGAACCAGGCCAGGCAGCGCAAGCTTCTACCCAAAGACTTCGGCCGTGATCGTATTGAACCAACCATCGGCAAGCCGGGCTTCCTGGGCGCGAAAATCCGCCGGCGCGTCAAGCGGGCTGGTGCCGCCGGCGCCATCGATGTCGGCCAGCAATCCGTTCGTCGGCTTGTAGACGCCGGCAACCGTGATGCCATAGTCCGGCGCGACAACGCTGTAACAGGTGTTGATCAGCCGCGGCTCCGGCGGCTTGCCGTTGGCCAGCATGGTCACGACGGCGGCGGCGCAGACTTTCGCCTGGGCATTGGCGGAGAACGCTGACTTCGGCATGGCGCCGGCAACCGAAGCATCGCCGACCACGTGGATGCCCGGCCGCAGTTTCGATTCAAACGTCACCGGATCGATCGGACACCAGCCGCTGCGGTCGGCAGCGCCCGCCAGTTCCGCGATATGGCCTGCCTTCTGCGGCGGAATGACATTGGCCACCGCCGCCTTGTAGGTGGAGAAATCCGTCGTCAGGGTCATCGCCGCCGGATCGACGGACGTCACCTTGCCGCCGTTCGAGAGCGACACCCATTCCACCATGTCGCCGTAGAGCGCCTTCCAGGCGTTCTGGAACAGACGCTGCTTGGAGAACACATCCTTGGCGTCGAGAATGATGAGCTTGGATTTCGGCTTTTTGGTTTTCAGATAATAGGCGATCAGGCTGGCGCGCTCGTAAGGCCCTGGCGGGCAGCGGAACGGGTTGGCCGGCGACGAGATGACGACCACGCCGCCGTCGTCCATCGCCTCGAGTTGCCGCCGCAGCAGCAAAGTCTGTTCGCCGGCCTTCCACGCATGCGGCATGATCGCGGCCGCCGCCTCGTTATAGCCCGGCAGTCCATCCCAACGGATGTCGACGCCGGGCGAGAGCACCAGCCGGTCGTAATTCAGGGTTGTTCCATCGGCGAGCGTGACGCGCTTGGCCTCGGCATCAACTCCCGTCGCCGTGGTGAAGGCAATCTCGACGCCCGTCTTGGCAAGATTGTCGTAGCCGAACTCCTGCTGCTTCAGATCGCGCAGGCCGGCAATGACGAGATTGCTGAACGGACAGGCGGTGAATGTCTTGCTCGCCTCGACCATGACGACGGAAAGCGCCGGATTGAAACTTTTGAGCGCGCGTGCACAGCTTGCGCCGCCAAAGCCACCGCCGATGACGACCACGCGGCCGGCCGATCCTTGCGCTAGAGCCGGCCGTGAGAGCGAAGCGACGGAAAGCCCCGCCGCCGCAGTCCCGATGAATGTGCGCCTGTCGAGCCTGATGTCTTTACTCATTGGGCCTGATCCTTCCGCGCCGCATACCACGACGCAATGGCGCGGATTTCATCGTCCGTAAAACCTTTGGCCACCCGGTCCATGACCGTCCCCGGCGCCTTGCCGCTTTTGAAGGCGAGCAGCGCAGTGACGATATCGTCGGCATTGCGGCCGACAATGCGGGGCGCCGGCGTCTGCACGCTGGCGCTGGCGGGATGGCAGCCGGAGCAGGACAAGGCGCCGGCAGGAGCATCGAGACCGTCGGCCCGCGCGTTGCCTGCGATGGCGAAGAACAAAACTGCAGCAAAGAACGATCGAACAGGCATGCGCTTCTCGATAAAAAGGGGCGGCCCGTAGGCCGCCCTCAAGGCATTACGCAGATTTGAGACTGTGGTTCATCAACGGCAGATCGCGAATGCGCTTGCCGGTGGCGGCGAAGATCGCATTCAGCACCGCCGGCGCCGCCACTGCGATCGTTGGTTCGCCGACGCCGCCCCAGAACCCACCCGACGGCATGATGATGCATTCGACCTTCGGCATTTCGTCGATGCGCATCATGTTATAGGTGTCGAAGTTCGTCTGCTCGATGGCGCCATCCTTCACGGTGCATTCGCCGTAAAGCATTGCCGTCAGACCATAGACGAAAGACCCGGCGATCTGCCGCTCGATCTGCGCGGGGTTGACGGCATAGCCGCAATCCGTCGCGCCGACGATGCGCAGAATCTTCAACTGCCCTTCCGGACTGACCGTCACATCGGCCACCGCCGCCACATAGCTGCCGAAACCCATGATCTGCGCCACGCCCTGGAAGACGCCCTTCGGCGCCTTGCCGTAATTCGCCTTGGCGGCAGCCGCATCGAGCACGGCCCGGTGTTTCGGTTTCAGCATCTTGCGCCGGAATTCGAGCGGGTCCTGCCCCGCCTCCTTGGCAAGCTCGTCCATGAAGGATTCCACATAGACGGCATTGTGGTTGAGATTCACGCCGCGCCAGAACCCGGCAAGGATATGGGTGTTGCGCATGGCGTGGTCGATCAGCACGTTCGGAATGTTATATCCGAAATTGCCTTCCGGCGCGCTCGGTGTCAGCCCCTGGAAGACGGCCGGGTCCATGCCGTTCTGCAGCGCCTGCGGCAACAACGATGCGAGGATCGACTGTCCCGAAATGCGCATGTGCAATGCGGTCAGATTGCCGGCGGCATCGAAACCGCCGGTCATCTTGCACTGTGTCACCGGGTGATAGGCGCAATGCGCCATATCTTCCTCGCGCGTCCAGATCAGCTTCACCGGCGTACCCGGCATTTCCTTGGCGATCTTGACCGCTTGCGTCACATAGTCCGTGCGCGCACGCCGGCCGAAACCGCCGCCAAGATGCACCTTGTAGACATCGCATTTGTCGACAGGCAGGCCAGACGCTTCCGCGACCGCTGCCAGCGCACCTTCGCCGTTCTGCGTCGGACACCAGATCTCGCACTTGTCGGGCGTGTAGAGAGCCGTCGTATTCATCGGCTCCATGGTCGCGTGATGCAGATAGGGAAAGGAGTAGACTGCCTCGTACTTCTTGGCTGCGCCCTGCAGGGCAGCCGACGCATCCCCGGCCTTGTTGCCGACAAAGGCCTGCTCGGCTGAAAGTCCTTCCTTCAGCATCTCGGCGATCGTCGCGCTCGACACTTTGACGTTCTCGCCGAGGTCCCATGTTTTCGGCAGAGCCGCGAGTGCAGTCTTGGCGTTCCAGAACGTATCGGCGACCACCGCGACGCTGCTGTCGCTGACGCGTACGACCGATTTGACGCCACGCATGGATTTGACTTTATCGGCATCAAACGACGTCAGTTTGCCGCCGTTGACCGGACAATCGTGGATGGCCGCGATGACCATGCCCGGCAGCTTAATGTCGATGCCGTAAACCTGTTTGCCCGTCAGCTTGTCGACCGTGTCGAGGCGCTTCACCGGCTTGCCGATCAGCTTCCACTCCTTCGGGTCCTTCAGCTTCACGTCCTTCGGCGGATCAAGCTTGCCGGCGGCGCTCGCCACCTTGCCGAAGGTGGTTTTGCGGCGTGACCCCTTATGCGTGATGACGCTGCTGGCGGCCGTGCATTCGCCGGCCGGAACCTTCCATTCGTTGGCCGCGGCCTGGATCAGCATTTCGCGCGCGACGGCGCCGCCCTTGCGGACATATTCCTGGGACTGCCGGATGCTCTGGCTGCCGGTCGAATTGAAATTGCCCCACACGCGCTTACGCGCGACGTTCGTGCCGGGGGTCGGATATTCCCACGTCACTTTCGACCAGTCGCACTCCAGCTCTTCGGCAACCATCTGCGCCAGGCCGGTCAACGACCCCTGGCCCATTTCAGAGCGCGCGATGCGGATGACGACCGTGTCATCAGGCTTCACCACGACCCAGGCATTCACTTCCGGTGTGGCGTCCGCTGCCAAAGCCTCAGGGATATAATTGAAGCCGAGCGAAAAGCCGCCGGTTGTAGCGGCGGCGCCGACGAGAAACGAGCGACGATCGAATTTTGGCATGTCGTTCATGGTCGCCCCCCTCAAGCTTTCGCGGCGGCGTGGATCGCCTGCCGGATCTGTTGATAGGTGCCGCAACGACAGATGTTGGTCAGCGCCGCATCGATGTCGGCGTCCGTCGGCTTCGGCCGATCTTTCAGCAGGGCTGAAACGGCCATGATCATGCCGCTCTGGCAGTAACCGCACTGGGGAACTTCATTGTCGAGCCAGGCCTTCTGCACCTTGGTCATCACGCCATTGGCAGCGAGACCTTCGATCGTGGTGATCTTCTTGCCGGAGACCATGTTGACCGGCACCGAGCACGAGCGCGTGGCGACGCCATCGATATGCACCGTGCAGGCGCCGCACTGGGCAATGCCGCAGCCATATTTGGTTCCGGTGAGACCGAGCGAATCGCGCAGCACCCACAATAACGGCGTGCGCGGATCGACATCGGCCTGATACGGCTTACCGTTAACGTTGAGAGACGCCATGATCTTCTTCCCTTCCAACTGTGATCGACTTGATGCGATTCGACAAAACGCCCGAGCGATTCCAAGGCAGCTAGCCACCTTGGAATTAATCTAGCTACGATCTGTCGATTGGGGAAATCGCAATTTCGCGAGCACAACATCAGGCGCTGCAGGCCCGGTTCGCCTTGAGCTGAAACAGCGTGCAAATTTTGCACGTGCCTGAAGAGAAGCTTTCTTACGTCCGGTGTTGCCGCAACGCACAAACATTCAGACCGACTGCCGAGTGCCGCCCGTCACGGCATCAATGCGTCGACGATCTTGCGGACTTCCTCGGTCCGGTCACGGGGAATGACGAGCACGCCATTGGGCGTCGCCACTACGACAAGACCTTCCACGCCGATCACACCCACGGAAACGCCTTCGGCGAAAATCAGGTTGCCGGTGCTGTCGGAGGCGACTGCGGCGCCATGCAGGCTATTGTTGTCGCCATCGCGCGATGATTGTTCCCAGATCGACGCCCAGGAGCCAAGATCGCTCCATGTGAAGTCAACGGGAACGACGGCGGCATTGTCCGCTTTTTCCATGACCGCATAGTCGATGGAGATCGACTGGCATTTGCGGAATTGATCGAGTGGCAGCCTGATATGCCTGCCACTCGGCTTGGCGGCCGCATAGGCTGCCTGCGTTTGCTGCAGCAGATCGGGCGCATGCCGGGTCAGTGCATCGAGCATTGCCGATGCCCGGAACAGGAACATGCCGGCGTTCCAGAGATATTCGCCGGAGGCGAGATAGTCTTCTGCGGTTTCGCGATTGGGCTTCTCGACGAAGCGCTTGACGCGCGAACAGCCGCTGTCGATGGCATCGCCGACGTTGATATAGCCGTAGCCGGTTTCCGGCTTCGTCGGACGAATGCCCAGCGTCACGATAAAGCCCTGCTGTGCCGCCGGCAAGCCGCGCAAAATGCTGTCGCGGAAATGCTTTTGGTCCGGAATCGCATGGTCCGACGGCAGGATCAAAAGTACCGCATCGGGATTGGTCGCCACCGCATGCAGACAGGCGACGGCGATGGCCGGCGCGCTGTTGCGTCCGATCGGTTCGACGATCACGGCGGCGGCGGGGATATGTATTTCCTCGAGCTGTTCGATCACATAATCTTCGTGTCGCGCATTGCAGATGACGACCGGTTCCCCGAAGCGGCTATCGGTCTCCATATTCACGCGCAGGCACGTCTGCTGGAACATGGTGTTGTCGTCGATGAGCCGATGAAACTGCTTTGGCTTCTGGCCCGTTGAGAGCGGCCACAGACGGGTTCCGCTGCCTCCACTCAGGACGACGGGAACAATCGCGGAAGCAACGACCGGATTTGCCAAAACGAACTCCAAATTTATCCACTGACGACAGGCTGCGAGCAAAGACAGGTGAGACCTCGGTTACGCCGTAAACCGACCGGCGCAGCAGAAGCGAGCCGGCAACCCGTTCTCACGAGACCGGCGATTGGGCGACGTTGCCGGCAACAGACGCATAAAGCTCGGCCGGCTTATGGCCGCTCGCTATCTCACTCTTGGCAACTTCCACGAACGCGCAAACGAGGTGATAGAAAGTGCTGGCCGGCGCGGGCTCGCTGACGAACGATCCGTCATCCGACATCTTATCGCGCCACAACCCTTTCGGCAGACCATCGAAATAAAGCCCGATGGAATGGATGGCGTCCTGGGCCACCCTCACATAGGCATCACGCTCCGCCGCATCGGCAAGTTGCGCCAGCGCCAGCGACGCCTTCAGCCGTTCGGTCTGTGGCCAGAGCCGTGCTCCCGAATTGCGCCAGCTCAAATCATGATGCAGTTCGTTGATCGCCACGCCGCGCTCCTGGCACACACCGTGACGTTGGCCAAGATCATAAAGTCGATGATAGATCGTACCGCAGGGAACATCGCAAATGGCTTCATAGCGCGTCAGCAGCCATGTCCACTCGAACAGATGCCCCGGCTCGATGATGGCCTGAGCGCCGGCATCGACAGGCGTCCAGTCCATATGGAAAAACTCGAGTAGCGCGCCGGAGCGAGGATCGACAAACTTGTCTTTGCAGATGCACACCATCTCATCCGCCAGATCGCGCCAGGCCGGCGCATCGCTGACCTCGATCCAGGCCAGAGCTGCCTCGAGCAGATGCATATGCGGATTGGCGCGCAACGCATCGCGATTGAGTGGCGTATCGTAGAAACCACCCAGGGGATGGGCGAAATCGCGGCGAATATTATGCAGAAGCGACAGTGCCAACTCGCTATATTTCGCATTCCGCGTAACCCGGAAACTCTGCGCCAGTGCGAGCAGGTAAAACGCCTGGTCGTAGAGATCAGGCGGCGTATCGGCCGGCGCGCCGGTCGCCGAATGGATGCCCCGCAAATATCCGTCTGAATCGCGTCCATGTGCCAGAATGAAACGCTCGCCATGATCGATCATCTTGCGCCAGTCGCCGCTCCAGCCGAGATCTCCGGCATGGGCGAAGCAATAAATCTGCCGGGCCTGAACACGCACCCGTCGGTTTTCCACGACAGGATGGCCCTGCAGATCGATACGCTCGACAAATCCGCCGTTTTCCCTGTCGCAGCCGGAATTTGCCCACATATCAAAGGCATGGTCGCGAAGCCAGGAGACCGCGTCCGAGAACTGAAGTCCGGAAGGTTGCGTTCCAAGCTCCGCGGCTTTCGCCTGAACTTTCGTCATCTGCACGAACGCACCCTCTTCGCTTTAACTCTGCCGGCTCCGTAAGAACGCCACGAAAACCAGCAAATTCAGCAACACAATTGTTACCAAACTCTTGCCGGAGGGTCCAGTAAGGACCCCGATGCAAGCGCTGCAAGATTCGTTCTAGCCTTCAATTTTGGCAACTATATTTCAGATGAACCAATTCTTGCCTAAGACGGATGACAAAACGATTATCCGAACACTGACGCTGCACGACTATATTCTAAGCAAGTCGCGCGCCGAGACGTCGCAGGAGCCTTATTTTGTCATCTGATCGTTTGCGGACAGCCTTCGACGTCACGCATATGGTATCCAGGCTGATCGTCAACGAACCAACCGGCATCGACAGGATCGACCTCGCTTTCGCCAGACATTTCATCCGTCCGGATGTTTCCGGCGCGAGCGCTGACTTCAGCGGCGGCATTCACTACGGAAACCGCCACGAGCGGCTGCACTCGCCGGCGCAGACAGCCAAAATCCTCGAGCTTGCGGAACAGTTCTGGCAAGAGAAGCCAAATGCAGCAGACGACGCGCCGTTCAATCGGCTACGCGCCTGGCTGGCCAGCACGCCGGGAGCGCCTTTCAAGAAACTCGACGTCACCAGGCCCGAACGATCCTGGCTCTACGGCAAGTATCGCTCATTGCGCATGACCCAATTGCGCCTTGCGCAAAATCGGTCGGTGCATATCCCCCAAGGTGCGATCTATCTCAACATCGCCCAGCATCAGTTGGAAAATCCATGGCGCTTGACCTGGCTCGACCGACGGCCTGATCTGCGCAAGGTCTTCTTTATCTTCGACCTCCTGTCGATCGATTATCCGGAATATTTCCGTCCCGATAATCATGACCTGTTCCGCCGGCGGCTTGCCACTGCCCTGCACCATGCCGATGCGTTTCTCGTCTCCGCGCAAAGCGTCAAGACCAGGCTCGAAGAAGAGATGCGCGCGCTGGGCCAGCGCCCGCGCCCGATCCATGTCGGCTATTTTCCCTCGCCGCTCACGCTTGATGATAGTCAGCCGGCAACAGCGCTTCCCGAACGCTCCGCAACCGATCACCCTTATTTCATCATTGTCGGCACCATCGAGCCGCGCAAGAACCATCTTCTGCTGTTGCAGCTCTGGCGCGAGATGGTCCGCGAAAATCCCGATGCGCCACGTCTGCTCATCGTTGGCGGCAGAGGTTGGGAATGCGAGCAGGTCATCGATCTGCTCGACCGCTCGCCGGTTCTGCGCTCCCATGTGGCGGAAGTCTCGGCCGTTCCCTCGGCTCAGCTCAACCGTCTGGTGAGTGGTGCGCAGGCCTTGCTGATGCCGACGTTTGACGAAGGCTATGGACTGCCCGTGGTGGAAGCTCTCTCCATGGGCACGCCGGCCATCGCCTCCGATATTCCTGTGTTCCGCGAGATCATGCAGGATTGCGCGATCCTCAGATCACCGCTCGACGGGCCGGGCTGGAAATCAGCGATCCTCCAGATCGCCAACAAACAGTCGGATTTTCACAAAGACGCCCGGGAGCGCGCCGCGCGCTTCGTCGCGCCGACCTGGTCCAAATATTTCGCCGACGTGGAAGCCTTCTTAGCCGGTCTGTAAACCATCAGCCAGTTGTCATTCCCGACGGCCGCATAGCGGCGAGCGGGAATCCAGACCTGATGATCCAGCGCATCCCAACACCCAACATGGAGGCTCTGCAACGCCTGGTTTCCCGCTCGCGCTGCGCGCGTCGGGAATGACAGTGGCTGCGGCCCTTATATCACGCAGGCTGCGCTGCCGGCTCCATCGACCGCAGGCGCGGCATCACCTCTTGCGCGAACAACTCCACCGACCGGCACATTTCGTCAAATGTCATGTCGCCGAAGGAAAAGCGGAGAACCGAGTAATTGGCTCCCGTCTCGGCGTGTTGCTGTTGCAGGAAATGCAATACGGTTTCGGGAGAACCGGCGATCGCCCGCTCGGCCGCCATCAACTCATCATAAGTCGCTTCCTGGCCGCTGAGCTTCGGCACCACGCCATGCAGTGTATGCAGCCATCGGAAGCTCTTGTTGAAGGAAAGATGCGCCCGGCGCGCAATCGCCATCGCTTCCTCGTCGCTCGGCGCGACCACGATGGTGCGGGCGAGACCGATCATTCGTTCCGGCCCGTCGTACCCGCTCGCATCCAGTTCGCGTTTGAAGTCGCCGATATAGTGCGCCGACTTTCGCGTCCCCTCGTTCATGACGACGTTAAACCGCGCCCGCGCCGCGCGAATGGCGCTCTCAGTCGAATGCACGCCATACCAGACCGGCGGCATCGGCTTCTGGAACGGCTTGAGATGCAGCGGCACATTGCGCATGTCGAAATGCTTGCCGGTGAAATCGATGCGGCCTTCGATTAAACCCTGGCGCACGACGATCAACGCCTCGTCGTAAATCTCGCGCGCCTCGGTCGGATCGAGGCCAAAATAGGCGAGTTCCATCGGCACCGAGCCGCGGCCAAAGCCGATATCGAGACGCCCGCCGCTGATCTGATCGACCATGCAGATTTCTTCGAACATGCGCAGCGGATGATGCGCCGGCAGCGCATAGACCAAGGTGCCGACGCGCAACCGCTTCGTGCGTTGCGCCAGCGCCGCCAGGAACACGCTGGGCGACGCGCCGCCACCCAGCGGCGTGCAATGATGTTCGGTCACATGATAGCAGTGGAAGCCCGCCTGATCGTAAAGCTCCCCGAGCCGCAGACGGTTTTCGTAATGCTCGTGCTGCGGCAGATCGCTGCTGAGATCGAGATGATCCATGGCCCCGAAGTGCATTTTCCGCCCTTTCTCCGAAGCCTTGCATGGCTTCGAGTTCATTCTGGCCAGAAATACCAAGATTTGACGGGAAGCGCGACTCCTTCTCCCGTTTACGAGAGAAGGTGGCCCTTGCGAAGCAAGGGTCGGATGAGGGTGCATTCAGGCTAGTTTCATTGCGGAAGATCGGGATGCTATTGAAAGTTACGCTGGCGCCCTCATCCGACCCTCGCGATGCGAGGGCCACCTTCTCCCGTAAACGGGAGAAGGAGTCGCACCTCAGGCTGCGTCGGTCGCTTTCAACGGCGCAGGAATCTCAGCGCTCGCCGTCTCGACCTCCGATAGCACTGAGCCGATCATGACGACAACCGGGCCGTCCTCATCGATCCCCTCGAGCAGATCCGGCAATGTTCCGATGGTCGCGATGATCCGGCGCGAATTCTGCCGCGTCGCAGAAAACACCGCTGCCGCAGGCGTGTCTGGGTCGAGGCCAGCGGCCAGCGCCGCGTCGCGCAATCCGCCAAGCGTCTTGCGCGGCATATAGACGACGGTGGTCACATCGCGGTCGGCGATAGCCTCCCAGCAGATCGACTTTGGCAAGGCGCCGCTGCGCGCATGGCCGGTGACGAATTGCACGCGTTGGGCGTGATCGCGATGGGTCAGCGAGATGCCGAGATCGGCCGCCGCGCCCTGCGCCGTGGTAATGCCCGGCACGATCTCGACCGCCACGCCGGCATCGCGGCAGGCGGTGATCTCCTCACCAGCGCGGCCGAATATGCCGGGATCGCCGCCCTTCAGCCGCACCACATGTTTGCCGTCGCAGGCAAAGGAAACCATCAGGGCGTTGATGTCATCCTGCTTGCAGGACGGACCATACCCGGTCTTGCCAACGAGCATGCGGCGCGCTTCGCGCCGTGCGAAGTCGAGGATCTCCTGCGACACGAGATGATCGTAAAGAATGATGTCGGCCGATTGCAGCAGGCGCACGGCCTTCAAGGTCAGCAATTCCGGATTGCCCGGTCCCGCGCCGACAAGACTGACCCGGCCTGTCTTCTTGGTCGTCGACGCACCGGCCGTTTCGAGCAGGGCCTGGAAATCCCCGTCCGCAGGACGGCGATGCGGCTGCGCGAAAGCCAGCGCTGCATAGGCAGACCAGAAACCCCGCCGCAAGGCAGAGCCGGCCTGCCGCAGCGGCGTCTGCGCCCGCCACAGCTTTGCGGCCGCCACCCAATGGGCGAACCCTGCCGGCAGCATCGCTTCGATCTTTGCGCGAATGGCCTGCGCGAAAATTGGCGCGGCGCCATCCGTTGAAATGGCGACGACCAGCGGCGAACGGTTGACGATCGAACCAAACTGGAAATCGCAAAACTCGGGCTGGTCGATGACATTGACCGGCACCCCATGGCCTCTTGCGGCGACGGCGAATGCCCGGGCCTGACTAACGTCCTCGAACGCGCCGATCGCAAGCCGCGCGTCGGCGAAGTCGGCGTCGTTCCAGGCATGCGTGTGGATCTCGACGGCGCCCTGGACTGCGGCGAAAGCCTCGGCGGATTCCGTCGCGATGATGACGCGGGCGCCGGCTGCGGCCAGCAACTCAGCCTTCCAGACCAGCGCCTCCGTCCCTCGTCCTGCCAGCAGAACCGGCGCGCCGTCCAGCTTGTGAAACAGCGGCAAGGTCGCAAGCGGCTGCATCCGCGATGGGGCGGAAGCAGACGTATCAGATGCACCCTGTCCCATCGCTGCCGTATCCCAGTTACTTAAATGCCGTCACCGTCGACATTTGCCTCATCGCGCAGCCGGCTTTCATCTACCGCCAGGCCGCTGTCTTGCATCCAAAGCGAAAGCAATCCGCATGCCACGGTATCGACTACGGCCACGCCAAGACCGAGAAGAACACTTCCCGACAGGGCGCCGACGATGGCGCCGATGATCACCGCCAAAGGCGCATAACCAAGCAGCACACGTTTGAAAATACCGCCGCGTGTCTGGCGCCGCAGCGGCAGATCGGCCGCGAGATAGGTGCTTAGACGTCCCGAAAGCCCCGCGGGCACCACCTGCGCAATTCCGTCGGCCGCCGCCTGCGGCGACAGGGAAGAATCGACGAGGCCAAGCGCCATCGTCTCATTGGTCCAGCGATCGATCAGGATGAAGCCGCCCAGCTCGCGATCCTCGTTATACTCGCTGGCGATGATCGGCCGGTCGAGCGTGATCGCGGCGATGCCGATCTCGTTCATGTTGAGGCGCTGCGTCTCGCCTTCCTCATAGGTATGAATGTCGACCGCGCGCGAGACCGAGACCTTCGCCTGCGCCGTCGTCGTGCCCAGCTTGAGAAGATAGGTCGATCCGTCGGCCAGCGGGCGCTCGGACATCCAGAGAATGCGCGCCGGGACGACCGAGCGCGACTTGCCGGCGTAATTCGCCGACACGATGACGTCGCCGCGCGACACATCGATCTCGTCGGCCAAGGTGAGGGTCACCGCCTGGCCGGCCACCGCCTCGCCCAGATCTCCGTCGTAGGTCACGATGCGCGTCACCGTGCTGCGCCGGCCGCTCGGCAAGGCGATGATCGCATCGCCCTGCGCCACCTTGCCGTGCGTCATCCAGCCGGCATAACCGCGGAAATCAAGGTTCGGCCGGTTGACCCACTGCACCGGAAACGTGAACGCGCCATCCGCCGTCTCCAAAGACTTGATATCCACGGTCTCGAGATGGCCGATCAACGTCGTGCCGCGATACCACGGCATGGCGGCCGACGGCGTCGTGACATTGTCGCCTTCAAGCGCCGAAACCGGCACAAAAACCACATTGCTGAAGTTCAGCCGCTTCGCCAGCTCGCGATAATCGGCAACGATCTTGTCATAGACCTGCTGGCTGTAGCCGACGAGATCCATCTTGTTGATGGCAATGACGACCTCGCGCACGCCGAGCATCGAGACGATGAAGGAATGACGTCGTGTCTGCGGCAGCACACCCTTGCGGGCATCGATGAGAATGATGGCCAGCTCGGCGGTGGAAGCGCCGGTCGCCATATTGCGGGTGTATTGTTCATGTCCCGGCGTGTCGGCGACGATGAACGAGCGCCGTGGCGTCGAGAAATAGCGGTAGGCGACATCGATGGTGATGCCCTGCTCGCGCTCGGCGGACAGACCATCGACCAGCAGCGCGAAATCGATCCGAGCACCCTGCGTGCCGAATTTCTGCGAATCCTTTTCAAGCGCTTCCATCTGGTCGTCGAAGACCACGCCGCTGTCATGCAGCATGCGGCCGATCAGGGTCGACTTGCCGTCATCCACGGAACCGCAGGTGATGAAGCGCAACAAGGACTTCTGCGCGCCGTCTATCGATGATCCCGCAGCCGTTTGCGGAGCCGCTTCGCCGCTCTTCACGCGGTCAACCGCAATCGCGTCCATTAGAAATAGCCTTCCTGCTTCTTCTGCTCCATCGACCCGGAACCGTCATGGTCGATGATCCGGCCCTGACGTTCGGAGGAATGCGAGTTCTGCATTTCCTCGATCACAGCTTCCAGGGTCGCGGCTTCGCTTTCGACAGCGCCGGTCAGCGGATAGCAACCGAGCGTGCGGAAGCGCACCATCATGTTCTCGACGCTCTCGCCCGGCCGCAGCTTCATGCGCTCGTCGTCACGCATGATCAGCGCGCCGTCGCGCCTGATGACAGGCCGCGACTTGGCGAAATACAGCGGTACGACGGGAATTTTCTCAAGCGCGATGTAGGACCAGACATCAGCCTCGGTCCAGTTGGAGATCGGGAACACGCGGAAGCTTTCCCCCGGCCGCTTGCGCGTATTGTAAAGCCGCCACGGCTCCGGCCGCTGATTCTTCGGGTCCCAGCGATGTTCGGCAGACCGCAGCGAGAAGACGCGCTCCTTGGCGCGCGATTTCTCTTCATCGCGACGCGCACCACCGAAGGCCGCATCGAAGCCGTATTTATCGAGCGCCTGCTTCAACCCCTGTGTCTTCATCACATCCGTATGCAGGCGCGAGCCCGAGTCGAACGGATTGATGCCGGCCTTCACGCCCTCTTCGTTGATGTGCACGATGAGATCGATGCCCAGTTCCTTGGCGCGCTGATCGCGGAACTCGATCATCTCGCGGAACTTCCAGGTCGTGTCCACATGCAGCAGCGGAAACGGCGGCTTGGCCGGATAGAAGGCCTTCATGGCAAGATGCAGCATCACGGCCGAATCCTTGCCAATCGAATACATCATCACCGGCTTCTCGCATTCGGCGACAACTTCCCGGATGATGTGGATCGATTCTGCCTCGAGCTTCTGCAGATGGGTAAGCTGAATCATCTGAACGGTCCTTCGGCGGCCACGGGCGCGCTGCGCACGAAACGGCCGGATTCATCGACGTGCAATCCGCACTCTTTCTGGTCTTCGTTTTCCCACCACCAGCGGCCGGCGCGCTCCGGCTCACCCGGCTTCACCGCGCGGGTGCAAGGCGCGCAGCCGATCGAGGGATAGCCCTTGGCGTGCAGCGCGTTGACAGGGATTTTCTCGCGTTCGACGAAGGCGACGAGATCGTCCCGGTCCCAGTCGAGCAACGGATTGGCCTTGATGCAATTGTGGGCGGAGTCGAAGGAAACAAAGTCAATCATGCTGCGGCCGGCCGACTGACCGGCACGCAAGCCAGTGATCCACACGGTAGCGCCGGCGAGCGCGCGCTTCAGCGGCTCGACCTTGCGCACATCGCAGCACGCGTGACGCGCCGGCACCGACAGATAGAAGCCATCGATGCCCTGGTCGGCGATCAATGCTTCCAGACCTTCGTGGCGTGGATAGACGGCACGGATGCGGCGCGAATAACGCCCTTCCGTCTCGCTCCATACAGCATAGGTCTCGGGAAACAGCCGCCCGGTATCGAGCGTGATCACCTCGATCGGCAGATCGGCGGTGAAGATCAGGTGCGTCAGCGCCTGGTCTTCGATGCCGAAGCTCGTGGTGAAAACCACGCGGCCGCCGACCTCTTGGCACAGCAGCCGCAAACGCTCGACCGTGTCGAGCGCCGCGAAGCGCTTGTTCAAGTCTATCGCTTGATCCGCGGATTGGTCATTTGCCATCAGCCTGTTCCTTCGCCAGGCGCGCGGCGCGACGTTGATCCATGATATTTCCCACATCGCCGTAGTTGCGCTGATAGGTATGGGTGATGCGTCTCGCGGCAGCGAGCCATTGCTCTTCCGGCTGGCGCGCGAAGACAGCTTCCGACGGCTCGACTTCATCGAAGCCGCAAGCGAACGCGTAAGCGAACTGATCGGCGATCAGGTTGCCGCGCGCACGCAGAACGCCTTGGAAGCCGTTGTTGCGCAGGCGGCGCGCCAGTGTGAATGCACGCCCATCCGTGAACGCCGGAAAGTCGATGGTAACCAGCGCCAGCTTGTCGGCCAGCGCCAGCACCTCGCCATAGGGCACGTTGTTGGGCAGATCGACGCCGATCTGCTGATCCTTACCCTTCGCCGCCAGCGCGTCCTGAACGTTCGCCCAGGGAACGATGACATTCGGGCCGGCGGTCTCGTCGACCACATCGGCGCGCACGAACGGGTTCTGCTTCAACCCCTTCCGATCAAGCAACGGCATTTTCACGCTCCTTGCTTTTCACCGGGGCCTTGGCAACGAAAGCTTCCTTGAACGGCGCCACGCCGATGCGGCGCACCGTATCGATGAAGACCTCGCCTTTCTCGCGCTGGGCCAGATACACATCGACCAGCCGCTCGATGGCATCAGGCACATCCTTCGCATCGATACCGGGACCGAGATGTCCGCCGATGGCGGCATTTTCCGTAGCATCACCGCCAAGAGTGATCTGATAGTTCTCAACGCCGTTCTTCTCGAGACCAAGAATACCGATGTTGCCGATATGGTGATGACCGCAGGCGTTGATGCAGCCAGAAATCTTGATGCCGAGCGGCCCAATATCCTTCTGCCTCTCCTGATCGGCGAAGCGCTTGGACAGCTCCTGAGCGATGGGGATGGAGCGCGCCGTCGCCAGGGCGCAATAGTCGAGCCCCGGGCAGGCGATGATATCGGTGACGAGGCCGACATTCGGCGTCGCCAGATCGGCCTCGCACAGCTTCTGCCACACCGCGAAGAGATCGGCCTGGCGCACATGCGCCAGGACGACGTTCTGCAAGTGGGTGACGCGCAATTCGTCGAACGAATATTTTTCCGCCAGATCGGCCACGAGCCGCATCTGCCCGGACGTGATGTCGCCCGGCGCCTCGCCGATCGCCTTCAGCGAGATCGTCAGCGCGGCATAGCCTGGCACCCGGTGCGGAAACACGTTCGCATCCGCCCAGGTGGCAAAAGCCGGGTTGGTGGCGCGGTGGGTTTCGTAGGCGTTGGATTTCGCCGGCAGCTTTTCATAGGCCGGCGGCGCGAAATAAGCGGCGATGCGCGCCACTTCTTCCGGATCAGCATTGATGGTGGGGCCATCGAGCTGCGCGAACTCTTCCTCGACCCTGCGGCGGAATTCCTCGGTGCCGATCTCGTGCACCAGGATTTTAATGCGCGCCTTGAACTTGTTGTCGCGCCGGCCATCGGCGTTGTAGACGCGCACGATCGCTTCGAGATAGGCGAGCAGATCGCGGCGCGGCAGGAACTCGCGCACCACCTTGCCGACATAGGGCGTGCGGCCAAGACCGCCACCGACGATGACTTCGTAACCGATTTCATGCGTGTCGGGATGGCGCAGGATGCGCAGGCCGATGTCATGCAATTTCACCGCAGCGCGATCATGCTCAGCGCCGGTGACAGCGATCTTGAACTTGCGCGGCAGGAAGCTGAATTCCGGATGCAGGCTCGACCACTGCCGGATCAGTTCGGCGGTCGGGCGCGGATCCTCCAGCTCGTCGGCGGCGACACCGGCAAAATGATCGGCGGTGACATTGCGAATGCAATTGCCCGACGTCTGGATGCAGTGCATCTCGACATCGGCAAGCAGGCTATGAATGTCGGGCACGTCGCGCAGCTTGATCCAGTTGAACTGCATGTTCTGGCGCGTGGTGAAATGGCCGTACCCGCGATCATAACGATCGGCGATCACCGCCAACTGGCGCAATTGCCGCGACGCCAGGGTGCCGTAGGGCACGGCGATGCGCAGCATATAGGCGTGCAATTGCAGGTAGAGGCCGTTCATCAGGCGCAGCGGCTTGAATTCGTCGTCGCTGAGCGAACCGTCGAGACGACGCTTCACCTGGGCGCGAAACTGCGCCACACGCTCACGGACAAACCGTTCATCGAATTGATCGTAGCGGTACATGTTCTGTCCTTTGCCGCCTTAGGGCGAGGGCTTTAAATCTGGTGTCGCCAATCTGATTTCAAGCGCGCTTCGACCTTCAGCGCGGATGCGCGTTGCCGTATTGCGCCTGTTTGCCGAGATCGGGCCGGTGGCTCGGCCCCAGTGACTTGAACCGTTCCCGGAAATGGCGCGGCGTCGGAACACCGGCTGCGTCGATCGATACATCGACGAGATAGGCGTCGACCACGATCTGCGCCGCAAAGGCCGCTTTCGCATGCGCCTCGAGGCGATCGGCGGTCGCATCGTCATAAGCGATCAATGCCTCGGCGGGATTTCTGCTCCAGCTATCGCCGGTGCTGAAGACAACGTCGCCGTCGAGCAGATCGTTCGCCAGAAGAATAGCCGGAAGCGGAACCCGCTTGGGCTGAGCCATTATCGATACTCCTTAGGTGGCGGGCCACGCCGCCGGCCAGATGCATAGGGCGCGGACGCAGGCTCTAAAACCTCTGCAAATCATCGGCATACGTCTATATGAGGCGCCACCATTTTATAGCCCCTCTAAAGACCTTTTCTCGCTCCCCGTCAATTCACTTTTCCGTATCGGTTATGAATAAATAAACATAAAAAATATGTACATAAATTCAAAATCTGACCAAAAGTATCTGGCAAGCCTCTGATAGAATAATATTTTTATCGCCACACAGTCATTTTCCGGGGCGTTTCGCGACGTCATCCCCGCCAACAAGGAATTTCAGTCGCTCGCGCCAGGAAGATTGACGGCCGCCACGGCCAGCGACACTCTCTCCAAAACACCTGCAGAAAACCTTGCAGATAACGGGAGGAATAGATGGTCGCTCGCATCCTGTGCGCCGCGAGCCTTGCCGGCATGGCGCTGACCTTCAGCGTGGCCGCAAAGGCGAATGAGATCGAGGATTTCTACAAGGGAAAACAGGTCTCCCTCGTCGTCAGTTCCGCCTCGGGCGGCGGCTATGACACCCTGTCGCGCGTCGTCGCCAAACACATCGGCCGCTTCATTCCCGGCAATCCGTTGATCGTCGTCCGCAATATGCCCGGCGCCGGCGGCATCGTCGCCATCAACTATCTCTACAATGCTGCCCCGAGAGACGGCGCCACATTCGGCCAGTTGCAGAACACCCTGCCCTTCGAGCCGGTGTTCGGCAACAAGGAGGCGCAATACGATTCGACCAAATTCAACTGGCTGGGCTCAGCCAGTGACGAAACAGGCCTGCTGGTGGTGCGCAAGGATGCGCCGATCGAAACCTGGAAGGACCTTCTCAAGACCGAGATCACCATTGGCGCGCCCGCCATCAATTCAACGCCCGGCTTCAACACCCGCCTGCTGTCCGAAACCCTGGGGCTGAAGCTGAAACTCGTCGTCGGCTATCGCGGGCAGAACGATGTATTCCTGGCTATGGACCGTGGCGAGGTCGACGCCTTCCCCACCTTCTGGTCTTCCCTCGTCTCCACCCGGCCGGACTGGATCCGCGACAAGACCGTCAAGATGATCATGCAATACGGCCCGCGCCGCGAGCCGGCGATCAAGGATGTGCCCTTCGCCCCTGACCTCGTGACCGATCCCGCCAAGTTGCAATTGCTGCGCACGGCAGCAGCGCCGCTCGCGCTCGGCCGCCCGTTCGCGCTGCCACCGAATGTGCCGCCGGCCCATGTCGCCGCCATGCGCAAGGCACTGGCGGCGACCTTCGAGGATGCCGAATATCGCAGCGAGGCGGAGAGGATCGGCGTGCCGGCCAATGCGCCCGCCACCGGCGAGCAGCTCCAGAAGGTCATCGAAGACGTCTGGAACATGCCCGACACCACGAGAGCGCAATTGCTCAAGATCAACGGCCAGTAGCGCCAATGTCGCTGGCGACACGCCGCAACCAATGTCGTTCCCGACGCGCCGCAAGGCGCGAGCGGGAAACCAGGCGCTGCGACTGCTTCGATGCTGGACGTGGATGCAGGCGCTGAATCATCAGGTCTGGATTCCCGCTCGCCTGCTGCGCAGGCGTCGGGAATGACAAACGCGTAGGCTGGAATCAGACGACCACCTTCGTCATCACGCCCTTCGGGAACAGGTCTTCCGGCTTGACGTGCTTGTGAGCGATGCCCTGCTGATAGGTATAGAGCAGCATCTGCTCGAGCGTCGGCCGGTTCGCCTCGATGCCATAGGGGAACGGATCGCCGCCGAACATGTCGCGCATCTTGCGCGCATAAGTCGGCAGCCAGGCGAGCGGATAGCGCGACACCGCCGGATCGAGCAGGCGCTCCAGGCTGCGGCGCTTTGATTCCTCGAAAGCGTTGACGAGATTGCGCGCCACCCACGGGTTCTCATCGACGATCTTCTTCTTCATCGCGATGATATGCATGATCGGCCAGACCTTGGTGCGCTCATAATACTCTTCTTCCATGCCGAGATAATCGGGATAGAGCCGCACGACGTCGGGATGGCCTTCGAGGAAGCAGGTCGGCGGTCGCGCGATGATGGCGCAATCGATCTCGCCCGATGCCAGCATTTCGGAGAGGGACTTGTCGGCGATGCGGGTGATCTCGACGCCCTTCGGCAGATTGAGCTCGACCTTCTCGACGCGGCCCGGTGCGTTGGCACCCGCCTGATACCAGTGCACATCCGGCAGCTTCACGCCGCAGTCGTTATGCATCCAGCCACGCATGTAGACGGCGGCCGAATGCGCCCACTCCGGCGAGCCGACTCTCTTGCCCTTGAGATCCTGCACGGTCTTGATGCCGCTCTTCTTGTTCACATAGAACGAGCTGAAGCGGAACAGTCGCGAGCAGACGATCGGCAGGCCGACGATATCGGAATCGTCGCGCGTGATCTGCGTCATGAATTTGGCGAAGCTCAATTCGGAAACGTCGAATTCCCGGTTGAGCGTGAAGCGGGCAAACGCCTCATGATGGCCGAGCGTCATCCACGTATGGTCGATCCCCTCGGGCACAACCGCACCGGTGCGGAAATCACGAAAATGATCGTAGTCGGTGGTGGCGATGCTGAGCTTGAGGCGATTCATGGTCATTCCCGCGATTGGCGTTCCATCCTGGGGCGGCTGTCGCGCCGGCGCCCGCGGGTCTTCTAACCCAAGCTTTCCGATTTGTGAAATGCTCAAGCCTTCGCCCGCCGGGGCGGGAGAAGGTGGCCTTCGCGCAGCAAGGATCGGATGAGGGTGGCGAAAAAATTCTAGAATTTCACCTGATCGGCGCCCTTCAGCCCCAGCAGGGCACGGGCCTCCGTCGGTGTTGCGACCTCATAACCAAGCTCCTCGATGATATGGCGGATCTTGGCGACCTGCTCGGCATTCGACGTGGCAAGCTTGCCACGGCCGATGAACAGCGAGTCTTCAAGGCCGACGCGGACATTGCCGCCCATCATCGCCGCCTGGGTCGCGAACGGCATCTGGAAACGCCCTGCCGCCAGCACGGACCAGCGATAGTCATCGCCGAACAGGCGATCCGCCGTCTGCTTCATGAAGATCAGGTTTTCAGGATCGGTGCCGATACCGCCGAGGATGCCGAAGATGAGCTGCAGGAACACCGGCGGCTTGAACAGGCCGGCATCGAGGCAATGGGCCAGGTTGTAGAGATGGCCGACGTCGTAGCACTCGTGCTCGAACTTGGTGCCGTGGCCCTCGCCGAGCAATTTGTAGATCTTCTCGATGTCGTCGAACGTGTTGCGGAAAATGCCGCCCTTGGTCGCCCGCAGATAGCCCTCCTCCCACGGATGCTTCCAGTTCTTGTAGCGATCAGCCAAGCCATGGATGGCGAAGTTCATCGAGCCCATGTTGAGCGAGCACATTTCCGGCGAGGCGGCGAGCGGCGCGGCAAGCCGCTCTTCCACGGTCATCTGCAGGCCGCCACCGGTGGTGATGTTCACCACCGCATCGGTGCTCTGCTTGATGCGCGGCAGGAACTGCATGAACACTTTCGGGTCAGGTGTCGGCCGGCCATCGTTGGGATCGCGCGCATGCAGATGCAGGATCGAGGCGCCCGCCTCCGCCGCCGCGATCGCCTGTTCGGCGATCTCGTTCGGCGTGACCGGCAGATACTCCGACATAGTCGGCGTATGAATGCCGCCGGTGACGGCGCAAGTGATGATGACTTTGTTGCTGCTGGACGGTTTCTTGGCCATGTCATTCTCCTTTAAGCGATGATTGGGTCTGCGAAGGCGGTGATGTCAGCACAAGACGGCGTGTCGTCGGGAACAATTGCCAGCCGAAGCGATCGGCGACCAGCCCCCACAGTCCTTTGGGCGCGAACAGCATGACGACGACGGCGACGCAGCCCAGAACGATGAGATAAATGGCGCCGAGATCGGCGAGTGCGCTGCGCAGCGCGAAATACAACAAGGTACCAATAATCGGCCCTTCGATGCGGCCGATGCCACCGATCACGGTAATAAAGATGACAAACGCCGTCCAGTCGTTGACGCTGAAGGCGGCATTGGGAGAAATGCGCAGCTTGGCAAGGAAGATCAGCGCGCCGATCATCGCCGTCCCTGCCGAGGCGACGACATACAGCAGCCGCTTGGCGCTTGCGACACTAACGCCGGTTGTCTCCGCAGCGAGTTCGCCATCACGGATCGCCTGTAACGCCAGGCCCCAGCGCGAACGCAGCAGAATGTAGATGCCGATCAGGATGGCGACGGCAACACCCAGCGTCGACCAGTAGACATTCATGTCGCGCGCATCGCGGCTGGCGCCGATGGCGCGCACGACGTCGATCGGAAGGCTGATGCCGGAGCCGCCGCCAAGCACGGTCACCTGCGCCGCCAGCAGCAGGAACACCTCCGCCACGACCCAGGTGCCGATGGCGAAATAAGCGCCTTTCAGACGAAACACGAGCGCCGAGATCGGCAGCGCCAGCACGGCGGCCGCCAGCCCGGCGAACGGAACCGACAGCAACGGCGGCAGGCCGCCAAGCACGGCCCAGGCAAAGAGGAAATATCCGCCGAAGCCGACATAAGCCTGCTGGCCGACGGAGACGAGCCCGGCATAGCCCGCCAGCAGATTCCACATGCTGGCGAGGCTGAGATAGATGAGGAATTCGCCGACGACGCGCATGCCGTTACGGTCGATCCACCATGGCCCCGCAGCGAGCGCGACGAGCGCGACGATGCCGAGCACGAGCGCCACCTTGCTCTCGGGCGTCGAGCGTTCGATGCGGAAGGATGGCGCGCTCATCCGTCCACCTTCGGAAACAGGCCTTCGGGACGGAACGCCAGCACGGCCAGGAACACCAGGTGACCGGCGAGCAATTGCCAGCCAGGATCGATCTTGGCGCCGATCGCCTGCGCGACGCCGAGGATGACGCCGCCGGCCAACGTGCCCCACAGATTGCCGAGGCCGCCAATGATCACCGCCTCGAACCCATAGATGAGCCGCGACGGGCCGAGCGCCGGATCGAAATTGGCGCGCACGGCGAGGAAGATGCCGGCGACGGCCACAACCGCCAGCGAGATCGCCATGGCGATGCCGAACAGATGCTTGTTGTCATAGCCCATCAGGCGGGCGACTTCCGGATCGTCCGACGTGGCGCGCAAGGCGCGGCCGAGTGGCAGCGAATAGAACATGAACTGCAGCGCGGCGATGATCAAGACCGCGCTGGCGAACATCAGCAGCGGCAGCACGCCGATCGAAAGACCATCCATGACCTGCACGGTTGCCGTTTCTATCGCCCCAGCGTTCAGCTTGCGGCTGTCGGCGGTGAAAACCTGCAGCAGGCCATTCTGGATGATGACGGAGAGGCCGAAGCTGACCAGCAGCGGTGGCAGAATATCCGGCCCAAGGGTTCTGTTGAACACAAGCCGCTGCAGAAAATAGCCTCCCAGCGCCATCAGCGGCGCGACGATAAAGATCGCCAGCAGAGGATTGAGCGTTGTCTGCGTGACGCAGACCAGCGCCACATAGGCGGCGAGGACAATCAGATCGCCATGGGCGATATTGACCAGGCGCATGACGCCGAAGATGAGAGACAGGCCGGTGGCGAACAAGGCATAAAGACCGCCGACCAGCACGCCTTGCAGGATGACATTGCCCCATTCCATCCTCAGACTCCGAAATAGGCTGATGAGATGGCATCACGCGACAGCGACGCCGGCGTGCCTTCAAGCGTGACGCGCCCGCCCCGCAGACAGTAGACGCGGTCGGCGACCGCAAGCGCCTGCGTCGTGTCCTGCTCGACAATGATCGCCGATGTGCCCTGCGCCGTCACCCTCGGCAGCGCCGCATAGATGTCCTTGATCACGATCGGCGCCAGCCCCAGGCTCAACTCGTCGATCAGCAGCAGGTCCGGATTGGCCATCAAGGCACGGCCGATCGCAACCATCTGCTGCTGCCCGCCCGATAGCGATGTGGAGGGCTGCGCCCTCTTCTCCTGCAGAACGGGAAACAGGCTGTAGATCGTGCTGAGCGACCACGGCCCCTTGCGCTGCATCTGTCCGCCAACCTGCAGGTTCTCCTCGACCGAGAGCGAACGAAACAGCCGCCGCCCCTCCGGCACCAGGGCGATGCCCTTGCGCACGATGTCCTGGGTTTCCAGCGCGACGATGTTCTCACTGCGAAACCGGATCGCCGCGCCGCGCGTCTGCACCAGGCCGACGATCGATCTCATCAAGGTCGATTTACCGGCGCTGTTGGCGCCGATGACCGCCAGCGTCTCGCCGGCGCGCACACCCAGCGCCACGCCGAACAGCGCCTGAAACGTGCCGTAGAAAGCATTCAGATTCTCGATCTCCAGCAGGGCCTGATCAGCCATCGGCTTCGACCCCGAGATAGATTTCGCGCACTTCGCGGCTCGCCATCACCTGGCGCGGATCGCCTTCCACCAGCTTGCGGCCCTGGTTGAGCACCAGCAACCGGTCGATGACCGCCAGCAGCGCATGCACCACATGCTCGATCCAGACGATCGCCACCCCGGTCTCGCGCACCTGCCGGATGACCACGACCAGTTCTTCGCATTCATGCGGCGTCAGGCCGCCGGCGATCTCGTCGAGCAGCAGCAGCTTCGGATTGCCCGCCAGCGCCCGCGCCAGTTCCAGGCGTTTGCGCTCCAGAAGGGTCAGCGTCGAGGCGCGCGCATTGGCCTTCGGCAACAGGCCGGTCAGGTCCAGCACCTCGACGCAGCGCTTCTCGATCTCGATGTTGGAGCGCGTATTGCCGAAGAAGGCCGGCACGCAGAGATTTTCGAAGACCGTCAGTCCAGAGAACGGTAGCGGGATCTGGAACGAGCGGCCAATGCCGATACGGCAGCGTCGCGATGGCGACAGCGCGCTGATGTCACGCTCCTCAAACAACACGCGCCCGGCATCCGGACGGATCGCCCCGGCAATCATATTGAACAGCGAGGTTTTGCCGGCCCCGTTGGGGCCGATGACGCCGAGCGCCTCGCCGGCGTCAAGCGACAGATTGAAATTGTCGGCAACGACGACGGCGCCGAACCGCTTGCTCACCGCTTCCAGCGTGAGGATCGCAGTCATGGCGCCATCCCGTTATGCTCCAGATATTTATGCAAGCGGCTTCAACTTGCCGCCGACCGGAATGTTCGGTGCCGGCTTGTTGGTGGTGATGACCAGGTCGAAGCCGTTCGGCCCCTTCACCCATTGGCCTGCGACCAGTTCCGTCTTGGCGACATTCTTCACCGGACCGCTACCCCATTTGACATGGCCGACGATGGTATTCAGATCAGTCGAGGCGATCGCCGCGAGGATCGACTTGGGATCCTTGAGGTCTTTGGTCCGCTTGAGCACGTCGAGGGTCACTTCAAACAGCGAATGCGTATAGCCGATCGGCTGCGTCCATTGCCGTTTCGTCGCGGCCGTATAGGCATCCGTCATCTCCTTGGCCGACAGCCCGTTGAGGCTCGACTTGAAGGGATGCGTCGGCCCCCACCAGATTTCCGACGACAGGCCGTCACCGCGATCGCCAAGACTGTTGATGACCGAGGGGAACAGCAGCGCCTTGCCGATGGTCACAATCTTCGGCCTGAAACCCTGCTGCGCGCATTGCGCCCAGAAGGTCGCGAAATCCGGCGGGATCATATTGCCGGTGACGATCTCGCAGCCAGCCTGTTTGAAGGCGGAAATCTGCGCCGTGAAATCGTTCGACATCGGCGTGTAGCGCCCGGTGTCGATAAGCTTGTAGCCTGCCTTGGCGAGCGCCGGCGGCAGGCCGAGCTTGGCGTCGCCCCAGGCATTGCCGTCGGCATCGTTTGGAAAAAGACCGCCGATGACCTTGTTGGTCGGCAGGCCGTCCCACATGCTGAGGAAGGCGGCGATAACGTCTTCGAGGCCCCAGAAGAAATGATAGGTCCAGTCGAAGCCCTTGGCCGGATTGCCGTTGCGGCCGAAGAAATACGGCTGCCACGGGCAGTTCGTGGTGATGCAGGGAATTTCGTTGGCTTCCGCCTGATCGGCAACGGGATTGGTCGTCTCCGGCGCAGCAGTCGCGGTGATGACATCAACCTTGTCGTTGTTGATCAGCTCCAGCGCCACTTCCGCCGCGCGATTGGGGTTTGACTGGCTGTCCTTGACGATGATCTCGACCGGATAGCGCACGCCATTGTTGGTGATGCCCTGGCCGATGACCTGCCGGACCTGCGCGAGAATGAAATCATCCGCCTCGGCGAAGCCGGCGAGCGGCCCGCTGCGCGGCGTGACGAAGCCGATCTTGAGCGTCTTGCTCTGCGCATTGGCGGGGATCGCCCGCAGGATCGCGGGGGCCGCGATCAGCGCGGCGCCTGCATTCACAACCTGCCGCCGTGTCGGCGCCATCCCCATCAAACTCTTGTCGTTCTTGCTTTCGTCCTGGCTCATGACACCCTCCTCCAGTCGACGCCCATCCCTTCACGACGCCTATGTCTTCGCGCTTTTGTCCTTTGCATCCATGTCCATCAGATGATCCAGGACCTTCTTGCGCAACTCGTTCTGCTCTTCAGCGCTCCAGGTGCGGAATCCCTCACCGCTCTTGAAGCCCAGCTTTCCCTCTTTCACCATCTTCTCCAGCAGCGGCGATGGCGCCGGCCGGCTGTCGATATAGGGCAGCACCTGCTGGTGGATCGCCAGGGTCAGGTCGGAGCCGACCATGTCGGCATTTTCCAGCGGGCCAAGCACAGGCAGCCTGCGGCCGAAGCTCGCCTTCACCACCATATCGACCATGTCCGCATCGCAAATGCCCTGCTCGACGATCGAGATCGCCTCGCGCCAGAGCGCATGCTGCAGCCTGTTGCCGACAAAACCCGGCACATCCTTCTTCACTTCCACCGGTGTCTTGCCGACGGAGGCCAGCAACGCCATCATCGTCGCCACGGTCTTGTCGGACACGTCGACCGTGCGCACCACTTCGACGAGCGGCACCAGAAACGGCGGGTTCCACCAATGGGTGCCGAGCGCGCGCGACTTGTCGCCGATATTCTGCATGATCTGCGTGATCGGCATCACCGACGTGTTCGACGCCAGGATCGCATGCGCGGGCGCTGCCGCCTCGATCTGCGCGAAGAGCTTCTGCTTCAGCTCCATATTCTCCAGCGCCGCCTCGATCACCACATCGGCGCCGGTCACGGCCTCTGCAAGATCGGCATGCAGGCTGACGCGATGGACGGCGTCCGGATCGAGACCCATCTCGGCCAGATTGCGCGAAATCCGACCGGGCGCCGCCTGACGCGCCGCCTCGACCGGATCAGTCATCGCAACATCATGGCCGGCGACAGCGAAGACCTGCGCAATCCCATGGCCCATGAGGCCAGCGCCGATGATCGCAATCTTCTGCTTGCCAGCCATCACTCACCCCGCCGTATAGCCACCGTCGGCATAAAGAATATGCCCGGTGTAAAAGTCCGACGCCTTGGAGGCGAGGAACAGCAGCGGCCCGGCAAGATCTTCCGCCTCGCCGAGACGCCCCTTGGGTACGCGCGTCAGGAAGCCATTGCGCACGGCCTTGGCGTTGTCGTTGTCCTCGAACATCCAGGCGGTCAGCGGCGAACGGAACACCGTCGGTGCGATCGCATTGACGGTGATGCCGGTCGGCCCCAGCTCGCAGCCCAGCGCCTTGGTCATGCCGTCAACGGCCGACTTCGATGCGCAATAGGCGGTGTAACCGGCCGGATGGCCGAGCAGGCCACGCGCCGACGACATCAGCACGATCTTGCCACCCTGCCCCTGAGCCAGCATCTGCTTGGAGCAGGCCTTCGCCATCAGCCACGATTGCGTGACATTCGCATCCATCACATCGAGAAAACGTTCGGGCGCCATCTCGGTGATCTTCGAGACATCGTTCTTGCCCGAAGCGACGACGAGGATATCGACCTTGCCGAAACGCTTGACCGCAGCAGCGACGACCTGCTCGCAGATCGCCTCACTCGACGGACGCACATTCAGCGCTTCGACCTCGGCACCGGCGTCCGTGCAGGTCTTGGTGACGGCGTCGAGATCGGCCTTCTTGCCGGCCGTGAGTACGAGCTTGCAGCCGGAGGCGGCGAGAATTTGCGCCGCCAGCGCGCCGAAGGCTCCCGACGCACCGGTGATGACCGCAACCTTGCCCTTGACGTCGAAGAGCGACAGCGGGTTCTTGAGATAATCACTCATGTTTGTACCCCGGCGGATAGGGAATGACGACCATCATGACGCAGACATGATTGGTGCGGTTGATGATCTCGCGCACTTCATTGGCCGGGATCGTGCAGGAGTCGAACTTCTTCAGCACGGTTTCCTTGCCGTCGATGATCACGGTCATCTCGCCTTCGATGACGATATAGACCTTCTCGAACGGCGTGGAATCCGGCCCGGCGCCACCGCCGGGCAGGAAGTGCGACATGCCGACCCATTGATTGGTCGGCCCGCCCTTCTCGAAGCCCTGAAGGCGCAGGCCTTTCACCTCGCGGTGATTGGCCGCCTCATAGGGCTTGGCGTCCTGATAGCGTTTGACGAACATCAGAACTTCTCCCCCTTCTCGATCCGGTAAGCCTGATCCGGATTGGTGATGGCGACAAGACGGATAATGCAGCCGTCACCACGATCCCAGTTCCACGGGAAGAAGGCGAAGGTGACGCGCTTGCCGGTGACGGCATCGAGATCGCCGCCGACGTTTTCAATGCCGAGAATGCCGGCCTTGAACAGGATGCGATGCACCGGCTCCCATTCCGGGAAATCGTCCTTCCAGTCGCGACCGCCAGACCACTTCTTGTACTCGTCGGCGAGATGCGGCAGCAGCGGGCCGTTGCGATGCGGGCCGATGGCGGTGGCCAGCGGATGGTCGTTCGCCTGCGTGTCGTGACCGACGACCTTGACCTTCTTTTCGACAAACCAGTGACCGGCCGAGGGGACGAAGCCAGGCGCGAGCGCGAAATACTCTTCGTTGTCTTCGTACTTGTGGTGCCAGCCGGTGTTGACGATCACGACATCGCCAGGGCGCACGATCTTGCCGGCAGCCTTTTCAAGATCGTCATAAGTGATCGATTCCCACTGCTTCTTCGGCAGCGATATGACGATGCCCGAGCCGAAGAAATGCGGCAGCGGCACTTCATCGATGAACGGTGTGCCCGCAACCACGTGGGCCGGCGCATCGATATGCGTCGTGTTGTGCATGCTGGTGGTGATGCGCTGCGACAGCACGCCCGACTTCGCCATGTAATGGATGCGCTCGATCTTGACGTCTTCGAAATACGGCCAGTTCGGCGATTGATAACCGAAGCGGTGGGACAGGTTGTAGAACTGCAATCCCATCGCATTGTCGAGATTGGCTTCGAACTGAATACCACGAACCGTAATCGGCATTTTGTCTCCTCCCTGGGGAAAGCGCTGACGCAAACGAAAAACAAGGAAGCTTTTAGCCCCTTTTCATAATACGATACAAGTGTATCATATACCGGTCAATGATCCGCCAGACGGTCGGCGAAATTTTAACGCCCGTCATGCGGTACAGACTTCACGGCACGAAGTTGCAAGGGAGAGAGAGCCAGATGCCGATCAATTCGCAAGGGCGAAGCAGCGCGCCCGCCGCGCGGCGTACACCCGGCGGCATTCAGGTGATCGCTCGCGCCGCACGCGTGCTGCGCGCCATTGAGGACAGGCCCGACGGCCTCAGCCTCGGACAGATCGCCAAACGTGTCGGCCTCGCGCGTTCCACCGTGCAGCGCATCGTCGGCGCGCTGTCGGCGGAAGGTTTCGTTGCGGCGAACGGCCATGGCGGCGGCGTGCGCATCGGCCCCGGCCTCATCAGGCTTGCGGCATCGGCGGGATCAAGCACACCGGAGTTGATTGCGCCTTACTTGCGCACGCTTGGTGAACAGGTCGGCGAAACGGTGGACCTTGCCGTTCTCTCCGGCGGCTCGGCGATGTTCGTCGACCAGGTGCAGGGCAAACAGCGCCTCGTCGCACTTTCGGCTGTGGGAGAACGCTTTCCGCTGCATTGCACGGCCAACGGCAAGGCGATCCTCGCCTGTTTCGCCGGTGAAGATACAGACGATCTCGTCGCCAAGAGCCTCGAGGAACACAAGAGCCACGGCCTGCGCAACCGCCGCGCCCTGCTGCGCGAGATCGAACAGGTCCGCCGCACTCATCTCGCCTATGATCTCGGCGAACACGGCGAAGGCATCAACGCCGTCGGCACCGCTTTGCTCGATGCCTTCGGCAGGCCGCTGGCGATCTCAATCCCGGTGCCAGCCCAGCGCTTCGCGCAACAAAAGCCGATGCTGGAACGTACACTGCTCAACTTCCGCGAGCAGATCAAAAAGCTTCTGTTTAAATAAAATCGACGAAGCAGGAGAGGCTGCAATCTCGGTGTCATTCCCGCCAAGCGAAGCGCAGAGCGGGAATCCAGAAGCAACGTGACGGGCCGAAGTTGCGGCTCTTGGCCTCTGGATCCCCGCTCACCCGCTACGCGAGCGTCGGGGATGACAGTTGGTCGACAGCCTGAAGACTCAACCCAGTTCCGTGATCTTCTCCGGGAACTTGTGCAGCCGCTCGACGCCGGTCTCCGTCACCAGGAAGTTGTCGCAAGCCCAGCTATAGGTCGTCGACGTTACATAGGTCGGGTGCACCGCCAGCACCATATTGGCCTCGATCGTCATGCTTTCATCGAAGCGCACCAGCGGCCGTTCCACCATGTCATAGCCCTGGCTGTGGCAATAGAGCCGCTGCTCTTCCGGCCGGCCGTGCTTGCGCATGAAGGCGTTATGAGACTCCCAGATGTCCCTGCAGGATGCGCCCGGCTTCAGCAGCGCCAGCGTATGAGCGCGTGCCTCAAGTACGAAGGCGAACTCATCCTTCATCTCCTGCGATGCCTTGCCGAGCACGCAGGTACGACCAAGTTCCGTATAGAAACCACCGGCGCCATTGTTCTCGATCAGGATCGTATATTGGTCGCCGGCGCGGATGATGCGGTTCTGCAGATGCGGTGGCGACATGACGGCGGCGGTGCCGACCGGCCCCGACGCACACATGTACCAGCCCTGCTCGCTGCCGACGCAGGTGCCCGCATGGCGGGCAGCCGACATCACTTCCATATCCCGCTTGCCCGGCGCCACCGCCTTGAAAGCCGCCTCCATCTGCATGTCCTGCATGGCGCAGGTGGCCCGCATGGTGGCGATTTCCTCGAGGCTCTTGATCGCGCGGATCTCATCGACCAGATCTGACGCATCGACGAAGCTCGAATTCGAAAGCTTGCCGCGCTTCAGATAATCGACGAACGCATAGGGCATCGATGAAGTGCCGACGAGACCGATGGTCGCGCGCGGATGCGAGGACAGCGCCTTTTCCGCCAGTTCCGCGTCATACTCCTTGCAATAGGAAGCGCTGGCATAGCCCGGCACGCCCATGACCCGCTTGACGCCACGGCGCAGCGGATCGCCCGGCTGCACGCCCGTGTCCATGCCGAACGGTCCCTGCCCGATCATGGTCATCTCATCATCGCGCGGGAAGATGACCGTCAGCGGATAGCCGTTCGTGGCCGGAAAATCGGTGAAATATTTGACGTAGCCGCCCATGAAATCATTGTTGTTCTGCATCACCAGAACATCGATATTCTTCGCCTTCATGGCCGCGCGAACGAGCTTCCAGCGCCGTTCCAGTTCGGCGGTTGAAATCGGCGTGTTGATGCGTTCTCCCGGACCGCTCATGCTCTGGCTCCCTTTCCATCCCTGACAACATTGATCATGCCGGCGACATCGCCGGCGAGAAACTTGCGGATATTGTGTTCGACGATCGGGATCGCGAGATCCTGGTATTCGTCGTGAAATCCCGCCAGATGCGGCGTGACAATGACATTCTTCATCGCCCAAAGACGATGCCCCTTGGGCAACGGCTCCTCGGCGAAAACATCCAGCGACGCGCCGGCGAGCCTACCCTCCTCGAGCGCCGCCATCAGCGCCTCTTCGTCGACGACCCCGCCCCGCGCGATATTGATCAGGAAAGCGCCGGGCTTCATGGCGGCGAGCACGTCAGCATTGATCATATGATGGTTCGCCGGCGTATATGGCGCAACCAGCACCATATAATCGGCCTCGGCGGCGATCTGGAGAAGCTGGCTGCGCGGCACAACCGCATCGAAGCCGGGCAGCTCACGCGGCACCGAACTGACGCCGACCACCCGCATGCCCATCGCCTTGCAGCGCGGCGCTAAGGCTTCTGCGATCACACCGACGCCGACGATCACCACCGTCTTGCGGTCCAGAAGCTTCAGGGGAAAGCGGTCCCAGGAGCCGGCACGCTGGTTATCAAGCACACGCGGCATGGCGCGGGCCAGAGACAGCATCGAGCAGAGCGCTGATTCCGCGCAGGGCGCGCCATGCAGGCCCTGCATATTGGTGACGACGGTATCACCGCGCAGCGACGGCTGATCGACGATCCCGTCGACCCCGGAGCCCAGCGCCTGCACCCAGCGGATTTTCTGGCCGAGACGGAAGATATCGTCGGCAAGCTGAACCCCGAAGCTGATCACGATGTCCGCATCGTGGGACAGTTGATGCGCCTTGGAGTGATGATCGACGAGATCAAACCTGAGAGCGGGAAAGCTCGCCGACAGACGGTCCCGATATTCGTTGCGCACCTTTTCAGGCAGGGTCAGGACAATCAGGACATTCGGCATTGGACGTTAAATCTCACATGCGCAGCGGAGCCGGGCGCTCTCTCTAGAGCGCTCTTTGCCACATCAGCCCAGTGATCGTCCAGTCGCGTTTGCGGATCAGCGGAACAGTTGCTGATAGATGTCCGCCCATTTTTCATAGTTGGCGAAGATATATTCCGGGCTCAGGAAGTTGGCCTTGAAGCCGCCGGAGCTCGGCGCAAGCGCCGGAAACGGCGCCGGCACATCCGGGTGCGTCGGAAAATATCCGGCCTTCTGAAACAGCTCCTGCCCTTCTTTCGAGAGCATGAAACTGACCAGCAGAAGCGCCGCTTTCGGGTTGGGTGATTTCGCCGCGATGCTGAGTTGCTCGTTCGTCACCGCCACCGGCTCCATCTTCACCCAGGCGGTCGGCGCACCTTGCCGCGCGCTGATCTCCGAATGATGATTGAAGATCTGCAGCACCAGCGGATACTCGCCGGCGATCGACTGGTCGAGCAAGGCGCGCGCACTGGCATTGACGGTGCGAATGTCCTGCCCGCTGAGCTTACGCAGATAGGCCATGCCGTCGGTCTCACCCATGAAGCTCAGGATGTTGCCGATGAAGCCCGGCCCGCCGGACATATCATTGGTTTTCCAGGCCATGCGGCCTTTCCATTTCGGATCGAGCAGATCCTGATAGCTCTTCGGCCGCTCCGCCACAGGCACAAGATCCGTGTTCACGGCCGGCGTCATCACATAGTAATTCGATGCCGCCCACATGCCTTTCGGATCGTGGAAGTCTTTCGGCAGATGCGCCGTATACTTCGCATCGATCGGCCTCACCGCCCCCATATCGACGAGCGCCTGCAAGCCGCTCGTCAGCGAGAAAACATCGGCCTGCATCTTACCGGCCTTGTATTCATTCGCCAGACGCAGGATCGTCGCCTGACTGTCAGCGCGGGAATACTCGACTTTCACGCCATATTTTTTCTCGAAGGCGGTCGCCACCGGCACCACGATCTGATTGACGATGAGATCGGTGTAATAGACGACCTTGCCTTCGGCTTTCGCCTTGGCGATCAGATCGGCATCCACTTCCTGCGCCATTGCACCTAGTGAAAATACAATCGAAGTTGCAGCGCAAAGCGCTGCGATCGCACCATTCAGGCGCATGCTGATCCTCCCATTTCGTTGTCGTCAGCTTAGCGTTTGAATTCGCCGAAGCCCGGCTTGTAGGTTTTTGTATCGAGAAACTCGTTCAGCCCCTTCTGCATGCCCTTTTCCTTGTCGACCTGCTGCAGGGCCAGCAGTTTGGCGCCGAGGAAATTATAGGCCTGGTCGTGGCTCATGCCGCGCACGTGGCGCACTGCTTCCTTGGTGTACCGCAATGTGGTTGGATTCTTCTCCATCAGAAGTTTGGCGATCTTGACCGTCTCGTCGCGCAACTGATCGGCAGGCACCGAATAATTGACGAGCTTGATCTCCGCCGCCTTCTTACCGTCGAACGGCAGGCCCGTCATGGCGTAGAACATGGCGTCGCGATGGTTCAGCAGCTCGGCGATATTCCAGCTCACGATGCCGCCGGGAATGACACCCCAGTTCACTTCCGACAGGCCGAAGGTCGCTGTGTCCGACGCGATGGCGATGTCGCAGGCGCAGACCTGCGTGAATGCGCCGCCGAAGCAATAGCCGTTCACCATGGCGATCGTCGGCTTCGGGAAGCTGGTGATCCTGTGCCAGCGCCAGGAATTTGCCGCCTGCTGGGCGCGCTGCTTGGCGACCGGATCGTTCTCGGTCTCGCGGAAATAAAGCTTCAGATCCTGGCCGGCGCTGAAAGCGTCCCCCTTGCCGGTGATGATGAGGACTTTCGTTTCATCATCGATGGCGAGCCGCATCAGCGCATCGTCCATCTCGTGGTGCAACTGCGGGCTCATCGCATTGCGCTTTTCCGGACGGTTGAACATCACCCAGGTGATGCCATTGTCCTTCTCCACGATGATATTCTTGTAGTCGGTCGTCATGGTTTCCTCCTGTTTTTATTTGATGGAAGTCTAGGTGGTTTGCCGGGCGGTGTCGACTGCCCGGTTTCAGCGAAGTGCTTGTGAGTTGGCGCGCGGCGGACTAGCTTGGCTCCCGACAAGCGCCGCATCTAGGCGCGACACAACGGGAGAAGAGCGCATGGCGCGCCTGCAGGACAAAATCATCATCATCACCGGCGGCGCCCGCGGCATCGGCGCGGCCTTCTGCAAGGCCGTCGCCGCCGAAGGCGCTGTCGTCGTCGTCTCGGACGTTCGCGACGGCGCCGGAACGGTTAAGGAGATCGAGGCCGAAGGCGGCCGCGCCATTTTCATCCACAGCGACGTCGCCAACTCGAAATCGGTCAACGAACTCGTCAACGATGTCGTCAAACGCTATGGCCGTATCGACGCGCTCGTCAACAATGCCGCGATCTTCGCCAACCTGCAGCGCCAGAGCTTCTTCGAGATCGGCGAACAGGAATGGGATGACGTCATGGCCGTCAACGTGCGTGGCCCCTTCCTTCTCTGCAAGGCCGTCGCCCCCGTCATGATGAAGCAGAAGGCCGGCAAGATCGTCAATATTGCATCAGGCACCGTGTTCAAGGGCCAGACCGGCATCACCCACTACGTGACATCGAAGGGCGCCATCGTCGCGCTGACGCGCTGTGTTGCGCGTGAACTGGGCGACTACAACATCAACGTCAACGCCATCGCGCCCGGCCTGACCATGAGCGAGGGCGTCTTGTCGAACCCGCAGATGACCGGCGCTGGCGCCGACGCCACGAAGAACAGCCGCGCCCTCAAGCGGGAGCAGCAGCCGGAAGACCTCACCGGCACGCTGGTTTTCCTCTGCTCGTCCGACAGCGATTTCATGACCGGCCATACGATGGTGGTCGATGGCGGCAGCGTGATGCGCTAACGGACAGGGTAATTACATGAGCAAACTTTTCGACCTGACCGGCAAGACAGCCTTCGTTACCGGCGCCGCCAGCGGCCTCGGCTACGCCATGGCCGAAGGCTTCGCCGAACACGGCGCCCTCGTCACCCTG
>Ga0182744_1000211_pt1 | contig 63844 bp, 60 predicted proteins | sample eDN3rd30CKraftMG_FD_128525 | JGI IMG/M metagenome (GOLD analysis project Ga0182744, IMG submission 128525) | Enriched Miracle-Growth compost microbial communities from Emeryville, California, USA - eDNA 3rd pass 30_C Kraft MG (version 2) (version 2) ... | reverse complement strand
GGGGGCAGCAAACCGCGCAAGCGGTGAAGCGTGGGGGTACTGTTTTGCCGTAGGGCCGCCCCAAGGCAAAAAGCGCCCCCTTGGGGGGCAGCAAACCGCGCAAGCGGTGAAGCGTGGGGGTACTGTTTTGCCGTAGGGCCGCCCCAAGGCAAAAAAGCCCCCTCGGGGGGCAGCAAACCGCGCAAGCGGTGAAGCGTGGGGGTATTGTTTTGCCGTAGGGCCGCCCCAATGTGAAACGCCCCTTCTGGGGGCGATGATTTCGCGCGCCGCGGCGCAGCTATGGCTGATGATGGTGCGCCGGCGCACCGCTATATGGGAGCGGATGCGTCAAACAGGTGCGTGGCGGGGCGTTGCCGGCGTGCGCAGCTACGACTGGGTTTTCACCTGCGCGGCCGGTATGGGGAATATCCAGTCGTAGGCGTAGTTGAAGATGAAGGCGTAGACCATGAAGAAAGCGGCCAGCAGGATGTCCATCATGAAGGCCGTATATAGGCTGATGCCAAGATACCAGGCCACCAGCGGCAGCATGATGGCCAGCATGCCGGCTTCGAAGGCCACGGCGTGGAATACCCGCAGCGGCAGGCTTTTCGCCGTCGATCCCGTCAGCCGGAGCATTGCGTGGTCGAAGCCGTAGTTGTACAGATAGTTCCAAACGGTCGCCACAAGGGAGGCGAGCACGCTGAGGATGCCCATGTTGGCAAAGGACAGGTCGAAAAGCAGCGCGCCGGCGGGGGTGACGATTGCCAGGGCGATGGCTTCAAAAAGCAGGGTGTGCCGGATTCGGTCTTTGCTGGTGCGCATTGCGGTCATGGGTTTCAGGCCTCGCGTGTTCGAGACCCAGGTGGTTTCAGCGGGTGTTGGGCAAGGGGCAGTCATCGTCCCCCTTGCCCGGAGCCTGTGGGCAGGCCCTAGAGCAGCGAGATCAGCCCGATGGGGATGCCGGCCAGCAGCAGCCACTTGATGACGTAATACAGCGGCTTGTTCTTTTGCTTGAGCCGCTTGCCCGCCAGGCGGAATTTCTGGATGTACTTGAACGAGCGATTCAGGCCGCCGGTGCGGTCTTTGTCGTCGTTGGGCGACGAGGCGGCAGCCATGACGTTGCGCGCGAACCAATGGTTGACGGCGGCCGCCCAGCGATACTTCATGGGCCGCTCGACGTCGCAGAACAGAATGATGCGATCCGCCTCCGACTGGTTCTCGGCATAGTGGATGAAGGTTTCGTCGAACAGCACCGCTTCGCCGTCGCGCCAGCTGTAGGGAATGCCGTCCACGTTGATGAAGCAGCGGTCGTCGTTGGGCGTGACCAGGCCAAGGTGGTAGCGGATCGAGCCGGCGTAGGGGTCGCGGTGCTTCATCAGCTTGCTGCCGGGCGGCAGCTCGGCGAACATGGCGGCCTTGATGCTGGGGATGCCGTTGAGGATCTCGGTGGTTCGAGGGCAAAGCTGGCGCGCCGATTCATGGTTGTCGCTGTACCACTTAAGGTAAAAGCGCTTCCAGCCCCGGCTGAAAAACGAGTTGAAGCCCAGGTCGTCGAGCTTTTGCGAGCTTTTGATGTGTCCTTGCAGCGTCAGCGCCTCGTCGCGGATTTCCTCCCAGCGGCTGGTCAGCGCCTTGAGCTCGGGGAATTCGTCCTGCGAATGGTAGGCGCGATCCGGCACCTTCGAGAACATGTACAGGAATGCATTGATGGGCGCCATGAAGCTGGAGTGATCCGAAAGCTGGCGGAAGAACCGGAAGCGCACCTTGCCGCGGAAATGCACATAGAGGACGCTGGCTGCAATGAAGAGCACAACAAGGATTTTGATCATGACGATGAATGCATAAGAAGAATCTGTGGCCCGGCTACGCAAGGCCCGGCCAGCCGCTTGGGAGCGCGATGCGGTAATTGTATGCCAAGGGGCGCCGGATGCCTTGACAAAAGGGCGGCCTCTTGCCGTTTGCCGCCATCGCCGGCATGCCCGGTTGCCGGGCTTTCACGGGCCTGGACGGGCCGTTCCGGGCGCCTGCAGGGCTATTGAGGGGGGTTCTGGGAAATATGCTGCGCGATTTCCCTTTCCACCCGTCTGTCGGGTATTAGCCACAGGCAGGCAACAATGACGTAGAACGCGCCGGATACCCATTGCGAGAAGAACGACGTGCCGATGCCGAGCAGATAGAGGACGGGTGAGATCTTGCCCTTGAAGTCGCGGCTTACTGCATGCGCCAGCACCGAGCCCGGCCCTTGCTGCCTGATGATGCGGCTTTGCAGGATGACATAGGCAATGGCGCAGCACAGCAGGTTTACGCCGTACAGGAACAGCGTGACGGGAGCGAAATGGTTCTCGCCCATCCAGCCTGTGGTGAAGGGCAGCAGCGAAAGCCAGAACAGCAGGTGAAGATTGCTCCACAAGATGGCGCCGTTGACCTTGCCGGCCAGATGCAGCATGTGGTGATGATTGTTCCAGTAGATGCCTACGTAGATGAAGCTCAATACGTAGCTGAGGAATACGGGCAGCACCGACAGCAGCGCGGGAAAGGTGGGCTCGTGCGGCACCTTCATTTCGAGCACCATGATGGTGATGATGATCGCCAGCACACCGTCGCTGAAGGCTTCAAGGCGATTTTTCTCCATGCTTTTCTCCTGGGCCCTGGTTCAAGAACGCAAATTTACGCACAAGCCGGCGGGTTTTGTCCAGTCAGGGGTTTGCGGATTCCATGTGTTCCTTGAACCTGAGCTGGAACGGGGAAAAGTTCTTGTCTTTCCGGTGGGCAAGATAGATGGGGACGGACATGCCGAATTCGGGGGTTTCGACGCTGCGCAAAGTGCCGCGCTCCAGTTCGTCGGCCACGGCCGACCGGAACAGCAGGCAGACGCCGAAGTCGCGCAGCACGGCTGTTTTCTGAGCTTCGGGGTGGCCAAGCGCCAGCACGATGCGCCGGGAGGCGATGCCGCTGGTGCGCAGCAGGCTTTCTTCGAGGTGCTTCATGACTCGCCCGCTGGTGGTGCTGATGAACGGCAGTTTCGATATTTGCTCGCGCGTGGCGGTTCGCCCGACCCATTTGCTGTGCGGCGCGCTCACCAGCAACAGCGGTTCGTTCCATAAGGCATGAACCGCCAGGCCGTCCAGGCGCTGTTCGGGGGAAAGAACGACCACCGCCATGTCGCATTCGCCGGTTCGCGCGTCCTCCAGGGCGATCTTGGGGTTGGAAATCGACAGTTCGACCTGGCCGTCTGGATGTTCCGTCTGGAAGTCGCAGATCAGGCCGGGCAGTTGGTAGGTGCCCACGCTCATCGAGGCGCCGACGACCACCTTGTCTGTGCCGAAGGGCGTGGCCGCGCCGATTTCGCGTTCCATTTCCAGGGTGCGCCGCACGACGTCCCGGGCCCATTCCAGCACCTTCAGCCCGGTTGGCGTCAGCACGATGCCGCGTCCTTCGCGGCGTATGAGTTTCGCCCCCAGCTTGTCCTCCATGCTGCGGATATGGGAGGTGACGACAGGCTGGGTGATGCAAAGGTAGTCGGCGGCGCGCGTGACGCTGCGCAGTTCGGCAACGGTGCAGAACACTTCCAGCTTCTGGAGGGTGACGTGGGCATTGAGTCCGCGCATGGGCGTTGCCTCGCAGGAAAAGGGAAAAGGGGAAAAAGAGAAAAAAGAGAATTCATAGCCATATGGCTATGAATGATTGCTTAATTATCGATTAGACGTATATGTTTTGGCAACCTAGCATACGTCTGAAGACCAACGGTGGGCACACGGCGATCGCCAGTTCCGGCGCCGCTTCGAGCCTGTTTTCCGTACCCACCCATAGAAGGAAGGTTGCTTTCATGCGTGCAGATCAAATCCCGGATGGCGTTTTGCCCCAGCGGCGGGCGCTTTACTATGGCGGCGCCTGGCATGAGCCCCAGGCCGGTGTCTATGCGGACACCATCAATCCCGCCTACAACGAACCCATTGCCAAGGCGCCCGTGGCGGATGCGCGCGACGTCGACGCCGCTGTGCGGGCGGCCCAGGATGCGTTTCCGGCCTGGGCGGCAACGCCGCCGCTTCAACGGGCAAGGCTTTTGCACCAGGCCGCCGCCGTGTTGAGGGAGCATGCGCATTCGCTGGCGCTGCTCGACTCGCTGAACAACGGCAACCCGGTTTCGATTCTCGCCAAGGATGCGGATTTCGCCGCCGACGGCATCGATTATTTCGCCGGCCTGGCGACCGAGGTCAAGGGCGAAACCCTGCCGATGGGGAACGGCAACCTCAATTATTCGGTGCGTGAACCACTGGGCGTGGTGGCGCGTATCGTCGCCTACAACCATCCGCTGATGTTCGCGGCGCTGCGCATCGCCGCGCCGCTGGCGGCGGGCAACACCGTGGTGGTCAAGTCCCCTGATCAGGCGCCGCTGTCCATCATCCGGCTTGCCGAGCTGATCGGTTCCATCTTTCCGAAAGGCGTGGTCAATTTCCTGTGCGGCGGCCGCGAGTGCGGCGAAGCGCTGGCCGTGCACCCATTGGTGCGCAAGATCACCCTGATCGGCGGCGTGCCGACCGGCAAGGCGGTCATGAAAAGCGCGGCCGACGGATTGAAACCCGTGCTACTGGAGCTGGGTGGCAAGAATGCGCTGGTGGCCTACCCGGACGCCGATATCGACCGGCTGGTCGACGGCATCGTCGGGGGCATGAATTTCACCTGGTCCGGCCAAAGCTGCGGTTCGACGAGCCGGGTCTTTCTGCACCGCGACATCCACGACCAGGTGCTGGGCCGTGTGGCGAAGGTGCTGCCTGAAAGGCACAAGCCCGGCATTCCGACCGATCCCGCGACGACCATGGGTTCGCTGGTCAGCCGCGCGCAGCTTGAAAAAGTTCAGGGCTTCGTGAAGTCCGCCCTCGACGAGGGCGCCCGCCTGGTGTGCGGCGGCAGGCAGCCCGACGCGCCGGAGCTGAAAGACGGCTTCTTCTTCGAGCCGACGATATTCGCCGGCATGAAGCCGCATATGCGGCTGGCGCGCGAAGAGGTGTTCGGCCCGGTGCTTTCGGTGTTCAGCTGGGAAGATGAAGAGCAATTATGGAAAGACGTCAATGCCGTGGAGTTCGGCCTGACGGGCTCCATCTGGACGCGCGACCTGGACACGGCCCATCGGGCCGCGCGGCGCATCCATACGGGCTTCGTCTGGGTGAACAACACCAGCCAGCATTTCATCGGCGCCCCGTTCGGCGGCGTCAAGCAGTCGGGCATCGGCCGCGAAGAATGCTTCGAGGAACTGCTGGAGTTCACCTACACCAAGAACGTCAACGTGAAGTTCGCCTGATATGACGGAATACGACTACATCATCGTTGGCGCGGGATCGGCCGGCTGCACGCTGGCGTATCGCCTTGGCGCGGAGCGGGATCTGAAGATCCTGGTGCTCGAGGCGGGCGGCAAGGACCGTTCGCCCATCATCCAGCTGCCGTTGACGTGGGGTCTCATCCTGAAGCACCGCCTGTACGACTGGGGCTATGCCACCGAGCCCGAGCCGGGCATGGACAATCGGCGCATAGAATGCGCGCGCGGCAAGGTGCTGGGCGGCAGCTCGTCCATAAACGGCATGGCCTATGGGCGCGGCGCGGCGCAGGACTACGATTGCTGGGCCAACGAGCTGGGGCTGGAAGGCTGGTCGTATGCCGATGTGCTGCCGTATTTCAGGCGCAGCGAATCGTGGGCGGAAGGGGCCAGCGAACTGCGCGGCGGCAGTGGCCCCTTGACCGTCAACCGGCTGAGCTTCGAAGACCCCTTGCTGGATGCCTTCATGTCGTCGGCGCAGCAGCTTGGCTATCCGCGCAACAGCGACTACAACGCGCGCAGCCCCGTGGGTTTCGGCCCCATGCAGGTGACCATACGCAAGGGGCGCCGCTGGAGCGCCGCGTCGGCCTATCTGCGTCCCGCCGTTGCCCGGGGCAATGTGGTGGTGCGCACGGGGGTGCTGGCGAACCGGGTATTGCTGGAAAACGGACGAGCGGTGGGCGTCGAGTTTCGGGCGGCGGGCAAGACCGAGAAGGTGTTTGCCCGGCGCGAGGTCCTGCTGGCCGGCGGCGTCATCAATTCGCCGCAACTGCTGATGCTGTCGGGCATCGGCCCGGCATCGTCGCTGGAGCGCCTGGGAATCAAGGTCCATGCGGACATTCCGGGTGTCGGCCAGAACCTGCATGACCATATTGCCTGCGACGTGCGCTGGCGGCGGCGCAAGCCCGGTCCCCTGCATCGCGCTTTGCGTCTGGATCGCATTGCCATCGACATGCTGCGCACCTGGTATTTCGGAACGGGGATATCCAGCAAAATCCCGGCCGCCGCGGTGGGCCTGGTCTGCAGCGATGCGCACCTGTCTTTGCCCGACGTGCAGATCATACTGGCCGCGGCGCCCATGACCGCCGGGCCGCATCTGGGCGCGTTCCTCAAGCCGTACGACGATGCGTATTCCATAAAGGGGGTTTTCCTGACTCCCGAGAGCCGGGGCAGCATAAGCCTGGCGAGCGCCGATCCGGCCGCCGCGCCATTGATCCGGCAGAATTTCCTGGATACGCGGAACGACCGAGAATCCGTGCGCAGGATGATACGGATCATGCGGGAAATTGGCTTGCAGAATGCCTTTTCGCCCTTGCGCGGTGCGGAACTTGCGCCGGGCGAGGCGGCGACGACGGACGAGGATATCGATGCGTTCGTCCGCAGCACCGCGATCACCCTGCACCATCCCGTGGGCACCTGCAGGATGGGGGCGTCGCGGGATCCCATGGCGGTGCTGGACGGGAATTTGCGCGTGCGCGGCATCGAGGGCCTTCGCGTCGTGGACGGATCGGCCATGCCGAGGATAACCCGGGGGCCGACCAACGCGCCCATCATCATGATGGCGGAAAAGGCGTCCGACCATATCCTGGGGCGGATCAATCATGGATAGCATCGAAGACCTGGTGGCGGCCAGCCACATCCTGTTCGACCAGGGCGTGCTCGACGCCTTCGGCCATGTCAGCATGCGGCACCCGCAAGACGCGGGGCGCTTCCTGCAGTGCCGCAATATGGCGCCTGCGCTGGTTGCTGCCGACGACGTTGTGCAGTTCGAACTGGCCGGCACCCCCATCGACGCGGCCGGCCGTCCGGTGTACCTGGAGCGCTTCATCCATGGCCAGATCTACCGCGCCCGCCCCGACGTGATGGCTGTCGTGCACAGCCATTCTCCTTCCGTCGTGCCGTTCAGCGTGGTCAAGACGGCGCCGTTGAGGCCGCTTTGCCATATGGCCGGATTCATCGGCAAGGGCGCCCCGGTGTTCGAGATACGCGATGCGGGCGGGGACGGCACCAGCCTCCTGGTTACCGACAACCGTTTGGGGGAGGCGCTGGCCGAATCGCTGGGCGACGAGTCGCTGGTGCTGATGCGCGGCCATGGCGTGACCGTCGTGGCGGACACGCTTAAAAAGGCCGTCTATCGGGCCGTGTACGCCGAGATCAATGCGCGGGCCCAGATACAGGCATCCCATCTGGGCGCCATCGAGTTCCTGTCGCCCGCGGAAGCGAAGGCGGCGACGCAGCAAATCGAAACCCAGGTCGAACGAGCCTGGGACATGTGGAAGAGGAAATTTCTGGAGACCAGGCAATGAAAGCAAAAAATATGATGGCGGCCATGCTGGCCGCGCTGACGGGTTCGTTTCTGATTACTGCCGCGGCGGTGGCGGCGCCTCGATTTACGATGAAGCTGACCACCACGACCACCAACGACGCTGGGGTGGAATGGCTCAACACGCTCAAGAAGGGGATCGATGCGCGCTCCGGCGGGCGGATCAAGGTCGAGGTCTACCCAGCGGGCCAGCTGGGTTCGGCGCCCAGGACGATCGAGGGCGTGACGATGGGCACCGTGGAAGTCGCACTGAACGCCTCGGGTTTCTATGAAAGCCTGGATCCGCGCTTCGGCGTGTTGTCGGCGACCGGCATCTTCGACAGCATGGAACAGGGCAACAAGGTCCTGAGCGATCCGGAAATCCGCAAGCTGCTTGCGTCCTACGGAAAGTCGAAGGGGTACGAAGTGCTGACGACGTTCATGCACACGCCGGTCGCCGTGGCGACCAACGAGCCCTTTAAAACCCTGACCGATATCCAGGGCAAGAAGCTCAGGGTTCCGGGCTCGCCGCTGTTCCTGCATATGTTCAAGGCATTGGGAGCGGCGCCGTTGTCGATGTCGCTGGGCGAAGTGCTGCCCGCCATGCAGAACAAAACGATAGACGGCGCGGTAAGCGGCAATACGATTTTCACGTCGCTGAAGTTCTACGACGTCACCAAGACGATGACCTACTTGCCGTCCACGCACATTGCCGTGGTGGCGATCATCAATTCCCAGTTCCTGAAAACCATCGGACCGGAGCTGAGCGCCATCGTCAAGGAGGAAGCACGCAAGGCCGACGAACATATCTACACGTGGGCCGCCCAGGATGCCGATAACGCCCGCAAGGTGTGGGAGCAGCATGGCGGCAAGTCATTGACGCTCGATGCGCCCGACGCGGCCCGGTTCGTCAAGCTTGCCCAGGAAAGCGCCGAAGCTGTATTCAGCAAGAACCCCCAGGAGAAGGCGGACTACGAAATCTTCAAGGCCGTCGCACGGAAGTATCGCTAGGGCCTGGATATGGCGCGGCCGGCAGGGCTCCGAACCGGGCCTCGCCTCGCGCCGTTACGCAATAACGGAGACAACATCATGTATTTAGGTATCGATATCGGGGGCACGTTCACGGATCTCGTGCTCATGGACGAAGAGGGCCGCGTAAGCACGACCAAGGCGCTGACCACGCCGGGAAACCTGGAGGCAGGCTTGTTCGAGGCCATAGACTACGCGGCGCAGGGCAAGGGGCTGTCCACCGGGCAACTGCTTGCCCGCATCACTACTTTCGGTCATGGAACGACGCAGGCGACCAACGCCCTGATCGAGCGCGATGGCGCGCTGACGGGCCTGATCACGACGAAGGGGTTTGGCGATACGCTCGCGCTGCAGCGCCTGAAAGGCTTTACGGCGGGGATACCCTCCACCCAACTGGGCTGGTACAGCCGCCGCCGGTATCCTCAACCGCTGGTGCCGCGGCATCTGGTTGAAGAGGTGACCGAGCGCGTCGACTATGCCGGAAGGGTGATTCTGCCTTTGGACGAGTCCGAGGTTCGAGCCGCCATAGCGCGCTTGCTCGAGCAAGGCGTCCAGACGTTCGCGGTGTCGCTGCTCTGGTCGTTCAGGCATCCGGCGCACGAGTTGAGAATACGCGAGCTGATCCGCGAGCAGGCACCCGACGCCTACGTCAGCGTGTCGTGCGAGGTGGCGCCGTCCATCGGCGAATACGAGCGCACGGCAACCACGGCCATGAACAGCTATCTGGCGCTCAAGGTGGTGGCCTATCTGCGCAAGGTGGATGGCCTGTTGCGCGAGCAGGGCTTCAAGGGCAACTTCTTCGTGCTGAACAGCGCGGGCGGCGTCATGCCCGCCGACGAGGCGGCCAATCGCCCCGTCGCCCTGGTGACCAGCGGACCGACGGGTGGCGTCATGGGGTCGCTGGAGCTTGCAACGGCCATGGGTCTTCGCAATGTCATCACCACCGACATGGGCGGCACCAGCTTCGATGTGGCGCTGATCGTCGATGGCGTTCCCATTGTTTCCGTCAACCACGAGGCGGGCGGCTTTCATTTGTCTTCTCCCATGATCGACATCCGCGCCATCGGCGCCGGTGGCGGGTCGATAGCGCGAGTCGAGCAGGGGCAGTTGCGCGTCGGCCCTGAAAGCGCCAGCGCCCGGCCCGGGCCCGTTTGCTACGGGCGCGGCGGGACCCGCGTCACGACGACCGATGCCGACGTGGTGCTGGGCATCATCGATCCCGACAATTTTCTGGGCGGACGCATGAAGCTCGACCGCCGCGCCGCCGAGGCGGCGATAGACGAACAGATCGCCAGGCCGCTGGGCCTGTCGGTGTATGAGGCCGCCGCGGGCATACGCCGCATCGTCGACGATCACATGGCGGATACGCTGCGCGAGGTAACCGTTGGCCGGGGCTATGATCCGCGCGACTTTACCCTGTTTGCCTATGGTGGAGCCGGCCCGGTGCATTGCGCGGGCTTCGGCGCGGAACTCGGAGTGCGGCGCATCGTCGTGCCGGCCACCAGCATGGTGCACTCGGCCTACGGGGCTTTGGCCTCGGACGTCCACTACAGCTCGGAGCGCAGCGAACCCATGTCCGGCGGCGGTGCAGGCAAGGCGCCCTGGGAGGGCCTGGATACCGGTCGCATCGAGGAAATCTTCGGCGATCTGGAAAGCGAGGCGCTCGAGGGCGTCCTGCGTTCGGGCGTGGCCAGGGAAGACACCGAGGTGGCGCGCAGCGTCGCCATGCGCTATCGCCGCCAGGTACATGATCTGCTCATTCCCTTTCCCGATGGGGAAATCAGTTCCGAGAGCGTGCGCGCGGCGGTGGAAAGGTTCGAAAACGCCTACGAGGGCGCGTACGGCAAAGGATCGGGATTCCGCGACGCGGGCGTCGAGATCAGCGCTTTCCATGTCAATGTCGTGGGCCGGCTGAAAAAGCCGGATCTTGTCGCCAATTCTCCCGATCAGGCGGCCAGGCCGGCCTCGAGGGAGGTGTTCGAGCCGCGCCAGTGCGTGGCGGTGAAAGCGCTGATCTGGCAATGGCTGGATCTGCCGGTGGGCCAGGTGGTCGACGGGCCCGCCGTCATCGAGCATCCCGAAACCGCCGTCTATGTAGGCGCCGGGCAATCCGCCAGCCTGGACGCCGCCGGCAATCTTTTGATCGATATCCAGGAGACGCAGGAATGAAAACCTCCACCACCCACAACGTCGATGCGATCAGTTTCGAGGTCATCCGCAACAAGCTGCAGGCCATCACGGAAGAGCAGGCCATTACGCTGAAGTCGGTATCGGGCTCGCCGGTCGTGACGGAAGCCACCGATTTCAACAACGGCTTGTACCTGGCCGACGGCTCCATCGTGACCATGGGGCCCCAGGTGATCTTCCACACAGGAACGATGTCCACGGTCATCAAGAGCATCATCGACGACTTCCGGCCCGAGGACATCCGGGACGGCGACATGTTCATCCTCAACGACCCCTACAAGGGCGCCATCCACCAGCCTGACGTTTCCATCGTGGCTCCTATCTTCCACGACGGCCGGCATATAGCATGGTCCGGTTCCTGCGCGCACCAGCTCGACATGGGCGGCATGAATTTCGGCAGCTGGGGCATAGGCGCAACCGAAGTCCAGCAGGAGGCCGTGCTGATCCCCGGTGTGCGCATTGTGGAGCAAGGCGTGCTGCGCGACGACCTGTGGCGCATGATCATGGGCATGACGCGGCTGCCGCACATGCTCGGCCTTGACCTGAAGGCCATGATCGCCGCAAACAACGTGGCGGCCAAGCGCCTGGGCGAGCTGATGGATCGTTATGGGGCCGGCACCGTCGAGCAGGTCATGCACGAGGAGATCGCCAGCAGCGAACGCAGCCTGCGTGAGCGCTTGCGGTCCATCCCCGACGGGAAGTTCCGCGCGCGCGACTATATCGAGCATGACGGCCACACCAACGAGCTGTTCCAGGTCGTGCTCACCGTCACCAAGCAGGACGATACGCTGACCTTCGATCTGGAGGGTACTTCGCCGCAAGCCGGCGGGTTCATCAATTGCACCATGTCTGGGCTGCGCGGTGCATTGTTCACCGGCCTTCTGCCCATTCTCGGGTACGACATGCGCTGGAATGACGGCGTCATGCGGCCGGTCGTCGTCAAGGCTCCGGAAGGCATCCTGTGCAATGCCAAGCGGCCCGCGCCCACCTCGTCGGGCACCATTTCGGCGGCGTGGATCGTCATGAATACGGCCGTCGCGGCGCTGTCGCGAATGGTGGCCTGCTCTCCGGATCTGATACGCGAAGGCCAGGCGGTCACCAAGGGCCACATGATGGTCATGACGCTTGCGGGCCAGGGGCGCGACGGCGAACCCTTCGGCACCTTCCTGCTGGATTCCACGGCGGGGGGCGGCGGGGCCTTCATCGACCACGATGGGCTGGACGGCTCCGGCGACTACGTCGTGCCGCAGCCGACCATTGCGAATGTCGAAGTCAACGAGGCTTATGGCCCCTATCTGTATTTGTACCGTTCCTTCGTGCCGGATACCGGAGGCCCGGGCGAACGGCGCGGAGGGGCCGGGGTGGGGCTGGCCGTTACGCCCTACGACACGGACAGCCTGAATGCCATGATGCTGGGCCACGGTGTGGAGGTGCCCAATTCGATCGGCCTGCACGGGGGACTGCCCGGCGCTTGCGGCAAGAACCTGCGGCGGACCGGCGGAGGCGATATCGCGACGCTGGCTCGCCGCTACACCAGCACGGCATCGCTGCTGGAGGACGACAGGACAGAGTCGCTGTGCGCCAAGCCGGGCCGCATGCGCCTGGCGGCGGGGGATGTGCTTGCCTACACCTTCCAGGGTGGCGGCGGATACGGGGATCCGCTGTTGCGGAACCCGGAAGCCGTGGCCGCCGATGTGAAAAATGGGCTGGTAAGCCGTGCGGCGGCGTCGCGGCGTTACGGCGTCGTGTTGACGGACGACGGCGCCGTGGATTTCCCGGCCAGTGCACGCCAGCGCGACCAACTGCGGTCGGCCCGGATCGGTGGCAAGAAGCCGGCCCGGCCGCTGCCTCCACCCCAAACGGCGGCTCCCGTTCCCGCGGTAAGCGTCAACGGCGCCGGAAGTTTCGTCTGCCGCTGCGGCGCGGAGCTGGGGCGGATGGACGGCAACTGGAAGAAGCACGCCGCCACGCGGCGGCTGGCTGCCGCCGATATCGGCGAGCACCTGAAATTGCATGACGAGCTGGAAATGCGCGAATTCAGCTGCCCGTCGTGCGCCACCCTGCTGGAGCTGGAGGTGGTTCGCAAGGACAGCGCTTCGCTGCATGACGTAGAACTGAAGGTATCAGAAGAAGTTTTAGAACCCACGGAGACATAATCATGAACCACAAGATATTGAGCGGCGCCCTGCTGCTGGCAGCGGCGGCGTTTTCATCGGCGGCGCCCGCCGCCGATGATCCAGCCGGCGCTGTTGCCAAGGCCAAGGCGCCGGTGGCGCAGTGGCAGGCGCCGCCTGCCGCGCCCGCCCCGGCCAAGGGCAAGACTATCTATGTCGTCACCTGCACATCCCAAGGCATAGGTTGCGTGCGGGCCGCCAACGGTGCCAAGGAAGCCGGCGAGAAACTCGGCTGGACGGTACGCGTCATCGACGGCAAGGGCGACCCCGGCACCTGGAATAGTGCAATACAGTCCGCGATTGCCGCGGGCGCCAATGGCATCATCATCGATGCCGTTCCCCCAATGCTGGTGGGCGATGGGCTGGCCCGCGCCGCCGCCGCGAAGATTCCGGTCGTATCCATCTTCAACCCGCCGCCCGATGCGGGCAGCCCGGTTTTCGCGTACGTGCGGCCCGATCATAGGGCGCAGGGCGTCCTGATGGCGAAATGGGTGGCGGCAGATTCCGGTGGAAATGCCAATATCCTCGTCGTTGAAGACAAGGAATTTCCAGAGCTGAACGAGAGGGTGGCTGGATTCAAGGCCGAGATCGCCCAGTGCGGCCAGTGCAAGATCGTGGGCAGCATCGAGTCCACCATCGGCACCATGGCGCAGCGCCTGCCGGGCGCCGTGGCGGCGGAACTGATGCGCAAGGCCAAGGCGGACTACATTGTGGCGCCTTTCGATTCCAACGCCTTCTTCGTGACGGAAGGGGTGCGCCAGGCCGGCAGGAGCGGCAAGGTCAAGGTGGCCGGCTACGAAGGCGATCCCCAGGCCATACAGGCCATTCGCGCGGGCACCCAGGCCATGACGATAGCCAATCCGGCGGAATGGATGGGGTGGCAGGCCATCGATGAAATGAATCGTGCGTTCGGCAAGGCCAAGCCCGCGAACATACCCGTGGCGTTCCGCCTGATCGATCGCAGCAACGCGCCCGCTACGAAGGGCTGGCTGGGCGACGTCGACTTCAGGGCCGACTATGAAAAGCTGTGGGGCAAGAAGTGATGGCCGATACGCCGTGGGCCTTGCAGGTTCGCGGCCTCAAGAAGAGCTATGGCTCGGCCGTTGCGCTGGCCGGCGCCGATTTCGATTTGGGGCCATGCGAGATCCATGCACTGCTCGGCGAGAACGGTGCCGGCAAGTCCACTCTTATCAAGGTGCTGGCCGGCTTGTTGCGGCCAGACGAAGGCGAGATCCGGGTTTCGGGGCGAGATTGGCCCGCGGTTGCCACCCCTCGAGATGCGGCGTCGTTCGGACTGCGGTTCGTTCACCAGGATCTTGGCCTGGTCGATGCCATGAGCGTGCTCGACAATATGGCGATCGAAACGGGCTACGTGACTCGCAAGGGGGGATTGATCGACTTCCCGGCGACCGGCCGGGCGGTATCCGAACGCTTGAGGGCGCTTGGCTCCGACATCGATCCTTGCCGGCTGGTCGGCGACTTGTCGCAGGCGGAGAAGGTCATTACGGCCATCGCCCGCGCATTGGCCGGACAGGCCAGGATCATCGTGCTCGACGAGGTGACGGCAAGCCTGCCGGCGCCGGAGGCGACGCGGCTGCATGGCGTGATCCGGCGCACCCGGGAGCAGGGCGTTTCGGTTGTCTTCGTGACGCATCGCATCGAGGAAATCTTCGGCCTGTGCGACCGGGCCACGGTGTTTGCCGATGGCTGCCGGGTAGCCAGCGCGGCGCTCGATCAGGTGGATCATGCGCAGATCGTGCGCTGGATCGTGGGCCGCGACGTGGGGCATCGCGTCAAGCCTGCGGTGGTCATGGCCCGGGCCGCATGCGTGCAGGTGCGGGGCTTGCTCGGCAGGGGCCTGAGCAGCCCGCTGGATTTCGAGGTGGGGCGTGGCGAGGTGCTGGGCATTACCGGGCTGGTGGGGTCGGGGTATGAAGCCGCCGCGCGTTGGCTGGCCGGCGTGGACAAGCCGGAAGCCGGTTCGTTCAAGCTGGATGGACAGGTGCTGCCGCTTGGCGATGCCGGCGCGCTGCGTGTCCATGGCTATCAGGTCATCAGCGGCGAGCGCGCGGCCAGCGTCTTTCCGGGGCTGACTATCCGGGAAAATATTTTCGCGCTGGCCAAGCACGGGCGCGCGGGATCCATTTCCGCGGAACGGCGCCGCTGCGCCGAATTGATACGGCGGTTCGGAATACAGCCGGCCGATTGCGGCGAGCTGGAAATAGGGATGCTGTCGGGCGGCAATCAGCAAAAGGCCTTGTTCGCCAGGGCGCTGGAAAGCACTCCCCGAGCGCTGCTGATGATCGATCCGACCGCGGGCGTGGATATCGGCGCGCGCGCCGAACTGTACGACCTGCTCCGGCGGGAGACCGCGCGGGGCATGGCGGTAATTCTGGCGTCCAGCGATTTCGAGGAAATCGAATCGCTTGCCGATCGGGCGCTGGTGCTTGCCAACGGCAGTCCGGTTGCATTGCTGGAGGGCGCGGCCCTGACCCAGTCCAGGCTCGTCTACGAGGCGTTGAGGCCGGTCGAAGCCCAAAGCGCGTGCGCGCAGGCCGGCGACAAGGAGATGTCAAGATGAAGATGACCACGCGCCAAAGCGCCAGCCTCGGACTTCAGGCCGAGGCCAAGCGAGGTAAAGCCGATACGGCGCCCGAGGCGCCCCCGTCCCGCGCCGAACTGCGGCAGGCCGTTGAAAGCGGATTTTCCTGGAAGTTGAAGGGCTGGGTGTCCAATTATGGATTGGTGCTGGTGCTGGCCGGCGTGGTGGTGTTATTCGCGCTGCTGCGCCCGGATACGTACTTGAGCGCCAGCAACGCCAGGATGATCGCCTCGACCAATGCCGTGCTTGCCTTGCTGGCGTTGGCAGCCATCCCCCCGCTGATCTGCGGGCAGTTCGATCTATCCATCGGCTTCCAGATGGCGCTGGCTCAATCCCTGGCGGCCGGCCTGGTATTGCATGCCGGCATGAGCCCGGCCGCGGCCGTCGCCATTGCGCTGGGGGCGGGCCTGCTGATCGGAGTCGTGAATGGGCTGCTGGTTGCCTACGGAGGGCTCAATGCATTCATCACGACGCTGGCCACCGGCATCGTCGTCCAGGGATGCACGCAGTGGTACACCAACGGGGAATCGATCTTTGGGGCCTTGCCGTCGTGGTTTCTTGCCATGGGGCGAACCGATCTGGGTTTCGTGCCGCTGCCCCTGATCTACGTCCTGCTGGTGGGGGCGTTGCTGTGGCTGCTTTTCGAATACACCACCTGGGGGCGGCGCGCTTTCGCAACGGGGGGAAATGTCCGCGCGGCGGCCTTGACCGGCATCGATGTACGCCGCATCAGTTTTCAGTGTTTCGTCTTGGCCTCGCTGTTGTCCGCGCTGGCCGGAGTTTTGTCGACCAGCATCCTGGGCTCGGCCAACCCGAACATCGGCGGCAATTTCCTGCTGCCCGCGTTTGCCGCCGCTTTCCTGGGCGCCACCAGCATCCGGCCGGGCCGCTTCAATGCGCCAGGAACCGTGCTGGCCGTCTATGTGCTGGCGGCGGGCATCAATGGCCTGCAGCAGCTTGGCGCCGATTTCTACATCGAGCAGTTCTTCAATGGGCTGGCCCTTCTCATTGCCATTTCTCTTCCCAGGTGGTCCGCATGGCGACTTGCCCTCGTGAGCCGGCTGAGGCGTTGATCCGGCCCGTGGGCCGGTTGTATGCCTGCCTGCCTGGCTCTATGATGGAAGAACCCGCCTAGCGCTGGAGCAGCGGGAAATCGGGAGCGGGACATGAAGATTTTGATGGTGCTGACTTCGCACGGAAAACTGGGCGCTACCGGACGCCGTACCGGATTCTGGCTGGAAGAGTTTGCGGCGCCTTATTATGCGTTCAAGGATGCCTTCGCCGAGGTGACGCTGGCCTCCCCGCTTGGGGGCCAGCCGCCGCTGGATCCCGCCAGCGACGACCCTGCTTCGCAAACCGAGTCCATCCGGCGCTTCAAGGCAGACGACAAGGCTCAGGCTGCGCTCGCGCAAACGCAGAAGCTGTCCGAAGTGTCCGCGTCGGATTACGATGCCGTGTTCTATCCTGGCGGCCATGGGCCGTTATGGGATCTGGCCGAGAACGCTTTTTCCATCGGCCTGATCAAGTCTTTCCTGGCTGAGGGCAAGCCCGTTGCGGCGGTTTGCCACGCGCCGGGGGTGCTGCGCCACGTCAAGGATGCCGACGGCAGCCCGCTGGTCAAGGGCAAGAACGTGACCGGCTTTTCCAATACGGAAGAAACCGCGGCCGGCCTGGCCGATGTCGTGCCTTTCCTGGTCGAGGACATGCTCAAGAAAAACGGCGGTCATTACACCAAGGCCGGCGATTGGCAATCCCATTTCGTGGTGGACGGCTTGCTGGTTACCGGACAGAACCCGGCGTCCTCGGAGGCCACCGCCCAGGCGTTGCTCAAGCTGCTTGGGTGACGGGGCCGCCGGCGGGCGCCCGCCCGGCTTTCAGTCTGGCCGTTCTTCCAGGGCGTCGATGCGATCGGGATAGAACGCCAGATAGTCCTTGATCTGCGCAACCGAGGCCGGCGGCGTCTCGTACGTCCATACTGCATTGACCGAACGGGCGCCGCCCGCAGGAATGCTGTAGTAGCTGGCATCGCCCTTGTACGGGCAATGGCTGCTGTGGCGGGTGCGTTCCAGCATGGCCATGTCGACATCCTTGCGGGGAATATACTGGACTACCGGGTAGGAGGCTTCGCGCAGCGCAAGGGCTTGGCGGGTGTCGGCAATGATTTTGCCCGCGATGCTCACGATGACCCTGTTCGGATTGCGCTCTATCGTGATGGGATGATCGGGGCCGGGAATCTTGATTGATGCGTCGTTCATGTGCTTACCTATTTGCTGTGCAATGCTTGGCAACCGATTTTCCCAGCATATGTCCTTTGCCTGTGTGTTGGCAAGAGGCCGGTTCGATGCTTGCCGGCCGATGGCTAATACTGATAGGTGTATGTCAGCTGCACAATATTCAGGCCGGGATTCGGCGTCTTGATGTCGGCGTTCGAAAAGTGCGAAAGCCGCAGTCCCACTCGGCTGGACTCGGAAAGATACACGCCAAGCCCCAGATGGTCGCCGAATTGAAATGCGCTGCTCATCTCCTTGCCCGCAAAGCGTGTCCGCGTGAAAACGGTCGCCCCCACCCCAGCCTCGATGTAAAAACGCTGGTCTATCGTCCAGCGCAGAAACGGTATGGCGCTGAATTGCCAGGCATGCGATGGCCCGGGCGAGTGGTCGGCGGTCCAGTACGCGGCGCCGAGTTCGCCCACCAGGTCGAGCCGCCCGTTATTTCCAGAAAACCGGTGGCTCCAGAGCGAAGGCGATTCCCAGGCCAGCTCGTAGCGCTCGAAATGATCGCCGGAGCCCGCGCGAAGGCTTATTCCGCCGTTTGCCTCGTTGCGCAGGCTTGCCGCCTGCCCCGCGGCGGAGAAAAGCGCGCCGGCAAGAATCAGGCTGGAGGCGGCGAATCTGGCCGATCGGCGGCAGGTTTTACGCATTTGACTATCCTTGTTCGAAGAGAGGCGCGGAAAATCATTCGCGGGTACAAAGCACGGTCCGGAAATGACACAGTACCAAAAACAATGGGGCGGCTTGCGGGATTTCGCTTTTGGTAACGAACGGCGCGGCAGCCGTCTTGCCGATTTCAGCCGCGTTCGAGGCGGTTCGCCGGTTTCGGGAAGGTAGTTTTTAAGGTTTTTCGTTATATATTTATACTTAATAGATATAAAAGGGAGGTTGGCCTATGACTTGGAAAATTCATTTCGGCAACTGTGCGGCAGGCTTGGTCATCGGAAGCGCCTTGGCCATGGGCGCGCCGGTTCTGGCCCAGACGGCCGAGCAGGGGGGTACTATCGCGGCCTCGGGCAGCGGCGCCGTGCTGGCCTGCGTCACCTGTCATGGCCAGCACGGCGAAGGCATGGCGGCAGCCGGTTTTCCATACCTGGCGGGGCAAGGCTCGGCCTATCTGGCCGCGCAACTGGCGGCCTTTGCCAGCGGCGCCCGGAACAATCCCGTCATGGCGCCCATTGCCAAGTCCATGAATGCCGACCAGATCAAGGCGGTCGCCGCCTACTACGCAAGCCTGCCGCCGGTGTTCGACGCCAAGACCCTGAGCGGCCATCTGGACACCCAGCCGCCCAAAACCGCTACAGGGGCCTGGCTGGCAAACCGGGGCGACTGGAGTCGCGACGTTCCCGCCTGTATTCAATGCCATGGGCCTGGGGGAGTCGGTGTGGGCCAGAATTTCCCCGCCATTGCGGGCCAGTCCGCCGCCTATATCAAAGGGCAGTTGCTGGCCTGGAAGCAGCAAAAACGCGATCCGGGACCTCTGGGGCTGATGGGCGAGATCGCTCAGCGCATGGACGAAGCGCAAATTACGGCTGTGGCTGATTATTTCGCAGCCTTGCCTCAGCCGGCCAAAGCCGCCGCAACGCCCGTGCAAGGAGCCAAACGATGAAACCATTGTCCACGATCTTCGCTCGCAGCGTCTTGGTTCTGGCCATGTCCGGCATGGCGCCGGCAATGGCGCAAAACGCTCCCGCACCGGCCCCTGCGCCGCAGTTCACGCCGCCCGACTCTACGGCGATTCCCGACGACGAGTTCGGGAAAATGGTCAGGAAGGGCCAGGACATCTTCCTCAAGCCCAGCCTTTATGCCGGCAAGTTCGTCGGCAACGACCTGAGCTGCGCAAGCTGCCACATGGACGCCGGACGGCGCGCCGATGCGTCGCCGCTGTGGGCGGCCTATGTGCTGTATCCCGCGTACCGCGCCAAGAACGGGCACGTCAATACCCTGGCCGAGCGTCTGCAAGGCTGTTTCCAGTTCAGCATGAACGGCGCCAAGCCGCCGGCGGACAGCGAAGTCATCGTCGCGCTCGAGTCCTATATGTACTGGATGGCCAAGAACGCGCCTACCGGCGTCAAGCTCGCGGGGCAGGGCTTCCCCCGGCTGCCCAAGCCCCCCCAGGCCGCCGACTATGTACGTGGACAGCAGGTTTTCCAGAAGAATTGCGTGTTGTGCCACGGCGCCAATGGCCAGGGGCAAAGCGTCAACGGCCATATGGTGTTTCCGGCGCTGTGGGGCGACGGCTCGTTCAACTGGGGCGCGGGCATGCACAGCATTCCCACGGCGGCGGCTTTCATCAAGGCCAATATGCCGCTCAGCAAGGGCAACTCCCTGACCGACCAGGAAGCCTGGGACGTAGCCTATTACATGAATGCGCACGAAAGGCCGCAAGACCCCCGCTACAACGGCTCGGTCGACGAAACCCAACGAAAATACCACGATGCCAAGACCGATCTGTACGGGCAAAGGATCAACGGCAAAGTGCTGGGCGCCCGCTCGACGCCGCATGGCGGCAAGCTAAGGGCGGCGGCGCAGGACGAGGGGAAATAGCCGCCGCTCCGGTGCTATGATGAACAAGCCTATCTCGCCCTGGTGGTAATTGGCAATGGTAGGATCGGGGCTTGTTCGCAAGCCCTGGCAAGCCGCTTGTTCCAAAGTATTCTTGTTTACAGGAGTCGCCATGGATCGCCGCAACTTTCTTCGCTTGTCATCCGCCGCCGGGGCTTTGTACGCTTCGGGCATTGCCAGCCTGCCGGCGCGCGCCGCCTCGGTGCCGGTTGCGTCGGACTGGCGCACTTTCGAGCTGACGACGGAAATCAATATACAAGACCCGGGAGCCCATGCGCGCATCTGGGTTCCCGTGCCGTATGCCCGCAATACGTCGTACCAGCGCGCCGCGCAGACCACATGGCGCATCGAGGGCGGCGGCAGCGCGCGGCTCATGCTGGCGCCGGGTTACGACGTGCAGATGCTGGCCGCGCAGTGGCCGGATTCCCAATCGCCTCGCAAGATCAAGGTCGTCAGCACCTTCCAGACCCGCAATCGCCGTGTCGACCTGACTCAGCCGCCTTCGGCCGATGCGCCCGCTGAAAGCCGGGAGGTTCTTCGGCATTATCTGCAGCCTACCGCCTTACTGCCGACCGATGGCATCGTCAAGCAAACCGCCGACCGCATTACGCGCGGCCACCGAAGCGACCTGGACAAGGCGCGCGCCATATACACCTGGGTGGTCTTGAACACCTGCCGCAAGGCATCCACGCCGGGCTGTGGCACCGGCGACGTGCGCTACATGCTCATAGCCAACGATCTCAATGGCAAATGCGCCGACATCAACTCCCTGTTCGTGGCGCTGGCCCGTGCTTCGGGCATTCCGGCACGCGACGCCTACGGGATACGGGTAGCCGCTTCCCAGTTGGGCTATCAAAGCCTGGGCGCGTCGGGCGATGTTACGGGGGCGCAGCATTGCCGCGCCGAATTCTACGCCTCCGGCTATGGGTGGGTGCCTGTGGATCCGGCCGACGTGCGCAAGGTCATGCTGCAGGAAGGCCAGGGCGATCTGCCGCTTTCCGATCCGAAGGTGCATGCCGCGCAGGTCATGTTGTTCGGCTCATGGGAAATGAACTGGGTGGCCTACAACCATGGCCACGACGTCGCCTTGCCGGGCGCCCAGCACGGTTCCGTTCCCTTTCTCATGTATCCCAATGGTGAAACCAGCGATGGCCGCCTGGACAGCCTGGATGCCAAGACGTTCAGCTACCGCCTGACGGCGCGCCAATTGGCAATATGACCACGCGCCAAAGCGCAAGCCTTGGCCTTCGGGTCAAGGTCTAGCGAGGCAATATCGATACGGCACCGAAGGCGCCGCCCCGGGCGGCTGGACGGGCTGCCGTCCGGGATGGCATTATTTGCTTTAATCCTAAAGGAGATAAGGCGTGACGTACGATGCAATAGTCATAGGCGCGGGGCATAACGGTTTGGCGGCGGCGGTGCATTTGGCGGCCAAGGGCTGGAAGGCGGCGGTTGTCGAGGCCAGGTCCGAGCCCGGCGGCGCGGTCAAGACCCAGGAGCTGACCTTGCCCGGCTTCAGGCACGACTGGGGCGCGATGAACCTGTCCATGTTCGCGGGCTCGGCCTTTCATGCCCGATACAAGGACGAACTGGCCGCGCATGGCCTGGGGTTCGTGCCGGCGCCTCATTGCTTCGCCAGCGTCTTTCGCGATGGCCAAAGCCTGGGGGTGGGGGGCGACCTGGAGCAGACGGTTGCCGATATTCGCAATCTGTCCGAACACGATGCCCAGGCCTGGCGCTCGATGGTCGACGATTTCAAGCAAAAGGCGCCGCATATCTTCGGGGTGCTGGGTTCGCCCATGCCGTCGCTGGCCACGGCCAAGGTGCTGTGGCGCGCCTGGCGCCAGCTTGGCGCCACAGGCTTCTATGGCCTGCTGCGGCTGATGCTGTCGTCGCCCAGGGATTTCCTGAACGCCAATTTCGAGCACGAGAAAGTCAAGGCGCTGATGGCCACATGGGGGCTGCATGTGGATTTTGCTCCCGACGTGGCCGGCGGCGCGTTGTTTCCCTATCTGGAGTCCATGTCCAACCAGGCTTTCGGCATGGTCATCGGCCAGGGCGGCGCCGACACCATCATCAAGTCCATGGCGGGGCTGCTGCGGGCCAAAGGGGGCGAGCTGCTGCTCGATACTCCGGTGCAGGCCATCCAGACCGGTAATGGCGGCGCCGCGACGGGCGTGGTGCTGGCTGATGGCCGCACATTGCAGGCGCGGCGCGCGGTCATTGCCAATGTCCATCCCTGCAATGTATTCGGCCGGCTGCTGCCGTCCGGCGCGGCGCCCCAGGAATTCGAGTCCAAGGTGCAGGCTTTCCGTCCGGGCCTTGGCACCATGATGATCCATCTGGCGCTGAGCGGCCTGCCCGACTGGAAGGCCGGCGCCCAGTTGGGCCGCTACGCCTATGTGCATATCGCTCCCGACCTCGCGATGATGGCGCGGGTGTACGCCGAGGCCGCCGATGGTCTGCTGCCCGCCGAGCCGGCGCTGGTGGTGGGGCAGCCCACTGCCATCGATCCATCGAGGGCGCCGGAAGGGAAGCACGTGCTGTGGGTGCAGGTGCGCGTCTTGCCTGCTGAAATCCGGGGCGATGCGCTGGGCGGCATCGAGGCCCGCAACTGGGACGACGCCCGCGAGGCCTATGCCGACAGGGTGCTCGACATCATCGAAGGCTATGCGCCGGGGCTGCGGCAGAAAATCCTGGGGCGCAAGGTGTTCTCGCCCTTGGATCTGGAACGCGAGAATCCCAATCTGGTCGGGGGCGACAGCATTTCGGGCAGCCATCACCTGGATCAGAACTTCCTGTTCCGGCCGGTGGCCGGCTATTCGCGCTACCGCACTCCGGTCAAATCGCTGTACTTGTGCGGCGCTTCGACCTGGCCGGGCGCCGGCACCGGAGCCGGCTCGGGTTTCATGCTGGCCAATATGCTGGCGAAATAGCCTTTACTGTTCTTGTGTGCCTGCGGCGCCGCCTGGCGTGCGCCGGGCGCGCTCCATCAGCTCGAAGGCAGCCATGCCGGCCAGCATGGCCAGTACGAACAATGCGGCTTTGGCGTGTCCCGCCGTCAATGAAACCAGCGCCGGGCCGGGGCAAAAACCAGCCAGGCCCCAGCCAATGCCGAACGCCAGGCTGCCACCTGCCAACCGCCCGTCTATGGTCTTGTTTGACGGCAATTCCAGCCTGCCTCCGGCCAGTGTGCGGTTCCGGCGGCGGGCTATTCTGAAAGCGATGGCGCTAACGGCGATGGCGCCTGCCATGACCAGGCCGAGCGATGGATCCCATGCGCCCCGCAAATCCAGAAAACCGATGACTTTTCCTGGGTCGGTCATGCCCGAAAGAATAAGGCCGGTTCCGAAAAGCAGGCCGATGAAGAATCCAGTGATTGGCGGCATGTATCCAGGGTTCCGTTTCATGGTTTTCATCCAGGCAATTCAGGCCAGTGCGTGGCGCACCGCAAACACGGTCAGGAATCCGGCCGCCATGAAGATGGCAGTGGCGGTCAGCGACCGGGGCGACATCCGGGACAGGCCGCATACCCCGTGCCCGCTTGTGCAGCCCGAGCCGTATCGCGTGCCCAGTCCCACCAGCAGGCCCGCAATGATCAGTGTCGGCCAATCCGCGTCGATACGGGGCGCAACGGCCGGCGCAAACAGCATCCATGCGGGCGAGGCCGCCAGCAGCCCGGCAATGAATGCCAGCCGCCAGCCGATATCGCCCCGGCGGAAGCGCAGCAGTCCGCCCGTTATGCCGCTGATACCTAGAATTCGCCCCTGCAGCAAAAGAAAAAGCGCCACGGCAAGGCCGATGAGCAACCCTCCCGCCAGCGAAGTCCAGGGGGTGAAGTGATTCCAGTCTATCGACATGAGCCTGCTCCCGGTTGGGCCGCGCAAAACTGCGCGTACAGTGTTTGCATGACGGCCAGTGTCTGGGGGCTGGCGATGCTGTAGTAGATATTCTTGCCTTCCCGCCGCGTTCTCACCATGGCTTCCGCGCGCAGCACGCCCAGTTGCTGCGAGAGCGTTGGCTGGCCGATTCCCACCATGGCCTCCAGTTCGCCGACGCATTTCTCGCCCTGGGCCAGTTGGCACAAAAGCAGCAGGCGATCCGGATTGGAAAGCGCCTTCATCAGACGGCAAGCCTGGCCGGCGGCGGTGCGCATGGCTTGCATGTCCAGGGCAATGTCGTGATTCATGGAATGAGCTTGCGTCATTTGTTCCGGATTAACATTATATTAATTAATATTATATCTATGAATATAATGTTTGTGCTGGCATGGCGCCGTTTCTTTCTGGGTCATTGCGGGGTTTTCAAATGCCACAATTGTTAGAATTTGAATATTTTGTTCAGAAAATAGATATATCTGGGCAAAAGTGGATATAATTTCTTCAGCCTGGCGGCTGGAAGCTTCATTGTGAGAGACAACAGCCAAGCCGGCGGCAAGACTGCTCGTAGAGGCAGGACAAGGTTCGCCTACTTCCTGGAGACTAAATAATGAAGTTAGCCAAGTTTTTCGCCGGCTGCCTGATGGTATTGGCCGGCAGCGCCGTTGCGGCGGCACAGCCGGTGCCTGCCACGTCCGAGTCCGCGCATTCCGATTTACGGGTGCGGCTCTTGGGCACAGGCAGTCCCCTGCCGCAGACCTTTCGCTTCGGGCCTTCCACGCTCATCGAAGCCGGGAACCAGAAGTTCCTGTTCGACGCGGGGCGCGGTGTCATCCAGCGGCTTTACTCGTTCGGCATTCCCTTCAACGACGTCGACAAGCTGTTTCTTACGCACCTGCATTCGGATCACACCATCGGCATTCCCGACCTGTATCTGACCGGGTGGCTGCGCGGGCGCAATCATCCCTTGCATGTCTGGGGCCCGGTGGGCACACGCAACCTGATGGATGAACTGGTCAAGGCCTATAGTTTCGATATCAAGATCCGCCTGGACCACAACCCCGGCTCCAAGGTCGAAACCACCGAGTTCACCGCGGGCGTCATCTACGACCATGACGGCGTGAAAATCACCGCCTTCCCCGTCGATCACGGCGAAGCCAAACCGGCTTTCGGCTTCCGGCTCGACTACAAGGGCCATCGTGTGGTGCTGTCGGGCGATACCCGCTATTCGCAAGAGGTCATCAAGCAGGCCAAGGGCGCCGATCTGCTGGTGCACGAAGTGGCCGCGGCATCCGACAAGCTCATGAAAACCTCGCCGAAGATTCCAAGAATCCTTGGCATCCATACTTCGCCCGAGGATGCCGGCCGGGTGTTCACGCAGGCCGCGCCGCGCATGGCCGTATACTCGCATATCGTGCTGTTCGGCGTGACCGAGAAAGAGCTCGAGGCGCGCACCCGCAAAACCTATTCCGGTCCATTGACCATAGGCGAAGACCTCATGACCTTCGACATCGGCGACAAGATCACGGTAAGCAGGACGCAGCCCAAGGAATGAATCCGCGCGTCACGCCGGCGCGCATAACAAGCCGTTGCATGCGTGAGGAGAGTGGCGATGAGTAGGTGGCGTTCATGCGCGCAATAGGAATCGTGGCCGCGCTCGAGATGGAAATTGCCGAACTGCTCGGCCTGATGCAGGCCGACGTGGTTCGGCATCGCATTGGACGGCGCGATTACTACACTGGCAGCCTTTTGGGCTGCCCCTGCGTCATTGTTCTGGCGCGGGTCGGCAAGGTGGCGGCCGCCGCCACCACCGTGACGCTGATACGCGAATTCGGCGTGGCCAGCGTTGTCTTCACCGGCGTGGCCGGGGCCATAAGCCGGCATGTCAATGTCGGCGACGTCGTGGTGGCGCAGTCGCTGCTGCAGCACGACCTGGACGCCAGGCCATTGTTCCCCCGCTACGAGGTGCCGTTGCTGGGGCTCAGCCATTTCGACGCCGACCCGGACCTGACGCGTTGCTTGTCCTCATGCGCCACCGAGTATCTGCGGCAGGATCTTGCCGCCGACGGCCCGGCCCGTGCGCAACTCAGCGCGCAGTTCGGCATCACGCGTCCCGCCGTGCATGGCGGCATGATCATCAGCGGCGATTCCTTCATCAACGACGCGCAGCATGTCGAGGCCTTGAGGACCAGCCTGCCGGACGCCTTGTGCGTGGAAATGGAAGGCGCCGCGGTGGCGCAGGTGTGCCACGAATACGATGTTCCCTACGCGGTCATGCGCACGATCTCCGACCGGGCCGACGGCAGCGCCGGCATTGATTTCAATGCATTCCTGCAAGCGGCGGCAAGCCGCTACGCCACGGGCATACTGCGGCGTTTTCTGGCGCTGCAACGGGAAGATGGAGCTGCGTAGAAAGGCCTTGCATACCGGAATGAAGAGGCGGTAAAAGCCAGCCTCCTGCATCGTTCAGTGCGTTGGCATGCCGCCTATTTTCCGGCCGCTTTTCTTGCGCCCACTTTGTTCTGGTACCTGATGCCCAGCCCGTGAACCAGGCTGAGATCCGTTGTTTGCCAAAAGGATTGGCCGGCCAGCGCCAATTTCAGGTATTTCCAGGCCGAGCGCGAGTGCTCGATGGCAATGGATTGAGCGCGTGTTCCTTCCCGATTGCGGATGGCATCGACGATGCAGCGGTGTTGTTCGTTGGAAAACAGCAAAATGTTCTTGATGCCCGGAAAGTCGGTTTGCGAAGAACGCACAAAGGCGTTGGGAGCGGCGAAGGGCAGGGTCAGCACCCGCTCGATGGAGCGCTTCAGCATGGAGCTTTGCGCGGCGTCGATAAGGAGCTCATGAAAGCGGTCGTTGAGTTCCACGTATCCGTCGAGGTTTTCGGCGGTGGTCAGATTGTTGATGACGACATCGAGCTTATCGACGCAATCGTCCATTAAAAGCAATATTTCAGTTGGCGCACCGCGTTCGGCGGCGTAGCGTGCCGCCATGCCTTCCAGCGTGCCGCGGATTTCGATGGCTTCGGACACGTCCTGCATGGAGAAGCCGCTGACCACGAATCCCCCCGATGGCAGTGTTTCCAGAAGGCCTTCTTCCTTGAGCCGCATTAGGGCGACGCGCGCAGGCGTGCGCGAGACTCCGAACTCCTTGACCAGAAATGCTTCCGAAACCCGGCCTCCCGCGGGTATCAGGCCGTCGATGATTCTGCCGCGCAGGCCTAGAACAGCTTTGAGGGTTTGCGATTGGCGCGAACCGTCTTCCATAGATCAGCTCCATTTTTTGATTGCTGCATTATGCCCCGAACAGCATGAACCTCATAGAGCATCCTATGCTGTACGTATTCTTGATGTATACATAAATGTAAATAAATTGTTAAATAATAGCGGGTTTTCCCCTATTTTGAAGGTTTAACGTATACATAGATAATCTCAACGTATACATAACTGCTCAAAAAATAAAGGGGGATTCTTATGTTCAAACTGACCCGCAGGGTAATGCTGGCCACCGCCGCACTTATGCTCAGTACCAGTGCATGGAGTGCCGGTGTCGTCAAAGTTGGAGTTATCGGCCCGTTTTCGGGGCCGTTCGCGGGCGCCTTCGGTACACCGTTCAGGCAGGGCGTCGAAACCTATGTGGCAACGCACGGCGACAAGGTAGGCGATACGAAAATCGAATTCATTTACCGTGATCTGGCCGGACCCGATCCTCAGAAGGCCAAAAGCCTGGCTCAGGATCTGGTGGTCAAGGACAAAGTGCAATATCTGGCCGGGGTCGTGTTCACGCCCAATGCCATGGCCATGGCGCCACTGGTGCAAAGCGCGAAAGTGCCATTGGTCATCTTTAATGCATCGACCTCGGTCGTCGTGTCCAAGTCCGACTACTTTGTGCGCACCTCCAACACTTTGCCGCAAGTCACCGTGCCTGTGGCCAAGTACGCGCTCGAGCACAACGTCAAATCGGTGGTCACCATCGTTTCCGACTACGGCCCCGGCATCGACGCCGAAAAAGCGTTTGCGTCTACGTTCGAGGCAGGCGGCGGAAAGGTGCTCGAATCCATCCGGATGCCGCTCAGCACCAGCGACTTTGGGCCCTTCCTGCAAAAAATCCGCGCGGTCAAGCCCGATGCGCTGTTTACGTTTTTGCCATTCGGCCCTCCCACCTACGCCTTTGTCAAAGCCTATAACGAGAATGGCTTGAAGAACGATGGCGTGCGCTTCCTTGGCACGTCGGAAACGCAGGAAAGCGATCTGCAGGCTTTGGGGGATTCGGCCATCGGTCTGGAAACGGCGTACTTCTATTCCGGCGCCCACGACTCCGCGGAAAACAAGAAGTTCGTAGCGGCCCTGGCCAAACTGGATCCGGCCGCCGTGGCGAATCCCGCAACGGTTTCCGCCTACGACGGCACGCATGTCATATACAAAATGGTGGAAGCCACAGGCGGCAAGGCCGATGGGGCCAAGGCGGTCGCGGCTGTCAAGGGGCTGGCTTGGGAAAGCCCGCGCGGGCCGGTCAAGATCGATACCGAAACGCGCGACATCATTCAAAACGTCTATATGCGCAAAGTGGAAAGGGATCCGGCCAGCGGCAAGCTGGTCAACCGCGAGTTCAAGATCTACGAGGCGCAGCCCGATTACGGGCGTCTTGCCGCGAAGTAAGCGTGGCGTGGAACGGCAAAAGACACGGAGCTCTTTGTGCAATTGATAGCTAGTATTCTGGTGGACGGAATCTCTTACGGAATGGTGTTGTTCATTATTTCCGTCGGACTGTCCATTACCATGGGTTTGATGCGGGTCGTGAATCTGGCCCACGGTGTTTTTGCCATGCTGGGCGGTTATGTGGCGGTGGCGCTGGCAGCCTGGCTCGGGTTGAGGCCCGAGCTTGCCGCCGCTCTGGCCATTGCCGTGGTGGCCGCCTTGGCCTGGCCGCTCGAGCGTTGGCTGTTCCGGAAAGTCTATGGCCGCGGCGAGTTGCAGCAGGTTTTGCTGACAATAGGCATCGTGTTCGTGGGCATGGCCGCCGTCGGCACTTTGTTCGGCAATGGCCTTACCGCTTTCACCCTGCCGGGCTATATGCGGGACACCATCGATATCGGCTTTCGCGTCCTGCCAAAGCACCGGCTGGCGGTATTGCTGGCGGGCGGGCTCGTGCTTCTGGGATTGTGGGCCTTGTTTTCCAGAACGGGGTTCGGCATCAGCATGCGGGCTTCGGTCGACAAGGCGCAGGCCGCCGAGGCGCTGGGCATCGATACCTCCAGGGTTTACCGGTACGGCTTCATGCTGGGGGCCGCGCTGGCTGCGCTGGGCGGAATTCTCGGCGCCGAGCTGCTGCCGCTGGAACCCTACTACCCCTTGAAGTACCTGGTCTTGTTCCTGGCCGTCGTGGCGGTGGGAGGCATGGGCAGCATATTTGGCTCTTTTGCGGCTGCCCTGCTGCTGGGGCTGGTGGAAACAGCGTCCAAGTATCTTATGCCTGAAATCGCCTCCATCATGTTCTACGCCACCATGCTGCTTGCCCTTAGCTGGAAGCCGCAGGGCCTGTTCGGGAGGCGCGCATGAAGACCTCCTCTTCGGCTCTTGAGTTGCAGGCCGCCGGGGGCGCACGGAAAAAGCGGAACCTGCTTGATCTGCCATGCATTCCCGAATTGCTGCTGTTGTGCGCCGGGCTTGCCGCCATGGCGCTTATGCCCGACGAAATGGGGTTTCTGACCCGTGCCGTCACGTCCATGCTATTCGTTCTGTCGCTCGATCTGGTGCTTGGCTATTGCGGCGTCGTCACGCTGGGCCACGCTGCTTTGTTCGGTGTCGGCGCCTATGCCGCGGGAATCTATGCCATTCATCTATCGCCCGAGCCGTTGACCGGGTTGTTGGTGGGTGGTGTGGCCGGCGGCATCGTGGCGGCTGCTACCGGCCTGTTTCTTTTGCGCACGCATGGCCTGACCTGTTTGATGATGACGATAGCCGTTGCGCAGATCCTTCTGGAAATACTGAACAAGTGGCGGTCTGTCACGGGTGGTGACGATGGGCTTTCCGGCGTTGTCGTCAGGCCTGTTCTGGGCGTGTTTGAGTTCGATTTCCTGGGCAGGACGGGCTTCTTATACAGCCTTGCCGTCCTGGTCGTTGCCTTTGCCGTCATGCGCCGCCTGGTCGGGTCGCCGTTCGGCCTTACCTGCATAGGTATCCGGGAAGACCGCCAGCGCATGACCGCGCTGGGATGCCATGTATACGGGCATACCTTGGTCATGTACGTGCTGGGCGGCGTGTTTGCGGGAATTGCCGGGGCTCTTATGGCTCAAACCACCCAGGTGGTCGGTTTGAGCAGCCTGGGCTTTGCCTGGTCGGCCGAGGCGCTGGTCATGTTGGTGCTGGGCGGCATGGGGCGCCTTTGGGGCGCGGTGATAGGCACTGTGCTTTTCATGGTGGTGCATCACTTTGCTTCGGCCATCGATCCCTTCAAATGGATGTTCGTCATAGGCGGTTTGTTGATAGCCGTGGTTCTGTTGTTCCCGTCGGGACTGGTCGATGCGGCAAGCCGCCTGTTCGGGCGGTTGGGGGGGATGCGTCGTGAATAAGATTCTGCATGTTGAAAATTTGTCTCGTTCGTTCGGCGCGTTAAAGGTGACGTCCGACGTAAGTTTTTCCCTGGAGCGAGGGGAAAGGGTGGCGCTGATCGGGCCCAACGGCGCCGGCAAGACAACCTTGGTCAACTTGATATCCGGCGCCCTCAAGCCTTCTGCAGGGCGCGTTCTGCTGGGGCAGGCGGATATCACCGCCTTGCCTCAGGCCGCGCGTGTACATGCGGGGCTGATGCGCACCTTTCAGGTAACGCGCCTGTTTACCGAACTTAGTGTCGAAGACAACGTGCGCATGGCCGTTTTGCAGCGTCAGCGTAATTCGATGCGTTTGTTCGCCCGGCCGAATAACGTTCCCGGCTTGGATGAAGAGGTGGATCGCGCGCTGGGCCTGCTGCAGTTGCAGGACAGGCGTTTGCGCCGGATTCGCGCCCTGGCCTATGGCGAGCAGCGTTTGGTGGAAATTGCCCTCGCGGTGGCGGCGCGCCCAAAGGTGCTGCTGCTCGACGAGCCGGCGGCCGGGGTTCCGCAAAGCGAAAGCGACGTCGTCATGCGCGCCATTGGCGAGCTGCCCGCCGACATGGCCATTTTATTCATCGAGCACGACATGGATCTGGTTTTTCGTTTCGCCCGGCGCATCCTGGTTCTGGTCGGAGGCGCTTTGCTCATGGATGCGGCTCCCGATGTAGTGGCCGCCGACGAGCGTGTGCACAAGCTTTACCTTGGCGAGGTGGCTTGAATGTCTTCGACTCAGCTTGAATTGAAGCAGGTAGCTGCCGGTTACGGACACACTACGGTAACCGAGGGAATAAGCCTGGCGGTAGCGTCTGGCGAGCGTCTAGGGGTCGTCGGCCGCAACGGCGCGGGCAAGACCACGACGCTTGCCACGGCCATGGGGCTGACGCGCCTGCGTGCCGGTAGCGTCAGCTTTGCCGGCAGGGATATTTCGTCCTTGAAGCCCAGCGCGCGGGCAATGCTTGGTTTGGGCTATGTACCGCAAACCCGAGATATTTTTCCTTCCCTCACCGTCGAGGAGAACTTGCGTGCCGGTGCGCGGCATACGTCGCGGATGCAGGTCGAGGCGCTGCTCGACGATGCCTACGTCCTGTTTCCGCGCCTGAAGGAACGGCGGCGGAATTGGGGCAACGAGCTTTCCGGGGGCGAACAGCAGATGCTCTCCATTGCCCGGGCGCTGATGGGCCGCCCCACCGTGCTTTTGCTGGATGAACCCCTGGAGGGGCTGGCGCCAGTGATTGCCCAGGAGCTCATGGCTTCCATACGCCGTCTGGCCGACGAGCGGGGCATCGGCTGCGTGCTGGTCGAGCAGCAAGTGGGGCTGGTGCTGGATTTTTGCACGAAGGTCCTGGTGCTGGAGCGAGGGCGGGGTGTTTTTTATGGTGCTCCTCACTCGCTAAGGACCGAACATGCCCATGTTCTGGATCGTTCGATTGGATTGAGGAAGGTTGCGGCTGCGGCCGTCTGAATTGTTTGGAGGTGTTTTATGTTTATCAAGAATGCGTGGTATATAGCGGCCTGGACCAACGAAGTGCACAATGCACCGCTGGCACGGCGCATTTGCAATGAGCCTGTGGTTCTGTTCAGGCAGGGACAGGGCGGCAAGGTCGGCGCCGTTGAAGACCGATGTTGCCACCGCGGTGCCCCGCTGCAGTTCGGCAAGGTTGTCGACGCCGGACTGCAATGCGGCTATCACGGCATGGTGTTCGATGCCGATGGCCAATGCGTGCACATTCCCGGCCAGGAAAAGATTCCCGCCAAGGCGCGTATCCGGAGTTTTCCCGTGCAGGAAAAGGACGAGTTCGTCTGGATATGGATGGGCGACCCCGAAAAGGCCGATACATCGAAAATCATCGATTACCCGTTCCATAACGACTACCAGAAGTGGCCGCACAAGCATGAGCGGTATCACGTCAAATGCAACTATATGCTTTTGGTCGACAATCTCATGGACATGACGCATCTTGCCTATGTGCACGTGGGCTCGATAGGCGGAGACGCTAAAAGCACGCACGAAGCGACCATGGATACGACCCGCACCGAAATGGGGTTGAAATACGTCCGCTGGATGATGGGCTGCAAGCCGCCTCCCACGTATAGCAAGGCGGTGCCGGCTTTGTCGGATTGCGTCGATCGCTGGCAGGAGTTCGAGTACATAGCGCCGGGCAATATTCTGCAATGGAGCGGCGCAACCGACGCGAATACGGGCGCGCGCGACCGCAATCAGCGCGAAGGCGGGTTTTCGCTGCGGCTGTTCCATGGCCTGACTCCCGAAACTGAAGGCACCTGCCATTACTTCTGGTCGACGGCCAATGGCTATCGGCAAAACGAACCCGAGGCGACCGAGCAGTTGTATACGGAAATCGCGCGCGCCTTCATGGAGGACAAGGCCATTGTCGAGGCCCAGCAGGCACGTCTCGACGAGTCGCGTGATCGGGATCTGGTGGATATTGTGTCCGATTCTGCGCGCATTCACATGCGCAGGACGGTGGATAGACTGATAAAAGAAGAGGTTCTGTAAGCATGCTGCATTTGAATTACCGGTTGGATGGGCCGGATTCCGCTCCAGTCCTGGTGTTGTCCAACTCGATAGCGGCAACGTTGTCGATGTGGGAACCCCAGATGGAGGCGCTTTCCCGGAGCTACCGGGTGTTGCGCTACGACACCCGCGGGCATGGGCAGTCCGACGTGCCGGAGGGGGCTTATTCCATCGATGATCTGGGCGGCGATGTGATCGGGCTGCTCGACATGCTGGGCATCGGCCGTGTGCATTTTTGCGGCCTGTCTTTGGGCGGGATGACGGGCATGTGGCTGGCGCAGAATCATCCCCAACGGCTCGATAAGCTGGTGTTGAGCAATTGTGTCCCGCATATCGGCAATCCGGATATCTGGAATCCACGCATCGCGGCGGTATTGCAGGACGGCATGCAGCAGGCGGGGGCAACGCAGGCCAGCCGCTGGTTCAAGCCCGATTTCCAGGCGGAGTATCCGCAACGATACCGCGAGCTCGAGCAGGAAGCGATGGATACGCCCGCCAAAGGCTATGCGGGCTGTTGTGCCGTGCTGCGCGACGCCGATCTTTCCCGTCGGCTGGACGACATTGCATCCCCTACGCTGGTGATCGGCGGCGCTCACGATTTGCCGACGCCTCCGGCCAAGGTGAAGGATCTTGCGCAACGGATCCCGGGCGCCAAATATGTCGAGGTGGACGGCGGGCATCTTGCCAATGTCGATGCGTCTCAGGCGTATACGGCGGCGGTGCTGGAATTCCTTGGGTAGCCAAGTTCTGGTGATTTCCATGGCCGAACCGGATGCTGAGCCGGTTTGGCCATGTTGCCGTCTGGCGCCTACCTCAGAAAATTATCGCGCAGCAGCGATACAACCTCTTTGCCGCGCCCGTCCAGCACGGCCTTGATGCCGAAAAGCGCGGTCGACATTACCTGGCCTGCGTGGATCTCGGGCGGCATGACCAGTTCCATCCGGTTTACGGGAACGTCCAGCAAGGCCGGGCCCGGTTCAGTCAGCCAGGCGCGCATGGTGGCTTCCAGCTCGTTGGCGTTGTCGGCGCGATGGCCGGCAATGCCGCATGCCTTGGCCAGGGCGGGGAAGTCCGGATTTTGCAGATCGGTGTACGAGTCCAGCAGCCCCTCGACGCGCTGTTCCATTTCCACAAAACCCAACGAGCTGTTGTTGAAAACCAGGATTTTGACGGGCAGCTTTTCCTGCCGCAACGTCAGCAAGTCGCCCAGAAGCATGCTCAGCCCGCCGTCGCCGCACATGGCGATGACCTGTCTGCCGGGATAGGCCGCCGCGATGCCCATGGCTTGCGGGTAAGCGTTGGCCATCGTGCCGTGCAGCAGGCTCAGCAGGAAGCTGCGCGCGCCGGTCGCCCGGATGTGGCGCAGGCACCAGACCATGGGGCTGCCGCCGTCGGCGGTGAAGACGGCGTCGTCGGCCGCCAGCTTGTCCAGGGTGCTGGCCACGAATTGCGGGTGTATGAGATTGGGGTCGTCTTCCTGGGCTGAACGTTCGTAGTCTTCGCGGTCTTTCTCCCATTGCTTCAGGGCTTTGGCCAGATGGCTGGCGTCGGTCTTTTTTTTCAGGCGCGGCAGCAGGGCGTCGATGGTGTCGCCAACGTCGCCCAGCAGGCCCATGTGCACGGGCGCCCGGCGGCCCAGATGGGTGGCGTCGGAATCGATTTGCACGACCCGCTTTTTTTCGGCCCAGAACTGCGTGTATGCGAAATCGGTGCCCAGGCAAAGCACGAGATCCGCGTCGTCGATGGCGCCGACGCCGGCGCGGTTGCCAAGTATGCCCGTCATGCCGATGTGGAAGGCGTTGTCGGGCTCGATGAACTCTTTGGCGCGGGTGGTGTGGGCCACGGGCGCCTGCAGATGCCGGGCCAGGGCGACAACCTGGTCGTGCGCGTTCCGGGCGCCGATGCCGGCGTAAATCGTTATGTTGCCAGCTTCGTTCAGCATGGTTGCCAGGGCGTCCAATTCCTGGTCGCAGGGGCGTTGTACGGTTTTGGGGCGATGCACCGACCAGGCAAGCTTGTCGGTGGTTTCTTCCTGGAACATGTCGCCATTGACGATGACGACCGCCACGCCGCGCAGGTTCAACGCGGCCTGCGCCGCCATGGCCGTGATCCGCCGCGCCTGGTCGGGATGCGAGATGTACTCGCAGAACACCGATGTTTGCTCGTAGATCTTGCGTTGATCCAGTTCCTGCGGAAAGTTCAGGCCGGCTTCGGCACGGCCGATGTCCGAGGCGATCAGCAGCACCGGTGCGCCGTTGCGGTGGCTTTCGAAAATGCCATTGACGAAATGCAGGCTGCCCGGCCCGCAGGTTCCGGCGCACACGGCCAACTCGCCTGTCATGTAGGCTTCGCCGCCGGCCGCCAGCGCGCCGGCTTCTTCGTGGCGCACGTGCACCCAGCGCAGATCGCTTTTACGCAGCGCGTCGGTGAAATGGTTGATGGTGTCGCCCACGATGCCCCAGCAGCGCTTGGCTCCGGCTTGAACCAGGGTGTCGACGATGACTTCGGATACTTTGGGCATGGCGGTTTTTCCTTGGTGTTCTGCGACGTGGCGCTAGAAGATGGCGGCTGAACTGTCGGCGGTGGCGCGGGTGACGACCAGGTCGACGGCGGGCTTGAAGCTGTCCGCCCGGGCGGCAGCCCACCATTCGGCATAGAGCGTGTCTTCGGGGGCTTCCAGCAAGACCCCTTTGGGCAGGAAGGGATGAATGCGGTCCATGGGTTTTGCGGCTTCCGACCCCGTGCGGTGCATCAAGTGGTGGGGCTGCAGGTCGCGAGGGTGTTTCAGGCCGGCGGCCGCCACCATGTCGGTCAGGGCCTCGACGGTCTTTTTGTGGAAGCGCGCGGCGCGCTCGCCCTGGACTTCGGGAACCAGCCCGCGCTGGCGGGCGGGATCCTGGGTCGTGACGCCCGTGGGACAGGTGCCCAGATGGCAGCGCTGGGCCTGGATGCAGCCGATGGAAAACATGAAGGCCCGCGCCGCGTTGCACCAGTCGGCGCCCAGGGCGAGGTTCCGGGTAAGTCCCATGCCCGAATACACCTTGCCGCTGGCAACCAGCCTGACTTCGTCCTTGAGCCCGCAGCCGACCAGCGCGTTGCGCATCAGGATCAGCCCTTCGGTCAGCGGCATGCCCACCCAGTCGGAAAGCTCGATCGGCGCGGCGCCCGTACCGCCCTCGCCGCCGTCCACGACGATGAACTCGGGGCGGATGCCCGTTTGCAGCATGGCCTTCATGATGGCGAAGACCTCGTAGGGCTGCCCGATGCACAGCTTGAGCCCCACCGGCTTGCCGCCGGAAAGATCCCGCATCCGGGCGGCGAATTCCAGCATCTCGATGGGGTTGGAAAACGCCGAATGCCCGCGCGGCGAAAGACAGTCCTGGTACGCCGGCACGCCGCGCACGCGGGCGATCTCCTCGGTTACCTTGGCCGCCGGCAGCAAGCCGCCGTGGCCCGGCTTGGCGCCCTGGCTGAGCTTGATCTCGGTCATTTTGACCTGTTCGTGCGCGGCGCCGTCGCGGAACCGTTCGGGGTCGAACCGACCGTTCTTGTCGCGCGCGCCGAAGTAGCCCGAGCCCAGTTCCCACACCAGATCGCCGCCATGCTTGAGGTGGTGGTCGCTAAGTCCGCCCTCGCCGGTATCGTGGTAGAAATTGCCTTGCTTCGCCCCAAGGTTCAGGGCCATGACGGCATTGGCCGACAAGGCGCCGAAGCTCATGGCCGAGATGTTCAGCACCGAGGCCTGATAGGGCTTGCCGGTTTGCGCATTGCCCACTTCAACCCGCGGATCCAGGTCGGGATCGTCTTCGGGCGCAATGGAGTGCATGAGCCATTCGTAATCCTGGTTGTTGGTGTTGCGGTCGGTGCCGAAGGGATGAGTGTCGGTTTGGCCGCGCGCGCGTTCGTGCACCAGGTTGCGCGCTTCGAAGGGGTAGGGCGTGCCGGTCAGATTGTCCTCGACGATATAGGCGCGCAAAAAGGGGCGCAACTGGTAGAAGATCCAGCGGATGCGGCCCGCCACGGGGTAGTTCCGGGTAATCGTCCAGGACCTTTGCAGCCAGTCGAACAGTCCCAGCAGGATCAACGGCAAGGTAATCACCAGCAGCCAAAGCCAGTTGGCGTTGCGCCAGCTTAAGCCGATGGCCAGCAGCGTGACGACGAAGGCGGTAACGGGAATGAGCGCGCGTTTCAGGGTTCCGAGCATGTGGCTCCTTTCAGTGATTGCCGTTATTGCTGGACGGGCGGGGCGGACTCCTTGGGTCGGCTGGAAGCGCCGCCGCGATCGGTGATGGTTTGTTCGTGGAACAGGACTTTGCCTTCGTGGACGGCCAGGACGTTTCCTTGCGGCAGAGGCTCCCATGGCCCGTCGCTAAGCGCGACGCTGGCGAATACGACAATGTGGTCGGGCGGGTTTTGCAGGACGGCCCCGCTGCATTCGTGTATGCCACCCATTGTGCCGGGCTTAGGGCGCATGATGTGCAGGCCCGGCGCCATGGGCTCGGAAAGGCCATGCGCGGTTTCGTGCCGTCGGCGATCCGCGTGGACGAACAGCACATCGCCGTCCAGCCACAGGAAATTCGCCGATCCGAGCCTGGCCATGTCGGCGCAGAAGTCGCGAAAGACCTTGAATCGCGCGGCGTGATCGGCGGCTTCGGGCGCCAGCCGGGCCAGGCGGTCTAGCAGCAGAAGAAATGCGAGCTCACTGTCGGTTTCGCCCACCCTGTCGCGTATCAGGGGCTGCGCTTCAGGCGTTTGCTCGATGCCGTGAAGCGTACCGTTGTGGGCGAAATGGTGAAGGCGGCCGTGCACGGCGCGCCGGAAGGGGTGCGTATTGGCCAGTGATTTGGTTCCCGCAGATGCCCGCCGCACATGCGCCACGGTAATGGAGTGGGGTTCGGCGTGCGCGCGCACGAAGCGATCCAGCGGACTGTTGGCGGCCGGGGCGGCTTCGCGGAAATAATGCGCGTCCAGCCCTTCTGAAAACACAATGCCCCAGCCGTCGCGGTTCTGGTGCCGTTCGCCGCCCTCTGCCGCGAATCTGTCGAGATCGTAGCGAACAAGCACGGGGGAACTGGCTGATAATGCAAACAATTCACACATGATTTTTTCAGGGTACTGGGTTTTAAATTACAGGCGCATTAAAGACCGGGAGCGGCGGTGCTTATTGGCATATATGAAATATTGCTTTAGTACAATAGGTGCTTTCATAAAGAACGCCGCGAATGACTTTTGTAGTAACCGAAGCGTGCATCCAGTGCAAATATACGGATTGCGTCAACGTCTGCCCCATGGACTGCTTCCTGGAAGGGCCGAATTTCCTGGTGATCAATCCCGACGAATGCATCGATTGCTCCATCTGCGTGGCCGAGTGTCCGGTCGGCGCCATCTTCAGCGACCATGACCTGCCTCCCGACCAGCGCCATTTTCTCGAGATCAACCGCGAGCTTGCCGCCGATCCGGCATGGAAACGCCTGTCGCGCGCCAAAGAGCCCCTGCCGGATCATGAAAAGTGGGCGGGCGTCAAAGACAAGCTGTCGCTGCTGCAGCGCTGAGCTTCTCGCGTGCGTGGCCGGGCCCGACCGTAGCAGCGCACAAGGCAGGCCGCAGGCCGCGGTTTGCGCGGGCCGCCGAGCTACACTGTAATTTTCCTTCTTCGGACGAGTAAGCCCGTGATCGACGAACAACGTATTATCGAGCTTGAAATCAAGCTGACCCGCCAGGAAGATTTGGCTCAGGAACTGAGCCTGGCCGTTTATCGGCAGCAAAAGCAGATCGACGAGTTGCAGGCCTTGTGCCGGCTCATGGCAAAACGCCTGGACGACGGCTCCAGCGGCGCCGACCCCTACGCCCAGGAAAAGCCGCCGCATTATTGATCGAAGCGGGGCGAACACGCCGGAAACCATGCAACCGACAACGAGACGATGAGATGCGCAGCGACGAATTGACCAATGAACAGCTCCGGGCCATGCAGGCCAGGTTGACGACCAGCGTGCCGTACCGGATCGCGTTCGAGGACGAAGCCTTCATGACCAGCGCGGCGCTGCGCCCCGTGCGCCTGCAGCTCGAACTGCTGAAGCCCGAGCATTACCTGCACCATTACAAGGTCGACTCCACCGTCGTGGTGTTCGGCAGCGCGCGGATCGTGCCGCCCGACATCGCGCTGGCGGAGCTGGAGCGCGCCGAGCAACTGGCACGCACCCAGCCCGAAGACGAGCAGCTTGGCAGCGAGCTCCGGCGGGCGCGCAAGCGCGTGGAATACTCGCACTACTACAACGAAGCGCGGCGGTTCTCCATGCTGATCTCCGACCGCTTCCAGCGCGAAAGCCCCTGCCATTTCGTGGTGGTGACCGGCGGCGGCCCGGGCATCATGGAGGCGGGCAACCGGGGCGCCTACGATGTGGGCGCCATGAGCATCGGGCTGAACATTACGCTGGAGCACGAGCAAGAGCCCAATCCCTACATCAGCCCCGAGCTGTGCTTTCATTTTCATTACTTTGCGCTGCGCAAGATGCACTTCTTGATGCGCGCGCGGGCGCTGGTGGCGTTTCCGGGCGGTTTCGGCACCATGGACGAGCTTTACGAGGCGCTTACCCTCATTCAAACCCGCAAGGTACCGCGCATGCCTATCGTACTGGTCGGCAAGGAATTCTGGGCCAAGGCCATGAGCGTGGATTTCCTGATAGAAGAAGGTATGATAAACGCCGAAGACAAGGATTTGATGGAGATTGTCGAAACCGCCGAGGAAATTGTCGACATCCTCGAGCGGTTCTACCCGGATTGCACGGGCTGCGGCGCGTAGGGGCGCCAGCCAACAACACAATAATCAGGTTTACCAATCATGCAAGATACCAAAGCGGCGTCCTGGGGCGAATTGCTCTCGGGGCGCAATGGGCTGCGCTCCATTGCGCTGGCCGGCGGCGTGGCCCTGCACGCCGTCAACGTCTATATCGCCACCACCATACTGCCTTCGGTCGTCGAAGATATCGGCGGCCTGGAGTATTACGCCTGGAACACCACGCTGTTCGTGGCGGCCTCCATTTTCGGGTCGGCGATTTCGCCCAAGACCATGCATCTGTTCGGGCCCCGGCGCGCCTTCCTGGCGGCCATCATTCTGTTTGCACTCGGTACGGCGGTATGCGCGGCCGCCCCGACCATGCTCTGGATGCTGGCGGGGCGCACCGTGCAGGGTCTGGGCGGCGGGTTGCTGCTGGGCCTCAGCTATTCCTCCATCCGTCTTGTTTTCGAGGAACGCTTGTGGCCATTGGCCACCGGGCTTACCTCCAGCATGTGGGGGGTGGCGACGTTGTCGGGGCCGGCCATCGGCGGCATCTTCGCCGAATCGGGCCACTGGCGCTGGGCGTTCTGGGCGGTGCTGCCGTGTTGCGCCGGCCTGGCCTGGCTGGTGACGCAGCAGATCGCGGTCAAGGCTTCCGGGCAGCGCGAGGCGGTCAAGGTGCCGTTGCCGCAAATCGCCTTGCTGGTGGCTTCGGTGCTGGTCATTTCCATTGCCAGCCTGTCGCCCCACGTAGGGTGGAACGCGCTGGGCATTGCTGTGGGGCTGGTCATCGGCCTGGGCGTGGCCCGTATCGACAAGTCCGCCGCGGTGCGCCTGATGCCGACCGGCGGCTATGCGCTGAAAGGGGGAATGGGCAGTTTGTACGCTTGCGTCTGCCTGCTCAGCATAGGCATTACGGTCGAAGTGTTCGTGCCGTATTTCCTGCAGGTCATTCATGGATATGCGCCGCTGGTCGCCGGCTACATGACCGCCCTGATGTCGGCCGGCTGGACCCTGGGTTCGATCACCAGCTCCAGCCGCAGCGCCGCCACGGCCCGCAAGCTGCTGCGCAGCGGCCCCGTGGTGTCGGCCCTGGCGCTTGCGGCGCTGGCCGTGCTGGTGCCCTGGACAGATCTCAACGTGAACCAGGGGGCGATCTGGTGGCTGCTGCTGCCGTTGCTGGGCGTGGGGCTGGGCATAGGCATGTGCTGGCCGCATTTGCTCACGCAGGTGTTCAAGGCCTCGCCTCCGGGCGAGGAGAACATGGCTTCTTCGGCCATCATCACCATCCAGCTTTACGCCATGGCCCTGGGCGCCACGTTGGGCGGCATGATCGCCAATGCGGCGGGCCTGACCCAGCCGGGCGGGCTGGAGGGCACGCGGCATGCGGCGCTGGCCTTGTTTGCGGTATTTACGCTTTCGCCGGCCGCCGCCGGCGTATTCATGGCCAGTATCTTGCGGACCAGACGGGCCGCCGAGCAGCCGGCAGCGGCCTGAGGGCGGCTGTCGGGCTGCCCGCCTGGCGCAGCGGGCGCACGGCCTGGCCTCGCCGGCCGGGTTGAAACAAGCCCGGGGTGGGCTTAAACCGCCTTGGGCAGGCGGAAGCGCTCGGGGTCAGGGCCGTGGCGCGCCTCGGGGTCGTGCAGGGCGCCGATGGCCTTCATGTCGTCGCCGTCCAGCGTGAAGTCGTAGATATGGAAGTTTTCCTTGATGCGGCTGGGCGTGATGGATTTTGGAATGACCATATTGCCCAACTGGGTGTGCCAGCGGATGATCACCTGGGCCACCGTGCGGCCATGCTTTTGCGCAATGCCCGCCAGCACGGGGTTTTCCCAGAGCATGCCGTTGCCCAGCGGGCTCCATGATTCGGTGATGATGCCTTTTTCCGCATGGTATTCGCGCAGTTCGGGCTGCTGGAAGCGCGGATTGAGCTCGATCTGGTTGACCACCGGCAGCACCCCGGTTTCGTCCAGCAGGTTTTGCAGGTGGGGGATGTTGAAATTGCACACGCCGATGGACTTGACGCGCCCCTCGTTGCGAAGTTGAATCAAGGCTTCCCAGGTTTTAACATACAGGCCTATTTTGGGCGCCGGCCAGTGGATGAGGTACAGGTCCAGGTAGTCCAGTCCCAGTTTTTGCATGCTTTCGTCAAAAGCCGCCATTGTTTCGTCATAGCCGTGGCGGTCGTTCCAGACCTTGGTGGTAATGAAAAGCTCGCTGCGATCCAGGCCGCAGGTTTTGATGCCTTCGCCCACGCCCGTTTCGTTGCCGTAGATGGCGGCGGTGTCGATCAGGCGGTAGCCGACGTCCACGGCGGTCTTGATGGTTCGGGCGACAATGGAATTGTCGATCTGCCAGACGCCGAAGCCTAGCTGCGGTACGCTATTGCCGTCGTGGAACGTAACGGTGTTCATAATGGTGCTCATGATGCTCTCCGTAATACTGGCGCGCTGCCGCGAGGATTCGCCGGATGGGCCGGACGGCGCGCTAAGCGGGGTATGCTGGTAGTTTCAGGCCCTGGGGCGTGTTTTACCGGGTTGGTAGTTTTGATTATACGTATGTTGCAATACGCTTTTGCCGCAAGGCGCCGGGCCGGGGCCCGGGCATCCGCCGGCGCAAGCCGAATATTTCTGGAGTCGAACATGAGTGTACACACCGAGGTCAAGCGCATCAGCGTGCCGCAATTGATGGCTTACAAGGGGAAAAAGAAAATAGCATCTCTTACGGCCTATATCGCGCCAATTGCACGTCTGTTGGACGATTATCTCGACATGATCCTGGTGGGCGATTCGACGGCCATGGTGGGGTATGCGCTGCCCAACACGCTTACCATCACGGCCGAGCAAATGGCCTTCCAGGCGGCGGCGGTGGTGCGTTCCACCCAGCATGCCTGCGTCATCGTGGACATGCCCTTCGGCAGCTACCAGGAATCGCCCGGACAGGCATTCCGCAATTGCGCCATGGCGATGAGCAGCAGCGGCGCCGACGGCATCAAGATGGAAGGCGGGGCGGCCCTTGCCCCCACAACCAGGTTCCTGGTCGAGCGGGGCATTCCCGTGCTGGCGCACGTGGGCCTGATGCCGCAGTACGTGAACACCATGGGCGGCTTCAAGGCCCAGGGCCTTACCGACGAAGCGGCCGAACGCATTCTGAACGACGCCATCGCCCACGAACAGGCCGGCGCGTTCGGCGTGGTGCTGGAGGGGGTGGCAGAGGGCCTGGCGCGCCGCATCACACAGCGCCTGTCGATTCCTACCATAGGCATAGGCGCTTCCCCCGATTGCGATGGCCAGGTGCTGGTTACCGAGGACATCCTGGGTCTCAGCGGCGCGCGCATCCCCAAGTTCGCCAAGCAGTTCGCCGACGTGGGGGCTGTGATACGCGGCGCCGCCGAGCAGTACGCCACCGGCGTGCGCGAAGGGACTTTCCCCACGCTGGACAACTGCTTCGGCGTGAAAAAATCGTAACGGCGTTGGTGCAAGGATATTAGCGTGAACCAGATCGATCCCGGCGTCCTGATGGCCCTGTTGGTGCTGGCCGGCCTGTTGGCCGGCGGCCTGGCGGGCCTGCTGTTGTCCAGAAAAACCGCATCCGCATTGCGCGCCGAGCTTGGCGCCAGCCAGGCCGTGGCCCAGCAGCGGGCCGAGCAGTTGGCGGGTTTGCAGGCCGAGCTGGAGCAGGCAAGGGTTCGCCATGCCGCGCTGGATGAGCAAAAAGGCGACATCGACAGGCAGCGGGCGCGGCTCGAGTCCGAAGCCGCGGGCCTGCGCGAACGCCTTCAGGAAGCCCACGATCGCCTGGCCGCGCGTGAGCGCGAACTGCAGGCGGTTGGCGAGAGGCTGGCCGGTCTCGACCGGCAGTTCACCGCGCTGTCCGTGACCCACTCTGAAAAGCTCGCCAACTTCGAAGAGCTGAAGCAATCGCTGGAGCAGTCGCGCCTGGCGCTCAAGACCGAATTCCAGAACCTGGCCAACGAAATCCTGGAGGAAAAGGGCAAGACCTTCGCCCAGACCAGCCAGACCTCGCTGGACGCAATGCTCAAGCCGTTCCGCGAGCAGATCCAGGGGTTCCAGCAGCGCATCAATCAAGTCCACGACGAGTCGGTCAAGGGCAATGTGTCGCTGGGCGCCGAGATCAAGCAGGTGCTGGAAATCGGCCTGAAAATGAGCGCCGAGGCCAATACCCTGGCCACGGCGCTGAAAGGCGACAAGAAAACCACCGGCAACTGGGGCGAAATCCAGCTCGAGCAGACCCTGCAACTGGCCGGCCTGGTCAAGGGCGACCACTACGAGCCCCAGGCGCGCTTCAAGGACGGCGAAGGCAACGCCCGCCAGCCCGACTTCGTGGTCAAGCTGCCGGATCAAAAGCACATGGTCATCGACAGCAAGGTGTCGCTGGTCGACTACGACCACGCCATCGGCGCCGAAACCCAGGCCGAGGCCGAGGCGGCCATGGACGCGCACGTCAAGGCGGTCAAGAACCACATCGACGATCTGTCCAGAAAAGACTACAGCAATCTCATCGGCATGCGCAGCCCCAGCTTCGTACTTATGTTCATGCCCATCGAGCCTGCCTACATCGAGGCCATGAAGCACAACCGGGAGCTGTTCAACTACGGCTACCAGCGCAATGTCATTCTGGTGTCGCACACCACGCTCATGCCCATCCTGAAAACGGTGGCCAACCTGTGGATGGTGGCGCGCAGCAACGAGCAGGCGCAAGACCTCGCCGCCAAGGCGGGCGACATCTACAACCAGGTGGTCGTCGTGGCCGAAAACCTGAAAAAGCTCGGCGACACCCTGGGCACCGTCAGCAACCACTACAACCGCACGGTTACCTCGCTGGCCGGCAAGCAGGGCCTGTACGGCAAGGCGGCCCGTTTCAACGAGCTCTCGTCCAAGGCCAATAAAACCATGCCTGCCCTCGAGCCCCTGCATCGCGACGTGGATACCGAAAAACTGGAACTCATCGTCAGCAGCGCCGGCAATGAAGCCGATGCCGCCGACGAGGGCGGCGCGCAGCGCCTGGGCCTGGAGGCCGGCCCGGACTAGGCCTAGGCCCTAGGGCCTGCTGGCTCTGGTTTCCTTGGCCACCCGCACGCAGTTCCTGCCTGCCTTTTTTGCCTCGTACAGCGCCATATCGGCCAGCAGCAGCAACGAATTCATGTCCTGCGTATGCGTGGGGCAGTGCGCAATGCCCAGTGAAACCGTTATTTCCATATCGGGCATGATGCTGGCTTGTTCCACGTTGTGCCGCAGGCGCTCGGCGAAGGCCATGGCCGATTCCAGGCTGCTGTCCGGCAGCAGCACGACGAACTCTTCGCCGCCCAGGCGCGCCACGATGTCGCTTTCCCTGGCCGAGGTCATGGCCAGGGAAGCAATGGCCTGCAGGGTTTCGTCGCCGGCGGCGTGTCCGAAGCTGTCGTTGACGTTCTTGAAGTGATCGATGTCGAGCATGACGGCGGCCAGGGGCAGGCCCTCTTCCTTCAGGTCGGCCATGGCCGACTTCAGGCCGCGGCGGTTGGTCAGGGTCGTCAGGGGGTCGGTCTCGGTTTCGCGGTGCAAGTGGCGTATGCGCGTGGCGACGGCGGAAAAGCTGGTCAGCAGCGCTTGGCGGATCAGCGCGGCCTCGAGATACCAGCCTTTGATGAAATGAATGCGGTTGAAATTGCCGCGATCGTCCAGGTGGGATGCCACTTCGGCAAGATCCCGCAGGGGCCGGGCGATGAGCTTGGCCAGCCACCATATGCCCAGCAGGCTCAGCAGGGTGATGGGCAGGGAGTAGTACAGGGTGCGCCAGAACAGGCTGTAGAGCTTGGAAGTCGCCGCTGTGACGGGGCGCTGGACGACGATGGCCCAGCCGGTTTCGGGTATTGGCGCGTAGCCGGCGAGCTTGTCGCTATGGCCCGCGTCGGTCAGCAGCATGGAGCCGTTTTCACCCCGCAAGGCGGCAAGCACGGCAGGGTTGCCCTGAACGGAGGTGCCGATGCGCTGCTTGACCGGGTTGTAGATGAACAGGCGGTGTTGATCCACGACGGAAACGTAGGAGCCGTCGTCGTTGTAATGCTCGTCCAGCAGGGCTTGCAAGGCATTGGGCGCATGCAGGTAGATGGTGCCGCCCACGAAACCCGCGTACCCGCCGTCCCGGTTGTAGACGGGGTGCGACAGCAGGATCAGCCATCGGCCCGATGGGGCCAGGAACGGGGCGCTGATCTGCCGGGTCTGGATGGCAAGCGCTTCCAGCGACGGGGTGCTTATCAGGGTCGTGCCCGCGAGTTTGTCCGCGGCGGGCAGGGCGGCAAGAACATGGCCTGAGGCGTCGCTGTAGAAAATGGAATTGAAGTTGCGCGTCATGCGCGCCGTGCGGGACAGTTCTTCCTGCAACGCGGCGGGGTCGTGCGGTTTGGCGCCGATCTCCCAGGCCGTGGCCTCCAGCATGCGCATGACCGATTTGATGTACGAGTTGGTAATATGGGCCAGCTTCTGCGCGTAGGCATGGTTGGCGCTCAGCGAATTGTTCAGCAGGATTTCGCGCTGCACCTGATACGATGCGTACAGGTTGTTGGCCAAAGCCAGCAGGACGAAAAATAAACACATCCACAGGATGAGACGCCGCAGGTCTATACGGAATAATCTTGTTTTCATTGAGCCGTCGGGTTTCGGTGGCGCGCTTGCACAGGCAGGCAAGCTGCGGGAATTATAAGCGACGGTCTATATTAACGAGCAAATTCAGGTATTTAGGTGTTTGTTCGAGTGTCGATTTGTTCCAGTGCCGGCTGCTAGACTTGGCTGGAGTTTTGGTAGGATGAAGTGAACACAAGGGTTCAAGGCATGGATTCGAACGATTGCGCAGGCGCCTCGCGGACGCAGACTGGGCCTTTGCCGATGCGCGACGGCGTCGCCGCCAGCCGGGTGTACCTGCCGGCCGGGCCGTGGGCAACGGTTTTCGACTTCCTGGTCGAGCGCTTCCGGTTCATGAAGCCCGAAGTGTTGCGCAGCCGGCTGGAACTGGGCGCCATCATCGACGGAAACGGGATTCCACAGCGCCCCGAAACGCCGTACCGGTCCATGCAGTGGCTGTGGTACTACCGCGAAGTGCCCGACGAGGCCGTGGTGCCGTTCGAGCTGGACATCCTGCATCGCGACGAGCATCTCGTCGTGGTGGACAAACCGCATTTTCTGGCCAGCACGCCCGGCGGCCGATATCTGCGCGAAACGGCGCTCACACGCTTGCGCAAGCAGTTCGACTTGCCGGCGTTGAGTCCCGTGCATCGGCTGGATCGTGAAACAGCCGGCGTCATGCTGTTTTGCGTGGATGCAGCCAGCCGGGGAGCGTATCAAACCCTGTTTCAGCAGCGGCAGGTAAGCAAGGAATACGAAGCCATCGCCCCATGGCGCGACGATCTGGTGTTCCCTCTGGTGCACCGAAGCCGTCTGCAGAACCAGGCCTCCAGCTTCACGGTGCGCGAGGTGAGCGGCGAGCCGAACAGCGAAACCCGCATCGAGGTGCTGGAGCGGCTGGGGCCGCTGGCGCGGTACCGCCTGCTGCCGCGCACCGGGCGCAAACACCAGTTGCGCGCCCACCTCAGCGCCCTGGGCATTCCCATTTGCAACGACTTGTTCTACCCGGAACTGCAAAAACGCTACAGCACGGACGACTACGACCGCCCTTTGCAATTGCTGGCGCGGGCCGTCGAATTCGACGATCCCATCAGCGGCCGGCATCGCCGCTTCGAAAGCCGGCGCGCCCTGGCCGGAAGCGGCCCGGCGGGCAACAGGCCCGGCCAGGCAATATGAACTCGCGTCGCCTTAATGCGGATTCTAAATACCAAAACGCGATAAACAGCTAACGATTAAATAGTTCACACAACGTACGGCACAGGGGAAACTAGAAGCCTCAATCCGCGGCTGCGCGACCTTTCAGGGCTTGCGGCATCCCATGCGGAAGGCTTTGCGAATTACGGCACCCTATGTCCGATACCCTTTTAGATCCCGAAACCAGCCGGCAGTGGGCGGCGCTGCAAGAGCGGCTGGCCGATATTTCCGCCCGGCATCCCGATGCCTTGTTCGCATCGTCGCTGGCGGCCGAAGACATGCTGCTGGCGCATACGATTTTCCAGGCCCGCTTGCCCATCAAGGTTTTTACCCTGGATACCGGCCGCCTGCATCCCGAGACCCTGGGCATGGTGGACAAGATCGCCGAGCGCTACGGTGTCGCCGTGCAGGTGGTGCACCCCGACCCCGCCGCGGTTCAGGAGCATGTCGCGGCGCATGGCAGTTTTGCGTTCTACGAAAGCATAGAACTGCGCAAGGCCTGTTGCGGCATACGCAAGGTGGCGCCGTTGCGCCGCACGCTGGCGGGCCATTCGGCCTGGCTGACCGGCCAGCATCGCGACCAGTCGGTCACGCGCAGTCATCTGGCCCAGGCCGAATACGACTCGGTATTCGGACTGCAAAAGTACAACCCGCTGGCCGATTGGTCCAGCGAGCAAATATGGGCCGTCGTGCGCGCCTTCGACATTCCCTACAACCCGCTGCACGACCAGGGCTATCCCTCCATAGGCTGTGAGCCGTGTACGCGCGCGGTTCGCCCCGGTGAAGACCCGCGCGCGGGCCGCTGGTGGTGGGAGCAGTCGTCCTCGAAAGAGTGCGGCCTGCACGAAAGCAATCTGCACGCCGAGCAAGGCGAGGCGGTGCGATAGCCGATTGTGTTGCCTCGTGGGCCCGGCCCGAGGTTTTCCGCGCCTTTGCGGGCGCACTCCAAGGCCGGGCGCATGATCTGATTCGATATACAAGGTACGAAATGGGTGATATTTCTTCACGGACGCATCTGGACTGGCTGGAGTCCGAAGCCATCTATATTTTGCGCGAGGTCGCCGCGGAGTGCGAGCGGCCGGTGCTGCTGTTCTCGGGCGGCAAGGATTCCGTCGTGCTGCTGCGGCTGGCCGAAAAGGCCTTCCGCCCGGCCGGTTTTCCGTTTCCCTTGATGCATATCGATACCGGCCACAATTTCGATGAAGTCATCCGCTTCCGCGACCAGCGCGTCGCCGAGCTGGGCGAGAAGCTCATCGTGCGCTCGGTGGAAGATTCCATTGCGCGCGGCACGGTGGTGCTGCGCCGCGAGACCGACTCGCGCAATGCGGCGCAGGCCACCACCCTGCTGGAGGCCATCGAGGAATTCCAGTTCGACGCCTGCATCGGCGGCGCCCGGCGCGACGAAGAAAAAGCGCGGGCCAAAGAGCGGGTGTTTTCCTTCCGCAACGAATTCGGCCAGTGGGACCCCAAGGCGCAGCGCCCCGAGCTATGGAACCTGTTCAACACCAAGGTCCACAAGGGCGAGAACATGCGCGTGTTTCCCATTTCGAACTGGACCGAGCTGGACATATGGCAATACATTGCGCGCGAGCGCCTGAGCCTGCCTCCTATTTATTACGCGCATCAGCGCGAAGTCGTCGAGCGCAATGGCCTGTTCGTGCCCGTGACGCCCCTGACGCCTCCCAAGGCGGGCGAGCAGCCGGAGATCCGCACGGTGCGGTTCCGCACGGTCGGCGATATTTCGTGCACCTGCCCGGTGGCATCCACTGCCGCCACGCCAGAGGAAATCATCGCCGAGACGGCCATCACCACCATCACGGAACGTGGAGCCACCCGCATGGACGATCAGACGTCCGAGGCTTCCATGGAAAAACGCAAGAAACTGGGGTACTTCTAATGAATGCAATCAATGAATCCTGGATATCCACGTCCGAGACCGGCGTCCTGCGCTTCATTACCGCAGGGTCGGTGGACGACGGCAAGTCCACGCTGATAGGCCGGCTTCTGTACGACAGCAAGGGCGTGTTCGCCGACCAGCTCGATGCCATTACGCGCTCCAAGTACAAGCGCGTGCAGACCGACGAAATCGACCTTTCGCTGCTGACCGACGGGCTGGAGGCCGAACGCGAGCAAGGCATTACCATCGACGTGGCGTACCGCTACTTCGCCACGCCGGCGCGCAAGTTCATCGTGGCCGACGCCCCGGGCCATGAACAATACACCCGCAACATGGTGACCGGCGCCTCCACGTCCGACGCAGCCATCATCCTCATCGACGCCAGCCGGGTCCAGAACGGCCAATTGTTGGCCCAGACCAAGCGCCACACCGCACTGGCCAAGCTGCTCGGCATCCAGCACATCGTGGTGGCGGTCAACAAAATGGACCTGGTGGACTGGAACCAGGCCCTGTTCGAGCAAATCCGCTCGGCCTATGCCGACCTGGCCCGGAAACTGGAAATCGACGAGTTCCACATCGTGCCGCTTTCGGCGCTCAAGGGCGACAATGTGGTCGCAAGCTCGGACAAGGCCCCCTGGTACGAAGGCCTGCCGCTGCTGGCCTTGCTGGAAAGCCTGCCGCTGCGTGCCAATGGCAGCGGCCTTTCACCGCGCTTCTTCGTGCAATGGGTCATCCGCCACGGCGGCGACTCCGTGAACGATTTCCGGGGCTATGCCGGGCAACTGGCAAGCGGCCGGTTGCGCATCGGCGATGAAATCAAGGTTCTGCCTTCCGGCGTCACGGCCAAGGTTGCCGCCTTGCGCCAGTTCGATCGCGACGTCGAGGCAGTGGAAAGCGGCGACAGCGTCACGCTTGTCCTCGACCGCGATATCGACGTGTCGCGGGGCGATCTCATCGTTGCCGCCGATGCGCAGGTCAACGTCACCAAGGAATTCGAGGCCGATATCTGCTGGCTGGACCAGCAGCCCTTGAATCCGGCGCGCCAGTACCTGCTCAAGCAGGGCACGCGCCTGACCCAGGCCAAGGTGAAAGCCGTGCATTTGGTCCGCGACATTCACGAACTGCAGCAGGTGAATGCCGGCGGCGCACTGGCCATGAACGATATCGGGCGCGTGTCGCTGGTGTCGCGCGACTCGCTGGCGCTTGACCCTTATGCGGCTGTGCCGGCCACCGGCGCTTTCATTCTTATCGACGCCGCCACGCATCAGACCGCGGCGGCGGGAATGGTGATCTAGTCCTTCGCGTCAATGCCGGGGCCTGTCGCGCCCGACGTCGCCAGGCGGGCAGGGCATGTCGGACTGGCCCGCCGCAGGCGCGTCCAGACGCCGGGGCCTCGGCGGCGATTTGCCCGGGACTTCGCTAGAAATCGCTCTGGCCTTCCTTGATGAGCAGGTGGCGGCGCTCCATTTCCTGGCGCAGTTCGCGGCGCAGCCGCGCTGCGCTGTGGCGGTTGCGCTCTTCCTCGGTTTGCGGCTCCAGGGGCGACACCGGCACCGGCACGCCGTCCTTGTCGACGGCAATCATCGTGAAGTAGCAGCTATTGGTGTGGCGCACCAGTTTTTGCTGGATGTTCTCGGTCACCACCTTGATGCCGATTTCCATGGACGTGCGGCCGGTATAGTTTACCGATGCATAGAACGTCACCAGCTCGCCCACATGGATGGGCTGGCGGAAAATCACCTGATCCACCGACAGCGTGACCACATAGGTGCCCGCGTAGCGCGCCGCACAGGCGTAGGCCACCAGGTCCAGATGCTTGAGTATGGCTCCGCCATGGACATTGCCGGAAAAATTGGCCATGTCGGGAGTCATCAATATGGTCATGGAGGTTTTGTGGGGGGAGTCGTTCATGAGGGCCGCCGTAGGGAAGAGAGTTGTCGCAAAGATGCCGGTCGTGCGTCGTACACTACAATCAAACCCTTACCAGCACAAGCATGCCGATGTCCGAATCCCTGCAAAACCGTCTTGCCCTCGTCCAGCAGCAAATCGCCGCGGCCTGTGCCCGGGCCGGTCGCGCGCCCGGCGAAGTCGTCCTGTTGCCGGTCAGCAAAACCTTCGACGCCCAGGTGGTGCGGCAAGCTGCGGGGCTTGGGTTGCGGCGCTTCGGCGAAAACAAGACCCAGGAAATGCGCCAGAAATCCGAAGCGTTGCAAGACCTGAACCTGGACTGGGTGCTTATCGGCCACTTGCAAACCAACAAGGCCCGCGATGCGGCGCGCTATGCCAGCGAGGTCCAGTCGCTGGACCGGCTTGCGCTGGCCGAGGCGCTCGATCAGCGCCTGCAGGCGCAGGGCCGCGCCCTGGACGTGCTGGTGCAGGTCAAGACTTCGGACGAACCCAGCAAGTCGGGCCTGGATCCCGAGCAATTGCCGGTCTTCCTGAAGCGGCTGCAAACCATGGATACGCTGCGGGTCAAAGGCTTGATGACGCTGGCCGTCAATTCGCCCGACGAGCAGGCGGTGCGGCGCTGCTTCCGCTTGTTGCGCGAGTGGCGGGATCGCCTGCGCGATGAAGGATTCGACCAAGTGCAGCGCCTGTCCATGGGCATGAGCGGAGATTTCGGGCTGGCCATCGAAGAAGGCGCAACCGAAGTCCGCATCGGATCGGCCATTTTCGGCCAGCGCGATTATGCGCATTAAGGCGGGCCACGCCAGGAGGAGCGGATACATGCGAAGAATTGATTTCGGAGGGCTCAAGGCCGCGATGGCGGGCCTGGCCTTGCTGGCCGCATTGCAGCCGGCGCATGCCGATACCCTGAGCGTGGTGAAGGAGCGCGGATACGTGCAATGCGGCGTCACCACCGGGTTTGCCGGGTTTTCGGCGCCCGATGAAAAAGGGCAGTGGCGCGGACTGGATATCGACATGTGCCGCGCGGTGGCGGCCGCCGTGCTGGGCGATGCCGGCAAGTTCAAGGCGGTGCCGCTCAATTCCCAGCAGCGGTTCACCGCGCTCCAGTCGGGCGAAATCGATCTTCTTGCGCGCAATACCTCGGTAACAGAACAACGCGATACTGCGCTGGGCGCCATTCACGCCGGCATCAATTTCTACGACGGCCAGGGATTCCTGGTTCCCAAGGCGCTGGGCGTCAAAAGCGCCAAAGAGCTCGACGGCGCGACCATTTGCATGCAAACCGGCACCTCCAACGAAAACACCATGGCCGACTGGGCCCGCGCCAACCATATCCAGTACAAGCCGGTGGTCATCGAGCAGTTCAGCGAGGTGGTCAACGCCTTTGCCGCCGGCCGCTGCGACGTGTTCAGCACCGACGCCTCGGGCCTGGCCTCCATACGCATCTCCAGGCTGAAGAACCCCGACGACTACGTGGTGCTGCCGGAAATCATCTCCAAGGAGCCCCTGGGGCCTTTCGTGCGCCAGGGCGACGATGTGTGGCTCAATGTCGTGAAGTGGAGTCTGATGGCCATGATCGAGGCGGAAGAGCTGGGCGTGACTTCCCAGAACGTGGATCAACAGCTGAAAAGCCCCAGCCCCAGCGTGCGCCGCCTGCTGGGTGTGACGCCCGGCGCGGGCAAGAACCTGCACTTGGGCGAGAAATGGGCCTACGACATCATTCGCCAGGTGGGCAATTACGGCGAGAGCTTCGAGCGCAATGTCGGCATGGGCAGCCCGCTGAAGATACCCCGGGGCCTGAACGCGCTTTGGAACCAGGGCGGGCTGATGTACGCGCTGCCGGTGCGGTAGGCGTCAGGCCCTAGCGCCGCTGGAAGCGTCCGTCGGGCAGGCGCATGACGACCGAGTCCAATTCCAGTTCGAGCAGCTGGCTGTTCAGCAAGGGCCAGTCCAGGCCCGTGCGCGCCTGCAGGATATCGATGTGCACCGGGTCGTACCCCAGGGCCGCCAGCAGTTCGGCATGCTGCGTCCTGGCCCCGCCGTCGTCGGCCGCTGCGGGAGTTGCCGCGTGATCCTCCGGGTCGGCGCCGGCGCTGAAAAGATCCGCGGCGCCTTGGCTGCCCTGCAAGGCAGCCCCCCGGGTGTTTTCGCCGCCGGTCTTGCGCTGGACCGTCGTTTCGGGGCGGGCGTTTGCCGAGGATGGGCTTGACGGAAGCTGGCCGAGTTCTTCGTCGATGTCCTGGCCCGATTCGACCAGCTTGGCGCCCTGGCGGATCAGGGCGTGGCAGCCGCGCGATTGCGGGGAATGGATGGAGCCGGGAATGGCGAAAACCTCGCGGCCCATTTCGGCTGCCAGCCTTGCGGTAATGAGCGAGCCGCTGCGCTTGGCCGCTTCCACCACCAGCACGCCCTTGGCCAGGCCTGCCACGATGCGGTTGCGCTTGGGAAACTGGTAGGCAATGGAAGGCGTGCCCAGCGGGAACTCCGACACCAGGGCGCCTTCCGCCGCAATGCGATGGGCCAGCTCGAGGTTGGCGGCTGGGTAAATGAGGTCGATGCCGGTACCCAGCACGGCGATGGTGCCGCCCGCGTGCTGCCCCGCGGCAAGAGCACCCTTGTGCGCGGCAGCGTCGATGCCCAGGGCCAGCCCGCTGGCGATGCACCAGCCGCGCCCGGCCAGGTAGCGGGCGAAGGCGGCGGCGTTGTCCAGGCCGCCGGCCGTGGCGTTGCGCGCCCCCACGATGGCCAGTGCGGGACGGTTGAGCAGTTCGACCCGCCCGTTGACGTAAAGCGCCAGGGGCGGGTCGTGGATGTCGAGCAGCGCCTGCGGATAGCCCGGATCGGCCAGCGTGACGAGATGGTGGCCGGGTTCGCCCAGCCACTTCAGCGTGCGGGCGATGGTTTCCTCGATTTGCGGACTGGCCGGCCGCGACAATTGCCGGGCCAGGTCCTGCGGCAGGATCTTGGCCAGCGAGGCGGAAGGCAGGGCGTAGATATCTTGCGGCAGGCCGATGCCGGCCAGCAACAGCCGGGCCTGGGCGGGCCCGAGGCCGGGTTCCAGGGTCAGGCGTATCCAGGCGCTGAGTTCTTCGGAGGGCAGGGAGAAAGACATGGCCGAAGTGTGACACATCGGGGGAGGTTTGAGTGCGGCATGCGCGGCATAAAGTCACACCCCGCTTTGGGCGTTCTTGGGCAGGCCGCCGTGCTTGCCGCGCCTGTGCGCGAGTCGGCGGGATGGACGTGGCCGCGCCCCGCCGGGCGTGGCATCGGGATGCCGGCGCCAACGTGGCGATTAGCCCCGAGGCGCCCTTGTTATAATGGGGAAGACGTTTTCGTGGACTGAGTTCTAATGGCCTTGCTTCCCATCCTGCATTATCCCGACCCGCGCTTGCACAAAGTGGCCAAGCCGGTCGAGGTTGTCGACGATCGCATCCGCGAGCTGGTGCGCAATATGGCCGAAACCATGTATGCCGCGCCGGGCGTGGGGCTGGCCGCCACCCAGGTCGACGTGCACGAGCGTGTCGTGGTCATCGATGTCTCCGAAGAAAGCAACCAGTTGCTGGTGCTCATCAACCCCGAAATCACCTGGAAAAGCGACGAGCAGCAGGTGTACGAAGAGGGCTGCCTGTCGGTTCCGGGCGTCTACGACGAAGTCAAACGCGCCGCCCGCATCCACGTCAAGGCGCTGAACGAGAAGGGCGAAACCTTCGAATTCGATGCCGAGGGCCTGCTGGCGGTGTGCGTGCAGCACGAACTCGACCACCTGCTGGGCAAGGTGTTCGTCGAATACCTGTCGCCGCTCAAGCAAAATCGCATCAAGACCAAAATCCGCAAGCAAGAGCGCGAAGCCGCGCGCGCCTGACCCATGCGCATTGTCTTCGCCGGCACCCCCGAGTTCGCCAGCCTGGCTCTGCAGGCCATTCTTGCCGCGGGGTATGAGGTGCCGCTGGTGCTTACCCAACCCGACCGCCCTTCGGGGCGCGGCCTCAAGCTCACCCCCAGCGCTGTCAAGCAGGCCGCCGTTGCGGCGGGCATCGAGGTCATGCAGCCGCTCGGCCTGCGCCTGGACGGCAAGTATCCCGACGATGCCGCGCGGGCGCAAAAGGCGCTGCTGGATGCCGCGCCCGACCTCATGGTGGTCGCGGCCTACGGGCTGATCCTGCCCAAATGGGTGCTTGCGCTGCCTCGCCACGGCTGCTTCAACATCCATGCCAGCCTGCTGCCGCGCTGGCGCGGCGCGGCGCCCATACAGCGCGCCATCGAGGCCGGCGATGGCGAAACGGGCGTCACCATCATGCAGATGGACGAGGGCCTGGATACCGGCGACATGCTGTTGACGCGTACTGTGCCGATCGGCGCGCATACGGCGGCGAGTCTGCACGACGAGTTGGCCGGCGTAGGCGCGCAGGCGGTTCTGGAGGCCATTGCGCAATGCGAGCAGGGTGTGTTGACACCCCGCCCGCAGCCTGCCGAGGGTGTCACTTATGCGGCCAAGCTCGAAAAATCCGAAGCTCCGCTCGATTTTTCACAGCCGGCGGGTGTGCTGGCGCGCCGCATACGCGCGTTCAATCCCGTTCCGGGCGCCACCGCGCGTTTGCCCGGGCTGAACGATGCGGTCAAGGTATGGGCGGCCCAGGCGCTGGAGCAGCCTGCGGGCGGCGAGCCGGGCCAAGTGCTGGCGGCCGGTCCCGAGGGCATAGACCTGGCGACCGGCGACGGCGTGCTGCGTCTGCTGGAATTGCAGAAGGCGGGCGGAAAACGGCAAGCCGTTTCCGCCTTTGTGCAGGGCTGGCGCCCCGCCGTTTAGCTTTTTTAGTTCCAGCGGCCGTTTCGTCCGCCCAGGCCATAGGCGCCCGCGCCCAGCAGCAGAACCGCCAGCGCGCCGAACAAGTACATCCCTTGCAGTTCCAGGGCCCAGCCGCCCGACTTGCTCAATAGCCCCAATTGCCCGGTATGGGCCAGGCAAATGGCCACCACCATGTTGATGACGACCAGCAGTCCGCCGAGGCGGGCGTAGATGCCCAGGATGAGGAAGATGGGGGCGATGATTTCACCGACGTAAACTCCCCAGGCGAAAAAGGCCGGCATGCCGTGCGCGGCCAGCATGCCTTCGACGCCGCCGATGCCGAAGCGCAGCTTGGCCAGCCCGTGCAGCAGGATGAGAATGCCCAGGACAAGGCGCAGAACCAGTTTGCCCAAATCGTCGCAAGTGGAAGAAGACATGTGTTTTACTCCATGGCGCCGCGGCGCTCCAAGTTGATCAAGAGCCCGCATTATATCTATATGGCTTCTCCCGCCCCGTGGCCGCAACCGGGCAGCGCCCGGCCAGGCGGCATGGGTCTTCCCTCGGGAGTGGCTTAAATCGCCTCGCCGTACAGGTCGTATTCGTCGCTGTCGGTGACCCGGACCCGCACCATGTCGCCGGGCCGCAATTGGCGTTCGCTGCTCACGAACACATTGCCGTCGATCTCGGGCGCGTCGGCGCTGGAGCGGCCGATGGCGCCGTCTTCATCCAGTTCGTCGATGAGGACGTCGATTTCACGCCCCACCTTGCGCGCCAGGCGCTCGGTGGAAATGGCCTGCTGATGGGCCATGAAGCGATCCCAGCGGTCCTGCTTGATCTCGTCGGGCACGGCATCCGGCAGCTCGTTGGCCTTGGCGCCCGTGACCGGCGAATACTGGAAACAGCCCACGCGGTCGAGCTGGGCCTCGCTCATCCAGTCGAGCAGGTACTGGAATTCTTCTTCGGTTTCGCCGGGAAAGCCGACGATGAAGGTCGAACGCAGGGTGAGGTCGGGACAGATTTCGCGCCAGCGCTTGATGCGGGCCAGGGTCTTGTCTTCGAAGGCCGGGCGTTTCATGAGCTTGAGGATGCGCGGGCTGGCGTGCTGGAAGGGGATGTCCAGGTAGGGCAGGATCTTGCCCTCGGCCATCAGCGGGATGACGTCGTCGACGTGAGGATAAGGATATACATAGTGCAGCCGCGTCCAGACGCCGAATCCGGCCAGTGCTTCGCTGAGCTGGGTCATATGGGTCTTGATGGGGCGGCCGTTCCAGAAGCCGCTGCGGAACTTGACGTCGACGCCGTAGGCGCTGGTGTCTTGGGAGATGACCAGCAGTTCCTTGACGCCGGCGTTCACCAGGCGTTCGGCTTCGCCCATGACGTCGCCGATGGGCCGGCTGACCAGGTCGCCCCGCATCGAGGGAATGATACAGAAGCTGCAGCGGTGGTTGCAGCCTTCGGATATCTTCAGGTAGGCATAGTGGCGAGGCGTCAGCTTGATGCCCTGCGGAGGCACCAGGTCGACATAGGGGTCGTGCTGGGTGTTGGGCGGCGCCGCTTCGTGCACGGCGCGCACGACCTGCTCGTATTGCTGCGGGCCGGTCACGGCCAGGACGGCGGGGTGGACGTTGCGGATAGCGGATTCCTCCACGCCCATGCAGCCGGTGACGATGACGCGGCCGTTTTCCGCAATGGCTTCGCCGATGGCGTCCAGCGATTCGGCCTTGGCGCTGTCGATGAAGCCGCAGGTGTTCACGACCACCACGTCGGCGTCGTCGTAATCGGGCGTGATGGCATAGCCTTCGGTACGCAGTTGCGTCAGGATGCGCTCGGAATCAACCAGCGCCTTGGGACAGCCCAGGCTGACGAAACCGACTTTGGGGGAACTCATGGGGTAACCTCGTTAAGCCAGAAGGCTTGGTAAAGACTGAAATTTTAAAGGCTCGTGCGGGGGGCGCCGGCGGCGGGTGAATTGATGATAAAGTCCATGTAAAAAACGAGTAATCAAACAGGCCCGCTTCCGTGTCCGCAACTACATCCAAATCGCCCAGTTCGCCGTTGTCCGGCATTATGCTTGCCAGCGCGCGCAACGTGCAGGCGGTTCAGGAAGGGCGGTCGCTGTCGGAAAGCCTTGCCGCCACGCCGGCCGAACTGCGCGCGGCCACCCAGGCCATTACCTTCCATGTCATGCGCCATGCCGGCCTTGCGCACGAAATCAAGCAGGAACTGGTGGCGCGCACGCCGCCGAACCCATGGTTCGACGCCTTGATGCTGGTATCGCTGGCATTGCTGGAAACCGCCATGGACGCTGAGCGGCTGCAGCAGGCTGGCCAAACGGTGCCGCGCGAATGGCCTGTTTACGCTGTGCATACCGTGGTCGACCAGGCGGTTGCCGCGGCGGCCGGCCAGACGGCCATGCGCTCGTACAAGGGCTTGCTCAATGCCACGTTGCGCCGGTTCACGCGCGAACGAGACGCCATTTTAGCGCAAGCCCGTAAAAACCCCGAAGCACGCTGGAACCATCCCGACTGGTGGATCCGGCTGTTGCGCCGGGCGTATCCGGGCCAGTGGCAGGCGCTGCTCGAGGCGGCCAACCAGCCGGCTCCCATGATCTTGCGCGTCAACAGGCGCCGGGCGACGGTCGAGCAGGTGCTGGCGGCGCTGGACGAGGCGGGCATCGAGGCCCGGGCCGTCGGGGCCTCCGGCATCGCGCTGGCGGCATCCAAGCCCGTCCAGGCCATACCGGGTTTCGCTCAGGGCTGGTGGTCGGTGCAGGACGCCTCGGCCCAGAAAGCCGCCGAATTGCTGGCCCCGGCCTCGGGCATGCGGGTGCTGGACGCTTGCTGCGCACCGGGCGGCAAGGCCGCGCACCTGCTCGAACTGGCCGATATCGACCTTACGGCCATCGACAGCGATGCCGGCCGCCTGGCCAGGGTCGAACAAAACCTCGAGCGGCTGGGCCTGGGTGGCGGGCGCGTCGTCCTCAAGGCCGCCGACGCCTCGAACCTGGACGCCTGGTGGGACGGCCGGCCTTTCGACGCCGTGCTGGCCGACGTGCCCTGCACGGCCTCGGGCATTGTGCGCCGCCACCCCGATATCCGTTGGCTGCGGCGCGAGGGCGACATTGCCAAAACGGCCGCCTTGCAGCGCAAAATCGTCAATGCTTTATGGAAGACCGTGAAGCCGGGCGGCCGCCTGTTGTATGCTACGTGTTCCATTTTTCCGCAGGAAGGCGAGCAACAGGCTTCGCGGTTTTTGGAAAGCCACGCCGATGCGGTGCGTCTGCCCGCTCCTGGCCAACTGCTGCCGGCTGGATCCGGAGAACACGATTTTCCTAGCGATGGGTTTTTCTATGCCTTGTTTGCCCGACAGGCCTAAGTCGTTGAAAATAGAGCCATCATGACCGCGCGAAGATGGCTCTCCCTCTTGCTGTGCGTTTTTCTCGCCTTTTCGGCGGGAGGCGTCATGGCGCAGGTCGACGCCGAACAGGTCACCCGCGTCGATCCCGTCGTGCGCGACGGCAAGCTGTATATCGACGCCGACGTCGACTTCGAGGTCAGCTCGGAACTGCGCAACGCGGCGCAAAAGGGCGTGCCCATTTACTTCACCGTCGATGTCGAGGTCGTCTCCAAGCGCTGGTGGTGGTTCGACCGGGTCCTGGTCGACGAGCACCAAAGCTGGCGCGTGGTCTATAACGCCCTGACGCGCCAATGGCGCGTGGGAACCGGCGAGCTCTCCCTGCCGGAAGCGTCGTTCGACGACGCCTTGGCGCCCATCCGCAATATCCGGGGCTGGGCGGTCGCCGACGTGGCCGACCTCGATGCCGGGGAACAATACGACGGGCGCATTCGCGTGCGGCTCGATACGTCACGCCTGCCGCGTCCCTTCCAGATCGATGCCTACAACAGCAAGGCCTGGTCCCTGGCTACTCCATGGAAAGATTTCTCATTTTCAATCTCAAAAGACACTCGCGACCCATCCTGAGGTGGGGGCTGCGCATCGCGCTGGGTGCTGCGGTCATCAGCGCCCTGGCGCTGCTTGCCCTGCTGGTGTGGTCCACCGGAAACGCTTCGCGCTACGCCCAGCAGTACGATGTCCTGCTGCTGCTTAACGGCGTCTTCGCCATTACGCTGATCTTCTGGGTGGTGGTGCTGGCCGCCCGCCTGGTGCGCCAGTTGCGGCGGCGCCAGTTCGGCGCGCGGCTGACGGCGCGCTTCGCCCTGTCGTTCGCCCTTATCGGCGTGCTGCCGGGGGCGCTCATCTATGTGCTGTCGGTGCAGTTCATGTCGCGCTCCATCGAGTCGTGGTTCAACGTGCGGGTCGACACCGCGCTGGAGGCCGGGCTCAATCTGGGGCGGGCGGCGCTGGACAACCAGTTGAACGACCTGAACGCGCGCGCGCGCGATATCTCCGGCAAGCTGGCCAACACCAGCGACGCCGACATGGCGGTGGCCATCACCCGCCTGCGCGAATCCAGCGGGGTGGCCGAAGCCATGGTGTTCAGCGGCAACGGCCGCCTGATCGCCTTTTCCACCTCCAGCTACAGCCAGTTGATTCCCGATGTGCCGCCGCCCCATGTGCTGAATCAACTGCGTGTCTCCCGGGCCTACTCGGCGGCGGAAACCGACGAGGCCGACGTGGGCGGCGGCAAGAAGCGCGCCAGCGAACCGCCGGCGGCGACCGGGCTGCATCTGCGTGTGGTCGTGCCCATCAATATCCTTGACCGCACCTCGTCGGCGCTGGGCGTGTCGCCCGATACACGCTGGCTGCAGGTCGTGGAGCCGGTGCCCGAGCAGATCGCGCGCAACGCCAACCAGGTGCAGCAGGGTTTTCGCGACTATCAGGAACTGGCCCTGTCGCGCCAGGGGCTGCGCAAGCTGTATGGCATAACGCTTACCCTGGCGCTGATCCTGGCGGTGTTCGCCGCCATCGTCGTGGCATTGGCGTTGTCGCGCCGCCTCGTGCGCCCCTTGCTGACCCTGGCGGCGGGAACCCAGGCTGTAGGGGTGGGCGACTACCGGCCCTTGCCCGAGCCGCCCGAGCGCGATGAAGTGGGCCAGCTTACACGTTCGTTCAATGCCATGACGCGTCAGCTCGACGAAGCCCGCCACATGGTCGAGAACAACCGCCTGCAGCTCGAGCGCTCCAATGTCTATCTGGAATCCGTGCTCAGCAACCTGTCCTCGGGCGTCCTGGTGTTCGACGAAGGCTTCCGGGTAAGCATGTTCAACCACGGCGCGCAGTCCATCCTGCGCGCCGATTTGCGCTCGGTGAAGGGGCGGCCGCTTGAAACCGTGGACAGCGCCTTCAAGCTGGCCCAGCTCATACGCCATGCCTTCGCGGCCCATGCCGCCGTGGGGTCCGAGCGGCCTTATTGGCAGCAGCAGTTCGAGCTGGAGGTCGAGGCGGCCACCGACAACGAAACCAAGAAAAATACGGTTACCTTGCTGGCGCGCGGCACCCACCTCAGCGTGGATGGCCGGGGCAACGGCTACCTGGTGGTGTTCGACGACGTCAGCGAAGTCATCTCGGCCAGCCGCACGGTGGCCTGGGGCGAGGTGGCGCGCCGCCTCGCCCATGAAATCAAGAACCCGCTTACGCCCATACAGCTTTCGGCCGAGCGCCTGGCCATGAAGCTGGCCGACAGGCTGAACGAGGCGGATGCGGCCATGCTCAGGCGTTCGACCAACACCATCGTGAACCAGGTGGCTTCGCTCAAGCACATGGTGGACGACTTCCGCGAGTATGCGCGCACGCCGCCGGCGCAAATGCAGACTGTCGACATCAATACGCTTATCGCCGATGTCCTGACGCTGTATGGCTGGGACCCTGTCGAGGGCACCGTGCGCGATGACAAACATAGTGTCAAAATAGAAGTAAGTCTCGATGCTGGGCTGCCGCAAATCGAAGGCGACCCCACGCAGTTGCGGCAGGTCATTCATAATCTGCTGGCCAATGCGCGCGATGCGGCAACGCAAAACCAGGCGCTGGACGATGCAAGAATTTATGTAAAGACTAAACTTACCAACTCAGGCATCGAAGACGAGGATGGGTCGCGCGCGGTGCGCCTGACTGTCTCGGACAATGGTCCGGGGTTCGAGTCCCAGGTCATGTCGCGCGTGTTCGAGCCGTACGTCACGACCAAGGCGACGGGCACGGGCCTGGGCCTGGCAATCGTAAAAAAAATTATCGAGGAGCACGGTGGCCGAATCGATATTGCAAATGGCAAAGAAGGGGGCGCGCGTATCTCGATACTCCTCACACGTCTTGCCGGTACTTCTCCCTCGCTGGACGCGCAGGCGCAAGGGAACGATAATGCGGAAAAAACATAGGTGATGCTTTATGGCCAGAATCCTGGTTGTTGATGATGAGATAGGCATTCGCGAGCTTTTGTCTGAAATTCTTTACGACGAAGGCCACACGGTAGAGCTCGCGGAAAACGCGGCGCAGGCGCGCGCCGCGCGGCTGCGCGCCAGGCCCGACCTCGTCCTGCTCGACATATGGATGCCCGACACCGACGGGGTCAGCCTGCTCAAGGAATGGGGCTCGCAGGGTCTGCTCGACATGCCCGTCATCATGATGAGCGGGCACGCCACGGTCGATACCGCGGTCGAGGCCACACGCATCGGCGCGGTCGACTTCCTTGAAAAACCCATTACCTTGCAAAAGCTGCTCAAGACGATCGCGGCGGGCCTGGCTCGCCCAGTGGCCCCTTCCGCGGCGGCACGCATGCCCGAACGCCATCCCGAACACGGGCAGCCTCTCACGACCGTTCCCGTCGCGGCGCCAACTGCGGCGGCGGTAGCTCCCACGGCGCCCGAACCCAATAATTCCCTGCTCGGCGGCATTGCGCTCGACCAACCCTTGCGCGATGCGCGCGACGAATTCGAGCGCATTTATTTCGAATACCATCTGGGCCGCGAAAACCACAGCATGACGCGCGTGTCGGAAAAAACCGGTCTGGAGCGCACCCACCTTTACCGCAAGCTCAAGCAGCTGGGCATCGACGCTTCACGCAAGAAGCAGCACAGCTGACCACGCCGCGTTTATTCAGCCGGCCGGCGGTTGCGCACAATGGAATCCACCGAGATACGGGTTTCGCCCGGGGCGTTGCGCACCGACGCGGCGCGCCAGGCATGGCCGTAGGCGATTTCAAGGCTCAGGTGTATGGTGCCGTCCAGGTGCCGCTGTTTTTCCAGCGCGTCCAGCAGGCGCTGCCGCCAGGCGCGGCTGGCCAGGCTG
>Ga0182744_1000205_pt1 | contig 65502 bp, 56 predicted proteins | sample eDN3rd30CKraftMG_FD_128525 | JGI IMG/M metagenome (GOLD analysis project Ga0182744, IMG submission 128525) | Enriched Miracle-Growth compost microbial communities from Emeryville, California, USA - eDNA 3rd pass 30_C Kraft MG (version 2) (version 2) ... | reverse complement strand
TTGTTGAGGCGCACGTCCTCGGTCTCCGGCGTCAGCCGCCGTTCAAGTTCCGCCGCCGCGAGCTTCTCGTCCAGGAAAAGATCGCGGACGGAATCCTCTTCCGTGCGCAGGAACGTGTCGATCGTCTCGACGCCGTCCACATACAGCCCCAGCGCATCGGCCAGGGTGAGCGACGCGAGCTTCTTCGTGCTGCGGCTGGCGAGTTCGGCGGCGATCCAGCCGCCCAGGCCATGGCCGACGAGATGCACGTGATCGAGCTTGAGAGCGTCGATCACATCGAGATAGTAGTTCGAATAGTCGGCGATCCGGTCGAGCCAGTCCGGCCGCACCTCACCGCCGAAGCCCGGATGTTCGGGCACGATCAAGTCATAGCGTGCGGCAAGATCGTCCAGGAACGGCCGCCAGTCGTCGGAAGCGTCCGTTCCGCGCAGGAACAGCAGCGGCGCGCCCTGCCCCGCACGCATGACCTTGACACGGGTTCCGCACACATTCAGATGGGTCACTACAGGTTGAGCCACTGTTCCTCCTGTTGAATCATATTTGCGCTCAACGATCGATCAGTCGATCGCTTCAGGATCGTAGCGGCGGCCGGCGCGCTTGCACCAGTTCTCCCACGCGCGTTCCCACGTATAGGCGTTCATGCCGGCAAGGATGCGTTCGACCTCGCCTTCGGCGAGATATTTGACCTGCCCCAGCGGCAGCGATTCACGGATCAGCTTCGCATTGAGTTCGAGTTGAATGGCGACGAACACAGAGAGCCGGATGTTGCGCGCCACAGCGACGCAGCCATGGCCGCGCATCAATGCCGTGAAGCCCTGCCCCAGCGACTTCACCAGATCGCGGCCCATCGACATGTCGGTGACAAGAAGATTGGTGTCGCCGAACTTGTCGCTCGAATCCCAGATCGGCACATCCTTGCCGATGCACGAGCAGATGTGCATGACCGGCCGCATCTTCCATCCGGTCACGCCATAAGGAACGAGACTGGCGGCATGGCTGTGAATGACGGCCTGTACGTCCGGCCGCGCTTCATAGATCGAGCCATGGATGAAGCGTTCGAGATAGGGCTTGCGGTCACCCGCGTTCACCGGCGTCCCGTCGAGCTCGAAGGTGATGATGTCGTCGGCGACGATGCAATCGGGCGCGCGCGCGCGTGACAGCAGATACTGGTTCGGATTGTCGGGATGGCGGGCGCTGATATGGCCGAAGGAATCCAGAATGTTCTCGCGGGCGAGAATACGGTTGGCCGAAACAAGATCGTCGATCACCTTGGTAAGCTGGCTCATAGTCTTCTTCTTCCTCATCCTCCCGGCCGTCGCCAGGTTGTCTTAAAAAGTCTTCTTGAAACTTGGTTTTGCCAAGTTTGGGTTTTACGCCAACAGCGCTCCGTTTCAAGTCACAGTTTTGCGCAAGACCGTCTATTTGAATGGCACCAGAAACAGTTGCGATGTCTGTTCCTTGGTCAGAGGCGCGGTCGCATATTTGAATTTGACGACATCTTCCATGATCAGGTCCATGCCGATGATCTTGTCTGGGTCGAGATCGGCCTTGGGATAGATGGTGGAGCGAACCTCATTGGCGATCTTGATCGGAATCTCGGCCCATTTGGCGAAAGCTTCCGTTGCCGCCGGATCCGTATAGAGCCAGTCGCGCGTCTCGCGATACGCGGTCATGAAGCGCGCCAGAACATCGTGGCGCTTCTCCACCGTCTGCACATTGCTGACCAGAATGCGCGCCGTCTGGTTCTGCAATTGCGGCACCTCGCTGGCGCGCGCGATCACCCGCGCCTTGCCCTCGTCCATCTGCTCCAGCAGGATCGAACCGCCCGACCAGCCGACATCGAGCTGTCCGGTCATTGTCTGCGTGTAAGACGACTGCGGTCCGCCCGCCGCCGTCGGCTTGAGATCGACCTTGTAGAAGTCGCGGAAGGCCAGGACCGCCGTCATCGTCGACGAGCCGGCGGTCGAATAGGATACCGTCTTGCCGGCTGTATCGCGCATGGATTTGATTGGCGAGTCCGGCTTCACATACCAGTAGAGATCGTTGGCGCCATGCATGGTGCCGCCGATGATGCGCACCGGCGCGCCCTTGGCGAAGGCGCCGACAGTGCCGAGTGTACCGGCGCTGACACCGACATCGGCGCTGCCGGAAATCACCGCCTGAATGGTCTCGCCGCTGCCCTGCGTATAGAAAATCTTCACGTCGATACCGTGCTTCTTGAAGAAGCCTTTCTCCTGCCCCAGCGGTATGACGTTGTTCTCGAACGCGCCCTTCTGACCGATGGCGACCGTCACGACATCCTGCGCCTGAGCGCTGCTCGCGGCCATGGCGGCCAGAACGCAAAAAGCCAGAACCATTTTCTTCATTGCGTCTCTCCCCTGAGGCCGCCTTGTCTTGGTCGGGTCACAGCCCCTATTCTCGCGGAAGGCAGCGGCTAAAACAACCGATCTGGAGGAAAACATGCGATTTATCGGAAAGACCGCGCTTATCACTGGCGGCGGCGGGGTCATCGGCAAGGCCACGGCACGGCTGCTGCACAAGGAAGGCGCCAATGTGGTTCTGGTGGACCACGCGCCGGCGGCGCTGGAGCCGATCGCCGTGGAACTTGGCGCCGCCCGGGCTCAGACGCTCGTGGCCGATGTCACCAAATCGGACGATTGCCGCGCCTATGTCCGCCTGGCCAAGCAGGTCTTCGGCCCCATCGATATTTTCTTCAACAATGCCGGTATCGAAGGACCGTCCGCGCCGCTGGCTGAGTTTCCCGAAGACGAGTTCGCCAGGGTCATGGCGGTCAATGTCACCGGCGTCTTCCTTGGGCTGAAATATGTGCTGCCGGAAATGCGTGACGGCGGCAGCGTCATCATCACCTCATCGACAGCCGGCCTGCGCGGCGCGGCCAATTTCGCCGCCTATACGGCCAGCAAACACGCGGTGGTCGGCCTGATGCGCACCGCCGCCGTCGAAAACGCCAGGCGGCGCATTCGCGTCAACACAATCCATCCCGCCATGGTCGACAGCGAGATGATGCGACGGATCGAGCGCACGCGTCAGGGCAACAAGACGATCGAGGAAGTGCAACAGGAATTCCGCAATCGCATCCCGCTCGGCCGCTACATCAAGCCCGAGGAGATCGCCGATACGGTGGCGCATCTGGCGTCGGACGCCAGCTCCATGGTGACGGGGACGCAGGTGCTTGTCGACGGCGGCTCGATGCTGTGACGGCAGTTCCCTTCTCCCGCCCAGGCGGGCGAAGGGCCGCGCTGAATCACTGAGCTAAAACCTTCACTCCACATCCGGCCTTTTATAATGCACGTTTGGCCCGCCCTTCTGCGACTTGAGGTAGTCTTCCACATTGTCGAGCGGGTCCATGGCGTGGCGCATGCGGCTGCCCACCAGCATGTCGACCTGGATCGCCTGCGAGACGCCGAGATCGCGGCCGAGCTGCACGGTGATCTTGTGATGTTCGAGCGGCGACAGATGGCGCGAGGCGATTTCGCGCGCGATGCCGATGGTGAACGTTTCGAGCTCGGCGGCGGGCACGGCCTGCGAGATGATGCCGAGATCGGAGGCCTCGACGCCGCTGAGATTGCGGCCGACGAGCGCGATATGCGAGAGCTTCTTCACCGGCACGCCGCCATGCAGTAAGGTCGACGTCACAAGCTGGCCGAAGCTGCCGCGCATGATTTCCGGCATGCCGATCTGCGTGTCTTCCGCCGCATAGACGAGATCGTGGCAGTTCATGATGCCGAGCGCGCCGCCCAGGCAATAGCCATGCACCTGCGCGATGAAGATGCGCGGAAACTTGCGGATCGCCTCGGCGATCTGGATCGTCAGATTGGGCCGGTCCCAGTCGAGCAGCGGGCCGTTTGAGACCTCTCGCAGGAAGGTCAGGTCGAGACCGGATGAATAGAGCGGTCCGGCGCCGCGCGTGATGACGACCTTGAGCTCCTTGTCGGCGCGGATGATCTCCAGCGATTCCAAAAAGGCCGTGCAAAGCGCCCGGTTCCAGCTATTGCGCTTTTCCGGACGGTTGAGGGTGATGCGGGCAACGCCCGCATCTTCGAGCCGGTCGAGGATGAGTTCCGGCCATTCCTTCAGTTTGATCCAAACGTCGGCCATGTCTTTCCTCCCGTTATGCGTTTTTATTTCAGGCGGCGAAGAGCAGCTTGCTGTCCGTTCGCGCCTGCAGGCGCGGCAGCACTTTCGTGCCAAACAGCGTGAGACTGTCGCGTGTCTCTTCGGCGTTCAGATGACCGCCCTGCTGCATGAGCAGCAGATGGCCAAGGCCGCCAATCGAATCCGTGAAATCAACGATCTGGTCATAAACCTGATCCGGCGTGCCGGCGAAGACGACGCCGCATTCGATGAATTCATCGAGCGTCGCCGTGCTCAACTCCACCGGCTTGCCTTTCGGCGTCAGCAGGGTGCGGAACGCCTTCGGATTGGGCGAGCGGATCGACCGGATCATCGCCTCGGTCGGAAAATAGGTCGGCGGCTTGTTGAACGGATCGGCGACCTGCCCATTGGTGCGCAAATAGTCGGCGATCAGATCGGCGCGACGGCGCGCCTCAGCCTCGGTATCAGCCACCGCGCACATGGCGAGATAGCCGAAGCGGTCGACGGGCACTTCGCCGCCGCGTCCCGCCTTCTGCCAGCCTTCCGCATAGGCGTGATGCAGCTTCTTCGTCTCGCCGAAGCCGCCCATGAAACTGCCCATGACGATGCCACGTCCGCCGATCTCGCGCGCATTGGAGGCGCTCGCCGTGGTGATCCACACCGGGGGATGCGGCTGCTGCATCGGCCGCGGCCAGATGTTCACCGTGCGGTGATGGAAGAACTCGCCCTCGAAGTTGAACGGGCCGTCATGGGTCGTCATCGCCTGGATGATCAGGTCATGGGCTTCCCACAGCCGTTCCATCATCCGCGTCGGGTTGGAGTTGGCCGGCCCGATCTCGTAAGGCACGCCCTTGACGAAACCCATCTCGAGGCGGCCGCCGGAAATGACGTCGATCATCGACATCTCTTCGGCGATGCGCACCGGATCGGCGCGGTTGCTCAGCGGCACGCCGAGCACCAGCATGCGCGCCTTCTTGGTCTCGCGCGCCAGGATTGCCAGGATCAGGTTGGCTGAGGCCGTCAGGCAGGTGGCGGTCGAATGATGCTCGTTGACCATGATGTCGAAACCGAGCTCATCAGCCAGTTTCCACTCGTCGATGTAGCGGTGATACAGCTTGTGCGCCTCTTCCGGCCGGCACAGGGCATTGGGAATGGTGATGCGCAGCGACGGCTGCGTCCACACTTCCGGATAAGGCTGTTCGGAAAAATGATAGACGCGCATGGTCATACTCTCTCGCGGACCGGTGCGCGCTGTGCGCCCTCACCCGCCTGATGGACGAACGACTGCACAAGGCCGGCCGTCTGCGCCGGCTGTTCGATGTGCGGAAAATGCCCTGCCCCGGAAATCTCTTCGTAGCGTGCGCCGGGGATGGCGTCGGCGAAGTCGCGCGGATAACCGCTGCGCAGAATGCCATCCTTGCCGCCGGCGATGACCAGGGTCGGACAAGAGATGCGATGCAGGCGCCCCCTCAACTTCGGGTTGTGCATATAGGGCGTCCACGCGTAGCGCGCCAAAGCCTCCTTGGCGCGAACGCGGATGAACAGCCCCGTATCGTCCAGCATCTTGAGCTCGAACCGGAGCGACGGATCGGCGAAAGCCCGCTCCTGCCATTCCTTGTCGGGAACGCCGAATACGTCGATCACGTCGCGGACGTTGCGGCCGCCGGTCTTGATCCCGACCGGCGCGAGCAGCGCCAGGGCGGCAAGCCGCTGGCAGGATTTCACAGCCATCTCGGCGGCGATCCAGCCGCCAAAGGACGAGCCGGCCAGAACCACATTATCAAGGCCAAGATGCTCAATAAGGTCAAGATAAAGATAGGCCAGGTCCTGCACCGACGAGAAAAGCGGCGGCCCGGCTTCCTTGCCGAACCACGGCGCGACGGGCGCGATGACCCTGTAGTCGGCGGCGAGCGCATCCAGAAATGCGTGATCGCCCCAATTGCCATGGCCCGGATGTAGGAAAAGGAGCGGCTGGCCGCGTCCCTTTTCGCTGAATTCGACGTTCACGCCGTGCAACGCGGCGGCTTGCATCCCTGGGGGCGACGTTGTCGCCATCTTAATCCTCCCGATTTCCGGCCCTTCGACGCCGTGGGCCGAATTGATCTTGTCCGTAAGCCGGCGAAGACCGGCCAAATTCACACCAACGTCCGGCAAAATGGACGCCGCAAGAGCATTTTGTCAACATAGATAAGTAGGTATCTAATGATTTTGCCAATTCATATTATATCTCATAATATCAATCTATTCGCGTGATTATCGGATTCTCAACATCAAACAGTCGCGGTCAATTTCCGATGAAATTGGCGCGGATGCGGCGAAGCAGTTTCTTCAGCAGCTCGGTCTCCTCACCGGTAATTCCCGTCAGCGCCTTCTGCAGGATGTCCTCGGCGATCGGCAGGACGATGCCCTTCAACCTGATCCCCTCTTCCGTCAGCTTGATCTTGCGCTTCCGGCTGTCGTCGGGACAGGGAATCCGGATCACCAGCTTCTGGGCCTCAAGCTGGGCGACGATCCCCACGATCGTCGGTCCGGTCATAAGCCCTCGCCGGGCGATTTCGGACTGGGTGAGCTCATCATCGTCCCAAAGAATCCGCAGCACCGGGAAAATCCCATTGCTGACGCCATATTGCGCAAATCTCTGGCTGAATTCGCGGTACAGGGCGCGACGCGCGTCCCAGAGGAGGAAGCCGACAGCTTCCTCCCGTGGCGTGAACTCGCGTGGCTTCGCCGGATTTTCAGTCAAATTTCTCACCGTCTCGCTAGCCGCAAACATGACTTTTCCATGGGAATGACAAAGAGACTTATCTCAAATCGAACGTAATGAGGAGCTTATATCCTAACTCCTTGTGTCGGACTGGCCGGGCGTGCCGAGGAAGCCGGCTGACCGCCGGCCGCTTCGGCGGCAAGCGCCGGCCAGGCAATCGGCGCGCCCGATGCCTTGGCCGCCTCCTGCCAGGGCAGATCCGGCTTCCAGTGCCGCCCGACAAACCGCATCCCGGTCACGCCCTCGGATTCTTCCGACATCAGCCATCGGATCGGCGCCACCATCACCTGCGGGTTCACCAACTTCGAGCGATCGTAGCCGGATTCCTCCGGGATCATCCTCGTATCGGCCGCGCCACCGGGGATCAGTACATTGACGCTGACGCCCTTGCCGCGCAGATCCTCGGCCCAGCTCGCTGACGCGGCCTCGAGCGCCGCCTTGGTCTGGCCATACGGCATGTTGGCCGTGCGGATCATGGTGTTGAAGCTGGTGGTGACATTGACGATCCGCCCCCACCCCTGCACCAGCAGATGCGGCGTCGCCGCCCGCGCCAGCAGGAACGGTCCGCGGATGTTGACGTCAATAATCTCCTGCCAGCGGTCCGGATCGGCTTCCCAGAAGCGGACGGGCGCGGCATGGGCGTCGCGGCGCAGATGCGGCATGCCGAGGCCGGCGCAATTGACGACGCCATGCAACCCGCCCAGTTGAGATATAGCGGTCGCAATCGCCTGCCCGCATTCATCGGCGCGCCGCACGTCGCAACGAAATGCGATCACATGGCTGCTGTTGTTGTAGCGCTGCGCAGTCGCCGCTGTGTCATTGGCGCGATCCTCGGCGATATCGAGCGCCAGAACGTCGGCGCCCGCTTCACAAAGACCAAGCGCCATGGCGCGCCCCAGGCCGCTGCCTGCACCGGTCACGATGACCTTCTTGCCACGAACATCCGGCATGGACATTCCGAGCCTCCCCATTGCAATTGTTTCTTCAATTTTCCTTGGATGCCGATGATGTGATCGGCTTGTGGTCATGGCCGACATGCGAACCCGTACGGCGGGACCGTCTACATTGCGATGATGTGTCCTCCCGCGACATATGCCCGATTGCAAAACCTTGGTGCAAATTTTGCCGGGCATAATCTTATTGCCGCAATTTTAGCAGCGGCGCGCGCTAAAAGCCAAGCATAGATCGTGCAATTTTTGCATGACAGTGGATGAGTGTGGACTAACCTTTCGTTTCAACCAACAACATCACGCTGCGTACATCTGCTTCACTTGTGAACCGATGTTGTTTTGCATCAAAACGAGCGAAACCGCTGGCGCTATCGAGAGCAAGCGACCAGACAAATCCAGGCCGCGGCTCCGGCAAGGTCAACGCTTGTCGTTGGCGGGATCGGTTGAAAGCAAGCAGCACGCGCTCGACGTTGTTTTGCTCAAAGCATGTCAAAGTCAGCGCCAGCACGTCACCGTTCGCCCAGTCATCGGTTTGCATCGGTCGGCCATCGGCACGCCACCACGCCACATCCGGCAGGCCGTCATCAGCCTCAGGCTTCCCAGTCAGGAAGCGATCGGCGTGTAAGGGCGCAAGCGCCCCCCGCATCTGCACCAGCGCCGCGGTGAACGCGGCCAGATCCGTATCGGCTGTGGCCCAATCAAGCCAGATCGTTTCATTGTCCTGGGCATAGGCATTGTTGTTGCCGCGCTGCGTGCGTCCAAATTCGTCGCCCGCCGTCAGCATCGGCGTGCCACGCGACAGCAGCAAGGTGGCGAGCAATGCCCGTATGTCGCCGAGCCGACGCGCGCGGATTGCCTGGTCGACGTCATCGCCGTCCGCGCCATTGTTCCACGAGAAGTTGGCGTCGGTTCCATCGCGATTGCCTTCGCCGTTCGCATCATTGCGCTTGCTGGCGTAGGAGACGAGATCGCGCAGCGTAAAGCCGTCATGCGCGGCGACGAAATTGATGCTGGCCGATGGCGCCGGCCGCGAGGACTCAAAAATATCCGCTGATCCCGCGAGGCGCGTCGCGAAATCTCCGATCGCGCCGAACTCGCCCTTCCAGAAGCGCCGTACGTCATCGCGATATTTGTCGTTCCATTCCTTGAACGGCGCGGGAAAGCCGCCAAGCTGGTAGCCGCCAGGACCGACATCCCAAGGCTCGGCAATCAACCCCACGCCGGAAAGCACGGGATCGTCCAGGATCGCCTGCAGCAGCGGCGCCTGCGGGGAAAAGCCCGACGCGCTCCGGCCCATGACCGTCGCGAGATCGAAGCGGAAGCCATCGATACCGGCGCACTCGACAAAATAACGCATGGTGTCGAGAACAAGCCCCTTCACCGGTTCGCTGTCGCAGTCGAGCGTATTGCCACAGCCGGTGTCGTTGACCAGGCGGCAGTCGGCGTCATGGCGATAATAACTGGCATTGTCGAGACCGCGCATGCTGAGCGTCGGGCCAAGGACGTCGCTCTCCGCTGTGTGGTTGAAGACCACATCGAGCAGCACCGAAATACCGGCGCCATGCAGCGATTGCACCGCGTGCCGCAGATCCTCCAGCCCTGCCGGCGCCAGCCGTGGATCGAGCGCCATCATGACGACAGGATTGTAGCCCCAGGCGTTGGACAGGCCCAGCGGCGGCAGATGCCGTTCGTCGAGCCAGGCAAAGATCGGCATCAGCTCCACGTGGCTGACGCCCAGGCGCACGAGATGATCGAGACAGACCGGATGCGACAGCCCTTGCAACGTACCCCGCAAATCCACTGGCACGTCGGGATGCAGTTTCGTGAAGGCCTTCACCGCCACTTCGTAGATCAGACGTGGCGGACTCGTCGCGCCGGCGAATGGCGTTTGCGGCTCGGGGCGCCCTTCGATAATCGCGCGCGGGACGAAGGACGCCGTATCGATATTGGCGGCCCGCGGCGCGGACAATTCCGCTGCGAAACGATAGGCGCGATCGATCCGCTTCGCATACGGGTCTGCCAGCAGCTTCGCCGGATCGAACCAGTGGCCGCGCGATGGTTCATAAGGCCCGTCCGCGCGCAGGCCGTAATGGTCGCCGGCCTTCAGGCCCGGCACGAAGCCATGAAAGAACGCACCATCGCGGCCCTTCAGCCGCCAACGCTCGCGTTCCTTGCCACTATCCGGATCGAAGGTGCAGAGCCAGACCGTCTCCGCATGGCGGCTGAAGACAGCGACACAGCCGCCGTCTTCGTTCAGGGTCACGCCAAGGCGCGCATCAATGCCAGTTCCAGGATCTTGCCAGAGCGCAGACGCCTCGCGATACATGGATCAGATTTCTTGGACTACGAGGCGCGCCAGTACGGCACTTTCCAGATTTCCTCCGCATATTGCTTGATCGCCCGGTCGGAGGAGAACCAGCCCATATGCGCGGTGTTGAGGATGGCCTTTCGCCACCAGTCGGAAGGATTGGCCCACAATCCATCGACCCGCCGTTGCGCCTGCGTATAGGCGGCGAAGTCCGCCGCCACCATGAAGAAGTCGTCGTTGTAGACGCTCTCGACGAGGCCGCTGAAACGCGACGGTTCGTCCGGCGAGAACAGGCCATTGCCGATCGAAGCCAGTGCTTCCTTCAACGCCAGGTCGCCTTCGATAACAACGCGCGGATTGTATCCGGCCCTGCGCCGCTCCTCGACTTCCGATGCGGTCATGCCGAAGATCACGATATTGTCGGGGCCGATGCGCTCGCGCATTTCCACATTGGCGCCGTCGAGCGTCCCGATGGTGATCGCCCCGTTGAGCGCGAACTTCATGTTGCCGGTGCCCGACGCCTCCATGCCCGCCGTTGAAATCTGCTCCGACAGATCGGCCGCCGGGACGATGATTTCCGCCAGGCTGACGTTGAAGTTCGGCAGGAAAACGACTTTCAGCAGGCCCCTGATGGCAGGGTCCGCATTGACCACTTTGGCGACGTCGTTGATCAGCTTGATGATCGACTTCGCCTGCACATAGCTGGCCGCCGCTTTGCCGGCGAAGAATTTTACCCGCGGCGTCCATTTGCGGTCAGGCTCGGCGCGGATCGCATGATAGAGCGCTACCGTCTCGATGATATTCAGAAGCTGGCGCTTGTATTCGTGAATCCGCTTCACGTGGACGTCGAACATGGCCGACGGATCGACACGGATGCCAAGCTGTTCGAACGTATATTCGGCCAGCGCTTCCTTGTTGGCGCGCTTCACCGCCGCGAAACGTTCTTTAATCGTCGGATCGTCGGCATATCGTTCGAAGGCGATGATGTTTTCTAGATCGTCGAGAACGCCCGGGCCGATGGCATGGCAGACGAGGTCCGCCAGTCTCGGATTGGCATGGACGAACCAGCGGCGCGGCGTGATGCCATTGGTCATATTGGTGATGCGGCCGGGCAGAATCTGGTTCAGGTCCTTGAACACGGTCTCCTTCATCAATTCGGTATGCAGCGCCGACACGCCGTTGACCTTGTGCGAACCCACATAGGCCAGATTGCCCATGCGCACACGGCGGCCATGACCCTCATCGATCAGCGAAATGCGCGAGATGCGCTCGACATCTTCGGGCCGCCCGACCGCCAGCTTCCGGCGGGCGTCATCAAGCGTGTGCTGGTTGATCGCGTAGATGATCTGCAGATGGCGCGGCAACAGCCGTCCCATCAGATCGACAGGCCAGCTCTCCAGCGCTTCGGGCAGCAATGTGTGGTTGGTGTAGCAGCAGGCTTCCCGGGTCATGTCCCAGGCTTCATCCCACGGCAGACCGTGCACGTCGATCAGCAGGCGCATCAGTTCCGCGATGGCGATCGAGGGATGCGTATCGTTGAGCTGGATCGACGCCTTTTCGTGCAGGCTGCGGATATCGCCGAAGCGCTGCATATGACGGCGGATCAAATCCTGCAGGGAGGCTGAGGTGAAGAAGTATTCCTGGCGCAGGCGCAGCTCCTGCCCCGCCGGCGTGGCATCGGATGGATAGAGAACGCGCGAAATGCTTTCGGCGCGCGTGCTGTCGGCCATGGCGCCGACATGATCGCCGCGGTTGAAGGCATCGAGACGGATGGGATCGACCGCATGCGCGCTCCACAGGCGCAGCGTGTTGATCATCCGCCCGCCCCACCCGACGACCGGCGTGTCATAACCCATGGCGAGCACGACTTCGGCCGGCTGCCAGGCATGGCGCGCCGTCCCGTCCCAGCCATTGTTGATGCCGACCGAACCGCCAAAGCCAATCTCGTGAACGATCTCGCGGCGCAGGAATTCCCAGGGGTTGCGGAACGACAGCCAGTCTTCCGGCACCTCGACCTGGCGGCCGTCGATGATCTTTTGCGAGAACAGGCCATGGTCATAGCGGATGCCGTAGCCGAGACCCGAGACACCCACCGTCGCCATGCTTTCCATGAAGCAGGCTGCAAGCCGGCCGAGACCGCCGTTGCCGAGCGCCGCATCAGGCTCAAGCCCGGCAATGGCGTCGAGATCGACGCCGAGATCACGCAACGCCTCGCGCATCGGCTCGGTCATGCCGAGATTGCCGAGCGCATCTTTGAACAGGCGGCCGATGAGGAATTCCAGCGACAGGTAATAGACGCGCTTGCGCCCGCTGCGCTTGGCCTCGCGCACGGAACTCATCCAGCCGTCGACGATACGGTCGCGCAGGACGAAGATCGCCGCCGTCAGCCAGTCGTGATCACGCGCGGTCGCGGCGTCCTTGCCGATCGAATAGGCCAGTTTTGAAATGATTTCGGATCGCAGAGCCTGCACCGACGTCTTGCGGCGCGATGAAAGGATGGCGACTGAGGAGCCTTGAATGGTGTCCTGTTCCATATCCACCTGAGCGTTTTGTCCGACGCGCATATTCGTTCACTCAACTCCGACCCTACCGAATATGTTCACGCTCTCACAAGCTCATGAAGATTTCCCTCAATTCGAACCAATCCTTTAACCAGTGCAGAACCACGAAACCTGCCCACGACGTTTGATTTAAGACTTTATGAATTTGGATTATGACCCTGCTTTCATGTAGTTTATTCCGAGAATAACGCCCGCGCGACTCGTCGCTGCATCGATAAAACGGACAGCGCAAGCATGCCGCGCGTTCATAGTTGACTAACCACGAGGCGGCGAAAAAACGCAGGCCGAACAAGGCGGGCCGCCGCGCCGACGTGTTCATTCTATCCACAGCAAGCGGAGCATCTTATCCACAACGGCAAAGCATCGCGCAGCGAGCGAACGGGATCTTCGCAGTCGCGGTAAACACCGAAAAATGCGGCATTTTTTAATAGTCGAGAGAGAAAATTAACGCAGCGCTAACCGCGCCGCTTTAAGAATTGTCCACCACCTTCCGTTCCGGCTTTGCACTCCATGAGTTGCTTCACTTTCAACCATCACCCCGTCGCCATCGCAGACGAAGGGGACTTGTCCGCACGCGTCGCCGCAATGCCGCGCGGCAAACGCAAGGTCCTCTTCGTCACCTCGGAAATGTCGGACTTCGTCCAGACCGGCGGATTGGGCGAGGTGTCGGCCGCCCTTCCCCGCGCGCTGCGCGCGACCTGCGATGTGCGCGTGCTCATTCCCGGCTATCGTCAGGTGCTCAGCCATCACGCCATCGAGCCTGTCGCCCATCTACCGGGTCGCGGCGAAATTCCCGCCTGCGATCTCGGTCGCATGACGACGCCCGACGGTCTTGTCGTCTATGTGCTGCTGGCGCCGCGTCTCTACAATCGCGACGGCACGCCCTATCTCGATGTCCACGGCAAGGACTGGAGCGATAACGACATCCGCTTCGCCCGCCTTGGCCTCGCCGCCGCCGACATGGCGACCGGCTTCGGCGATCCTGGCTGGCAGCCCGACAATCTGCATCTCAACGATTGGCCGACCTCGCTCGCCAGCGGTTATCTTGCCTGGCGCGGCAGCAATGTGCCGAGCATTCTCACCATTCACAATCTGGCCTATCAAGGCTCGTTCGACGCCGCGCGGCTCGGCGCGCTCGGCATTCCGCAGGATGCGTACTGCATCGACGGCGTGGAATTTTACGGCAAGCTGTCGTTTCTCAAAGCCGGCCTGCAGTACTCGTCGCACCTGACCACGGTCAGCTCCACCTATGCCGCCGAGATCACCACGCCGGAATTCGGCTGCGGCCTCGACGGGCTTCTGCTCAAGCGCTCGCGCGAAGGCCGCCTGACCGGCATCGTCAACGGCATCGAAGACACCTGGACGCCCCAGCACGGCGCCGCCTCCGCGGATACATTCGATGCGGCGCGGTGGAAGAGCCGCCATGCCGACTATGTGCGCGGCACATTCGGCCTGCAGCTCGCGCACGGCCCCCTCTTCGCCATCGTCTCGCGCCTCGTTCATCAAAAGGGCGTCGACCTCGCCATTGAAGCCGCCGACACGATTGTCGCCCACGGCGGCCAACTGGTCGTCACCGGCCAGGGTGATACGCGGCTCGAACAGGGCATGCGCGATCTTGCCCTTCGTCACCGTGGAAAGGTCGGCGTCAAGATCGGCTTTGACCGCATTGAAGCGCGCGCCATGTTCGCCGGCAGCGATTTCCTGCTCATGCCGTCACGCTTCGAGCCGTGCGGCCTGAGCCAGATGTATGCACAGAAGTTTGGATCGCTGCCGATCGCCCACCGGACCGGCGGACTTGCCGATACGATCTCCGATGGCCAGACCGGCTTCCTGTTCGGCGCGCCCACAGCCGGCGGCCTCAATACGGCGATCAAGCGCGGTTTCGAGGCCTTTGTCTCCAGCAGCCGGCTGGCGCTGATGCGCCGGGCCGCCATGTCGATGAAATTCGGCTGGGATCATTCCGCCAGCCGCTACGTCGACACCTACCGCATGGCGGAAGCCGCCTGATTGAAGCAGGGTTTTGTCACGGTCAGGGAATCTGTTACCTGAGTCCATGCAGGCTGCGATCATCATCAGATCGCGCGCCATTGGGTTCAAAGCGTGTTCGAAAGGCCGAATGCCGCGGCGCTGGCCCCGGCAATCATTGATGCGCTTGAGATGGCGGTGCACGGCGACCCTTTCGCGGTGCTCGGGCCGCACGAAGGCCCGCGCGGTCGCGTCATTCGCGCTTTCCTGCCGGGGGCACTGCGCGTCGAAGTACTGTCGCGGCACGACCGCAGCCGTATCGGCGAGCTTGATCAGGCGCAGGCGCGCGGCCTCTTCACCGGCGAGGCACGCAGCGACACGCCCTATCTGCTCTCCATTCACTGGCCCGACGGCATGCAGGAGACCGAGGATCCCTACGGCTTCGGCCCGCTGCTCGGCGAGCTCGACCTCCACCTGATCCACGAAGGCAAACATCGCAATCTCGCCTTTTGCCTCGGCGCGCAGGAGATGACCGTCGAGGGCATACCCGGCGTGCGCTTCGCCACCTGGGCACCGAACGCGCGCCGGGTCGCCGTCGTCGGAGATTTCAACGCCTGGGACAATCGCCGTCACCCCATGCGCCTGCGCCATGCGGCGGGCGTCTGGGAAATCTTCATTCCACGGCTGCACGCCGGCGAGCGCTACAAATTCGCCGTCCTCGGCGCGGACGGCGCCCACCTGCCGCTGAAGGCGGACCCGTACGCGCGCAGGACCGAGCTGCCACCGGCAACCGCCTCCATCGTCGCCGGCGATCTCGGCCATACATGGCGTGACGCCGACTGGATGGATAAGCGTGCGAGCCGCCAGCGCTCCGATGCGCCGCTGTCGATCTATGAAATGCAGGCGGCCTCGTGGCTGCGCCCGAACGGCCAGTATCTGACCTGGGATCAGATCGCCGAAAAGGCGATCCCCTATGTGGCGATGCTGGGCTTTACCCATATCGAGCTACTGCCGATCGCCGAACATCCGTTCGGCGGCTCCTGGGGCTATCAGCCCCTGTCGCTGTTCGCGCCGACGGGGCGGCATGGCGATCCGCAAGGCCTCGCCCGCTTTGTCGATGCCTGCCACCAGGCCGGCATCGGCGTGATCCTGGATTGGGCGCCGGCGCATTTCCCCAATGACGCGCATGGCATGATCCGTTTCGACGGCACCGCGCTTTACGAGCACGCCGATCCGCGCGAAGGCAGACACCGCGACTGGAACACGGTGATCTACAATTTTGGCCGCCATGAAGTGCGCGGCTTCCTCATCGCCAGCGCGCTCTACTGGCTCGATCAGTTTCACATCGATGGCCTGCGGGTTGATGCCGTCTCATCCATGCTCTATCGCGACTACAGCCGTCCGTCCGGCGAATGGATCGCCAATCGCCACGGCGGCCGCGAAAATCTCGAAGCGGTGCAATTCCTTCAGGAGGTCAATCTCACCATCGCGGAACACTTTCCCGGCGTCATCGTTATCGCCGAGGAATCGACCACCTGGCCCGGCGTAACCAAGCCGGTTCAGGATGGTGGCTTAGGCTTCGCTTACAAATGGAATATGGGCTGGATGAACGACACTCTGCGCTATATGGCGCGCGATCCCATCCATCGCATCCATCATCACAAGGACATCACCTTCGGTCTGACCTATGCGCACAGTGAACGCTATCTGCTGCCGTTGTCACACGACGAGGTCGTGCACGGCAAAGGCTCGCTGATCGGCAAGATGTCCGGCGACGACTGGCACAAGCGCGCCAATCTGCGGGCGCTTTACGCCATGATGTGGGCTTATCCTGGCAAGAAACTGCTGTTCATGGGCGGTGAATTCGCCCAGCAGCGTGAGTGGAACCATGACGGCCAGCTCGACTGGCGACTGCTCGAAGACCCGGCCCATTTCGGCCTGTTCGCCCTCATCCGCGATCTCAACCGGCTCTACAAAGCCGAGCCGGCGCTGCATCGGGGCGATTGCGATCCGCAAGGCTTCGAATGGGCGGTCGTCGATGACAGCCAGAACTCCGTCTTCGCCTGGCTGCGCAAAGCCGAAGGTCAAACCAAGGATCATGCGCCTATGCTCGTCGTCGCCAATATGACGCCGGTGCGCCGCGACGCTTATCCCGTACCGGTGCCCCGAACGGGCCCATGGCAGGAGATGATCAACACGGACGCCACGATCTACGGCGGCTCCGGTCTCGGCAATGCCAACGGCGCCAATTTGGCGCGGACCAATATCTGCGGCCAGACGCTGACCTTGCGTCTGCCGCCGCTTGCAACACTCATCCTGCAGCCGGCTGACGGCGCAGGCTCAACCGGATTGCCTCATGACTGACCGATCCCTGCGGAGCCTCGCCGAAAAAGTCGGACTGGCTTCATCATGGACTGATTATACCGGCCACGCCCATGACGTCAGCCCGCAAGCCCTGCGCCGGATACTGGCCGCGCTCGGCTTCGCTTGCGAATCCGACACGCAGATCGCCGACAGCCTGGCCCACATCACCCATGAACAATCGGCCGCCAGCGCCTCGTCGCTTGTCACCGTTACTGCCGGTCAATCCCTGAGGCTGCCGCGCAGCATGGCGCGTCCCGGCACAGCCGCACTTGCTTTCGACAATGACGGCGAAGACCGCATTGATGTTCCGCTCGAAGATCGCGGCGATGGCTTTCTACACGGGCCGGTCCTCGACCGACTGGGCTATCATCAGCTTTTCCTGCACGATCGCATCGTCACGCTGGCGGTGGCGCCACGGCGCTGCTTCACGGTGGAAGATGCGGCGCCGGACGAAAAAACCTGGGGCCTTGCCGCCCAGGTCTATGCGCTGCGCCGCCAGGGCGACGGTGGCTTCGGTGATTTCAGCGCCGTCGAGACGCTGTCGCAGGCAGCGGCCCGGCGCGGCGCCGACGCTTTGGCGCTGAGCCCGACCCATGCGCTGTTCACAGCCGACAGTAATCACTACTCGCCCTATTCACCCTCGACACGGCTGTTCCGCAATCCGCTGCACGCCGACCTGACCGCCACCTTCGATCCCGCGCGCATAGCCTCAGCCATCGAGCGGACCGGTCTCGCCGCGGAAATGAATGCGCTCGAATCCCTCGGTCTCATCGATTGGCCGCGGGCAGCTCGGGCGCGACAGCATCTGTTGCGCGCGCTGTTCGACAGCTTCCGCGAGCACGAACTGGCTTCATCGTCTCCCAACCGCCTGCGCGAAGATTTTCGCGCTTATTGCCGGCAAGCCGGCGACGCGCTGGCCGATCACGTCCGCTTCGAAGCCCTGCATGGCGATTATTTCGGGCTCGATATGCATCGCTGGCACTGGCGCACCTGGCTTGCCGCGCATCAGGATCCGCGCGGCGTGGCCGTCATCGATTTCGCGCTTCAGCACACGGCAGAAGTGCAATTCCATACCTTCCTGCAATGGATCGCCGATCGCTCGCAGGCCGCCTGCCAGGCGGCGGCGCGCGAGGCCGGTATGCGCATCGGCCTCATCGGCGACCTCGCCGTCGGCATGAACTCCGGCGGCAGCCATGCCTGGAGCCGGCAGGAGGAAATGCTGCATGGCCTTACCATCGGCGCGCCGCCTGACGCCCTGGCGCCGAAGGGACAGAATTGGGGCCTGACGACATTCTCGCCGCGCGGCCTGCGCGCCACGGCGTTCCGCTCCTACATCGCCACCTTGCGCGCCATGTTCCGTCATTCCGGCGGCATCCGCATCGATCACGCCATGGGCCTGACACGGCTCTGGCTCGTGCCCGAGGGCCATGAGGCGAGCGAAGGCGCCTATCTCGCCTATCCGTTCGAGGACCTGGTGCGGTTGACCGCCCTGGAATCCTACCGCCACCGCGCCATCGTCATCGGTGAAGATCTCGGCACGGTGCCGTACGGCTTTCGCGAACGGCTGGCGGATGCCGGCATCTATGGCATGCGCGTGCTGCAGTTCGAGCGCCATGGCGACGCTTTCGATCCGCCCCACTGGTATCCGCAAGCCGCCGTCGCCATGACCACGACGCACGATCTGCCGACCACGGCCGGCTGGTGGAGCGGCCGCGATCTTACGGTGCGCGAAGAGCTGCACCAGTTTGGTGTCGGCCAGACATTCGCATCGGAGACACGCGCGCGCGCTGACGCCCGGCCGAGGCTGCTGTCAGCATTGGAGGGCGCCGGCGCCGCCGACCCGGGCCTTTCGCCAACAGCTTTCAAGCCTGCGGACATCGCCGGCGCCGCGGCCCGTTTTCTTTCGCTCACGCCGGCGCGGCTGTCGCTGCTGCCGCTCGAAGACGCTGTCGCCGAGATCGAACAACCCAACCTGCCGGGCACCACGACCGAACATCCCAACTGGCGCAGACGTTACAAAGACACGGCGCAGCACATGCTGTCTTCAAAAGAAGCCTCGGCTGCGCTGAAGGGGTTTGCCGGACGCAAAAAGATGGATTGAGCGGCAGCTACTGCAGCCGCTCAAGCGCCGCTTTCAATTTCACGATGCGCGACAGCGCATCTTCACGCCGCTCGCGATTTTCCTCGACGACCTCTTCGGGCGCGCGACGGACGAAATCGGCGTTGTTGAGTTTGGCGTCGACCTTGCGGACCTCGCCTTCCTCCTTCGTGATCTCTTTCGCCAGCCGCGCCTTCTCGGCGGCGATGTCGACTACGCCAGCGAGCGGCAGCGCCGCAATGGCGCCGCGCACGATCATCTGCGCCGACTCCGGCGGCGCCGTATCGGCAAAGGATATTTCGGAGGCGCGGGCGAGACGCTTGATCGTCGCATCCCAAAGCCCTGCCCTGCGGCGCACCTCCGCGTCGACACCGACGAGCACGAGCGGCATCTGCGCGCCGGCCGGCACGTTCATCTCCGAGCGCACCGAGCGGATTTCCGAGATCAGGTCGACGACGAAACCGAGTTCCGCCTCTGCCGCAGGATTCTCAAGCCCCTTGAAATCCGGCCATGGCGCCAGCGCCAGAATGCTCTCGCGCTTCGGCCCATCCTCGCCCTTGATCGCCCAGAGTTCCTCGGTGATGAACGGCATGAACGGATGCAGCAGTTTGGCGATCTCGTCGATCAGGAAGGCCGTGGTGGCGCGCGTCTCGGCTTTCGCCGGGCCGTCTTCCTCGCCCTGCAGAACCGGCTTGCTCAGCTCCACATACCAGTCGCAGAAAATGTTCCAGACAAAGCGATAGACGGCCGCCGCAGCCTCGTTGAACTTGTAGGCTTCGATGGCGGCCGTGATGTCGGCTGACGCCTGCGCCAGTTCGCCGACGATCCACTTGTTCAGCGTCTCCTTCACATCCGCCGGATCGAACCCGGCGGTGCGCACGCAGCCGTTCATCTCCGCGAAGCGCGAGGCGTTCCACAGCTTGGTCGCGAAATTGCGATAGCCTTCGACCCGCTGGGTCGACAGCTTGATATCGCGCCCCTGCACCGCCATGGCTGAGAGCGTGAAGCGGAGGGCGTCGGCTCCATAGGTATCGATCAGGTTCAGCGGATCGATGACATTGCCCTTCGACTTCGACATCTTGGCGCCCTTCTCGTCGCGGACGAGCGCGTGCATGTAGATGTCGTGGAACGGGATTTCGCCCATGAAATGCAGGCCCATCATCATCATCCGGGCAACCCAGAAGAAGATGATGTCGAAACCGGTGACGAGCACGCTGGTCGGATAAAAGCGCTTCAGCGCCGGATCCTTGTCTTCCGGCCAGCCGAGCGTCGAGAACGGCCACAGCGCGGAGGAGAACCAGGTGTCGAGCACGTCCTCATCGCGGGTCAGCAGCAGCTTCCACTGATCGGGATCCTCGGCGATGCGGCCAGCCTCGACATCGTCATAGATTTCGCGCGTCACCGCGTCCGCGAGCGCAGCGGCGACAGCCTCCTCCTCGCTCTCCTCCACGTAGACGCCGCCCCAGGCCGAATACCAGGCCGGGATCTGATGGCCCCACCACAACTGCCGCGAGATGCACCAGGGCTGGATGTTCTCCAGCCAGTCGAAATACGTCTTCTCGTAATTCTTCGGGACGAACCGCGTGCGGCCGTCGCGCACCGCCGCCAGCGCCGGCTGCGCCAGGGTCTTGGCGTCGACATACCATTGATCGGTGAGCCACGGCTCGATGACGACGCCGGAGCGGTCGCCATGGGGAACCATATGCACATTGGGCTCGATCTTGGGGCACAGATTGCGCGCTTCCATCATTGCGACAATCTTCTTGCGTGCCACGAAGCGCTCCGCGCCGTCCAGCGCCAGCACTTCGTCAAGATCGGCGCCGGCCGCTGCGCCTTCGAGGAAGTCGGCATTGCCCTGCAGGGTGAGATTGGCTTCCTGATCGAGGATGTTGATCGGCAGCAGGTCGTGCCGCCGCCCGACCTCGAAATCGTTGAAGTCGTGTGCCGGGGTGATCTTCACCGCGCCGGTACCCTTCTCAGGGTCCGCATAGTCGTCGCCGACGATGGGAATGATGCGCCCGACCAGCGGCAGCACGACATTGCGGCCGATGAGATGTTTCAGCCGCTCGTTCTCCGGATGCACGGCAACCGCCGTATCGCCCAGCATCGTCTCCGGCCGCGTGGTGGCGACGGTGATGAACGTGTCGGGATTTTCGGGATCGTAGACCTCGCCCTGCAGCGGATAGTTGAAGTGCCAGAGATGGCCCTTCACCTCGATCTGCTGCACTTCGATATCGGAGATCGCGGTCAGCAGGCGCGGGTCCCAGTTGACCAGCCGCTTGTCCTTGTAGATCAGGCCCTGGCGATGCAACTCGACGAAGACTTTCAGCACCGCCTTGGACAGGCCCTCGTCCATGGTGAAGCGCTCGCGGCTCCAATCGCAGGAGGCGCCGATGCGCTTCAGCTGGTTGACGATCGTGCCGCCGGATTCGGCCTTCCATTCCCAGACGCGTTCAACGAAGGCGTCACGCCCCATGTCGCGGCGGCCCGGCTGCTGGCGTTCGCCCAACTGCCGCTCGACCACCATCTGCGTGGCGATGCCGGCATGATCGGTGCCTGGCTGCCAGAGCACATCCTTGCCGCGCATCCGCTCGAAGCGGGCGAGAATGTCCTGCAGCGTATTGTTGAACGCGTGCCCCATATGCAGCGAGCCGGTCACGTTGGGCGGCGGAATGACGATGGAGAAGGCGGGCGCGCTGGCGCGCTCAGGACGTCCGGCCCTGAAGGCCTGGGCGTCTTCCCAGAGCTTGCCGATGCGGCTTTCGACTGCGGCTGGGTCGAAGGTCTTTTCCATCATTGGCCGATAATTTCCATGTTCAAGAGCATTTCTGGCGGAATGCATACCGTTTCACGTGAAGAAACGCGCTTATTCGATCCAAATGAATCGAAAAACGGGTCTCCACGCGCGCAAAAGTCGTATTGCACGCACGCGCCGTCAGAAAACCGGCGCACGCCAGAATGTCAACAGAAAGAGCCGGTTCGAAGGCGCAGATCTGCCTTTGCCGGAAGGCCGTCGCCCTCTTCTAGCGCCCGCCGCGGGCGACGCGCTCGATTTCGGCGCGCACCAGCCGTTCGACCATGGTCGGCAGGTTATCGTCGAGCCATTGCTTCAGCATCGGCCGCAGCATCTCGCGGGCGATGTCCTCGACGACGCCCTTGTCCTTGAACAGCATGGTCTGCGCCAGCGAATGGAAGGACGAGGCAATGCTGGCGTTGGCAGATGCCGACAACAGAGCCGACGGCTCCTCGGCGGCCCTGCGGTGTTCGGCCGGCTGCGTTTCGACGGCACGGGTTTCGACCGCTTGCGGCTCGGGGACGCGCCTTTCGACGGGGCGGTTTTGAACCGGGCGGGCCTCGACGGCGCGCGGTTCGACCGGTGCCCTGGCGCGCGGCGGCTCCGCACGCGGAGCCTCGACGATGGTTTCGCGCGGCGGCGGGAACTTCGGCGCTACGAAGGCGGCTTCGACAAGAGAGGGACGCAACGCCGATTCGGGCTTGTCTTCCATCCAGGCCGGCGCTGCCTGGGCTGCAGGTTCCATAGCCAGGGCCGCCCGCGCACGCGCGGCATCCGCATCGCCGGCCGGCTCCGCCTTCGGCGGATTAGCCTCGACCAGGGTCGGCCGCACCGGACGCGGCGTCAGAGGCAGAACCTGATCGTCAGCAATGATCCGGCGGATCGACGCCAGGATTTCTTCCATCGAGGGATCGCTGGACTTGGATACCGGAGATGTAGAAGCGCCCTGCGGGGCGGGAATCGCATTCATGACCTATGCCGCTTTCGTTGCTGTCGACTGCCTGGCAAGCACTACTACATGGTCTGCACGCAGAAGCGCAGTTCAAACCCGAGCGCGCCAAGCGCGACTCACAGGTGATTCGCTTCGAAGACAGATTGAGCCGTGGAAGGACTCTCGGCAAGAGGGGCGGAATCCTTCTCCCGCACGCGGAGAAGGTGGCCCTTGCGAAGCAAGGGTCGGATGAGGGCGAGCCAGAATCCAGACGCCGCCTTGATTGTCACGCGGCTCAGCTTGTGAAGAGTAAGTCGTTCGGCGTGATAATGCCCTCATCCGACCCTCGCGCTGCGAGGGCCACCTTCTCCCGTTAAAGAACGGGAGAAGGGTTCAAGGGCCCCCTAGCGTCCGTCCGGCGTCCGCAGACCGATCCACTTATCCTTCACCTGGTCGTAGTGAATGGTGGGATCGTAACGTTCAACTCTCAGGCCCAGGGTCGAGGCCGACAGTCGTCCGACAGCAGCAACCAGGGCGTAGGAGTTGACGACGCGGTCACGCTGGGCGGAGACGAGATCGACTCTCGTCTGCAGCAGCAACTGCTGCTGGTTGAGCACTTCGACGGTGGTGCGCTGGCCGACCTTGGCCTCTTCACGCACGCCGTTCAGCGCGATTTCGGCCGCGCGGACGGCAACCTGCTGCGCATCGATCACGCGCCGCGAATTTTCCCAAAGGCCCCAGGCGGAGACGACGCCGGCGCGGATCTGGTCGCGCTGCAGATCGGCCTGCAGGCGCGCCTGGCCGAGCAATTCCTTCGACTGGCGGATGGTCGCATAATTGGCGCCGCCATCGTAGATCGGCACGTTCAGGGACCCGATGATCGCCGCGTTGAGCGCCCGCCCGCCAGGATTGTTCTGTTGTTCGTAACTTTGTGTGATCGACCCTGTAACACCGAGCGTCGGATACAGCGTGCCTTCGTTTAGCTTCACGGCGAGCGCTGCGACATCTACATTGTGCAAGGCCGCCTGAATCGCCGGGTGCTCGGTCTGAGACTCCGCAAGAGCTTGGTTCAAGTTGCGCGGCGACAGCTTCTCGAGCGGCCGCGCCGGATCGAGGCTCCTCGCGTCGACGCCGATGAACTGACGATAGGCGGCAAGGCTCGTCTGCAATGCGGACTGCGCCACGAAGGCATCCGACTGACCTTTGGCCAGCGCCGATTCGGCCTGTGCCACGTCGGTGCGAGTCACTTCGCCGACCTTGAAACGGTCCTGCGTCAGCCGCAACTGTTCCTTCAGCACATCGACGTTGTTGTTGCGCAGATTGAGAATGGCTGTATCGCGCAACACGTTCATGTAGGCTGCAGCCGAATTGGCGAGCAGTGTCTGCTCGTTCAGGCGCAATTGTTCACGTGCCTGCAGGACTTGTGAATCCGCTTGCCGCACGCCGTTGATCGTGCGGTTGCCGTTCCAGATGTTCTGCGTGACGTTGAGGCCGAAGCTGCCCGGAATGGTGCTGGCGAAAGTGTTGGGGCTGCGGAGGAGAAGCGTACCGGCGTTGTTCAGCTGCGCAGCCCGTTCCGTACTGCGCAAGCGATTTTCCTGATAGCCGATACTGCCCGAAGCTGTAATTTGCGGTCGGTAACCCGAGGTGGCCTTGGGAACATTCTCGTCGATCGAGCGGGCCAGAGCCCGCTGGGCGTTGAGGTCGGGACTGCTGCCGTATGCACGCGCCAATGCGCCGGAAATGCTTTCTGCCTGGACGCCACTAACGGCAAATGTGCCAGCCGCGAGTGTGACGAAGACAACCACACTGGCGCGGCGAGCCAGTGGAGCTGCGGGACGCTGGTGCGATTTCGCACCACCAAAACGTTGAGCCGACGCAACCAAACGACTGACCTCTTCAATACCCACAGGCAAGATCGACCTGCGTTGCGAACTTGTTAATTATTCCTACCGATTCAATACCAGATTGGCGCGCCGGAAGGACAAGTTTTGAACACTTGCCCGGCCCCTTTCCCGGTTTTTTTTAAGGTGACGCAAAAATGCGACACTCCAGCATATTCAATTAGAAGCTGAATTCCGGCTTGCGTTCAAACCCTTCAAGCAAATCCCCGGCGGCATCGAACAGTACGCGGCTGCCGATACGTCCCGAGTTCTTCTCGAAAAGCGTGGCCTTGCCGCGACGTCCCGCCGCAGCTGCCGGATGCACCACCGCGCTCAGCCGACCGCCCTCCTTCAACTGCTCGAGTAGCGAATCGGGCAACACTTCCACCGCGCCGTCGATGACGATGAGATCGAACGGCGCATGCTGCGGCAGACCGGCCGTCAGCGGCCCCGTCACGGCCTCCACATTGGCGGCGCCGATGCGGGCGAAATTTTCGGACGCGAGGCGGCTCAGATCGGCATCGCTGTCGAGCGCAAACACCTGTCCCGCAAGCCGGCCGATCAGCGCCGCCGTATAGCCGGACCCTGCCCCGACCACGAGCACACGGTCAGCCGGGGTCACACTCGCTCCCTGGATGAGGCGCGCGACAACCATGGGCGCCAGCATCGAGCGCTTGGCGGCGCCGATTTGCAGAATCCGGTCGCTGTAGACCACGGCTTCCGGCAGGCCGGGCAGAAAAATCTCGCGGGGGATATCGAGAGCGGCGTCCAGCACCGCGCGGTCGGTGATGTCGAAGGTCCGCAACTGACAATCGACCATGGTTTGCCGCAGGGCAGCGGAAGCCAGGACAGCCGGCGTTTGAGCGGCCGCGGTTTGAGCAGCCGTAGAGGAAACAGGCATCTGATTATCCTGCATTTATTCTGCAAACGAAAGGGTTTCGGCACACCGCCGCACGCCCAGGCTGACTCGCCTGCGCATGCGGCTGCTTATAGAACCTCGAACCCGTCCCTGTCCATGCAGGTGGACCGGACCAGCGTTGCGTCAGCCCTTCAGACGGGCATTGCACTGGCTGTAATAACCGCCGCCTTTCTGGATCCATTTCAGACCGCCGTTGGCATTGGTCGCCTTGTTGGCATTGTACTGCTCGAGGCAGGTCTGCTGGCGCTGCTTGCCGGCCGAGAGCGTCGAGAATTTCGGCGAGATCGCGCTCGGGAAAACCGCGGCGCCGGCTGCGGCGGCCGCCGCGGGCGCGGCAGCCGGTGCGGTGGCGGTTCTTGCCGGAGCGGCGGCAGGCGCGGCCGCGGGAGCGGCGGCAGGTGTAGCGGCAGCCGCCATGTCCTTGCGGCAGGCCGCGAGATATTGGTTCCACGTCTGGGTGCCGATCGACTTGTCGGCCTTGGCGGCCTGGTATTTCTCACCGCAGGCCTTCATCACATTCGCCTGGGCGCTGGCGGGCGATGAGGCGCCCAGCAGCGAGCAGCCAACGACAAGAGCGCCCGAGAGGGCGAGGAACTGTTTGGACATCGAAGCCTCCATCATATCTGCACGCGCAATATCTGTCCGCGGAAGCCGGCTGCGCCCGGCTCGCCACGCTTGAGGTTCCTCCTTTTCATCGTCATCGTCAACGCTCGGAAATCAGTTGGGAAATAACTTATTACGAAGCAAGTTAAAGGTGCGCGCAGATCCTGCTTTGCGCGCGCCTGCCAGACGAAAAAGGCCGGGCTTTCGCCCGGCCTGGAAAGTTGCCTCGATCGCGAGGATCAGCGCGAGACCACAAGGGGAGCGGAAGTCTCGTCACCGATATCGACCCACTGGTTCGGATCGGTCTGCGATTGCCGTTTCACGAACTTGTAGGGAACTCTTGCCCACGGCTTCACCTCTTCGACGAGATTGTCGAGGATGAATTCGCCCTGGTTCGTCTTTACCGTCAGCACAGCGTGTCCGTCGCCATGCTCATCCTTCACCACCGTGACCAGCAGACCCTGGCGGGGAAATCCTTCTTCCATCAGCAGCCGGCGCTTCAAGAGCACGTAGTCTTCGCAATCACCGTAGCCGTCGGTGGGATAATCCCAGCGGTCGACCGTGCTCCAATGATCACTGTCCGACTTCGCCTTGATGTTGGCGTTGGCCCAGGCGTTGATGCGCTTGATGACCTTGAACGACTGCGCCGTGTAATTCACGTCCAGCGCCGGCATCGGCTTGGTGGCGCATTCGCCCTGATAGCGATTGCAGAAGTCCACCCATCCATACGGCACCAGGGTCGAACCGCCGACCGAGATGTAGGACGCCTTCAAAGACTGCGCTTCCGTCGACGACTGGCTGACAAAGTAACCGCCTGCGACAATTCCGAGAACCACGGCCACCCTGGCCACTGACTTAAACATTCGACCGCCCCTGTTTTCTTATGGGGACAGTCTCGCAAGCTGGTTTTGCTGTCGGTCTAAGGTAATTCCGCGCTTTTTACGCGAATACGTTTAGAATTGGCGAGATGAGCATCAAGTATAATGGAAGCTTAGAAAATTCGATCAAATTGTTCATATCTACGGCAAGCTACTGATAAAATGAGATAAAGTAGCGCGCGACATCGTCGCATAAAATGCTCCTAAAATTTTCCGAAAATCATAGTATTAACGCGTGCGCCGGAAACCGGGCGGATCGTGGTTAATTCGGCACGTGGCGACCGGTTAAATTCATGAATTGGGCCGCGCGGAGGCAGGACGCGATCAGTGAACGCCGATCACAACAGCATGAATTAGCTCCACGGCACAGCCGCTATCCCGACGTCTTTGTAACGAGCCGCTATCATTGCAATGACTTCCTCGTCTTGTGTCGTCACTTCATAGAAGCTGCTGTCGATCGCCCGGATCACAATCCACGGATCAGTCGAACTCGGAGACATGCCGGTAAACTCGCCCCAAATGACCTGACGAATTTCTCGTCCTAGTTTGGAGAGCGCCATTCCGTCTATCACGGCGTTTGCATGTGCCATTGCATCCAACCGCTCGCTTGCAGGACCAGTTGCCTCGAACCATTCTCCTCCGGTCTTGGAGGACCTAACAGTAGATATTCTCCACACACACTCCAGAGAACGAGGAGCCAGTTGCTCCAAAAGGCCTTGCAGTTCGACAGTCAAAAACATGTTGTGGGAATCATGAATCCTGAATGTCGTCACTAGGTTCTCCAATTCGCCTTTTCGCCCATCGACGATCGAGCAAAGTAGTCCACTAAAGTTTCTCACCATTTGTGCGAACCACTGCAATCATCATACGATAAGCGCGTCCAATCGATGCCTTCGACTTATATGAAGAACGCAAACTCAGGGCGCGAAATGTCAACACCGTCGAAGATCTCCGTGCAAAACGCCCTCGGCCAGTTTCCGCCGATCTATAGTCACTATGCCTGGTGGGTCCGCAGTGTAGAGGACGACATTCTTCGAATGGAATTCGGCGATCCATATCTTCGCATCCGCGAACCGCGGCCCGATGCCGACGCAGTTGAAGGCGTCCTAGCCCTCAATCGAGCACGGCGTTTGGTGATCCCGACAGGGATTTGGAGTCTGTTCGTTGCAGATGGTCTGTGGACGGTCAATGCAACCGGCTTGTCCTCTTCAAGAGGTGACAAGAATGCAACAAATTTGAGACGCACCTTGTCTCAACTGGATGGGCAGCGGCTGACCGACGTTCAATTCATTGAGGAAGCAGATGAGTGGATATTCAAGTTCGACCTTGCGGGAGAACTCATCATCCGATCCGACGCGAGTTTACCAGATGCCTGGCAATGGACTCTGTTTCTCAAGTCCGGTAGCCGCGTCTCATATTACAACAAGTCCGATGTGCGCTTGACGGAAGCTTCCCTCCAACTAGGCAAAATCGGCCAAATGCCAGCTTAACGGCCGGACTTGCAAACCCCCGTCCATCGCCCCACATTTTAGGTGCTTCCGCCGGATCGTCGGACGGAGACCGACTGCAACACCAGATGGTGGGCCAGCCCATGTCCGACTTGAAGCCCGACACGACGTTTGAAGCCAAATCTCACAAGCCTGCCAAGGTCATCGAGGCGGATCCGGCGCAGATCTACAGCCCGCTGGCGACTGAGGACGAACAGGCCCTCGCCGACGCCGTGCGCCTGCTCGAATATACCTCGCTGGCGGCCCGGCTCAGCCATGTCCTCGGCAAGCAGTTGACGAGCGCCACTTCGCTGCTGCCGGAGAAAATCCGCACCGTCGCCTCCAAGGCCGCCTCGCTGGCGCTGCGCAGCGCCATGAAGATTGCGCTTCGCAGCCTCGATCAGAAACCCGGCGCCGCCAACACGCTCTATCACAAGACGCTCGCGACAGCCTCGGGCGCGGCCGGCGGCGCGCTCGGCATCGCCGCCCTGCCCGTCGAGCTGCCGGTCTCGACGACGATCATCCTGCGCGCCATCGCCGATATCGCCCGCAGCGAGGGCGAGAGTTTGAAAGACCCGGCAACCGCGATCGCCTGCATGGAAGTGTTCGCGCTCGGCGGCAGATCGCAGGTCGATGACGAGATGGAGAGCAGCTATTTCGCCGCCCGCGCGTTCCTGGCCAAATCCGTGTCGGACGCGACGAAATTTCTCGCCTCCCAGGGCGCGGCGAGCGAAAGCGCGCCGGTCATCGTCAAACTGATCTCGCAGATCGCCGCCCGCTTCGGCGTCGTCGTCAGCCAGAAGGTCGCGGCGCAGGCGGTGCCGGTGCTCGGCGCCATTGCCGGCGCCGGCGTCAACTACGCTTTCGTCGATCACTTCCAGGGCCTGGCGCGCGGCCATTTCACCGTCCGCCGCCTCGAGCGCAAATACGGCGCCGAGCACATCCGGCTCGAATACGGCCGTCTGGCGCAGGTCTGGCGCGAAAACAGGGATGGCTCCTAGCCTCTTGCCCCGCATCGCCGCACGCATGCTATAGCTCGCGCAAGCACCGCGTGAGTGAAGGTGTGCGGAGAGAACGTTATGAGTGGCAAGACGAATCCTGTCATCGCGATTGAAGAACATTACTGGGACGCCGAACTAGTAGCGCAGTTGAGCGGGGCCGAGGGCACGCGCTCGAAAGATATGCTGACGCGGCTGCACGATCTCGGCGAAATCCGCCTGCGCGAGATGGACGAGGCCGGCATCGACGTGCAGGTGCTGTCGCACGGCGCGCCCTCGGGCCAAAAGCTGTCTCCCGACATCGCCGCCGACCTGACGCGGCGAGTCAACGATCGTCTCGCCGAGGCCATCGCCCGTCACCCGACGCGTTTCGCCGGCTTCGCCGCGCTGCCGAGCGTGGTGCCCGACGCCGCCGCCGACGAACTCGAGCGCTGCGTCCGCGATCTCAACTTCAAGGGCGCGATGATCCACGGCCTCACCAACGGCAAGTTCTTCGACGAAAAGCAGTTCTGGCCGATCTTCGAGCGCGCCGCCGCTCTGGAGGTGCCGATCTACCTGCATCCCTCGTTTCCGCATCCGCAGGTGATGGACGCTTATTACAACGATTACGCCAAGGATTTCCCCATGGTGATCCGCGCCGCCTGGGGCTACACGGTGGAAGCGGCGACGCAGGCGATCCGGCTCATCCTCTCGGGCGTCTTCCAGGCGCATCCGAAACTGCAGATCGTGCTCGGCCACATGGGCGAGACCCTGCCCTTCGTGCTGTGGCGCATCAACCAGGCGCTGTCGCGCCCCGGCCATCAGACCCTGAACTTCCGCCAGACCTTCTGCGACCATTTCCACGTGACGACGAGCGGCAACTTCTCGACGCCGGCCCTCGTCTGCACGATGATGGAACTCGGTATCGATCGCATCATGTTCTCCGTCGACTGGCCCTTCGTCGCCAACCCGCCGGCCATGGAGTGGATGCGCACCCTGCAGATATCCGACGCCGACAAGCAGAAGATTTTCGGCGGCAACGCGAAGAAGCTGCTGAGGTTGTGAGGGCAATGTCGGAGACGATTGCCTTTCCGCAACCTCCTCGCCGTCATGCCCGCACTTGTTGCGGGCACCCACGCGGTGACGCTGCGATACTGTTCCAGAACGGGGAGAGCATATTGTCTGAGCACTGTAGCGCACCACGGCGTGGGTGCCCGCAACAAGTGCGGGCATGACGCGGCGGAGGACGCAAGGCTTTGGCACTGCAAGTGCGCCAGCACACACCGGATTATCCGTGTTGCCCTAATCTCATCGGCAATCAGAAATGGAACGCCGTCATGAGATCCCTGCTCGCCCTTGCCGCCATCGCCATTGCCCTCCCCGCCGTTGCCGCCGAAAGCCAATACAGCCCGCTGGGCAACGAGGCCTGCAAGCTCGATAAGGCGGCCTCGCGCAAGATCACGCGGCACGAGGATTTCGATCCGATGCTGTACCGCTGCGGCACGACCAACGGCCGCGCGGTGTCGGTGACTTATCTTGGGCTCCAGGTCCGCGTCCTGCTCGCCCGAAAGGCCGGTAAATCTCTCGAACTCTCCACCTATTATGACGCCGGGCCGAAGATCGAATGGCGCGGACCCAGAGGCGCGCCGACCGCGGCCATCCTGCGGCTCAGCTCGCGCGGCGACGACGGCAAACCGTCCTCCGCCCTGGCGGTTGTCAAACTCTCGCCGGACCAGGACTGTCTGATCGGCATCATTGACGTGAAAGCCAATCCACAGGCCAACGAGTTGGCCCGGCAGACCGCTGACGACATCGGATCGCGGAGCTGCGGCAAGCCCGAACTTCTGGGAATCTCGGGCACGGCCGGCAAGGAAATCTTCGATCTGAATGCAAACGGCTGAAATCAGGCCGAATCTCTTTATGAGAAAAAACATCCAAGCAGTTGGATTCTCAGTAATATACCGCATCGAAATAATTTCGATTGACTTTTAAGACGACCGGTCATATTTAACCGCCATGACCAGACCAAACACCCGCGAGCAACTTTTGGATGCCGGGCTGAAGACCCTTCTGGAGAAGGGCTTCAACGGCACCGGCGTGCAAGACATCACTGCCCTCGCCGGCGTGCCCAAGGGTTCGTTCTACAATCATTTCGAAAGCAAGGAAGCGCTCGGCGCCGAGATCGTGCAGTGCTACGCCCAGCGCGGCAATGCCCGCCGGGCCATCCTGCGAGACACATCCGTTCCGCCGCTGGAGCGGCTGCGCCGGCATTACATCGCCACGATCGAGAGCTTCGCTTCCTCGAATTTCGAACGCGGCTGCCTGTTGGGCAATTTCAGCGCCGAAATGTCCAACCAGAGCCCGCTCATCCGCGAAAGCTTACAAGACCTGTTCGCGCAATGGACCAGAGATCTTGAAGTCGCCATCAAGGACGCCCAGGACCAGGGCGCCATCGCCAACAAGACCGACGCCGCCGATCTCGCGGCGTTTCTTCTCGATTCCTACGAGGGCGCCGTGTTGCGCGCCCGCGTGGAAAAAACCAGCCGGCCATTCGACCGGTTCATGGACCTGATCTTCACCAAAATCCTGGTCTGAACGGCCAGCAAACAGAAACCATCAAGACCGCACGACGAAACCCGCTTTTCGAAGCGGCTGAGACGACTTGCATTTACTTTCGACAAGATGACCGACCATCTTGTTTCGAGCGCAGGCCTTTCCAGCCCGACGAACCACGACAGCATTCAACTTTGAAATCGAGATCGCCATGAATACCGCATCCCACCAGCCCAAGACCTCACGCTTTCAGCTCTCGCATCACGCGATGGCGCTCTACGCCGTCATTACCGCCATCACCTTCTCGGCCAGCGGCGGCGCGCCGACGCCGCTCTACCGCCATTACCAGGAAGTGCTCGGGCTCACACCCGGCACGCTGACGGTGATCTTCGCCGCCTATGTCATCAGCTTGCTGATCGCACTCCTCACCGTCGGCTCGCTGTCGGATTATGTCGGGCGTCGCCCGGTGATCTTCGCCGCGCTGCTGCTGAACGCCGCTGCGATGGTGGCCTTCATCGACGCCGACAGTGCCGGTCTGCTCACCACCGCGCGCGTCATCCAGGGCTTCGCCAATGGCGCCGCGCTGACGACGCTCGGCGCCGCCATTCTCGACACCAACCGTACGCAGGGCCCGCTGCTCAACAGCATCACCGCCTTCATCGGCCTCGCCACCGGCGTTCTCGGCTCGAGCGCACTTGTCGCCTTCGCGCCGGCGCCGACGCAGTTGATCTATATCGTCCTGCTCACCTTGTCGCTCGTCGAAGCGGTGCTGCTCCTGCAGATGCCCGAGACGGCGGCCAGGAAGCCCGGCGCGCTCGCCTCACTGCGCCCCGTGATCCGCGTGCCGCGGCAGGCACGGCTGATGCTTGCCCAGGTGACGCCGGTCAACATCGCCGCCTGGGCGCTCGGCGGCTTCTACTTCTCGCTGATGCCCTCGCTCATCCGCGTCGCCACCGGACTGACCTCGCCCTTCGTCGGCGGCGCCATCGTCGCGGCCCTGCCCTTCGCCGGCACCATCGCCGTGCTGGTCATGCGCCGCCAGCGCGCCAACCGCATGCTCAGCATCGGCACGCCGGCCCTGGTGGTGGGCGTCGTCGTCACCCTCGTCGGCGTGCATGAACATCTGTTCCCGCTGATGCTGTTGGGCACCCTGGTCGCGGGTTTCGGCTTCGGCTCCGCCTTCTCCGGCATCGTCCGCGCCGTGCTGCCGCTGGCCGCCGCCAACGAACGCGCCGGCCTGCTGTCCGCCTTCTATGTCGAGAGCTATCTCGCCTTCAGCCTGCCGGCGATCGCGATCGGCCTGTTCTCGCCCATGCTCGGCCTGTCGCTGTCGACCTACATCTACGGCGCGATCATCGTCCTGCTGGCGCTGACGTCCCTGATCGTGCTGCGCATTGCGCCCATGGCCCTGCCGGTCACGCGGCGGTTCTAGTTCGCAACGGGAGGCCTTACGAGCGGCAACCGCGCACTGAGGCGCGGTTGCCGTAGCGATTCATTTAAGATTTTGTTTTATTGATAGGAATTCAAGATACGATATATCTTTCTACGACGGTTCTCGCCATGGTCAATCTTCCGGGGCTCATCGTCGCCGCCTTGTTCGGCGGCTCCGCATTCATGATCGCCGCGCTGGCGCCGAGCGGTCATCCAAGGGCTTATGCGGCCGAAGCGCAGGCCGTCGACCCGGCCAACCTGCTTGTGATGGACGGCGACACAATCCGGGTGAAAGGCATCAAGCCCTCTATCCGCCTCACCGGATACACCAGCCCCGCGACCAAGGCGGCCTGCCCGAACGAACGCACGCTCGGGGCGAAGGCGAAAGAACGTCTCTATGACCTGGTGCAAACCGGTCCGGTGACGCTCCGGCTCGTCCCCTGCGCCTGTCCTGCCGGAACCGAGGGAAGCGGCCTGTGCAACTACGGCCGAAGCTGCGGCATCCTCACCGTGAACGGCGTCGATGTGGGCAAAACGCTGATATACGAGAACCTTGCGATTCCCCTCGTCTGCGGGCCGACCAGTTGCCCTGCCGTGTCGACACCCTGGTGCAAGTGAACCGGCGACACGCCAGGCACCGGACATAAAAGCCCCTGCCGGCGAGCGGGGGGCAAGGGCGGCAGGGGCTCAGTGGTGGTCCGTGGGACCATCCAATCAACAAATGCGGAGGATAGGATCTGGTTCCATCGATGGCGAAAAAATTCGATGGACGTGCCCAAAGCTCACGGTTCCGCCAGGACGCAGACGAGATCGCCAGCGCGCAGTGTCTGCCCTGCCCGCACGCCGACGGAGCTGACGGTGCCGCGCGCGGTTGCCGCGACGATGATCTCCATTTTCATGGACTCGACGATGATCAGCGGGTCGCCGGGCTCGACCTGTGCGCCGGCTTCGACCATCACCTTCCAGACATTGCCGGGCGCCTCGGTGTACATGCCGACATGACCGTCGGGAATATCGCCGAGCGAATCCGGAGTTGCGGTCTGTTCCTCGATCAGCACGTCGTCGATCTTGTCGTCGCGCCAGCGCTGGCGTTCGGCTTCGAACGCGGTCTGCTGGCGCTGCTTGAAGGCGGTAATGCCTTCGTGTTCGCGCGCCAGGAACGCCTTGTAATCGGCAAATGAGAAGCTGGTCGCCTCGATGGAGAGCGGATAGGCCCCCTGCGGAAAGGCCTCGCGCGCCTCCATAAGCTCAGCCGGGCTGACCGGGAAAAACTGGATCTGGTCGAAGAACCGCAGCAGCCAGGGTTTGCCTGGTTCGAATTCCTTTGTGCTGCGCCAGCTGTTCCACATCTGGATCGTGCGGCCGAAGAGCTGGTAGCCGCCCGGCCCTTCCATGCCGTAGACGCACATATAGGCGCCGCCGATGCCGACAGCGTTTTCCGGCGTCCAGGTGCGCGCCGGATTGTACTTCGTCGTCACCAGGCGATGGCGCGGATCGACGGGCGTCGCCACGGGCGCGCCCAGGTAGACGTCGCCCAGGCCCAGCACGAGATAGCGGGCGTCGAAGATCACCTGCTTGACGGCGTTCTCATCCTTCAGCCCGTTCATGCGGCGGATGAATTCGATGTTCGAGGGACACCACGGCGCGTTCGGACGCACGAGTTCCTGATACTTCCGCATCGCCAGCTCGGCCTGCGGATCGTTCCATGACAGCGGCAGCCGGACGATGCGGCTCGGCACCACCATTTCATCGACCGCCGGTAGCGCGGCTTCTATTTCCCGCAGCACGTCGAGCAGTCTCGTCCGCCGCAACTTCGCGCCATCGTAGTGGATCTGCAGGGAGCGGATTCCGGGCGTCAGCTCGATCAGGCCGGCAAGCCTGGCGTCCGTGATCGCCTTCGCCAGCAGATGCACGCGCATGCGAAGGCCGATATCGAGCGTCAGCGGGCCGTATTCGACCAACAGGTTGTCGTCACCAGCACGACGATAGACCACCGGTATGGACCCCGTCTCGTCGCGCGCGACGATCGGCGAGCCGAGACGCTGCGGCGCTGTCGCGACGGTCGGCCCAGCAACTGGATCGTCCTGCCGGATCGCCGGCACAAACCGCAGCTTGTCACCCGGCTTGAGCTGGCCGAGCTTCCACATCTCGTCGCGGGCCGTCACGGCCGGGCAGACGAAACCGCCCAGACTGGGGCCATCCGGACCCAGAATGATCGGCATGTCGCCGGTGAAATCGATGGAGCCGATGGCATAGGCATTGTCGTGAATATTGGACGGGTGAAGTCCTGCCTCGCCGCCATCAGATCGCGCCCATGCGGGCTTGGGTCCGATCAACCGGACCCCTGTTCGCGCCGAATTGAAATGAACTTCATATTCGGCGGCAAACAGTGTCGCGATATCGGCATCGACAAAGAAATCCGGAGCGCCATGCGGTCCATAGATCACGCCCAGCCGCCAGTCGCGCGTTAACTGCGGGGCCTCCGCCGTTGTCAGAGCCCGCGGCGCATCGGTTTTCGCCGTGCCCAGATGCAGCACATCTCCCACCTTGAGCGCACCGGTGGCATGACCGCCGAAACCGCCAAGTGCGAAGGTGGCGCGTGAGCCCAAAAACTCCGGCACGGCGAAACCGCCGCGCACCGCAAGATAGGTGCGCAGCCCCGCCCCCTCGATCCCGCCGATGGCGAGCGTCTGCCCTGCCCGCGCCTCGACCGGCGCATCATTGGGAACCTCTGAACCATCAAGCGTCGCCTTCATCCGCGCGCCGACAAGCGCAAACGTCCGGTCGACATTGAAACGCAAGGTGGCGCCCCTGGCCGTCATTTCAAGCGCGGTAGTGGTCTCCGGATTTCCGACGACCCGGTTGGCGAGACGAAATGACTTCTCGTCCATCGGCCCGCTCGGCGGCACGCCGACGTCCCACAGGCCGATCCGCCCCGGCAGCTCCTGAATCGTCGATTGCGCACCCGCCGCCAGCACATCGAGCGTGCGCGGCGCGAAGGCGAATGTCCCCAGAACATTCGTCGCCACGCGGCCGCTGTGAAATGCGTCCGAGCCGGCGATGGCGCGCAGGTAGCTGAGATTGGTTTCGATGCCGGCGATCGTGGTGGCGGCCAGCGCCGTTTCCAGCTTTTCGATCGCCGCGTCGCGCGTGTCGGCGGCGACGATCACCTTCGCCAGCATGGGATCGTAGAACGGTGTCACTTCCACGCCGGTCTCGATCCAGCCATCGACACGGATGTCATTGGGAAACGCCACCGAGGTCAGCCGTCCGGCGCTCGGCCGGAATCCGGCGCCGGGATTTTCAGCGTAGACACGCACCTCGATCGCAGCGCCTTGCGGCTTCAGCGCTCTCAGGCCTGTCAGTACGTCGTCACCGGCAGCCTGCCGGATCATGCACTCGACCAGGTCGACCCCGAAGACGGCTTCGGTGACCGGATGCTCAACCTGCAGCCGCGTATTGACCTCGAGGAAATAGAAATCCTCCCGTTCGACATCGTAAATGAATTCGACGGTGCCGGCGGATTCATACTGCACGCTTTTCCCGAGCGCGACCGCCGCCTCGTGCAACCGCGTGCGGATAGCGTCGCTGATGCCCGGCGCCGGCGTCTCCTCGACAACTTTCTGGTTGCGGCGCTGGAGTGAACAATCACGCTCGCCAAGCGCGACCACGCCGCCCTTGCCGTCGCCGAAAATCTGCACCTCGATATGCCGCGCTTCGGCGACGAAACGCTCGAGATAGACGCGCGCATCGCCGAAGCTCGCCCGTGCCGTGCGCTGCACGGCCTCGAAACGGTCCCGCAAGGTCGCCACGTCATGGCACAACTGCATGCCGATGCCGCCGCCGCCGGCCGTGCTCTTCAGCATGAGCGGGAAACCGATCCGCTCGGCTTCCGCTATGGCTTCATCGACAGTCTCCAGCAGTCCCGAGCCTGGCAGCAATGCCACCTGGCTCTGTTGCGCGATCTCGCGCGCCTTGTGCTTCAGTCCGAAGGCCTCGAGATGCTCCGGCCGCGGTCCGATGAAGCGGATGCCATGTTCGGCAAGCCTAGCGGCAAAACCCTTATTCTCGGACAGGAAGCCGTAGCCCGGATGGACCGCCTGGGCGCCCGTGCGCAGGCAGGCCTGCACGATCGCGTCGACATTCAGATAGCTCTCGGCTGCCGGCGACGGCCCGACGTGTACTGCCTCATCGGCGTCCCGCACCGGACGCGTAAAACGATCCGTGTCCGAATAGACAGCGACGGATGCGATCCCCATCCGCCGCAAGGTCTTTCCGATCCGGCCGGCGATTTCGCCCCGGTTGGCAATCAGAACCTTCGTGAACATGGGATCACCCTTCCGCCGCTTGGTAGATCACGACCTGGATCGGCGTCGGGAAGAAGCCGTTGCAAGGATTGTTGATCTGCGGGCAGTTCGAGATCAGGCAGAGCACATCCATCTCCGCCGTAAGCTCGACGTAGTCTCCGGGCTTGGAGACGCCATCGACCACCGTGAAATTTCCCACCGGATCAATCGGCACATTCATGAAGAAGTTGAGGTTCGGGACGATGTCACGCTTCGACAGACCATGCTTGGCGGCTTCGATCAGAAAATTCTCGCGGCAGGCATGAAGATATTTCGTGGCGTGGCCGAACCTGACCGTGTTGCTTTCGCACGAACACGCGCCGGCCGACGTATCATGGAGGCCACATGTGTCGGCCACCACGCGCAGCATCACCCTGCCCTCATTGGAGACGATGTCGCTACCCGTGCTGATATAGGCCGAGCCCTGCGCCCGCAACGTATCCTGGCCGCTGTAGCGCTCCTGCAGGTCGTCGGCGCGATAGAACAGCGTATCGACGGCCTGCTGGCCGTGACTGTCGACGATGCGGATGGTCTGGCCTTGCCGCACGATGGCGGACCAGGGCGAATTGGCAGCGATCTCACAGTCGAGCACGATGCGGGCGCCGGAAGGAATGGATTGTGTGGTCATCGCTTACCTTGCCGCACGGTTGGAGAGAGACGCATTGTTCTCGAAGGCGCGGATCGCCTCCGCGCTGGCATTCCGGCAAAGATCGGTGGCGCCCGCCGGGCCCGGCGCGTAATGAACGACATCCACCGGCTGCGGCGCGTAGATGGCCGCCGGGTCGAGGGGATGCGGACAGTTCGACAGCGCCACGAGAACATCTATCTCGGCGCGCAGATCGACGAAATCGCCCGCAGTCCCGCGGCCGGCATCCCATGCAAAGCGACCTTCCGCGTCGACGCTGACCGGCGCAAAGAAGCTGATGCACGGCATCACATCACGCCGGTCGAGCCCCAGTTTCCCGGCAGCCAGAATGAAGTTGTCGCGTGTATTGCGCGTGGCGACATTTCCAAACCGCGCTTTGTTCGTGGCGGCATTGGAGCCGCCGGCGAGCGTGTCATGCGCGCCGCTGGTGTCTTCGATCATGCTGAACAGCACGCGCCCCATATCGGACAGGATGACCCGCCCCTTGCGCAGGCTCGCCGCCCATTGCACCTTGATCGTGTCGGCGTGATTGAGACGCTCGCTCGGATCGACGCTGCTCCAGGCGAGCAGGCTGACGCAGGACTGTCCGCTGCGGTTGACGATACGCAGCGCCTCGCCCTGCTCAAGCCGCGTCGTCCAGTACCAGCCGCCCGGAATCGTCTCCCGTGCCAGCACGGCGCTCTCCGAGATCGGCGCGCCATCGCGCATCGTCGGCTCCGGCAGCGCGCGCGGGGCCTGCCCCTGGCCCGCCGCCTTCAGCTCTTCATATCGCTTCCTGTTGGCCTCGATCTCGGCCCGCTGTTCAGTGGTCGGAACCATGACTTGCCCTTTCAGACAATTGCCGGGCCGTCCCGGCGCATGCTCCTTGTTCGGCGGGTCGTCCCGGCCGGAGCGGATGATGCTATCGCGGCGCTGGAATGCGACGCGGGAAGATTTCGAGATCGCGCGAGACGGTCGCGCCATAGCGTTCGCGCTCCTCCGGCCGGTTGCGATTGCGTTCGAAGGCGATCACGCGGGTTGCAAGCCGAAAAGCCTCGCTCAGATCGTGCGTGACCATGACGACCGTCAGCTCGGTCTCGTTCCAGAGACGTTTCATGAGCACATGAATGTCGGCGCGGATGCCTGGATCGAGCGCGCCGAACGGCTCATCCAGCAGCAATATCTTCGGCCCGCGCATGATCGCCTGCGCCAGCGCAAGGCGTTGCTGCATGCCGCCTGACAGGGACGCCGGATACTTGGTCTCATGACCGGAAAGGCCAACTTCCGCGAGCAGCGTCATCGCCTCGTCGACGGCTTTGCGCTTCGAGGCGCCGAGCAAACGACCGATGACTTTTGAATGCTGCAACTCGCGCCCGAGCAGCACGTTCTGCAGCACGGTCAAATGCGGAAACACCGAATAACGCTGGAACACCACGCCGCGATCCGCATCCGGCTCCGGCTTCAAGGGCACACCATCCACCAGGATCTGCCCGCGCGTCGGCGCTTCTTCCCCCAGCAGCATGCGCAGGAACGTGGTCTTGCCGCATCCCGACGGACCGACGAGCGCGATGAAAGCGCGCGACGCCACGTCGAGCGTGATGCGCTCCAGCACGATGTGATCGCCGTATTCTTTCCAGACATTGTCGAAACGGATCGCGCTCATTCCGCCCTCACCGAGGCAAACCAGGGAAACAGCTTGCGTTGCAGCAAGCGGAGGGCGGCATCCATCAGGAATGCAAGCAAGGTGATCCAGATGACGTAGGGAATGATCACGTCCATCGAGAGATAGCGCCTCACAAGGAAGATACGGTAGCCGAGCCCCGAATCCGACGCGATCGCTTCCGCCGCGATCAGGAACAGCCAGGCCGGCCCAAGCTGGAGTCGAAGTGAATCGATCAAGCGCGGCAGGATCTGCGGCAGCACGACACGCAGCGCTACCTGCCAGGTCGAGGCCCCAAGCGTCTGCGCTTTGATCAACTGCTCGCGCGGCAGCTCCAGCACTCTCATCGTCAGATCGCGGATGATGCAAGGCAAGGTGCCGATCACGATCAAGGCGATCTTGGAATTCTCGCCAAGCCCCATCACGATGAACAGAATCGGCAGCAGCGCCAGCGGCGGCACCATCGACGCCACGCCGACAAACGGCGACAGCAATGCATTCGCGCCAGGCAACAGGCCAATGGCAATGCCTAGTACAAGGGCCGCCGACGTGGAGATCGCCAGTGCCCACAGCAATCTGCCAAGACTTGCAAGCGTATCCGACAGCATCAGGATGCTGCCGGTGCGAACATCCGTCTCGAATGCCATATGCTTCACCGCCTGCGTCATGCTGGACAGCGCAGGCAGCAATTTGTCGTTGGGATTTTCCGCAAGTCTCATGCTCGAGCCGGTGAAATAGGCGGCCGCCAACAGCACGAACGGCAGCGCAGCAAGGACGAACCGCGCCTGCCGGCCTGGTTTGATATTCATGAGACGCATGGCGAGCCGATCGCTCTACAAATGATTGACGATCAGAGCTTGCCGTTCGCCGCGGCGTCCATATAGGTCGCATCGAACCGCAGTTTCACGTTGGCCTTGTCGCCAAGGACCGACTTGTCCGCCAGCTCGATGCCGACGACGTCCGCCGATTTGGCGTCTTTCCCAAGCAATGCCTTATCGAACAGGAATTTGCGCACGTGATCCATCGTCGACTTGACCGTCGCGCTCTTGGTGAACGTCACGGCGTCGGGCGCCTTGTCGAAAAGCTTCGTCGATGCGAGCTGGCTCTCGAACCCGGCCATATCCGTGCCCGATGCTTTCGCCATCGCTTCCTTGGCGGCGTTGCCCTCGGCGCCCGAAGCAGTCATCTTGGCGATCGTCTCGTACCAGATGCCGACCAGCGCCTTGCCGAAATTCGGATTGTCTTTGAGAACAGCGGTGTTGGCGACCATCAGGTCCATGATCTCGCCGGGGATCTGCGAGGAATCGAAAACCTTCTTGGCATCCGGCGATGCGAGAATTTCCGACACGATCGGATTCCAGGTCACGACCGCGGTGACGTCCGCCGTCTTGTAGGCGGCGGCGAGGTCCGCATCCGATGTGTTGACGACCTTGATGTCCTTTTCCGCAAGCTTCTTGGTCTCCAGCGCGCGCGCCAGCAGGTAATGCGACACCGAGAACTCGACGAGATTGACCTTCTGGCCTTTGATCGCCGCGAGGTCGGACTTGTTCTTCAGGATGACGGCATCATTGCCATTCGAGAAGTCCCCCATAATGACGGCAGTCGTATCGACACCGCCTGCGGCGGGGATCGACAGGGCATCCATGTTGGTGATGGTGACCGCGTCAAAGCTGCCCGCGGTGTACTGGTTCACCGATTCAACATAGTCGTTGAACTGTTTCACCTCGATGTTGATGCCGTATTTGTCGGCCCACTTCTTGACGATACCGGTATCGGCGGCATAGCCCCACGGCATCCAGCCCACATAGATGGACCAGGCGACCTTGAAATCTTTCTTCGGCGCAGCCTGCGCGGGGGCGATGGTCGCGAGAGCGAGCAGGCCGGCGCCGACGATCAAGCGAAAAACCGGGGAACGGAATGCTGAAAAAGTCAGATTGCTCATATGACATCCCTTTTTAAAAAAGGGACTGGCGACCGACCGCGCTGCCAATCCCTTGGCTCACGAGGTCTCCCGGGTTTTTATCCCGCCGTGCACCTGCGGGGATTTCTCCCCCGCAAGCGGCCGCTCTCGGACCAGCACTCTGCGAAGCAAAGCCGGAACCCTAGCAACCAACTCTATTTGGAAGGAAGCACGAGGCGTGCCAGGCAGGCGCTGGGCGATTTGCTGGGAATATTATGTCTGGAAACCCTCCAGCACGCGATCGCTGCTCATAAAGAAGGCATCTGCATACGATTGAGGCTCTCCTTTGCGAGGGTCTAGCGACGCCCGAACATGAGAAGGAGAACCGATCCACATGAGATCGCGGCGGCCATGGTGGCCACGGGCACAAGCCCCAGCGTGATCAGCGGCGCTGTGATTGCCGTACCCAGGGCCGTGACCAGCAGAATGGCGAGAATGACCAATGCCGCGCCACGCGAATCGTCGCCATTCGAAGCGAGCACCGCGTGCAGAAATCCAGGCGGTCCGCGAAATCCGAGCCCAAGATTCATCGGAATGAACAGCAGCGCCAATGCCAGCGGATGCGCTCCGGAAACCAGTGCATAGACGAGAATGCCACAGCCGCCCAGCGCCGACAGGATCGAGCCGCCGAGAATGGTGCGCGTGGCGCCAAAGCGCGTCACCAGCCGGTTGGACATGTTCGCCGCGACAATGAAGAAGGCAACGCCGGTCACCTGCATGATGACGAAGTCGCGCAACGCGCCGTTCATGCTGCCGACAATGACGGCCGGCGCGCTAAACACCACGACGAGAAGCCCGCCGAGAGTGCAGGCCTGGCTCAGGGCCAAGCGCAGGAAGGCGGCGTTGGTCAATAGCGCGAGATAACTTCCCTGCGCGACCGGCCTGACGATCGTCGGCATGCTGCCGCGCATCGCGATCAGCACGGTGGCAAGCAGGAGCGCCAGCGATCCCACCACGACGAAGGAGGCCTTCCAGTCGAACACATGCAACAGCCAGGCGCCGGCGATCGGCGCAAGTGCGGGCACCAAAGCTTCGATGCTGCCAAGACGGCCGAGCGCGCCGACAGCCTGGGTACCTGGATAAAGCGCCCTGATAATACCGGGCGCGAACACCGCTGCCGCCGCGCCGGCCGCGCCCTGCACAAACCTGATCGCGATCAGCGTATTGATCGACTGCGCCAGCACGGCGGCGAAAGACGTGATTGCGAACAGCAGCAGCGAGGCCGGCAACAGCCGTCGCGGGCTGATCCGCGCGCCGAGTTCGCCGAACGCAAGGAGCCCGATGCCGGTACCCGCGACATAGGCTGCGAGCACGAACTGGGCCTGCGCCGGCGTGCCGTACAGGGTGGTGGGCAGGCTCGGTATGGCCGGCAGGACAAGATCAGTCGCAGCGATGCCAAGCACCGTGCCGCAGACGATCAGGCCGAAGGCCAATGTCCGCTGCGCGGAAGACACATCACGCGTATTCATCTGATATCCGCCAAAAACACGCCAAGGCCCCTGAAGATACGATTTTGGTCCTCCATTGCCAGCGGCCTCCTCATGCGCCATCATCCGCACGAGAACGCCCAAGAGAATAACGCCAAAACAATATTGGCCGGGGAGAGAACAATGAAAGTGCTCTGGTTCCACCTGATGCCGTATCAGGACCTGCCGGAAGACTTCAAGGATAAGCATAATTCGGTCTGGGTCGATATCGATCCGGCCTTGTTCGATCCCTTGCGTGGTCACCAGCACTATCACGAATACATGGACCAGCTCGAATATGCCGCTACCGCCGGCTTCGACGGCATCTGCGTCAACGAGCATCATTCCAACGCCTATGGGCTGATGCCCTCGCCCAATCTCATTGCCTCGACCCTGGCGCGCAACACCAAAGAGGCGGCGATCTGCGTGCTCGGTAATTCGGTGGCGCTGTACAATCCGCCGACCAGGGTCGCCGAAGAGATGGCGATGCTCGATTGCATCTCCGGCGGAAGGCTCATCGCCGGCTTTCCCGTCGGCACGCCGATGGACACCTGTTACGCCTATGGCCAGAACCCGTCGAACCTGCGCGAGCGCTATTACGAAGGCATCGACTTCATCATGCAGGCCTGGCACGCTAACAGGCCGTTCTCGTTCAATGGCCGCTACAACCAGCAGCGCTATGTGAACTGCTGGCCGCGGCCGATCCAGAAACCCAATCCGCCCGTCTGGATTCCCGGTGGCGGTTCGGTCGAGACCTGGCAGATGTGCGCCAAGCGCAGCTTCGTCTACGCCAACCTCTCCTATTTCGGCCACCAGGCCAGCATGACCCATATCAAAGGGTTCTGGGGCGAGATGCAGCGTCTTGGCAAGGAGCCCAATCCGTATCAGGCGGCGTTCCTGCAATTCGTCGGCGTCGCCGAAACACGCGCCGAAGCCGAGAAGCTCTATGCCGGGCCGGCCGACTATTTCTACAATCGCTGCCTGCACACCGACCCCAGCTACGCCAATCCGCCGGGCTATACGTCGGAAGCGACCGTGCGCGCCAGGGTCACCTCACAGGTGTTGCGCGCCGCCGAGGAATCGCGCAAGGCGACGCGCTCGGGCGGCGGCGCGAAATTCTTCGACGAAGGACATGTGGTCATCGGCAGTCCCGACGAAGTCGCCGAGAAACTCTTGGCAGTCTGCAAGGAGATGCATGTGGGCCATCTCCTGCTGCTGCTCCAGTTCGGCAATATGAGCAGCGAGTTGACCAAATATAACACCGACCTCTTCGCCAAGAAGGTGCTGCCGCAGATCAGGCATCTCTACGAGGACGAATGGGAAGACCATTGGTGGCCGACCGGCATGCCCAAAAATCTGCCGAAAGCACAAACGCAATCTCGGACGACAGTTGGAGCAGCGGCCGAATGAGTTCTTACAAGGAAAGATTTGTCGAGACGCCGCTGGGTCAAACACGCATCTGGGAGAAAGGCAGGGGGAAGAAAGTCGGTTACTTCGGCGGCCTTTACGGCGTGCCACAATGGACGCCGTTTCTGGACAAGCTGTCGGAGACACGCCGGGTCGTCGTCCCCTCCCTGCCCGGCTTTCCCGGCGGCCCCTCGTCGGAGCCGCTCGACGGGCTGCTCGATTGGATCATCGCCGCCCATGACTCTTTCGTTGCCGCCGGTCTCGACGGCGCCGATCTGATCGGCGCCTCGGTCGGCGGCGCGCTGGCGGCCGAATGCGCGGCGCTGTGGCCGGACTCGGTCCGCAAGCTTGTGCTGATCGCGCCCTTCGGCCTCTACGACCAGAACGAACCGGTCGCCGACGTCTTCGCCCAGAGACCCGGCCAGGCGGCGGCGCTCGTCTCTCAAAAGCCGACGGACCTCGCCTCCTATCTCTCGGTGCCGAAGGACGGCGATGCCGGCGAATGGGAGGTGCAGGCCCTGCGCGCCAACATCGCCTCGGCGGCGGTGATCTGGCCGCTCGGCAATACGCGCCTCATCAAGCGCATTTCCCGCATCGTCGCGCCGACCCTGCTGGTCTGGGGCGAAAACGACCGCGTCATTCCCTCCTCCTACGCCCGGCGCTTCGCCGACGGGATTGCAGGCAAGACGCGCATACGCCTCGTCAAGAAGGCCGGACACCTGGCCGATTTCGACGATCCCAAGGGCGTCGCGCGCTCCATCGACAGCTTTTTGGCCGCCTGACGCCCTCCAGACTGGACGCAGCGCCGGCAGCCTGCTTCGCTGCCGGCTTCATTATTCGTGGAATCTCATCATCATGTCCGCCTTCCAAGCACAAGAAGACAGCCGCGACACCTATGCCCCGCTGATCCCGGTTCCTCGGGAAAAGCGCGCCTTCGCCATGCGCGACGCCTTTGCCTTGTGGTTCAGCCTCGGCATCGGTCTCTTGGTGCTGCAGGCGGGCGCGCTGCTGGTGCCGGGCCTGAGCCTTGGGATGGCATTGGCCGCGATCGTCACGGGCTCCCTGCTCGGCGTGCTCCTGCTGTCGGCCGCTGGCGTCGTCGGCGCCGACACCGGCCTGTCGGCCATGGCCAATCTGCGTCCCGCGCTCGGCGTGCGCGGCGCCTCGATCGCCGCCATTCTCAATGCCGTGCAGCTTGCCGGCTGGGGCGCGTTCGAGATCGTCGCCATGCGCGACGCGGCGGACGCGCTGGCGCAGCAGAATTTCGGCGTCTCCAACGCGATCGTCTGGACCCTGCTGTTCGGCGTGCTGGCGACAGGCCTTGCCATCATGGGGCCATTGTCTTTCGTCAGGCGGTTCCTGCGCGATTGGGGCCTTGCCCTGCTGCTCGCCGGAGCCGCCTGGCTGACCTGGCGGCTGCTGGCGAATTACGACCTCAAGGCACTGTTCGCCAAGGCCGGCAGCGGCGACATGACATTTGCCGGCGGCGTCGATCTCGTCATCTCCATGCCGCTGAGCTGGCTGCCGCTGATTGCCGACTACACCCGTTTCGGCAAGACGCCGGGCGCCATGTTCCGCGGCAGCTTCTTCGGCTATCTCATCGCCAACATCTGGTTTTTCTCGCTTGGCGCCGCCTACGCCCTGGCGGCGGGCGGCGAAGGCCTGCTGCTCTCGGCGCTCGCCGCGGCCGGCGGCGGCATCGCATTGCTGCTGATCCTGATCGACGAGACCGACAACGCCTTCGCCGACATTTTCTCGGGCGCGATGTCGGTGAGCACGCTCACCGGCAGCAGCGTCACCACGCTGTCGATCGTCTATGGCGTGCTGTGCACGGCCATCGCCATCGCCATACCGCTCGCCAGCTATGAGACATTCCTGCTGATGATCGGCTCCGTCTTCGCGCCGCTGTTCGGCATCCTGCTGACCGATCATTTCCTCATCCGCCGCCGCCAGATCGACGCCGCCGCCATTGCCGCATCGGGCGGCCGCTATTGGTTCACCGCCGGCTGGCATCTGCGCGGCCTCCTGGCCTGGGCGCTCGGCATCGCCGCCTATCAGGTTATCGCCATCTATATGCCGGTCTGGGGCGCGACTCTGCCCTCCTTCGCGCTGGCCGGCGTGTTCTATGCGGCGCTGATGGCGACGGGCCGTGAAGGGAAAGCTGCCTGACAGCATATCCTTCATTTTTGTTCATGTTACGTTCACACACCCCGCAATAGCTTTTCTCCGTCGGGCAATGTGCCCGCAAGGAGGAAGCCATGAAAACAGTTCTGATGGGTCTTGCAGGCTTGGGAATGCTGGTCATCGGTGCGGCAAGCGCCAATGCTTCACCACTGGCGACCGGCACGACTCTGGCGACACCCGATACCGGTGCCTCCAGCATCGTCGAACAGGCTCGTTACTCATACCATCATCGACGGCATCACCGGTCGCATCGGAACTACCACCACCGTCGTCATCACAGACACTGGCGCTGACGGCCACGGGACAGCCCCTTAACGATCTCGGCATCATCCCTGGCCAGTCATTTCTGGCCAGGTTTTTTTATGCCGGTTTTCTGGAACGATCCTGCCTCAAACTCGTTTCAATCCGATGGGGTATTTTGCTCCACAGGAGAAGAATCGATGAGAAGAATTTTGATGGGTCTCGCCGGCTTGGGAATGCTCGCGATGGGCGCAAGCGCCAATGCCTCGCCGCTGTCGACCGGCACTAATCTGGCAACACCCAGCACGGGCGCGAGCGAAATGATCGATCATGTTCAATATCGCAGCGACTGGCGCGGCCCCCGCCGTCATCACGGCTGGCATCGCGGTCATCATCGCGGTTGGTACGGCAATCCGGGCCGCCACAGAGGCTGGAGCCACGGCCACGGCCATGGCCGGTGGCACGGGCACGGGCACGGCCGCTGGCGCTAGACACCCCGAAACAAAGCCGGCCCGCCACCAGCGGGCCGGTTTTTTTATCGTTCCACGCCATAGACAATACCTATTGAAAATCATCACTCCCGCTATCGAGTTTCCGCTTGAAAACGAAGCGCCCTCGCTTGATGATCCTCCTCATCAGATTGGCTATCCCATCAGCTACAACAGTAGTCTTCCTGGAACTCCGTCATCAGTTGTCCACATTATCTGATGACCTTGCTTAAGCGCTACCCGACTTAACTCAGTCTCGAACGGGAACGACGCCGATGCCTCAACAGCCAGTGAAACCCGACAGGTCCGCCGCGCTGTAACGTTCTCGCCCGCATTTGCCGACACGAACAAGGAGGGACGAACATGGATACGAAAGCCGATGATAAAGCAGCCGCCGGTGGTTGCCCGGTCGCCCATGGCGGCGGTGCTCGCGCCAATCGTGACTGGTGGCCGGACAGATTGCGCCTCGACGGGCTGAACCAGCATGCCCCCCGCTCCAACCCGCTTGGCGAAAAGTTCGATTACGCCGCGGAATTCAAGACACTCGATCTGAAAGCAGTGATTGCCGATCTCACCGCTCTGATGACGGACTCGCAGGACTGGTGGCCGGCCGACTTCGGTCATTACGGCGGCCTGTTCATCCGCCTCGCCTGGCATAGCGCCGGCACCTATCGCATCGCCGACGGCCGCGGCGGCGCCGGCGGCGGTCAGCAGCGCTTCGCGCCGCTGAACAGCTGGCCTGATAACGCCAACCTCGATAAGGCCCGCCGCCTGCTGTGGCCGATCAAGCAGAAGTATGGCCGCAAGATCTCCTGGGCTGACCTGTATGTCCTCGTCGGCAATGTCGCGCTTGAATCCATGGGCTTCAAGACCTTCGGCTTCGCCGGCGGCCGTGCCGACACCTGGGAGCCGGAAGAACTTTACTGGGGTCCGGAAGGAAGCTGGCTGGGCGACGAACGCTACAGCGGCGAACGCGAGCTGGCGAAGCCGCTGGGCGCCGTCCAGATGGGCCTCATCTACGTCAATCCGGAAGGCCCCAACGGCAATCCCGACCCTGTCGCCGCCGCCCGCGATATCCGCGAAACCTTCGCCCGCATGGCTATGAACGACGAGGAAACCGTCGCGCTGATCGCCGGCGGCCACACCTTCGGCAAGACCCACGGCGCGGGTGATCCCTCGCTCGTCGGTCGCGAGCCGGAAGGCGGCGCGATCGAGGATCAGGGTCTCGGCTGGAAATCAAAATTCGGCACCGGCATCGGCGCCGACTCTATCACCGGCGGCCCCGAAGTGATCTGGACCCAGACGCCGACGAAGTGGAGCAACCACTTCTTCGACAATCTGTTCAAGTTCGAATGGGAGCTGACGCAGAGCCCTGCCGGCGCCAAGCAATGGAAAGCCAAGGGCGCAGAGGCGTCCATCCCGGATCCGTTCGACAAGTCGAAGAAGCGTGTGCCCACCATGCTGACGACGGATCTCGCCCTGCGCTTTGATCCTGCTTACGAGAAAATCTCGCGGCGCTTCTACGAACATCCGGATCAGTTCGCCGATGCCTTCGCGCGCGCCTGGTACAAGCTGACCCACCGCGACATGGGCCCGATCCAGCGCTACCTTGGGCCGCTCGTGCCCAAGGAGACCCTGATCTGGCAGGACCCGGTTCCGGCGCTCGATCATCCCGTGGTCGACGCCAGCGACATCGCTGCCCTGAAGACCAAGATCCTCGCCTCGGGCCTCACCGTGCCGCAGCTCGTTTCGGCCGCCTGGGCCTCCGCCTCGACCTTCCGCGGCACCGACAAGCGCGGCGGTGCCAACGGCGCCCGTGTTCGTCTGGCGCCGCAGAAGGACTGGGAGGTCAACAACCCGGCCGACCTCGCCAAGGTGCTGAAGACACTCGAAGGCATCCAGGCGGACTTCAATGGTTCGGCCGCGGGCGGCAAGAAAGTCTCACTTGCCGACCTGATCGTGCTGGGTGGTTCTGCCGCCGTCGAGAAGGCAGCCAAGGACGGCGGACACGCCGTGGATGTTCCCTTCACGCCAGGCCGTATGGATGCCTCGCAGGACCAGACGGACGCTGACTCCTTCGAGCCTTTGGAGCCGCTGTCCGACGGCTTCCGCAACTACCGCAGGAGCGGCACGCAGTTCATGTCTCCGGAAGAGGCGCTGGTTGACCGCGGTCAACTGATGCGGCTGAGCGGCCCGGAACTGACGGCGCTGGTCGGTGGGCTGCGCGTGCTGGGCGCCAATTGCGGCGGCTCGCAGCACGGCGTCTTCACCAAACGCCCAGGCCAGTTGACGAACGACTTCTTCGTCAACCTGCTTGACATGAGCACCGAATGGACGCCGACGGGCCAGAACTCCTTCGAAGGGACGGACCGCAAGACCAAGGCGAAGAAGTGGACCGGCACGCGCGTCGATCTGATCTTCGGCTCGCACTCGGAACTGCGCGCCCTCGCCGAGGCCTACGGCTGCGCCGATTCCGCGGGAGCCTTCGCCAAGGACTTCGCGGCCGCGTGGGTCAAGGTGATGAATGCGGATCGGTATGATTTGACGGCGTAAGACGAAACAGACAGGCCGGCGTTGCCAGGCAACGCCGGCCTCAACTGCATCATTGCCATACTTCTATGGCAGTACGGGCGTATGTGAGTGATCCGTGAGGTCTGGAAGCGCCGTCAGATTGCGGCGCGATGCTCGCGGAATGCTGCCGCCAACGTCCGCAAGGCTTCGCGGGATTTCGTATCGGTGAGCGTCGAATGCAGCATGATTTCGGACGACGGCAGATCCGGCAGTCCGAAGCGCTGGCTGACCTCAACCGTGCCGGGCGGCGCAAGCCGACAGGAAAATGCCCCGATGGCGAGGCCGGCCGAGACGGCGGCAGTCACCACGGATGATCCGCCCCCGAGAAAAACCTCCGTCCAGGGAATGCCGATGCCGTCGAGCGCACGGGTGGCGATATCACGCACGCCGCAGGAGGGCGCGAGGGCGGCAAGCCGCACAGGCTCGCCCTGGCGGTGCTCGAACTGCGGCGCCGCGAACCAGCCGAAATGCTCCGGTCCCAGTACCTCGCCGTCACGACGGTCGTCTTCCCGGCGTACAATCGCCGCGTCGAGTTCGCCGCGATCGAAAGCATCGAGCAAGGTTCGGGAGTTGTCGAGCCGCACCTCGATCGTCAGGCCGGGATCGTGTGCGTTGAGGCGCGCCAGCAAGGTCGGAACCTCCGGCCCTGCGACGTGGGCGGCGATGCCCAGCGCGAAGCGGCGACGGCAAGCCGACAGTCCCGCAACAGCGCGTTCATGCGCGGCCAGAAAACCGCGTGCGCCGTCGAGGAACACTGCACCCTGTGCCGATAGTCGCACCGAACGCGGGGTCCGCTCGATCAGTCGTTGGCCAACACGATCCTCCAGCCGCCTCAGCTTCACGCTGATAGCGCCCTGCGTTGTGCCCAGCGCTTCGGCCGCGCGGGTAAAACTCTGGAAATCGGCGATAGCCACGAAGGCCTGAACCGAGTCCACGTCGAGTGTGGTCATCGCGATCATCCGATATTGTTGTCTCTGAAATATATTCTCATCCGGTTTTGATGTGGTCAAGTGCCCGCTATCTAGACACGGCAACCTGCGGCCCGAGCCCACGCCTGCTTGATTTCGCCGTTGCGGTTTCAACGTCGGAAGGCCGGGCATGACCACTGCAGTTCTCCTCTCCCCTTCAACCCAGAGCCGCGTCGCTCTCGCCGCCGTCTGTCTCTCGTCTCTGATGTTCGGCCTGGAGATATCCAGCGTGCCGGCAATCCTGCCGACGCTGGAACAGGTGCTGCGTGCTGATTTCAAACAGCTCCAGTGGATCATGAACGCCTACACCATCGCCGTCACCACGGTGCTGATGGCCACGGGCACGCTGGCTGACCGCTACGGCCGCAAGCGCGTCTTCCTGATCGGAATCGTCGCGTTCGGCATTGCCTCGCTCGTCTGCGGACTGACCCAGAGTGCGTCGGTCCTGATTGTCGCCCGTTTCCTGCAAGGCATGAGCGGCGGAGCGATGCTGATCTGTCAGATCGCGGTTCTCTCCCATCAGTTCAGGGAGCCGCGTGAGCGTGGCATGGCGTTCGGCTGGTGGGGCATCATCTTCGGCATCGGGCTCGGCTTCGGTCCGGTCGTCGGAGGGTTGATCGTCGCGCTGTGGAGTTGGCAATGGGTCTTCCTCGTCCATGTCGTGCTCAGCATTGTGACGTTGACCCTTGCACTCAACGGCGTGCAGGAATCGCGCGATCCCGACGCGAAGCACCTGGACATTGCCGGCATTCTCACGCTGTCCCTGTCGGTTTTCTGCCTCGCCTTCTTCATCACGCAGGGGCCGGACCTCGGCTTCGCAAGTCCCGCCGCGCTTGCGATACTTTGCGTCGCTATCGCGAGCTTCGTCGCGTTTCTCGTCGCCGAAAAACGCAGTCCCCGGCCGATGTTCGACTTTTCCGTATTCCGCATCCGCGCCTTTTCCGGCGCCGTCATCGGCTCGGCGGCAATGAACATCAGCTTCTGGCCATTCATGATCTATCTGCCGATCTGGTTCCAGGCCGGGCTCGGCTATGACAGCGTGACGGCAGGCTTGGCGCTGCTCGCCTACACTTTGCCGACGCTGGTGGTGCCGCCATTGGCGGAGCGCCTGTCGCTGCGTTACCGGCCCGGCCTCGTCATCCCGGCGGGCCTCTTCATCATCGGGCTCGGCTTTATCCTGATGCGGTTCGGCAGCGCGACCTCACAGCCGAATTGGCTGACCATGCTGCCGGGTTGCCTGCTCGCCGGAATTGGTCTCGGCTTCACCAACACGCCTGTGACCAATACGACGACAGGTTCAGTGTCCAATGAACGCGCCGGCATGGCGTCCGGCATCGACATGAGCGCGCGGATGATTTCGCTCGCGATCAACATCGCGCTCATGGGCTTCGTTCTGGTCGAGGGCGTTGGATCCTCGCTACGGGCAACATTGCCAGGCGATTTCGGCGCGATGCAACTGCGCGCCCTGGCGGAGCAGATCGCATCGGGCACAGCCGTCCTGCCGGATCAAGGTGTTTCACCCGCCATCATCCACGACGCGCTCGCCCAAGGTTTCGGCTGGGTCATGCTGTATGGCGGCATCGGCGTCTGGCTACTGGCGGCGCTCAGTTTCGTCGTCTTTGGCCGCAAGAGATAGGCAGTTCGCCGCGTGTGAAAGATCGCGCCTGCTGCCGCGACATCTCTAGCCTCTGGCTTTGCGGCCTCGCGGATTCGGCTTGGTGGGGACGGTCTTTCCATATTGGTTCCACCACGCCGTCAGCGCTTCCATGGTGGGTCCAAGGCCGCGCGCCTTGGGCGTGATCTCGTACTCGACGCGCGGCGGCACTTCCGCGAACACGGTGCGCGAAATGAGCCCGTCCGCCTCAAGCTCGCGCAGTTGCGCCGTCAGCATGTGCTGGGTGATGCCGGGGATCGCCTTGCGCAACTCGCCGAAGCGATAGACCCGCTGATTCAGCAACCACATGATCTCCAGCTTCCACTTGCCTGACAGCAGCGCGAAAGCGCGCCGCATTTCCTCGTGCATGTTGATCCCGTCATCAGCCATAGTCTGGTTTTTCATACTAGCAGCAACTAATTCATCCTACTTGCAGATATCGATATTAGACGACACTTTCAATGCGAGCAGTGGCTGCGCAGATCAAAAATGTGCGCCACGTGGTTTTGAAGGAAAACGGCATGGCCGCGATATACGTCTATTGGATCAGCACGACGCTCTTGTCGCTTTTGTATCTAAGCTCCGCATTTCTATACCTGACCAAGGCGGACTGGGTTCGCCGGACTCTCGCTGAACTGAACTATCCAGCGCCCTACCTTGTGCCGTTCATGATCGTGGTGAAGGTGCTTGGGCCGGCTGCGATCCTGTCGCGCGTCAGCGTACCGTTGAGCGACCTCGCTTATGCCGGCATCTTCTTTCACCTGCTGCTGTCCGGCTCGGCGCATCTCGGTGTGCGCAAGCCCAACGGGGCCTTGCCGGCCGTCATCGGCCTCGTGCTCATGGCCGCCTCCTTCGCCACTCAGAACACCGCGCGCGACGTGCCCTCGCCTTATGCCCTGATCGCCGTGCGCTGACGCAGTGAAGCCCCAAACCACCAACATGATGGAGATGAACGTGGGTAGACTTGAAGGAAAAGTAGCAATCGTCACCGGCTCAGGCCGGGGCATCGGACGCGCCACCGCGAAGCTGTTCGCCACCGAAGGCGCCAAGGTCGCGGTCGTGTCACGGACACCTGCGAACGTCGACGCCGTCGTTGCGGACATCAAGGCCGCCGGCGGGGACGCCATCGGCGTGGTCTGCGACATCGGTGACGCCGGTCAGATCAAAATGGCGATCGATGCAGCCGTCTCCGCTTATGGCGGGATCGACATCCTGGTGAACAATGCATTCGATTCGTCCGCGCCGTTCTCTTCGGTCCTCGAGCTCTCGGCGGAGCAATTGCAACGCAATTTCGACACCGGGCCGATCGCCTACCTGCGCACCATGCAGGCGGCATATCCCCACCTTAAGGCCAGTGGCGAAGGTCGCATCATCAACTTCGGCTCGATGGCCGGCGTCATCGGCCTGCCGGGCTACACGCCCTATAACATGGCGAAAGAAGCCGTGCGTGCGCTGACCCGCACCGCGGCGCGCGAGTGGGGGCCGGACAAGATCACGGTGAACAACATCCTACCGATTGCCGAGACTTGGGGGCCCGACGTCAATGTGCCCGCGCCGACCAATCCGCTCGGCCGCTTCGGATCGCCGGAGGAAGACATCGCGCCCGTCGTGCTCTTCCTCGCCAGTAAGGATGCCCGGTTCCTGACCGGCTACACCCTAACGCCGGACGGTGGAGCAATCATCGACAGCGCCCGTTGAGGGTGATGGAACCGCAGGCCTTGGCGTTCGCGGTTTCATGACAAATGGATGGCTCCCCGAGCAGGACTCGAACCTGCGACCATTCGATTAACAGTCGAATGCTCTACCAGCTGAGCTATCGGGGAACAGTCCCTGGCGGACGGCCGTCGTATAACAAGCTCGCCGCAGAATGCAAACCCCAATTTGGACTGTGGATGACAGTTATCCAATTCCTTGCTGAAATTGTCGCAATCGCTTGCCGCCGGGCCGGTTCCTTTGTATGAGCGGCGGGCTCGCTGCTGAATTATATTGATTCAACAGCTCAGAGGCCTCGTGGCGGAGTGGCTACGCAGAGGACTGCAAATCCTTGCACCCCGGTTCGATTCCGGGCGAGGCCTCCAAAAGCACCCATTTCACTGAAATCGCTGCATTTTTAGGCAAATCGCCATTTGGCGGGCGGATTCGCGGCCCCGGCCCTGTGATTCACACGTCAATCGGCACGGCGACGGCTGAACGCGTCAGTCGTCGCCACGAGGAGGTCCGCTTCGGCAAACAGACAGCCTCAGGTGGCCAAGGCGTTTTTGTAGATGCGCCCGTCCTTCATGATGACCTTCAGGTTCTTGTCCGGATCGGCGACGAGTTTGATATCGGCGATGGGATCCCCATCGATCAGCAGAAGATCGGCAAAGGCGCCCGCCTCTATCACGCCAAGCTTGCCCTGATAGGGCGTGCGCGGACCGGACATGGCCAGCAACTCGGCATTGACGCTGGTTGCCGTCTTGAGAACCTCATCCGGGCTGAACCAGCGCACCATCTTGGCCAGTTGCTTGCCCTGCTTCCTGGTCGCGGTAGGATCGAAAAGCGTGTCTGTGCCCCAGGCAGTCTTGAGCTTGTATTTTTTCGCAAATCCGTAGGCGGTATCCGTGCCGTTCGAAACCTCGATCTGCTTGGCGCGATTGATCGATCCTTCTGGTTGAGGGTTGGCGTCCTCATCGTCCAAGAACGGTTGCGAAGAAAACCAGATGTTCTTGTCGGCCATGATTTTGGCCGTCTCTTCATCCATCAACTGTCCGTGGTCGATGCAGCGCACGCCGCCGCGAATCGCGGTTTGAATGGCGCGCGGCGTGTAGGCGTGGACGGTGACGTAAGTCCCCCAGTTCTCAGCGCTATCAACAGCGGCACGGAATTCCGCTTCCGTATATTGAGAGACGTCGATCGGATCATAGTTCGAGGCCACGCCGCCACCGGCGGCGAGCTTGATCTGGCTGGCGCCGAGCATCAGTTGCTCCCGAACTCTTTTCATGACCTCGGCAGGGCCATCGGCGATCATGCCGCCGTTCAGGGCCTCGCCACGGGTCAGCGGGGCATCTCTCGCCGCCGGCACTTCGTAAGGCATGCGGTAATCGCCATGTCCCGAGGTCTGCGAAATCATGGCGCCGCTCGGAAATATGCGGGGCCCCGCCGTCAGGCCCGTATCGATAGCGCGCTTTAAGCCAAACGACGGACCAGCAAGATCGCGAATGGTGGTGAAGCCGCGCATCAGCGTCTTTTCGGCCTGATCGGCAGCGACCAGGTTGATGTAGCCGCTATCGGCGGTCAGCAAATCATTGAAGCCGATGGCCGCCATCATGGAATGCCAATGGGCGTCGATAAGGCCCGGCATCAGCGTGCGCCCGCCGCAGTCGATTACCTGCATGCCCTCGCCGGCTGGATTGCCGGCGGCCTCGATCGCCTTGATCTTGTTGCCTTCAACGATAACGCGACGGCCTTCGATCAACTTGCTCGACCTGCCGTCGAAAAGCTTGATGTTGGTAAAGACGATCGGCTTCTGTGGCGCGGCAGGAATGCCCGCGGATGCCCCTTTCGGCCACAAGGCCAAACCACCCGTCGCCGCCACGCCTGTCAGAAAGGAGCGCCTGGAAAACTTCTGCTCGACCAGGGCGTTGAGCCGGGCAAATGCGGGGCTATGGCAGATGCAGCCGAAATTTGACTCCAAAATTTCATTCACAGACGAACATGTGAACATTCTCAGCCCTCCTCAGCGCAAAAGTACTTCACAGCAGTATGATAGTCTGGCCATAGAACCGCATATGCGACGTAGCAGCCAACCAGTCCGGCAGATCGTGGATTTGCATAAAACAAGCAAAAATTGTTAGCAGCATTGCGACAACGAAATTTGGGATACAGAACTTCATCCGTCGTCATACTGTCCACATCAGTGGAAAATCTTAATCAGCCACGTCAAACAGACACGATTTCTTTTAAATCGAGGTCACCAACGTGCGATGCTGCCAGGCTTACCTCCTGTTTGCCGGCTCGTGGTAGTGCGGCTTTAACTTCGTCCATGCCGTAATGCCTCGCATCAGGCGGGCCGGATTATTTCATGGCCGGCACGACAGAGAGGGAAACGGCGATGACCCTGCGTAGACTTGTGCTCGGAGCAGCCCTGCTGGCGAGCGTTGGCTTTGTAAACGCCCCCGTCCAGGCGCAAAGCGGCAGGATGATCGGCGGCACCCGCGATCGGCATGGATGCCTCCCGGCGGCCGGCTATTCCTGGTGCGGTTATACGCGGAAATGCGAACGCCCGTGGGAACTCGCCAGCGAACGCGGCTTTTCCAACGACTTCCAGTCCTTCAAGCAGTTCTGCAACCGGCGGCCGCCGAAGCGCCGTTGAGAAGCCAAGGCATCGAAGGCTTCGATCTCGCTGATCGAAGCCCTCGCAAACGCGGCGTCTCAGATTTGCGCCAGACCGCCGTCCGCGAAGACCTCGCTGCCGGTCATAAAACTGCTGTCGCCGGAGGCCAGGAACGCCGCCACCGCCGCGGTTTCGCTCGGATCGGCCATGCGTCCAAGCGGCGTGGTGGCACCCATCGCGGCCATCGCCTCCTCACCCATGACCTCGATCGCCAGTTCCGTTCTGGTCGGTCCCGGCGAAAGCACATTGACGCGAATACCGGTGCCGCGCAGGTCAAGCGCCCAGGAGCGCGCCAGATTGCGGATCGCCGCCTTGGTGGCGCTATAGACGCTGAACTGCGGCGTGCCCATCACGCCCGTGCTCGAACCGGTGAGAATGATCGAGCCCCCTGCCGATAACAACGGCAACGCCTTCTGCACCGTGAACAATGTCCCCTTCACATTGATATCGAAGGTTTCGGCATAATGCTCCGGCGTGATTGCCCCCAGCGCCGCGACCGCCCCGGTGCCGGCGTTGGCGAACACGATATCCAGGCCGCCCCGCTCCGCCTTCACCGTCTCATAGAGCCGATCGAGGTCAGCCAGGTCGCTCACCGACCCTCGTACCGCCTTGGCGTTGGGGCCCAGTTGCTTCAAGGCGGCGTCGAGCGCCGCTTGCCGCCGTCCGAAGATGTAGACGAACGCCCCTTCTTCGATGAATCGTTTCGCCGTCGCCAGACCGATGCCGCTTCCGCCGCCGGTGACCACTGCCGTCTTGTTTTCCAACCGTCTCATGATGTGCTCCTTCATTGAGGTTGCACATAGCTGGCGGCCCACCTACTTATCGGCAAGTATGCACCTTTTGGTAAGTATCTAAAAATGTCCGATCTCTCAGATTCGCCCCTTTCGGTCCAGGCCTGCACCCCGACCTTGCCTGGGTTTACCTGCGGCCTCGACGCGACCCTGCGGGTCATCGCCGGCAAGTGGAAGCCTCTCATCCTTTACTTCCTCGCCCAGGGCGGTCCGACCCGCTACGGCGAGTTGCGGCGCGCCATCCGCGACGTCAGCGACAAGATGCTGATTCAGCAGCTCAAGGAGCTGGAGGCTGACGGCCTCGTGAAGCGGACCGACTACAAGGAAATCCCGCCGCGGGTGGATTACAGCCTCACCCCGCTGGGCCTCAGCCTGGCCACAGCCCTCGTGCCGCTGTGCACCTGGGGCACGGAGAACATGGCCGAGGTCACACGCGTCTTCGCCCAACGGCAGGCCTGGAACGCGCGAGGCTGAGCGGGCTGCCCATCAGCCCTTGACTCTCCGCTTTCATGCAACATAATAAGTTGCATGAAACGCGATAGTCGATTGTCCGGCGTGCTGCACGTGCTTCTGCACATGGCGGAACAGCCTGGCCCCGCCACCTCCGAGGCTCTGGCGAAGGCGATGCACACCAATCCGGTGGTGATCCGCCGCATCATGGCGGGCCTGCGCGATGAGGGATATGTCCGCTCCGAGAAAGGACATGGCGGCGGCTGGACCCTCGCCTGCGACCTTTCGAAAGTGACCTTGCGCGATGTCTACACCGCACTCGGCCGCCCCACCCTGCTCGCTTTGGGCAACCGCACGGAAGCGCCTGGTTGCCTTGTCGAACAGGCGGTGAATGCCGCGCTCTCCCAGGCCTTCAACGATGCGGAGGCGCTGCTGCTTGCACGTCTTGGCGATGTCACGCTCGCCATGCTCAGCGCCGACTTTCATCGCCGCCTCCGGACGCGTGGCGGTTCCCACGAACTGGAGACCATTCATGCCTCATGACGCTAACGAGATCCTGACGGCCGCATTCTCGAATCCTCAGGCCGTGGCCCGCTATGCCGAAGGCCCGCCGCGCTTCGTGCCGGGCTTTGCCGACCTGCATCGCATGACGGCGATCCTGCTGGCCGAGCGCGCGCCCGCCGATGCCCGCGTGCTTGTGCTCGGCGCCGGCGGCGGCCTGGAGCTGAAGGCCCTGGCACAGGCGCATCCCGGCTGGCGTTTTGATGGCGTCGACCCGGCCGCCGAAATGCTGAAGCTCGCCATGACGACACTGGGACCGTTCGCTGCCCGCGCAAACCTACACGAGGGCTATATCGAGGATGCGCCGGAAGGCCCGTTCGACGCGGCCACCTGCCTCCTGACCCTGCATTTCCTGCCGCCGGACGAGCGGCGTCGCACGGCCAGCGAAATCCATCGCCGGCTCAAGCCCGGCGCGCCTTTCGTCGCCGCCCATTCGAGCTTTCCTCAAGGACAGGATGAGCGGGGCCTCTGGCTGTCGCGCTACGCGGGTTTCGCGGTTGCATCGGGCGCCGATCCGGCACAGGCCGAAAACGCCCGCGCCGCTGTCTCGGCCCATCTCAACCTGCTCAGCCCCGAGCAGGACGAGGCGATCTTGCGCGAGGCGGGTTTCTCCAGTGTCAGCCTGTTCTATTCCGCCTTCACCTGGCGCGGCTGGATCGGCTACGCCTGATCCTGATCCAAGGACTGGACAGTAAGGCAAATTATCGTTCCATTAAGTCCATAAGGATTCAGGTACATGGAAACACTCACCGTCACAGCCAAAGGCCAGGTCACACTGCGCAAGGATCTGCTGCAGCACCTTGGTGTCCATCCTGGCGAACAGATCACAATAGACAAACTGCCCAATGGACGGATCGAAGTGCGGGCAGCCCGGGCCTCGGGAAATATCTCAGAGGTCTTCAACCTCCTGAAGCGGGAGGATGCGCCCTCCCTGTCGATCGAGGAGATCGGAGAAATCGCCAAACGCGGATGGGCGGGAGAGAAGTGAAGATACCGCGGACACCAACATCCTGGTCCGGGGTACGCAGCAGCTAGCTCTCCTTGCGCACGAGAAAATCGAGCAGCAGCGCGACGATGAGAGCCCCTGCTCCGCACATGAAGATCAGCGCGTAATTCTCGCCTGAGTGGCTGAACAAAAACGCGTAGCCGTAGCCGGCAAGCGCCTGGCACAGCGCGAAACCGCTCGTCGCCCAGCTCCACGCGGCGCGCTGTGCGTCGTAGCGGCGCGGCAGGATTTCGTTGATGCGCCCAAGCGCGACGGGAACGATGCCGGGCGTCAACAGGCCGAGCACGACCGTCGAAAGCCCGATCACGATCGGATTGCCGGTGACCGCCAGAGCCGCGGTCGCGACCGCCTGGATCAACAAGGCGATGCGGTAGGCCTGGCGAAAGCCGATCACGTCGGCGACGCGGCCGGCGAGCAACGGGCCGCCGATGGCCGCCACACCGTACAGAATCCAGTAGAACGCGCCCACGTGTGCGCCGCGCCCGAGGCCACGCGCCACATAATCGGCGAGCAGGATCATCACCGGCACGAGGCCGAAAGCATTCACGGAATACTGGGCATAGAGAACCCGCAGCGCGGTCTTCTGCGCCTTGGTTTCACCGAGCGCAGCCGACGCCGTGATTGGATGCGGCGGCGGATTGTGGACCGGCCAGCCGAACCAGCTCACCGCTGTCAGCACCAGGGAGAACACGCCAAGCCCGATCCAGGTTTCCCACAGTCCGAACTGCAGCAGTCCGGGAATGATCGTCCCCGAAGCCGCGACGCCAAGCCCGAGGCCGAGAAAGATCATGCCGCTGACGAAGCCGCGCCGCGCGATGGGGATATGCGGCAGGATGGTGGTCGCGACCAGCACCATGATCGCGCCGCCCGACACGCCGGAGAGAAACCGCCAGACGAAGAACCACGAAACCGAAAGTGGATAGGCGCAGGCGAAGAAGGCGGCGCTCGCAATCAGCATCAGCAGCCGCAGCGACCAGCGGTTCGACAGCGCCGCGGCCATCGGCCGGCCGACAAGCGCACCGATGAAATAGCCGGCATAGTTCGCAGCACCCAAGGATACCGTGTCGGACGCCGAGAACCAGTGCGCCTCGATGAGCGGGGGGATCAACGGCGTATAGGCGAAGCGGGCGAAGCCGATCGAGACGAGACTGGCGCAGAGACCGGAAATGGTCGCGAACCAGGCGGCCCGCCCGAGCGGCTCTACACCCGGAGCCTGAGCCGGGCTTGCGGAAGAGGTAGACATGGCTCGCGCTTTCTAGATCGAGGGAACGGAGATGGAGGCCGCAGCATGCTCGGCATCGAGACCAAGCGTCGCCAGCGCCGGGCCGACGAGGCCTGCAAGCAAAGCGGGATCGGGACGGACCCGCACCAGCACACGAAGGCCGAGCAGCACCGCCAGCAGATGGCGGGCGCTGTCGATGACGGAAACATCGGCAAGAATCTCGCCGCTCGCCTGCCCCGCCGCGATGGTGCGCTTGAAGAAATCCTCGATCATGATCGTCTCTTCAGCCACATAGTGCTGCAGTTCCGGATCATCAGACGTCGCTTCGAGCGCCGTATTGACCAACATGCAGCCGCGATGCCGCGGATCGGCCAGCGATCGCTCGATGACCTCCGCGAAGAACGTACTGATGGCCTGCCCCGGCGGCAGCGTCTCCAGCCGCGCGATGCGCTCATGCAGGATGCGGCCGAGATAATGTTTGAACGACCGCAGGAACAACCCGCGTTTGTCGCCGAAGGCCGCATAGATGCTGCTCTGGGTCAGTCCCGTGCATTCCGTCAGATCGCGGGTTGAGGTCGCCCCGAAGCCCTTTGTCCAGAAGGCATCCGCAGCCCTTTCAAGCACCTCGGCTTCATCGAATTGTCGCGGTCGCGCCATGGCAGGATTCCAGGGAAAAGATTATGGATCAATTGATCCAAAATCAATTAGAGCAATCGTTCCATAACGTCAAGCGAGGATCGATCACAACCAGCCGGCACGGCGCAGGGCTGGAGCGGCGCTGCGGCTGACAGGCACCACAAGGCCGTTTTCCAGCTCGATCTGGCCGCTGCCGCGCCGCCAGCGCGCCGTCTTGATCGCCTCGGCCGACACCCACCAGGAGCGGTGCACGCGAAATCCGTGCGCACCCGCAAGCTCAGCGACCGCATCAGCGAACCGCAGACCGATCAGCTCCGGGCCTGCATCGGTGTGAACCTGAACGTAATGGTCCTGCGCCTCGAGGGCGAAAAGCCGCGCCGCGCGCCGCCTCGCCGACAGGCGACTGCGCAGTTTCGCCTCCGCATCGGGAAGCGGCGGCGCCACGATCGTCCGGGTCTCGACCACGCGCTCAGGCTCCCGCCAGACCAGGGCCCGCACGGCCATCACAGCCAGGCTGATGGCGAACACCTGCCAGAGCAGATGCAGGAAAACAACTGAAACAAGATGATGATCGTGCCCCAGCACGACGATCATGGCGCCGAAGACCAGCAGCGCCACCGGCAGTGTGATCGCTGCCGCGGTGGCAGTCACACGCAGCCACTCATGCGCGATCCAGCGCCGCAGGCCGGTCTCGATCGCATAGCCGATGAGCCCGCCGATGACGATGTTGATGAGCCAGAAGACATATCTCGCCCCCGCCGGCTCCTGCGCCGTGCCGTAGGGCCCAAGGACGCCGAGAAAAACGCCGATTGCGAGAAGCAGGCCGAGTTCGGCGGCAATTCGCATGAATGCTCTCTGGTTAGCTCCGCTGTCAGGCGCCTGCGCGAACGGTTAAATCGCCGGCCGATTTCAGCCGATGCGACGCCGTTCGCGCAGCAATCGCACCACTCGCGAACCGAATCTAGCCGATCCATCGACAAACGACCAACCTCGCCCTTCGCCGCCAATTGGCGCAGATGGAGAGACGTGTGGCAGCGATTGTCGAGCAGGAGGCAGGCGAGAGAGCGCTGTCGAGATGGCTGTGGGTCCTGGCGGCCCTCGCCGGCGTCGGCCTCGCCCTGGCGTCGTTCCGCTATTTCCTCGATGCCGGGCCGATGCCGCCGAAGATCGTCGCCAATGCGCTCGCGGTTCCCTGGCTGAAAATCCACATCGCCGGCGCCGCGACCGCCCTGCTCGTCGGCTCGTTTCAATTCATCGGCCGGCTGCGCCGACGCTGGCCGGCGCAGCATCGCTGGACCGGCCGGCTCTATGTCGCAGCCTGCCTTGTCGGCGGCGTCACCGGCTTTATCCTAGCGCTCGGCACCACCATGGGATCGGTCGCGACAGCGGGCTTCGGCACGCTCGCCATCGCCTGGCTGTTCGTCACCACGCGCGGCTGGCATCTCGCACGCCAGCGCCGCTTCAGCGAACACCGGCGATGGATGATCCGTTCCTGGGCCCTGACCATCGCCGCCGTCAACCTTCGGATTTACATTCTCATCGCCTTCCTGATCGGCTTGCCCTTCGACGACAGCTATCCGGTGATTTCCTTCCTGGCCTGGGTCCCCAACCTGATCGCCGCCGAGATCTATCTGCGGACCACCGCCGGGGTTTCGCCATGAAGGGGGCTCCGAAGATCATCGTCGCCGGAGGCGGCATCGGCGGCCTGGCCGCGGCGCTGGCCTTGCACCAGGCCGGCGTGGAGGCTGAAATCTATGAGCAGACCCACGAGCTGCGTGAACTGGGCGTCGGCATCAACATGCTGCCCCATGCCGTCAAGGAACTGGCGTCGCTCGGCCTGCTGCCGGCACTCGACAGCGCCGGCATCCGCACGCGCGAACTCGTCTACGCAAACCGGCTCGGCCAGACCGTATGGCAGGAATTGCGCGGCACCGACGCCGGCTACGCGATGCCGCAATTCAGCATTCATCGCGGCAAGCTGCATGGTGTGCTCCTGCGCGCCGTGTTGCAACGGCTGGGCGCGGCGCGCGTTCATACGGATTGCCGGCTCGTCGATTTTCACGAACGAAAAGATCGCATCGTCGCAACCTTCGCACGCCGCGACACCGGCGAGCAGATCGAGGCTACGGGCGACGCACTGATCGGCGCCGACGGCATCCACTCGCGCGTGCGTTCGATCCTGTATCCCGACGAAGGCCCACCGACGTGGAACGGCATCATGCTCTGGCGCGGCGCCACCGAGTGGCCGGTCTATGCGGATGGCCGCACAATGATGATCGCCGGCGGCAATAGCGCGAAATTCGTCATCTATCCCATCCATGCGGACCCATCGCGGCCGGCGACCAGGCTGACCAACTGGGCCGTCATGGCGCGCCTTGGTGATGGCAGCACGCCGCCGCCGCGGCGCGAGGACTGGAACCGTGTGGGACGGCTCGAAGAGGCCCTGCCCTTTGTACGCGACAGTTTCCGCCTCGGCTTCGTCGATCCCGCGCGCCTGATCGAGGCGACCGGCACATTCTACGAATATCCCGCCTGTGACCGCGATCCGCTGCCGCGCTGGACGTTCGGCCGCGCGACCCTGCTCGGCGACGCCGCGCATCCGATGTATCCGGTCGGCAGCAACGGCGCCAGCCAGGCCATTCTCGACGCCCGCGCCCTCACCCGTCACCTCGCCTCGACAGCACCGGTGCCGGAAGCTTTGGCAGCCTACGATGCCGAGCGGCGGCCGCCGACCGGCGAGATCGTCCTGAGCAATCGCAAGGGCGGCCCCGAAGGCGTGATCGATGTGGTGGAAGCCCGCGCGCCGCACGGCTTCGACGACATCGAAACGGTCGCCAGCCATGCCGAGCGCGAGGCGATCGTGCGCGGCTATGCCTCGATGGCCGGTTACACGCGCGAGCAGGTGAACCGGAGATGAGCCTGCCTAGAGCATTTTCGAGCGAAGTGGCTGCCGGTTCGCGTGAAGAAAATGCGTCAAAACAAAAACCTAGAGCTCGGTTCTGATTCCATCAGAACCGAAAAAGCTCTAGCCGTGACGATCACTGAACACCGCATAGTCGACGCCGTCCATGCTGAAGCTCGCGACCTCGTGCATGCCGAGACGCGCGTGCGCGCGCAGCGATGCGGCATTGTCGCGACGGATGAACAGGATGGCCTCCTGGCCGGGATAATGCCGCTGAAGCGCGGCATACAATTTGGCCAGCAGCCCGTGCCCGCGTTCGCTGTCGGCGATGCAGACCGGCCCATAGGTGTAGGCATCATCCCTGCCCGGCCAGGCCGCCAGCATGGCATGCACGACCGGCGGCGCCTCATG